>Ga0126376_10001396_pt1 | contig 13003 bp, 10 predicted proteins | sample PanSoiMetPlot_15_FD_92760 | JGI IMG/M metagenome (GOLD analysis project Ga0126376, IMG submission 92760) | Tropical forest soil microbial communities from Panama - MetaG Plot_15 | ecosystem: Environmental > Terrestrial > Soil > Tropical forest > Bulk soil | place: Panama | collected 2016-02-17
GTCCTTCAGGATCATAGGCAAGGCCCTTAGCATCACATCGTAGCCCTTACGTGGAAACAGATTGGCCACCGTGCCCAACAATACAGCGTCGGAGGGAAGTCCCAGCTTGAAGCGAGCCTCCTGATAATTACTGCCGCTGCGATGAACGTCGGACAGATCCAGACCGCTATAGATCGTCCGCACCGAATGAGCAGCCACTCCGCCGGCGATCAATGCCTGCTCGACTTGGTTGGAAATTGCAATCACAGCGTCGGCTTGATCAAGATAGTACCGACTGACCTTTTCCGGTTCTATTTCCTGACGGACGTGCGCCACAATCGGAATTCGCTTCGGAGTGAAACTCCTGACAGCTCTGATCGTATGGGGAACCCACCAAATATCGTTGACATGAATCAGAGCGGGGCGCACTTGCTGAAGCAGGGTCCGGAGGTTATTTACCCCCAGCCAACGCACGAAAGGCGAAAACCATTTCCTCCAGGGGGACAATACGAGTGAATGGTGAGCGATGCTTGCCCCGCTCACCATTCCATGCAATGGCCCTGCGGAAGGGCAAGCCACATGGGGTTCCCACTCCGCACGGCTCAGCGTGCTGAGCATCGCCAGCAGATCCCGTTCGGCTCCCCCAATGCTGTCGATCCCATGGATATACAGAATTCGTCTGACCACTAGGTGAGATCCTGAGCGGCTTGTCTGGTCCGGTCCCACAACTTGGCATACTTTACAAATGTGTACATACTGGCAAACACGCAAACGATGAGGCCTCGGACGCCGTCGCGGAATCCCTGCTTCAACACGTAACTCTTGACGAAGACCACGAGCGGCCGAAAAAGAAGATCCCGAGCGTGCACCGTCTGCACGGTCTTGCCTTTCTCTTGAGCCGCCAGCGTGGTGTACAGGCCAAACTTGCGAAAATGGTCCCGAATACGCCGTTCAGTGAAGTGCTCGAACGGATTCGATAATTTTCCAATGAGACCCTTCACCATGAGATTTTCATGCACAGGCACGTCATTGTACCTGGCGCTGCCTTTTCGAAAGAGCCGAATCTGGTAATCGGGATAGACTCCGGCATGGCGCACCCACTCTCCGTAAAAGACATTCTTCCGCGGAATTTCATAAGCCACCGGCTCATTCTCTTTCCATCGTTCAATTCGCGACCAGATTTCTGCCTTGAGCGGCTCAAGCACGCGTTCATCTGCGTCGACAATGAGGATCCAGTCCGACGACACCTGATCCATCCCATAGTTTTTCTGGGCGCCGAAGCCAGGCCATGGCCGCACAAATACCCTGGCTCCAGCGGCGCAAGCGAGTTCAGCCGTTCGGTCAGTACTTTCCGCATCTACCACAATACGCTCTGACGTCCAATTTACCGAGGCGAGACAATCTTGAATATTGGCCTCTTCGTTTTTCGTGATGATGACGCAGGCGAGAGATGGTTGTCTGGTAACTGAACTCACGATGGGGACTTTCCCGCCTGCAAGAGGTTCCCTCCGAGCACCTGGAATTGCCGTCGGTAGAGTTCAACGATCTTTTGGGGCCGCACGTAGAGCCAGCGCCAAGACACAGCCCGGTTGAGTTCTCTGACAAGTTTCTCGAACGGTTTACCGACGCGTCGACGAAGGAGCCGCTGTAAATGCTGACCTTGGGCAACCCGGAAATCATCAGGCTTGTACCAGAGTTTTTCTTGCTCTTCTCTTGTCCACTTGTCATGGATGGACAATCGCGGATGGGTGCAGGCGAAGGGTTCCCGCTTCCCCTTTACCGTTGCTCGGATGAAGTGGTGTACAAAGCTCCCGCCGAAAATCTTGCATCGACGGATGTCCCCGAGCTCCTCTTCTCGTTTTCGAAGCCTGTAGTAGAGATCCCAATCCGCTGCTTGAATCCGTTCATCCAATAAGCCAATTTTTTCCAGCGTGGAACGCCTGATCATTACACAGGAGCCGTTGAGGCCGTCGAACATGACGTCCGAGAAACTCCGGTAGACCTCACTACAAAACCCCTCCCAATCCCCGTACATCGCCCGTATTTTTACCTGCAGCTGGGCGGACGTTTTGCCGGAGGACAGCCGACCTTGCCCGATCGTCGCCCATCGGCTCTGTATCCAGTCTGTGAGATCGGGCGTCGGCATCATCTCCAGGCCAAGCGGCGTGATCGCATCCAGGTGAAAACGTTCCATCGCTTTGATCAACCGGCCGTTCCAGTCCGGCCCGACATACAGATCATTGTTGATATGACACACATATGCACCCGTCGAATTGCGTGTCCCAAGGTTCATCGACTCCGGATAGCAAAGATTGCTGGCGTTTCGAATGACTCGACAACCGTGTGATTCAAAAAACTCTGCCGAACCGTCAGTGGAGTGATTGTCGATCACGACAACCTCATACGGACCGGTCGTGTACTTGCGAATCCCTTGCAAGAACAGTCTGTTGTGGCCGATCTGATTATGGACCGCGACGATGATGCTCAACATCCTTGATTCCCGAGGCTGGGTTTGACCGCAAAATTAAATTCATCCTTCCAATGGAGAACGGTATAGCAGCATTCGCGGGGAAGCACGCCGTGAAGCTGGTTGAGATCTTTCATCGATTGGTAGATTCTCTTGATGAACTGCCCATGGCGACAAGTACAAAATTCATCGATTGTGTGAGACGTTTTGGGTTCGAACGTGAGGGTGTCTCCTTCGCCTAGATAGACAAACCAACGATGGAATGCCCAGCCACGCTCCGCAGCCGGGTAGTTATACCCCTGCTCGTAAAACGGACTTGGCGTCTCGATGTACCCGGCGCGTGCGATGCGCATCAGCTCCTTGCAAGCCGACGCTGGATCCCGGGTATGTTCCAGGACATGAGAGGCATAGACGTAATCAAACGCCTTGTCTTTAAAAGGGAGAGATTCGACAGTCGCCAGGAGAAGCGGAAGCCCCAATTGCTGGAATGGCTTTCCCCGCTCAGAATCATCCTCCGGGAGGAGGTCGACTAAGTGCGTTGCGTCCTCATGTGGTCGATGACCGGATCCGACATCCAAGACCCGTCGTTGAGACGGTTTGCCGAATCGACGTCGAAGGTGAAATTTCCAACGGCGTAGCGCACCACTTAATCCCATATCTCGCACCCCGTCGTTTGCATATTAGTGCTTCATCTCCCGTTTCCGCCTGTTGACCATAGCAGCAGGAGGCTGTGACTAGTGCACCAAGAGGGAATAATGCCCGTACTTCCGAAAGACCTCCCGAGACTTCGGAAACCGCTGCGGAAGACGCCGAACTCTACCCGCACGCAGCAGATCGTTGCAATTGGCGATGAGCGCCTGTCTCATGCCGACGAAGCGACAGGACTTGCCCTCTTGCTGACACTCCACCATGCGATCACGTACATCGACTTGGAAGGAACCGGTCCAATAGAAGATGGTGGTCTTCGTGGACCGTCGAAAGAAATGCTGAGCTTGGCTGAAATCCAGTGATCCATAAAATTCTCGGAGAAATTGGCCGTCGCGACAGGAGCAAAACCGCCCCACTTCCTGCACCGACTTTGGCTCAAATACCAGCAGCCCTGGCGCGGGAGAGAACACGAACCAACGATGAAACCAATGCTCGGGAGACGTTTGATCCATCAGGGCAAGGCCCTGCTCCAGGAATGGTGAAGGCGTTTCAATGTATCCGGCTTTTCCAGCGCGCATGATCTCCCGGCAGGCCCGTTCAGGCTCTTCCACATGTTCAAGCACATGCGAGGCATACACAAAGTCGAAGGATCTCTCGACAAAAGGAAGGACGGTGGCTTCGCCAACGATCAGTTTTGCAGCAGTCGGGATGATCAACGCATTGCCGCCCCGCTCCCGCCCGTCAGCAATATCCCGTTCCAGGAGGTGCGTCACGCCGGCAAATGGATTATGTCCCGGGCCAATCTCCAGGATACGACGGGAAAAATAGGGTCTTTTCCACCAGGGTAATCGCTTCATGAAACGTCTGGGCTTCTACCCGCGAAACCCCCTGCGGGCGACTTCTTGGTAGAACCGCCAATGAAACCAGCGGGTACTCCTTGCTCCCCACCGGCGCGCCGCGGCAATGCGGGCTTTCATGACGGCGGGATGGCTGTCGCTAAATTCCTTCAGGATGCCGTAGTCATCGAATTGGAACGCGTCACCGGCCAATTCTTTGGCGGCCGAGGGAGGCAGGTTCGCGCCGTGATGCATCGCCGCTTGTTCCCGTTTCTTCTCCAGCATGGTCTTGGGATCCTTCACCCATCCGTAATGAAAGATTCTGCCACCCGAATACGGCAGCCATTCTTTCGGACCGCTTTGGAGATACTGTTGCGTCGTCTTGACGTGAAAGCCCACTGCATCGCCGCAGGATTCCACTTCGCCGTTGTTTCGGATGATCCGCACCGCCTTATGATAGAACCAGGGGTTCGTCGACCAATAGTCCGCCACGAAATGCAGATACCGGAACAACAGACCTTTCACCACCGGGTTCCGGAGATGATCTTGCATCGATCGCCGGATAATTGGCAAATCGTCTTCATGGACCACTTCATCGGCTTGAATATAGAACGCCCAGTCGCCTGTACAGCGCGCGAGCGCAATGTTTGTCTGTTGCGAATAGATCAGTCCATCCTTCCGGAGCGAATCGTCCCAGACAGACTCCACAATCTTGATCTTGGAATCTCGCATTGCCTGGATTAATTCCAACGTCCCATCCTCGCAGCGGCCGACGTTCACGATAAACTCATCGCACAGAGGCAGGACTGAACGGATAGACTCCAGAATGGGGTAATCGTACTTCACGGCGTTGCGACAAAATGTAAATCCACTGACTTTCATAATGGCATGAGCGAAATTAAGGTTTTGATGGATCGTGTTTCGAGAGTTCCCAAAACTTGGCGTATTTCATGAACGTGTAATAGCCATAGAGGCCGGAAAGAATCAACCCTGGCATGCCGTCCAGAAATCCTCGGCGCAGGCAAAACATTTTAACAAAGGCCGCAAGGGGATGACTGATCAACTGATGAGGAGAAAAACGATCGCCGTCCTCGACCATACGCTTGGCCATCAGATCGGAGTACCGGTCCTGTTTCGCAATGTAGTGGTCGATATCCCGAAATGGATATTGCAGGATTGGCTTCCGAAGATGACCGACTGCACCATCGCAATCAAAACTTTCGTGAACGAGCTCCTGGCGATACCGAAACCGGCTCTTCCGGAACAGTTGAGGTTGGCGATAATCGGGATACCACCCGCAATGGCGAATCCACCGTCCGAGGAAGAAGTTCTTTCTTGGGACAAAGTAGGCGTCCGCTTCAGACCCTCGTTCGAGCACCTGCCGAATCTCTTCTTTTGACTCCAGCGTCATCCGCTCATCCGAATCCAGGCTAAACACCCATTCGTGTGAACAGTAGGAGACCGCCTGATTGCGGAGCGACCCGAATCCGTGAAAGTCCACCTGATGGACCTTGTCGGTAAACTCCTTGGCGATCATTGCCGTCCGATCGGTGCTGTGCGAATCGACGACGATCAACTCATCGGCCCAACCGGCAATCGACTCAAGACAGGCTCGCATGTTGAGTTCGTCGTTGAAGGCGATGACATAGACCGATACGCGGAGAGGGCCGGCGGTCACAGTTTTTGCCCGAATTCTTTCCACGACCAGATTTTGTTTTGATTGAGAATCGTGTTGCTGGCCACGTACAACGCCAGCATGCGGCGATACCGATGGACAATCGCCGGATTCATGGCTCCAACCGGCACGGCATCCTCCCTCAAATCCAGATCAGCTCGACGCAACATATGACTGCGCAGCGAGTAGAGCAAGATCCCGTCGCGATCGGCCAAGCCGACCAGATCATCGTATACGCTGCTCAGGAAGGCCACGTTGTCTTGTAAACAGTCCGACAGCAGCAAGCAGCTGAGATCACGGCCCAGGGAAGGACTCAGCCGAGGCGTTGCCCCGTTGAGCGCTAGAAGTGTTGGGAGAAGATCCACCTGACTGGCCACAGCGGTCACTGTGCGGGGACGATAAAGACCAGGCTCTCGCAGGCTCTCGTCTATCCAGATGTACAAAGGGGACATGAAATGACCGACCTGCTTTTCAAGATCGGTTTGCCCGACCTTCTCGTGGCGGCCATGGTCGCCAAGAATCACGACAACCGTATCCTTTAACAGACCGTCTCGTTTCATGCCCGTCAGTACACGCTCCAATTCAAGATCCAGATAACGCAGCGCGGCGAGATATCCATCCGGGTCATTCTTCAAGCTTTGGATATCTGGATGTACTGCAGAGGCAGGGATGGCAAACGGATGATGCATCCCGATCGTCATGGCTAGAAGACAGAACGGATTGCCTGTGGTCCGAAGCTGCTCAACCCGGTTTCGCACCAAATCCAATAAGGCGCCGTCGGGCCTGCCGATGCCCGCGAACGCACCGATTTCCTCTTTATCGGCCGGAAAGTGACTGCGGTCGAAAAGCTGGTGCAGGCCGTTCCGAGACATGAACAGATGCAGTCGGTTGAGGTCGCGGTCGTACCCGATCACCATCTCTGTTCTATAGCCTCGTTCACGGAGCAGCGTGGGCAGACAGGCATAGTCGTACATATAGCGCGTCTTCATCGCGGCTGTGCCCTGCCGCGGGTAGTACGAACAGAACGTCGAGAACAGGCCGCGGGCGGTTTGAACACCGTTGGTAAAGAAGTGCTCAAAGTAGATACTGTCGGTTCTCAACCGGTCGAGAAACGGAGTGACGTGAACGCCCGCGACTGTCTTGTTGAGAAAGCGTCTGTCGAGTCCTTCAACGAAAATCAGCAGCACATTGGCCGGATGTGCAAACCGGACACCGGAAGCGGCAACAGTCTCATGTACGAAGGGATAGTCTCGATATGGGAATGTAGCCCCTGGCCCCACGACATCCTGCGTAACGCGGATGGCTTCCTCGAGCGGCATTTCTTGAAAATCCAACGATTTGTCTAAAGTCCTCTGCGCATCAAGCATCGCGCGGAACCCTTCGCTGGCATACAGCACAGGATTTTGTGCCAACGTGTAATACGCTGCGCTGCTGATGTCGGCTGCACGGATCGCTTCAGGGCCCCGAGGATGAAACCCGGTCAACCCGACGGCAAGTCCCCCCAGCAGTAACATGCCGGGAACGAGCACCGATCCGTTCATAAACCGACTGACCACCGGTCTCACCATTCGGGTAAAACACCACCACCAGGTCACGATCGCAAGCATCTCGGAAAATAGAAAGCCCAGCACCGTGCCGGCCCATTTTCTTTGTTCGTCAAGCTCCGCGCCTGTTTGTCCCGCCGCCTGAGATCCTTTCAGGCCTGTTTCCTTCCATTGCGTCAGCAGATCGCCAACATACTCAAAAAACACGAAATTTAAACGTTGCTGGTTAAATCGGTAGTAGCCGATGTCCAGGAGCAACAAGGCAACCAGGAAAATCGCGATGATTGATCCCGCTGCAATGAACGTTCGACGGTATCCCGTGCCCCCCTGCTTCGGCTCACGTTGCCAACGGGTCGCGATCCACCAGAGCGTTCCCACGACACCCGCGAGTATCACGACGATCAGAATGGCAATCGTGGAGGTGATCAAGTCGGCGCGGAATCCCGTTGCGAGCGCATTCATGAGCAGGGCCACTGAAGGTGGTTCAATGGTCATGACATCGGGAAGCAGAAACAACCGTTCTACCTGCTGAATGACTAAGAAGAGGAACCACCAAAACACGATGTGCTGTTTCAATGACCACTGCGACACAACGATCCTCCGATCTTCGCCAAATCAGGGACGGTCGGATTGAAGAAGACCCTGATACACCGCTTCCATGCGATCTAACATTTTGCCAATCGAATAGGTGCTCTCGACCAATAATCTTCCTTGAACGCCCATTCGGGTACGAAGCCCGGCGTCCTCGAGCAGCGTCTCGATGCCTGTGGCCAGAGCGCTGGCATCCCGCGGCGGAACCACAAATCCTGTTTCTCCTTCGATGACCACGTCGGGGATGGATCCAACGGTGGTCGAGACCACCGGAATTCCTAATGCGAGTGCCTGCATCAGGACTTGCGGGATGGTATCTCCTTCCACCGAAGGAATGGCGAACACATCCAACGAGCGAAACACGTTCAACAGATCTTTTCTAAACCCCAGCAGCCGAATCCGGACAGATAAGCCGAGCTGTTCGATGCGCCGTCGGATTGGCAGTTCCTCCGGACCTTCGCCGACGATGATAAATGTCGTGTCATCGCGTTTGGCTGTAATGGTTCTCGCCGCTTCAATAAAGTACTCGTGTCCCTTGTAGGATCGTAAATACGATATCAGTCCGACGAGCAGATGGCCTTTCGGCAAGCTGAGTTCCTCTCGTAAATCCCGATCAGGAGTAGCTGGCCGAAAGTACTCGACATCGAGACCAATCGGAAACGCCGCGACGCGGTCGACACTTAGCCCGTCTCGTTCAATGAGTTCCCTCCTCGTTTTCTCCCCTCCCGTCACCACCACCATGTCGAGCAGGTGTCGGTACAGCCATCGGGTCGTTACATTGCGATTCAATGGAGCTGAAATGTGCCTGATCCGAATAATTTTCGGTCTGGGTAGGACCAATCGAGCGGCAATGGATCCGATCCAGCTATCGCGCGAACTGTTGACCTGGAGAATCGCAGGCCGGTGATGCTGTATCAGCGCCCGCAGTTGAAGGATGGCCTGAGGATACCGAGCCTTCCGCATCGAGAGCAGGACCACCGGGAGTTTCTTGTCCTCCGCCATCCTGGCAATCGGACTCTCCGGTTCCAGAATCAATCGTAGATCGTAGCCACGCTTCAATAACCCTTCGGCGTGGAGGAGCACCGCCAACTCTTGCCCTCCGACTGCCGTACTGGATTCTAAGATGAAAATTTTCACGAAGTTTGAGTCACGGACTGGAATCGAGAAAGGTTATCGACCAATGGTCGACACCGACGTCGTCTGCGACGGTGTTCCGACTGCATCCTTGAGAATCCAATCGGCTGCCTCAGCCATCGAGGGCACGATAGTATCGGGCATCGCGCGCTCCGCCCGCAACATATTGATCGCCTGTTCGTCTACCTTGCCGGGTGTCACGAGAATCGCTTTCGAGCCAACCACCTTCGCCAATTGGATGTCCCGGGCGTGATCCCCGATGAGATAGGACCGCCTCAAGTCCAATTGGAGCTCGGACACGGCGCGATCGACCATCCCTCGAGCTGGCTTGCGGCAACGACAGCCGGCATCCGGATGGTGCGGACAAAAATAGATTGCATCCAGCGCGGCATCATCCTGTTCCAGCAGGCCTTCCAGGCGCGCATGGATGGCTTCGAGATCCTTAAGGGTCAAGATCCCCCGCCCAACCCCGGACTGATTTGTGACCACCACCAACCGAGCCCCTGCTGCTTTGAGACGCGCCAGGGCCGGGCCTACGCCAGGCAGGAGCTTCAAGTCGGATGGAGACTTCAGATAGCCAGGGTCATAGTTCAAGGTGCCGTCGCGATCCAGAAAATGGTGAAGCCCTCAAGCACGCCGTGAGGCGTCTGATGTGATGCATGAGGTGGAGACCAACTCTCCCCGACCGGCTCACCCTTCATCCCTGTCATCACTTTCGTTGCGGCCTGGTACACCTCATCCACCGACACCCCGGTCATGCAGCGGTGATCGATCGGACACTCACGCAGCATACAGGGAGCGCAATCCACCGGGTGGCGGACGAGCGCGTGATTCGCCCCATAGGGTGAAGTCGTGCGCCAGTCCGTCGGACCGAAGATGGCTACAACCGGAACCTGAAAGGCCGATGCAATATGCATAGGCCCCGTATCGTTCGTGATCAGCACGGCACATCGTTTCAAGACAGCCATGAGTTCGCGGATCGTTGTGGAGCCTGACAGCACCATCGAAGGTGCCGACAGACGCGCAGCAATGTCACTTCCTAGCCGCTCCTCACCCTTCGCCCCAAGAATCACCACGGCTGTCTTCCGGCCGCCGGATTCATTCAGTCGACGGCACAGCAGCTCTGTTGATTCTGCAAACCGATCCGGCAGCCATCGCTTCGCACCGCCATAGGTCGAGCCGGGATTGACGCCAACCACAAGATCGGTCTCTGCAATACTACCTTTTGCCAATCGCGCTCCCATCAAACGCTCTTCCTCGCTCGAAAGGCACAACTCTGGTTCAGAGGGATCACCTGTCACTCCCAACGGCTTGAGAAGATCCCAGTAATACCTGACCTGATGCAGTTGCTTGCCACGATCGGGCTTCGCCACCGGGTCCGTTAAGAATAGACTCCGCCCGTCCGTCGCGTAGCCATAGCGGCGCGGTATCCCAGCTAAGTAGGCAAGTAATGCAGCTTCGAACGCATTCTGAAGCAAGACGGCGAGATCGAAGCGGGCCTGTCTCAGCTCGGCCGCCAGCCTCCACTTCCCCGTAAGGCCTGCATGACGTCCCTTATCATCGTAGAGCAGGATATGGTCGATCGCCGGATGCTTGACAAATAGTTCCGAGACAGCCGGCTTTACCAATAAAGTGAGCGTGGCTTGCGGGAATAACCGCCGCAACCCCTTCAAAGCCGGCTCGCACATGACTGCATCGCCCAGCCAGTTCGGACCTCGCACGACGATACGCTGGATCATCTGCCTATGCACGGCGTTCCCCATGTTGTCGAGACAGGCGTTTCATAATCATCTGTCGGAGAGCAGATTCACCTGACATCCACTCGATTCCAAGCCTGATCGCGCACCATCCTGTGTCCTGAGGGGTCAGACAAGGCCGTAACTTCGCCGCGTCCTTTTCCGTGGTGATCACCACGTCCGCTTTGAGCTCAGTCGCTCGCCTGCGAATCTTGGCGACTTCGTCATTCGTATAATGGTGATGGTCTGGGTACGCCGCCTCGTCAAGGATCTTCAGGCCAAGCTGTTCGACCATATTCTTAAACGATGCCGCGTGACCGATTCCACTCACAAGGAATGCTGTTCTTCCTTTATACCATTCGCCATCGGATTGACGGATGGTTGGGATCACTGCATGTACACCTTCTGATCGAAACACCACCTGTGCCGTTAATGGCAATGGGTCGAGCACCGACTGTAGCCGTCTCAACACGTGATCGACGTCAGAATTCTTCTCCGCTCTCGTCACAATAATCGCCGTCGCCCGTCTCGACGCTTCGATCGGTTCGCGCAAGCGGCCTGCAGGCAGGACCTCATCCAACCCATAGCGATCCGTCGCATCGACCAACAAGAGGTCCACATCGCGCTGGAGACTCAGATGCTGGAACCCATCATCGAGCACGACGCAGTCCACCGGGCATTGCTCAATGACCCATCGACCCAATTGGTGACGATCTGCTCCGACCGCTACGATGGACTGAGGACAACGCTGCGCAATGAGGTACGGCTCGTCACCCGCCTCCTCTGGGCTTGCAAGGATCCCGGTCCCGTCCGACACCAACAGCATCGGCTCCCGGCTCGTGCGCCCATAGCCACGGCTGAGGACCGCCACTCGCTTGCCTTCCGTGAGCAACCATGAGGTAATCTCGATGACAAGAGGCGTTTTCCCCGTTCCGCCGACGGTGAGGTTGCCGATACTGATGACAGGAACAGGCAGTCGATGACGCCGGAACCATCCCTGTTCATAGCCGAACGCGCGAAGTTGAACGGCAATTCTATAGGGAACCGCTGCCCACAGCATCCACCATGCCGGTCTATGTCCAGGAGTGAGCACCGTTTTTGTTATCGTCCAGCCATCAGCGGAAAGCGATCTTGTGAAAAGGATGATGAATGCTTGGGCCTGACTGAAGCCAAGACGCTGTCGATCGCGTCAATGGTCTTCTGTAAGGCTCCCTGGTTCTGTCGAACCACCGATTGAGCGGCTTGTCCCATCTGGGCGCGTATATCTGACTGATCAAACAAATGCAAAAGCAACTGTGTAAGTTCGTCAACTTGCAGAACCCGTCGGCCTCCTCCCGCCTGCAACAGGAGATCGGCAATCTCCACACAGTGATCCGTATATGGTCCGAAAAGGACCGGTTTGGCCCAGAACGCCGGCTCCAGTAAATTGTGCCCGCCGATCGGTATCAGTGTTCCCCCGACAAATGCGACTGTCGCCTCCTGGTAGACCAGCGCCAGCTCACCTCGAGTATCGAGTAGGACGACGTGAACTCCGGAGCTTTCTGTTTCGGCCTGCGCCCATGTACTGCGTCGTCGCACTGTCAAGCCACGATTGCGAATCATGGCTTCGACAGCTTCAGCGCGCTCGATGTGACGGGGAGCAAGCAGCAATCGCGCCATGGGGTAGCGCGTGAGGACCCCTAGATAGGCCTCCACCAACATCTCTTCTTCGCCCGGATGGGTGCTGCCGGCTACAATCAGCGAAGCTTTCTCGGGAATGCCGAGGCTCAATCTGCTGACCTTCCCTTCCGTAGAACTCGGCAGCGGCTGATCGAACTTGATGTTGCCGGTCCGATGGACCGACTGAGGATCGGCACCGAGTGAGATAATCCGTTCGACATCCCGATCGGACTGCATGAGACAGAGCCGAAGCGAGCGCAAGATGGCCCCGTAGAACGACCGGACCGGTTCCCATCGCTGGCGAGCATAGGAGCGCGATGACAACCGCCCATTCACCATAATCGTGGGAACGCCCACGTGAGCCAGATGTCGCAAGAGATTGGGCCAGAGTTCGGTTTCAATAAAGACATACAGCACCGGCTGCAGATGAGCGACCGTCCGAGCCACGGACCATGGGAAATCGAGCGGCGCATAGAGATGTTCGGCAATGCCGGCGAGTCGCTGCTCCACCGCATCACGCCCCGTCTCCGTCGCGGTTGAGACGACAAATCGGTGGTCCGGATGACGTGTCTGTAGTGCCTTGACCAATGGAGTGATAGCCACCACCTCTCCGAGTGAGACTGCATGGACCCAAATCAGTGGTCTGGAATCCGGAATGATGGCAGGCAGGCTGAATCCGAACCGCTGCCGCAATCCCCGACGACAACGCGGTTTGGCAAAGAGGATGGCGAGAA
>Ga0126376_10001398_pt1 | contig 13001 bp, 10 predicted proteins | sample PanSoiMetPlot_15_FD_92760 | JGI IMG/M metagenome (GOLD analysis project Ga0126376, IMG submission 92760) | Tropical forest soil microbial communities from Panama - MetaG Plot_15 | ecosystem: Environmental > Terrestrial > Soil > Tropical forest > Bulk soil | place: Panama | collected 2016-02-17
AGCGCTGGGCCGTCGACTCCGGCGAGCGCATGAGCTCGGCGAACAGCTCGCGCTCGCGTTTGATGCCCTCGGCGAACGGCAGGTTCACCGCCGCCTCGACCGCCTTGATGCAGTTCTCGGGGGCGCGGAAGCCGCGCGTCTGGCGCGCCACGCTCTTGCGAAACTCGGCGAAGATCTCGGGCTTGCCGCGTGCCGGCGCGATCTTGTCGTCGAGGTCGCGGATCTTCTTGAGCGGCCGCTTCTCGGCCAGCGCCTTGTCGGCGAACGCGACGCCGGCTGCGGTGAGGTCGCCGTCCACGATCTCGTCGATCAGGCCCACCCGCAGCGCCTCGTCGGCGCCGATCGGATCCCCGCTCACGATCATCTGCAGAGCCTTCTGCGGGCCGACCACCCGCGGTAGCCGCTGCGTGCCGCCGGCGCCGGGGAGCAGGCCGAGCTTCACCTCGGGCAGTCCGAACCGCGCGCCCTTCACACCCACGCGATAGTGGCAGGCCAGGGTGACCTCGAGCCCGCCGCCGAGCGCTGTCCCGTGGATCGCGGCCACGACGGGCTTCGGCGAGTCCTCGATCAGGTCGAGCACGATGTGCAGGCCGGGCTCCTGCGGCGGCTTGCCGAACTCAGTGATGTCGGCGCCCGCGATGAATGTGCGTCCGGCGCAGACGATGACGATGGCCTGCACGGCGTTGTTGCCGATCGCCTGCTTGATCCCGTCGTGGAGGCCTTTGCGCACGTGCTGGCTGAGCGCGTTGACGGGCGGGTTGTCGACGGTGAGCACGGCCACGCGGCCGCGAGTGCCGAGGTCTACGGACTGGGTGATCTTCGCCATCTGCGGCTCCTCTGAGGGCTCAACGGAATCGAGAGTGGCGCCTATGATACCCGGGATCGCCGACGCTGGGCTCAGCAGTGAAGCCGGGCCGCGAGATCCACGAAGTCGCTCGCGACGACGTCCCACTCGCGCGCGGGCTTCAGGTCCTTCGTCTGCCCCGGTCCGTGCTCGCTCGGCCGCGGCACGAACGCCGTGCGCAGGCCGACCGAGCTCGCCGCGACGAGGTCGCCGTTGTGCGCGGCGACCATCATGCACTCCCCCGGCGTCAGGCCGAGGAGCGCGGCTGTCGTCAGGTACGCCTCGGGCTCGGGCTTGTAGTGGCGCGCGACTTCGGCGCCGAGCACCGCGTCCCACGGAAGCCCGCCGTACCTGGCCATGTTCACGATCAGCGCGACGTTGCCGTTGGAGAGCGTCGCGAGCACGAACTTCTTCTTGAGGCGCGTGAGCCCGGGCACCGAGTCGGGCCACGGGTCGAGGCGGTGCCAGGCGCGGTTCAGGTGGTCGATCTCGGGCTCCGAGAGGCCCTTGATACCGAACTGGACTAGAAGCGTGTCGAGGCTCTCGCGATGGAGATTGTCGAGCTTCGTCCACGGGCGGCGCCTGCTGCGCACCTCGTCCATGGCAGGCTGATAGAGCCCTCGCCACGCGTCGGCGAACTTGGCCCAGTCGACGCCCAGGCCCTTCTTCTTGCCGAGCGCCTGGCCCTCGCGGATGAGGCTCGAGCGCCAGTCCACCACCGTGCCGAAGACATCGAAGGTGAGCGCTTTGACGTTCTCGATAGCCATGGGCGACTCCCTCATGCGTGGCGGTGGTTCGAGGCTTCGTAGTGGGCGCGGAGCAGGTCCACGCCGAAGTCGTTCCGCGGATCGTGCCAGACCGAGTGGATGTGGTTGGCGCGGTTCTGCGAGTTGTCGAACTCGATCAGGAGCGTCGGCCCGTGCAGCCGATAGTAGTGCGGGCGCGTGGGATCGATGGGGCCTGCCCACGCGAAGCGCACGTTCTCGACGCCAGCGTCGCGCATCCGGCGGAGCTCGTCGTCGGCGACCTCGCTCCGCATGTTGCGGGCGTAGATGTCGATCAGGCGCAGAGCCAGGGCGCGCGGCTCGGCGCCGAGCTCACCGAGCCCCAGGCCGGCCGGGGTCTTCAGGCTGTCGGCGCGGCCCGGCCCGCTCACGATGTCGCCCGGCGACTCGGCGGCGAGGACGAGACGGGTCCGCAAGCTCGGGTCGACGCCGCGCGCGAGGGCGAACGCCAGATCCTGCTCGTTGGCGAGCGTACGCTGCCCGCGCCGCGGGCCCGAGGGCACCTCGGCCGGATTGGCGCCGAAGAAGGCGGGCGTGACGGAGACGGCGCGCCCGGGCGCCAGGGTGAAGTTGAGCGACAGATGGTGGCCCTCGATCCGCCAGCCCCATGGCGCGGCGCCGTCGGGCGCGCCGAACACGCTCACGTAGTATTTCTCGGGGTCGCGAAGAAGCCCGCCAAAAGTCTCGAGCTGGCGCAGCACGTCCTCGAGCTTCATCACGTTGACCGCTTTCGTGTAGCCCACACTCGAGAGCGAGGCCTTGAGGAGCTCGTGCGCGGCCGCGCGCGCGCCGGCCGACATCTCCTTGAACGGCAGCCCCGAGCGCGAGCCCGGCACGTAGTGCCAGTTCTTTCGCTCGTCCTGAGCGAAGGGAAAGACCGCCGCGCGGCGCTGATTCGGCTCGAGGGCTGACAGAAACACGGCCACAGCCTTAGCCATGGCGGCCCGCGCTACGTCGGCAGCCTGGGCGGCGACCGCGGGCCTCCTGCCCGCCAGCACGGCCGTGGCCACGGCTCCATGCAGAAGTTGCCGGCGGCCCATGGTCGATCGGCTACCCTTCATATCGCGAGGTAGTCTGGATTCAGGCTCTGGGTCAGCTTGTCCGCGGCGTAGCCCATGTCCCGGGGAATACTTGCGCGCAACACGCCATGGTCGTCATCACGTTCTTGCGTTCCATCCGGTGGGCCACGTCCACAGGCTTGACTCCCGTTCGAGAGCTCACTCGCGTAGCTATGCCGCAGATCGTACAACTTAAACCGCAAGCCCGCCCGCCGCTGTAGCTGACTTGGTTGTCTGCCCAGTCTCGTCATTCTGTGGAGGTGACCTTCGCTCGCAGTGGTGACCGGACCGGTCAAGACTCGAACACTTGGCGGAGCATTTGACCAGTCCGCTTCGGACGGCCGGCGGACCCCGAGCCGTCGACAATAGCTCACCACGAAAACACTTTTGGCCTATAGATCTATTGTTCGCACCGGTGGCATTAGAAGTGCTTGTAGCCGGACAGCCCAGATGTCTCGGCCACCGAAGAGGCGACGATGCGAGGGAAGAAGCCGCTCGACCTCCCCTTGGCCGGCCGGCGTTCGGAGGCATCTAGAGCATCTCGGACAAGGCACGCTATGACCATCGCGCCGAGGAGACAAACGCCGCCATGAGTTCACACCCTCGACCTTCCTCCAGAAGGATCCGACGGTTCGGAACTGCCACCATCGCCTTGGGAGCGCTCGGAACGGCGGCACAAGCCATTGGCAACATCCAAAAAATCCAGAATTTCGTTACTGACGTCATAGGATCGAAAGCGTTCAAGAACCTGCACTTGGCGTTGACTGTTGTTGTTGTTGCCGCGCTGATTCTGGCATACGCAGGAGCCATCTATTGGATCTATCTGAAACTCCGAAGCCGCGACATCCGCATTCGGATCGCCGTGATGGCGCTGGCACTTGTGTTGCTGTCAGGCCTTGCTGCAGGAAGCTACGCGCTTATCCCTCCTCCCCCTGACCCCGATGCGTACCGAGCGGAAAAGGCAAAAGAGTGGCGCGATCGTCTGCTCGCCCATCCTGCTGAATCTGGCGGCGTGATGGTGAGCTTCGCAGAAGCACAGGCGCCGACGCAGGTTTGGACGACGGCTCAAGCGCTGCGTGCAGTCCTTGTGAGCAGTGTCGATGCCGATTTGAAGCGATTTGCTGCGAGAATTCGAAAGGCATTCGACTTCATCCAAGATAACCAAATTAAGGCTGCCCCGGGTGGCTGGGGCTACTTCCAGGAATGGCAGACTGGAGTGACCGAGATTGCCGGCTGGGTCTGTGTCGCCGAGACCGCATCTGTGGACGCCACACGACGGGACATCGTATGGACACCCGAGCAAGTACCACAAATCTTTAACCGTATTACTCATGTCGTCCAACTGATTGTCTCGACCCAGCAGTACGATGGTGGATGGGGACCGACAGCCCAAAGAGGTGCCGGTCTCAGTCGCACGTACTCGACAGCTCTGGCGACGTGGTGCTTGCTTGAGGCCCACCGCACTGGTGGAACTCCGTTGATCCCCGATTCCACGTACGATCGTGCGATCACTGATGGAATCAACTGGCTCCTCACGAACTATCAACAAAGTCTGGGCTGGGTTCCTAATCCATACCGCAAAAACCAGAACGAACGTTTTCTCGGCCTCACCGCTCAGGTGTTATACGTCTTGGGACAAGCACAGGCCTCAGAACACTTCAAGTCTGCGGCCACGCTGCCAAATGCGTTACTGGCGAAAAAGGAGTTTCTTGCAGCCCCGGACTTTGAGAAACGGTCGCTAGTCAACAACGACCGCTTGCACGACGGCGATCGATATCTTCGAATCGTGAGTCCTGCCGTATCGACGCCTGCCTCGTGTGCCTGTCCTCCGTTCACGCTCGAGGCGTCGACGTTTCTTTGGTACCCTTGGTCGCTCGCGGCCGCGCGATCGCTGATGTCTGATCCGACCATAGAAGCGAGTCAACGGGCGACCGCGGCGAACTTGTCCAAAGCACTGACCGCACGCTTAAGCGAAGCGAGTCAGCTGATCGACACTGGCTTCAACTACATCGTGGCGGAGTTCCTCATTGGGGCGTCTGAGAGACCACAGCAGAACGTCTTGGCGGAACGAGGGAAGACATGATCTTTGGCAGCGAGCACGGCCGAGACGGAGTCGCTATACGAAACATTCGTTTCGACTGCCGGATAGGTGTTAGCGATGCAGAGCGAAGAATGTACCAGCGCGTCCTCATAAGCTTGTTCTTTGAATACGATCTCGGGCCCGCTGGCGATTCGGACGATCTTCGTAAAACGGTTGACTATCGAGCTATCGCGCGAGCAGTCGTGGGGATCGGGTCTACATCAAGGGTCAAACTTTTAGAAGCGCTGAGTTCTCGAATTGGCAAGGGCATTCTTCGCAAATTTCCCAAAATTCACACCGTTAGGGTGATGGTTCGAAAACCTGGCACTCCAGACAACGTAGAAGCGGTCGCAACGTTTGCAACATATCGCCGAGGAAAGTCGAACGCGACCCCTGTAACCACCATGGCGATCCGTAGGTCGTGACCACAACGAATCGAGTGATGTTCTGCAGGAGCGGTCTGGTGCGCCGCTCTACTATATCGAAAGCGACACCAGGTAGCCACACGCGATCGAAGTACCCTTTGAGGATTGCTGGCATGCCATTACCACCACGTAGGAAATACTAGGACAATTCCCTCGCATGCGATCAATCGGTTGATCTCGCCAGTTACGAGCGTCCGATTCTTGTTCGTATTGTAGTAGTTCTGTCGCTCCTGCCACGAGAGAACGGGCTGAAACCCCTCGGCATAGAGATCGCAGTCATCGACTTGGTGACCGACTTCGATGAGAGTCTTAACAACACACCGATGAAGAGCCGCTTGATAGCTACCTCGACGGGATGCGCGCAGACTACTGAGAATCGTATCTGCTTCTCCCAAGCAACTTCCCGGGCGTCACATTGTCTGTCTGCAGTCAAACAGACGAGAGATGGTTGCGTGGCGGAGATATGCTGGAATCGGCCGATCACGTGCTCGCCGACACGCTGCACAAGACTGTATATCATCACTAATTCAGTGGGCGTGGGTGAACTCGTAGACCGGCCGCGACGTGCCGACCCTGGTCGCGGCCCCGATGCTAAACTTTCCGCCACGCCGAGTCTCGTGATGCGAATCTGCCTCGTGCTCGCATCGCTCGTTTTCCTTTGCCCGCCGCGCGCGGCCGCCGACGAGGCGCTCTGGGAGCTGATGCGGGGCGGCGGCCAGGTCGTCTTCATGCGCCACGCCGTGACCACGCCGGGCGTCGGCGATCCGGCCGGCTTCCGGCTCGACGACTGCGCCACTCAGCGCAACCTCACCGACGCCGGTCGGGACGACGCGCGCCGCGTGGGAGCCGCCTTCCGGACGCGCGGCATTCCGGTCGGCCGCGTGCTGTCGAGCCCGTGGTGCCGGTGCCTCGAGACCGCGCAGCTTGCGTTCGGCCGCTCGGAGACCTGGACGCCGCTCAGCAATCTCTTCGACAATCGCGCGCGCGAGGCCGAGCAGATGCGCGAGCTTCGCGAGATCGCCGGCCGCCGGCCGAGCGGCGGCAACGTCGTGCTCATCACGCACGGCTCCGTCGTCCAGCCGCTCACCGGAATCCAGCCGGCGCCCGCCGAGCTAGTCGTGCTCACCCCTGATGGCTCGGGGCGCTTTCGCGTCACCGGACGTCTCACGCCCTGACGCACGGGCGGCAGTGCCCGTCGCCGATTCGAAGTGCTACACTCCGCGCGACGGATCGGGGTCTGACATCGACAAGGAGGTCGCCATGGTGGAGGCGAGGCGCGCGCTCTCTGGACGAAAGGGCAAGGTCAGCCGGCGGGCGTTCCTCAAAGCCGGCGGGGCCGCGGGACTCGCCTCAGCCACCGGGGCGCTTCATGTCAACATCGCCCGCGCCCAGTCGCGAACCCTGAAGATCGGGTTCATCGGCGCCCAGTCGGGCGTGCGCGCCAACTTCGGCGAGACGACCCCGTGGATGATCGAGCGCATCCGGACGGCGGTGAAGGACGGCCTCAAGGTCGGCGGCAAGTCGTACCCGGTCGAGATCGTCGTCAAGGACAATCAGTCCGATCCCAACCGCTCCAGCGTGGTCGGCAGCGAGCTCGTCCTGCGCGAGAAGTGCGATCTGGTCGTGGCCTTCGATTCCGACGGCGCGCTCGCGGTCGGCGAGCTGGCCGACGCGCGCAGCATGCCGACGATCTCGACCATGGTGCCCTGGACGGGGTGGAAGTTCTCGCGCGGCGCCACGCCCGACGATCTGATCGAGAAGAGCTTCCCCTATACGTTCCATTTCTTCTGGGGCGCCTCCGAAGTCGTCAAAAACTTCGTGGCGATGTGGAACAGCGTCAAGACCAACAAGCTGGTCGGCACGTTTTACAGCGACACCCCGACCGGACGGGCGTTCGGGAGCCCGAAGACCGGGCTGCCGAGCGGGATGACGCCGCAGGGCTACAAGGAAGTCGCGGGCGGCTTCTACAAGATGGCGACCGACGACTTCACGAATCAGGTGACGGCCTTCAAGAACGGCAACGCCGAGATCGTCTCCGGCCTCGTGCTGCCGAGCCACTGGGCCACCTTCTGGAATCAGGCGGCGCAGGCCGGCTACAAGCCGCAGGTCTGCACGGTGGCGGCCGCGTTCCTCTTCGCCAGCACGGTCACCGCGCTCGGGCCGCGCGGCGACGGGATGTCGACCGAGGTCTGGTGGACGCCGAAGTTCCCATACAAGTCGTCGATCACCGGCCAGACCGCCCGCGAGATCGCGACCGACTGGGAAAACTCGACCGGCAAGCAGTGGACGCAGCCGATCGGCTACTCGCACGCGATCTGGGAGGTCGCCTTCGCCGCGCTCTCGAGCGCCGCGGATCCAAAGGACAAGGAGGCTGTGAAGCACGCGATCGCCAATCTGACGGTCGACACGATCGTCGGGCCCGTGCGCTTCAAGGACACGCCCATCAAGAACGTCGCGGTGACGAGCATGGCCGGCGGCCAGTGGCGGAAGACGAAGAACGGCCGGTTCCCGTTCGAGCTCCTGATCGTCTATAACGCCACGGCGCCCCAGATCCCGGTCGAGTCGGAGCTGAAGCTCCTCTCCCAGCTCGGCTGAGCCGATCCGGTCGCCACGCCGGCCTTCCGGCGGGGCGGCAAGCAGAGATGCCAGCACTCCTCGACGTGACGGGCTTGCGGAAGCGATTCGGCGCCATCGTCGTCGCCGACGACGTGACCTTCTCACTCGAGTCGGGACACTGTCTGGGCATGATCGGCCCCAACGGCGCGGGCAAGAGCTCCGTCTTCAACCTGATCGCCGGAACGATCGAGCCCGATGGCGGCTCGATCCGATTCGAGGGACGGGAGCTCCTCCGACTGCCCGCGCACCTGCGTGCGCGGCGCGGGATCGTGCGCGCCTTTCAGATCCCGCAGCCGTTCCCGCACCTCACGGTCTACGAGAACGTGCTCGCGGCGGCGTCCTTCGGCGCGGGGCGATCGGGGGCGGCCGCGGGCGCCGCGGCGCTCGAGGTGCTGGCCGCCATGGGGCTCACGGCGAAGGCCGAGATGCTGGCCGGGCAGCTGCCGCTGCTGGACCGAAAGCGCCTCGAGCTCGGAAAGGCCGTCGCGTCGTGCGCGAAGGTCTTGCTGCTCGACGAGATCGCCGCCGGGCTCACCGAGCCCGAGGTCGAAGAGCTGGTCGCCCTCGTTGGTAGCTTGAAGACGAGCCACGCGATCATCTGGATCGAGCACATCCCGCACGCGCTGCGCGCGGTGGCCGATCGGATCATGGTGCTCCACTTCGGCAAGAACGTGCTCGAGGGCGCGCCGGCCGAGGTGATGGGGAGCCGGCTCGTCCGCGAGATTTACATGGGGTTCCGCGCCGATGACATTGCTTGAGGTCCAGGCGCTCGACGCGTTCTACGGTGATTTCCAGGCGCTCTTCGGCGTCTCGGTCCGCGTCGAGGCCGGCGAGACGGTGGCGCTCATCGGCGCGAACGGCGCGGGCAAGACGACCTTCCTCAAGAGCCTGGTCGGGCTGATCGACCGTCGGCGCGGCGAGATCCGCTTCGCCGGTGAGCCGATCGCCGGCGAGCCGGCCGAGCGCATCTCGCGCCTGGGACTGTCTCTGGTTCCGGAGGGACGCCTCCTCTTCCCGTCGCTCAACGTCGAAGAGAACCTCCTGATGGGGGCGCTCAACCGGCGGCCCGGCACGTGGAATCTGGCCCGGGTCTACGAGCTCTTCCCGGTGCTGCGCGAGCGCCGCCGGCAATCGCCCAACGCGCTCTCGGGCGGTCAGCAGCACATGGTGGCGATCGGGCGCGCCCTCATGTCGAATCCGAAGCTCTTGCTCTGCGACGAGATCTCGCTCGGACTGGCGCCGCTCGTCGTCGATCAGATCTACGCATCGCTCGGCCGCATCCGGGCCGAGGGCGCGTCGATCGTCCTGGTCGAGCAGGACGTCAAGCGCGCCGCCGGCGCGGCCGACCGCGTCTATTGCTTGCTCAAGGGACGCATCACCCTGCACGGGCAGGCGCGCGGTATCGGCCTCGAGCAGCTTTCGCGCGCCTACTTCGGCACCTGAGCGCTTGCCAATGAGGGATCGCGCTCCATGATCTGGGTCGAGACGATCATCAACGGTATCCTCTACGGAGGACTCTACGGGCTGCTCGGCGTCGGGCTCGCGCTGATCGTCGGCGTGATGCGTGTGGTCAATCTCTCGCACGGTGAATTCATCGTGCTGAGCGCGTTCATCGGCGTGTCGCTCGTGGGCGTGTTCCCGGGGGTGCATCCGCTGGTCCTGGTGCTGCCCGTCGCGGTCATCGCGTTCGGTCTGGGCGTGGCACTCCAGGCGGTCCTGATCAACCGGGTGGTCACGCGGCCCGATCCCTTCGCCGCAATCTTGCTGACCTTCGGTGTTGCGGTGGTCATGCGCAATCTCATGGTCGAGATATACGGCGCCGACCTCCGTCACCTTCAGGCGGGCCAGCTGGCCCAGGCCAGTACCGGCATCGGCGGGCTCCACGTCGGCGTCCTGCCGCTCTCGATTCTGGCGCTCTCGGTCATCCTGTTCACCGGCCTGCAGCTCTTGCTGACGCGGACGCGCTTCGGCCGCATCGTCAGGGCCACCGCCGACCATCGCGACGTCGTGCGCCTGATGGGCGTGAATCCCGGACGCGTCTACAACCTCGCGATGGGCCTCTCCCTCGCGCTGGCGAGCGTGGCCGGGATGCTGCTCGCGATCCGCGCGTCCTTCAGCCCATACTCGGGCGTCGAGCGTCTGCTGGTGGCGTTCGAGGTCGTCGTGCTCGGCGGGCTCGGAACGTTTTGGGGCGCGATGCTCGGCGGCATCACGCTCGGCGTCGCCGAGCTGGTCGGGCTCAGGCTCGATCCGAACGCCGGGCCGCTTTACGCCCACCTCCTCTTTCTCGTGGGCGTGCTGTTGAGGCCCAACGGGCTGTTCCGGGTACGCACGTGACGGGCCTCAGGCGTAGCGCGCCGCGGACCGACGCACGACCCGGGGGGCCGTGGCACGCCCCCCGAGCGTGGGCGATCGCGGCGCTCGGCGTCGCCGCGGTGGCCGCCGCGCCCTGGGGGATCGGCGAGGGCGCGCAGCGCTTCCTGTCCGAGGCGATGCTGATGCTCGCCATGGCGCAGATGTGGAACCTGCTGGCCGGCTACGCCGGGCTCGTGTCGATGGGGCAGCAGGTCTTCGTCGGTCTCGGCGCATACTGCCTGTTCTTCGCCTCGATCTCGCTGAAGCTCGCACCGTTCTGGGTGTTGCCGCTGGCGCCGCTCCTGTGCGCGGCGGTGGCCGCGATCGTCGCGCTCTTCATGTTCCGGCTGCGCGAGGCGTACTTCGCGATCGGCACCTGGGTGTTCTCGGAGGTCGTGTCCCTGCTCATCTCGAAAACCGAGCGGCTGGGCGGTGAGCGCGGGATCGGGCTGCCGACCGCTCGCCTGGTCGACCCTCGCTGGCTCGAGCCGCTGACCTTCTGGATCAGCGCCGCGATCGCGATCGCCTCCGTCTTTGGCACCTACGCGTTGCTGCGATCGCGCGTCGGTCTGGGGCTGATGACCGTGCGCGACAACGATATCGCCGCCGCAAGCATTGGTGTGGATGTGTGGCGCAACCGCTTCATCGCTTTCGTGATCGCCGCCGCCGGGTGCGGCCTGGCCGGCGCGGTCAGCTTCACGGCCACGCTCTACGTGGCGCCTGGATTCGCGTTCGACCCGAACTGGGTGGTCGCGATGATGATCATCGTGATCATCGGCGGTATCGGCACGCTCGAGGGGCCGATCCTCGGCGTCATCATCTATTTCACGCTCCGCGAGGTGCTCACCGTCGTGTTCGGGCTCTCGGCTGGCTGGTATCTCATCGGGCTCGGCCTGGTCGCGATCGCGGCGATCCTGTTCGAGCCTGACGGCCTCTGGCCCCTGGTGCGCGGGCGTCTGGGCGGCGACTGGCTCAGCGTGCGCCGCGAGCCGCCCGTGCCGCTGCAGCTCCCCGCGCCCGCGCCGTCCGCCGAAGCCGCGACGTCATCCGCGCGAGGCCTCGGCGCCACCCCGGGCGACGGCTAAACTCCCGCCGCGCCGGTTCCTTCCTTCGTCGCGACGTGGGCTGCACGGAGCTTACCGGGCCGCCGGGCGGTTGCTGATATATAGGAAGCAGGGAAGATGACGCGCGACACGGGCCTCACGCTGCGCCAGTACTACGTCATGGTCGGGCTCGGGGCTTTCGTCACGACGATCGCCCAGCCCGCCGTCATCGGGCGGCTCCCGCTGCAGCTGCTCCTGAAGAACCAGCTGCACTTCAATGCCCAGACGCTCGCGGCGTTCCTGGTCGTGACGAGCTTCGCCTGGAACGTCAAGCCGCTGGCCGGCATCCTGTCCGACGCGTTCCCGCTCTTCGGCACCCGGCGGCGTCATTACATGCTGCTCGGCGCCGGCATGGCGGCGGTCTGCTGGTTTCTCGTCGGGGTGGTGCCCCGATCCTATCTGCCGCTGCTGCTGGCGGCCTTCGGCGTCAACGCGTTCATGGTCATCGCCAGCACGGTAATGGGCGGCCTCATGGTGGAGGCGGGCCAGAAGTACGGCATCTCCGGGCGCGTGACCTCGATCCGCCAGGCGCTCCAGAGCGCGGTCTCGCTGGGCAACGGGATACTCGGGGGCTACCTCGCCGCCGCCGCGTTCGGGTGGACGGTCGGCATCGCGACGGCGCTGCTCCTGATGCTCGCGCTGACGTCGTTCTTCGTGCTGACCGAGCGGCCCGTGGCGGTCCGCGACCGGGACGTGCTCACGAACGCGTCGCGCGAGCTCTCGACCCTGTTCAGATCCCGGACGCTCTGGGCGAGCGGAACGTTCCTCGCCCTCGTCTACATCTCGCCGGGCTTCACGACGCCGCTCCTGTTCATGCAGACTGACACGCTGGGCTTCAGCGCGCCGTACATTGGCCTCATGGAGAGCATCGAGGGCGCGGCCGGCCTGATCGGCGCCTTGATCTACGGGGCGGTGTGCCGCTGGTTCAACCTGCGCCAACTGCTGACGACGGCGATCGCGGCGAACGCGGTCGCGACGGTCCTATATCTCGGATACGGCCACGCCACTGCGCCGTTCATCCACGCGATCGTCGGCTTCGCCGTGATCTGCTCGGAGCTGGCGCTCATGGATCTGGCGGTGCGCTCGACCCCGCCGGGATGCGAGAGCCTCGGGTTCGCCCTGATGATGAGCGCGCGCAACTTCGCGCTCGGCGGCTCGGACGTGATCGGCTCGTGGCTTATCGACAGCCGCCTCTGGGTCTTCCACGAGCTCGTCTGGCTCAACGCCGGAACGACCGCCTTGATCCTCGTCTTCATTCCGTTCTTGCCGCGCGCCATCATGAACCGCAGGGACGGCGAAGTCCTTCCGGCATCCGCCGCCCGGATGCCGCCCACCGCACCCACGCCCGCTCGCGCAACCTAGCCGCTTGACCGGAGCCGTTGTGGCCACTAAGCTGCGCGGCCATGACGACATTGCTGATGCTGCCCCCGCAGAATCCCACGACGCGCGGCTGGGCCGCGCGGCTCGCGTCCACGCTCCCGCAGCTCTCGGTGGTGGTGGCCGAAACCGAGGCCGAGTCCGCGCGCGCCATCGCGGACGCGGAGGCGGCGTTCGGGACCATCCCTGACGCGCTGGTTCGGCAGGCGAAGAGGCTACGGTGGCTTCAGGCCCCCCAGGCGGCGCCGCCGGCCGGCTACTATTCGCCCGAGCTCATCGCACACGCCGCGACCGTCACCAACTTCCGCGAGATCTACAACGACCACATCGGCGCGCACATCATGGCCTTCGTGCTCGC
>Ga0126376_10001399_pt1 | contig 12999 bp, 11 predicted proteins | sample PanSoiMetPlot_15_FD_92760 | JGI IMG/M metagenome (GOLD analysis project Ga0126376, IMG submission 92760) | Tropical forest soil microbial communities from Panama - MetaG Plot_15 | ecosystem: Environmental > Terrestrial > Soil > Tropical forest > Bulk soil | place: Panama | collected 2016-02-17
ACTTCTGGCGATCCACGGACGTGGACAGCGCTGCACAATCATATCAATACGAACCAGGTCCTGCGGGAGACTCATTTGGTACTGCGGGTTTCGGGAGGACATGGTCTCCGGGTGGGCGGTGAAGAGTAGACTCGAATGTCGATATCTGTTCGTTTCGACTGGTAAAAGCTTATGCTGCCTCATCCACTTCTGCCCAGTTTGCGCCAATCGATCCCTGCAATTAGCATTGGTTCCCATGCAGGTGCACAGCACCGCGTCTCGAAACAGCAAAATCTTTTCTATTTTATTGCTGCTGCTGGTTGTAGCAGCTATCTCGGCCCAGACTTTTCACCTGCATTCTTCCACTGAGCCTCCAACAGCTCGACATTGCACGCTCTGCGAAGTAGCCCCTGGTATTCTCCCCGTTCTGACCGTTAACATTCCCACGGCTGCTCGTCTGGTGCACCCTGTCGAAGTAGCCGAATTGCAGGCCAGCCTCCAGTTCTGTGGCGCTTCAAACCTTTCTGTACGGCCGCCCCCTTCCTCACTTTCCTAACGCTTGCGGCCCGCTTTTTTTCATTTGAAAATTCGTCGAAGGAGTTTCCCGAATGAGGAAGCATCTTGCACTTTGTGTGCTACTCGCTGTCGCGCCCGCGTTCGCCCAAGGGCAAACCAGCAATGCAACAGCAAGCGACAACGCAGCTTTGGAGCAAAAGATCAGGGACCTGGAAGACCGGATCGTCGCCCTGGAGGGACAGGTGCGAATGCTTAAGTCGCAGCCCGGGGTTGCGAGTGCTCCTCCAATCCAACCAGCTGCGGCGACTCCTTCCTCGACCTCGGCTGAAGCGACGGCTCAGGCCGCAACCGCACCTGCCGCGCCGCAAGAGCCCGTTCGCCTGGGCGGAGCGGGAACAGCAGCTGCAAAGGCTCTGAATCCCGACATCAGCATGATCGGCGACTTCATCGCGACCACCGGGCAGAACCCTGTGGTCTCGGCTCCTACTATGGAGATGCACGAATCGGAACTCGGTGTACAGGCGATCATCGATCCCTACGCGCGCGGCGATTTCTTCCTCTCCTTCGGCGAAGAAGGCGTGAATCTGGAGGAGGGATACATCACCTTCACCGCCTTGCCCGGGGGGATCGTCGCTAAAGCTGGCAAGATGAGATCTGCCTTTGGCAAGGTGAATACGCTCCACAATCACGTGCTGCCGTGGATTGACCGTCCAATTGTGAGCGGAAACGTTGTTGGGGGCGAAGATGGGATTAACGATGCCGGATTTTCCGTCACTCGCATTCTGCCCGCACCAAAAGGATTGTTTCTCGAAGGTACCGGCCAGCTGTTTCGTGGTGACTCCGCCGACGTATTCAAGAGCTCGCAGCGCAGTGATGTGAGTGTAGTCGGGCACCTCCGAGGCTATGGAGACATCTCTGAATCCACTAACCTTGACCTCGGGGTCTCTTACGCCAGAGGTCACAATGATTTGGGAAGTTCTTTCGTTACAAATCTTTACGGCGTCGACGCCACGCTCAGGTATAAACCGCTGCGGCGTGCAATTTACAAATCTTTTGTCGGGCGCGGTGAGTTCATCTGGAGCCAGCGTCAGCAGCCGGGCGGAGCTGCTTGTCTGCCCGGGACCTGTCCGGACGGCGTGGCACCCAACTTCCAGCGTGCTTTCGGGTTTTATACGTCAGGGGATTACCAGTTTGCCCGCCGGTGGTTCGTCGGAGGCCGCTTCGACCGCTCAGGCCGCGCCCGGGACTCACGCATCACGGACAACGGGACATCGGTCGTCCTCACGTACTGGCCAAGCGAGTTCGCACAAGTTCGAGGACAATATCGTTTCACTCGTTACGGAGCGCCGTTCTCGAACACAGCTCCACCCGGAAAAGAAGATGCCAACGAGTTGCTGATGCAGATTCAGTTCTCACTGGGCGCTCACGGTGCACATCCGTTCTAATGAAGAGGACTCACATATAGATGATGAAAAGACTCACATTCTTAGGACTGCTGGCAGCATTGCTGCTGCCGTCCTGCGCGTTTGCCAAGAAGCTGAACGTTGTCACATCCACGACGGACCTGGGCGCTCTCACCCAAGAGGTCGGTGGGGATCGAATCACCGTGGAGTCAATTGCCAAGGGATACCAGGATCCTCATTTTGTTGAAGCCAAGCCAAGCTTCCTGCTCAAATTGAGGAACGCCGATTTGCTGATCAGTGTTGGTCTCGACCTGGAAATCGGCTGGCTCCCTCCGTTGATCACGCAATCAGGTAATGGACGAATTCAGCCCGGAGCAAACGGTTATCTCGACGCCTCGCAATTCGCCGAGATCCTCGAAATCCCGCAGGGCAAAGTAACGCGCGCCGAAGGTGACGTGCACCCTCTGGGCAATCCACACTATTGGCTTGATCCTGACAATGGGCGCCGCCTCGCGAAAGGAATCGCCGGCAAGCTGGGAGAGTTGGATCCGTCCGACGCAACCTACTTTCAGCAGCGGCTGGCCGATTTTGACAAACGCCTCTCCGAGGCCGAGAAACGCTGGGATGCGCAAATGGCTCCGTATCGGGGACGAAAAGTTGTGACCTATCATCGCTCCTGGCCCAACTTTGCCAAGCACTTTGGCCTCGATGTAGTTGGCTATGTGGAGCCGCGGCCTGGGATTCCACCCACGCCGTCGCATACTCTTGACCTCATCAATCTCATGAAGCGCGAGAATGTGAAGGTGATGCTGATCGAGCCTTACTTCGATTTGCGCACACCGAATAGTGTGGCGAGTCAAACCGGAGCGAGGGTACTGGTAATGACGCCTTCCGTTGGCGGAGAGAAAGGCGTCGACGACTACTTCAAGCTTTTTGATTACGATTTGAACCTGCTGAAGCAAGTATTTGATTCGACAAAGTAGAACTCAATGGAAATTCTGCAATTTTTGATTCTTCCCTTCGTGGCCAGTTTGATTCTCACCGGAATCCACGCTTATCTCGGCGTGCATGTCGTGGAACGCGGCGTGATCTTCGTGGATTTGGCGCTTGCTCAGATCGCCGCGTTGGGAGCGACGATTGCGATCCTTCGCGGCATGGATCCGCACGGTTCAGGCGCCTACTGGTTCAGTCTCGGCTTCACTTTCCTGGGCGCTGCGATCTTCGCGCTGGTTCGATCCCGCCACAAACGGATCCCGCTCGAGGCAATCATCGGCATCGCTTATGCCGTTGCATCAGCCGGAGCGATCCTTGCGATGAGCAAGGCCACCGGCGAGACCGAGCACTTGAAAGACATGTTGGTCGGCAACATCATCGCAGTTTCAAAACAGGATGTGATCAAGACGGCGATCCTGTATGGGGCCATCGGAACTTTTCACTACATCTTTCGCCGAAAATTCCTACTGATCTCAATCGATGAGGAAGCGGCCCGCGCTCGCGGCATCAACGTAAAGCTCTGGGACTTTCTCTTCTACGCTTCGTTCGGCTTTGTAGTGACTTCGTCGGTCGCAATTGCCGGCGTGTTACTCGTCTTCTGCTATCTGATCGTGCCGTCGGTTGGAGCGATGTTATTCGCAGACCGAATTGGTACGCGCCTGGCGATCGGATGGACGATGGGCACGCTGGTATCAGCGCTTGGCTGCTATGTGTCAGTGTGGGCCGATCTGCCGACTGGCGCGACCATCGTGTGCACGTTCGGCGCGGTGCTCATTGCGATGGCTCTGTTAAGGATCGCCTACTTCGCGTTACAACGACCCAGTCAAGCAGCTCAGCCGGAGCTACGCGAACTTACCGTGCCTTCAGCGCGAACCAGAAGTCGTATACCCAGATAAGGCCCTCGCCACCAAGGGACGCCCGACGACGGCCGCTACCCCGAGTTGCAGCGATTGAATTATCAGGTTGACGGGCGTCTTTTGCAGGTTCATGATTTTCGACCGACAGTACTGACATCTCAATTGACGCCGTCCAAGATGTGGGTGCCTGAGTTTTTCTGGCCGACAGTTGCTCTTGTTTTCCTGAAAAACGGAATCTCCACCTGGAGTTCCTGAATGCAACGGATCGCACGAGTTCCCTGATTCTTTCGGTGTCACAGTCTTGTGCTTTAGGGGGCGCCCCTGGAAACATCGAGCATTGGCGTTCTTGTCGTCGAAGACCATGAGCTATTCCGTCGTTTCATCTGTTCTGCGCTTGCAAACCAGCCGAAATTGCAGATCATTGCCGAGGTCGCGGACGGACTAGTAGGTGTCCAGAAGGCTGAGGAGCTGCACCCGGACCTGATCCTGCTCGACATCGGACTTCCGAGACTGAACGGAATCGAGGCCGCGCGGCGAATCCGCACGTTGTCGCCAGACTCCAAAATACTCTTTGTGAGCCAGCAAACTTCCTTCGATTTAGTGCAGGCAGGCCTCGACACTGGAGCAGGCGGTTATCTCCTTAAGGCGGATGCCGGAAACCAGCTCCTGACCGCATTGAACGCCGTTTTGGAAGGAAAGAAATTTGTGAGTAGGAGTCTTGTGGATCGTGGCTTTCCAGGGTTCAAAGATTCAAAAGCTCGCGACAACATCTACGACTCCAGCGTGACGCATGTGCTAACTGGGGATCTCAAGGACAGCGACGATTTTCACATTTTGCTGGAAGAGGTCTTGGACACTGCGATTAGTGCAACTCATGCGGATTTTGGAAATGTCCAGTTGTTCGATCCGGCGACACAAGAGCTCATCATCTGCGCACAGCGTGGCTTCGGCAACGAATTTCTGAAGTTTTTCGATCGCGTGCACGCCGGATATGCTTGTTGCTGCGGTTCTGCCATGAAGAACTGGTGCCGTGTTGTAGTCGAAGATGTTGCCCAGAGCCCGATGTTCTCGGACAGTCAAACCCGTCAGATCATCCTGGCGGAGGAAGTGCGGTCGGTTCAGTCCACTCCGCTGATAAGCGCTTCGAACGAATTGCTTGGAATGCTGAGCACGCACTATCGCGCTCCCCGCGCATTCTCCGAGCACTCATTGCGGCAGTTAGATGTTATGGCCTCCTGCGGTGTCCAGCTAATCGAACGCTGGCGACAGCTCCAGAAGGCGATTTCCTAAGCAGAGTAGCCTGGCTCTTCTGTCAAGCCTCGAGCCAATTGGCCGGCATCAAAGACTGGCAAAACTTGTAGTTCCGCAACTCCGCCACTGTTGTCACTATGCCGTGCATTAGTTTTCTACAGCTTTCGTTGTCGATGACCGACAATTTCCAAACTGACATTTGGAACAAATCCAGGTCTGGAACAGACGATGTGAGCGTCAAACCCTTTGCTCTTGGAGAGCTTCTAATTCCGAGTAGAAAAATGAAGGGTTTGATTCTTACCTTAACATGCCTGGCCTCTCTTCGCGTGCCTGTTGCGCTGGCTCAAACAATGCTTCCAGATGCAGCGAGTTCGCAAATGCGCGGGACGAGACAGAATCGAAGTCATGGCTGTCTAAAGCCAGTGCGGCTCTTTGCAATCGAGGACTACAACGGACCTTTCAAAAGCGTGGCAGCCTCTCTGGTTCGCAGAGTTGAGAACCAGACAGCGCAGAATCTGCAGAATTCGGAAATGCACATCTGCCCATTAACTGTGCGGCAGAAGCTTACGCTTGCGGGGCAAAACAGCATAGAACCAATTACGTTCATCGCTGCAGGATTCAGTGCAGGAATCTCTCAGGCTGCAGATTATGATTCCCATTTTGGGCAAGGAGCATCCGGCTACGGACAACGATTTGGCGCCGCCCTGGCCGACAATACCGCCGGTGAGTTCTTCGGGACATTTCTGTTCCCGGTCATCTTCCGCCAAGATCCTCGTTATTACCGGGTGCAGGAAGGTGGAACGAAATACCGTATGGGACATGCTCTGGCGCACATCTTCGTCACCCAGAGCGACGACGGAACCCGCATGTTCAACTACTCGGAATGGTTTACAGTCGCCTCGGCCACAGCGTTAAGCAACGTGTACCATCCCGGGAACCGCCGCGGCTTCGGGCCTTCCGCCGGACAAGTGGCGATTACGGTCGGGACCGATGCAGGATTCAATGTGCTGCGAGAGTTCTGGCCCGAGATGAGCCGAAAATTGAAGCTGCCATTTCGACCACCTCAAGCGGTCCCGCCGCGGCGGACTGGACAGGGTAAGTCAGCTTATGACGCCCATTCTATCGAGATAGACGTCCAGTAGATGTCCATAACTTATCCTGAGACTTTCGATCGGTGGTCGCTCACTCTCGTCCTGCTCGACAAAGAGGTGCTCGACTTCCAGTCGCTCCGCTGCAGTTAGCACGTTTTTCCAATCGATCGTGCCTCTTCCCACTTCGGTGAAGTGCTCGGCCGCTTTGTTGAGTTCCTGTGATGGCGGGAATCCTCCTCGGCGATCCTTGAGATGGAGCATGCGCACACGCTTCCCGAGCTTTTGCAGCATCGCCACTGCATCCTGGCCGGCTTGTGTAACCCAGTAGCAGTCCATTTCGAAGCAGACCAAGTTTGGGTCGGTTCGCTCGACAAGGACATCGAAGCCCGAGGTACCGGCGAGACGGAGGAACTCGTAATTATGATTGTGGAAGCCAAAGCGCATTCCCAAACTGCGCGCTCGTTCTCCCCACTGATTGAACTGATCGGCAGCCCGACGATAGTCATCAACTGTGTTGCGAAGGTTCTCTGGCAGTATCGGGCAGATCACGAAGCTCACGCCAAGCTCGCTGGCGTAGTCAAGTTGGGCGGAAAGGCCCTGGTAATCGAAATGCCCGCTAGGCACCCTGAGCCCCGCGTCGAGGATCATCCGGCGCAGCTCCTTCGCCGGATGCGAATAGACATTCCAGTAAGTCTCGACCTCGTCGTAGCCGATAGCCCGAATTTGCTTCAGCAGAGGAGCAAGGTCGGTTTCGGCTTGCCGACGCACCGTGTAAAGCTGTACACCAAGTAGGGGATGGAGCGCGGCGCCCGCAAAGAGCTGCAGACTTGCAGCGACCGACCTTAAAGCCGCAAGTCCGGAGCGAAGAAAATCCCGACGGGATCGCATGCGCGAATATCGTAACAGGTGAATGGATGCGTCTAAGCAGTTGATGCAGATTAGATGGCCGGCACGCTGCTCAGGCACTTCTCATTCGCGAACTAAGCGGTTCTGAAACGGGAAGAATAGCGCAGATTAGCTTAAAGCCCAAAGCAGATCACTACCACAAATGAGGTATCAGCGGATTAGTCTTCCTGGTTAGGAAAAATACCCCGCATTTTGTGATGCCCCCCACCCTGGCTCTCACGCAAAATGTTGACTCGACAGTAGGTTAGTCGAGCATTTTCCAATCACGCTTTCGCGAATATCCTTTGGGTCCAGAGAATATTTGCGACTTGCCCATCCAGCGCAGAATCGAAATAACCGTCAAGACGAGAGACCGTGCGGTCTCTTATAGAAGGAGGAATGATCATGACACAGGGTATCACTCCCATCGAAAAGGTTCTCTACACCGCGAAAGCGCACACTACAGGCGGCCGCGAAGGAGGAGCATCGCGCACCTCCGATGGCCACCTGGACGTAAAGCTCTCGGTTCCTGGAACTCACGGGACCGGTACCAACCCGGAGCAGCTGTTCGCCGTGGGTTGGTCGTCTTGTTATCTGTCGGCGATCAAGATCGTGGCTGCCAGGCAGAAGGTTAAACTGCCGCCTGATGCCGCCGTCGACGCCGAAGTCGACCTGGGCACGACCAATGGCGGTTACTTCATTCAAGCTCGCCTCAAGGTCAGCCTGCCCGGTGTAGATCGCGAGACCGCGCAGAAGATTGTGGATGCCGCGCACCTCGAGTGCCCATATTCAAAAGCCACGCACGGCAACATCAACGTTGTGACGAACGTGATCGATACCGTAGCTGCCACGCACGTAGCGTAATTCGCTTGTCATAGACCAGCTTCCCATTACGGGAGAAAACAATGTGCTGGGAAATCAACTCCAATTGCCGCAGATGCCAGTGGTTCCTTGGCACTGCGGCATTGATTTTGGGCGTCCTTTTGCTCAGCGTCATCGGTTCTGCGGGAGCATGGTCGAGCGAAACCGGATTGAATCTGCAACCGATTCAGGCAAATCCGATGGCATCTGTGGCGATTCACTTACCGGTTGAAGGTCAAATGCCCTCTCTCAGGGCCGCCGAGTGGCTCAATTCAAAACCGTTAACATCCGCTGACTTACGCGGAAAAGTACTCCTGGTCGAGTTCTTGACCTACTCCTGCGTTAACTGGCGGCGGCAACTCCCGTATGTCCGGGCCTGGGCTGAGAGATACAAAGATCAAGGACTCGTTGTAATCGGTGTTCACTCGCCGGAGTTTTCATTTGAGAAGAGTCTCGACAACGTCCGTCAGGCCGCAAACGACATCCGCATCGATTACCCAATTGTGATCGACAATGACCACGCAATATGGCGCGACTTCGACAACGCGTACTGGCCAGCGCTCTATTTCGTCGACACAAAAGGGCGCATTCGACATCACCAATTCGGTGAAGGCGAATACCAACAATCGGAAATTGTTCTGCGACAACTACTGGCGGAAGCCGGAGCCAGCGGGCTGGATCGTGAATTGGTCTCAGTTGATCCTATGGGCGCCGAGGCTGTTGCCGATTGGAGCGATCTACGGTCCCCGGAAAACTATCTCGGACATGATCGCACACAGAACTTCGCATCTCCAGGCGGCGCAAAGTCGAACAAGCGTCACGACTACACTGCACCCGAGCGCCTCAAACTGAATCATTGGGCTCTCTCGGGTACTTGGACAGTTGGACGCGAAGCCGTCACCGTGAACAATGCCGGTGGACGAATCATCTACCGATTTCATGCGCGCGATCTTCACTTAGTCATGGGACTAGCCGTTCGAGGAAATCCGGTGCGTTTTCGTATGCTCATCGACGGAGAACCGCCGGGTCGCGCTCATGGCGTTGACGTGGATGAGGAAGGCAATGGAACAGTTACCGAGCCTCGAATGTATCAACTGATCCGGCAAGAGAAGCCGATCGTCGATCGAGAGTTCGAAATCGAGTTTCTCGATCCTGGCGTCGAGGCGTTTTCATTCACCTTTGGCTGATGCGTCGCCAATTTTATCGATCACTAGAACCATTTATTGAAAGGAAAGCGCTCATGCGATTTGAAGGAAAGAAAATACTAATCACGGGTGGCAACAGCGGGATCGGGCTCGCCACTGCGAAACTCTTTATGGAAGAAGGCGCAAAGGTCGCCATCACAGGACGTAACCAGCAGACCATTGACTCCGCGCTCGAATTGCTCGGCCCGAATGCAATCGGCTTCCGCGCCGAGGTAACAGATTCTGCTTCACGCAAAGCTGTCTTCGCCGAAGTGGAGAACAGACTCGGCAAGCTCGATGTAGTCTTCGCCAACGCCGGCGTTCCTGGTAAAACTCCTGTTGGCAAGGCCTCGGAGGAGCTCTTCGAGGAGATCATCCGAATTAATCTCACCTCCGTCTTCTTCACCGTGCAGGATGCGCTTCCACATGTGAACGACGGCGCGACTTTCATTCTGAACGGATCCATTATCGGCACGCTCGGACAGCCCGGTTACGCGGCTTATGCTGCTTCCAAGGCGGGGGTGCGCGCCATCGCCCGTAGCCTTGCAGCTGATCTATCGCCGCGTGGTATCCGCGTGAATGTCGTTTCCCCCGGAGCTACGAAGACGCCCATTTGGGGACGTTCCGAGCGACCTGCTGAGCAGGCCGCTGCGCTCGGCCAGAAAATCGCGTCGCAGATTCCCCTTGGCCGCTGGGGCGAAGCTGAAGAGATTGCCAAGACCGTCCTCTTCCTCGCTTCAAGCGACGCCTCTTACGTGCAAGGAGTCGAGCTCTTTGTAGATGGCGGCGTTAGCGCCAGCCCACACGGAGGGGCCCTCAACCGGTAAGAGGAGCGAAGATAGCAAATCCCATCCGATCACAGGCGCGGCAGGCCGCCTCGTTAGCCGTAGGGCACAAGGTTACCGAACTGCCTTGAAACAGGGCCAAGGGTGAGACCGCCAAGCTTCAGATAGCAATCCCAGATATATCGATCGGTTTTGATTCCGAATCCAGGATCGCCTTCGTTATCACGAACAGCGTCCCGGCAAAGAGCAGTGTGTCGAAGACAAAGTTAATCGCTGTAACCCGTTCTCCGACGTTGCTCGCGAGAAAAAACTGGGGCACGTAGAGAAAGAGGGTGAGCAGCACCATCAGTAATCCTGCAAATGTGCCGCCAGAGCCGGCATACCTCCTGACAAACATCGCGATCCCGAACACTACCAGCAGTATTCCGGTCAGATATGCAATCCCGTGCGGCAAGGGAACCCACGACGCCGTGGGTTGAGTATCAGGCACGCCAGGTGAGTACTGGGGATAGAGGATGTTCTGGATCCCAAAGAAGATCAGGACCATTCCAGTCCAGAGTCTGGCAATGACAGCCAGTCTTTTCGAGAGCGCTGGGAATCTATCTTTCACCGCAGCAGCAAACAGAGCCAAGGCGCCCATGGAAAAGGTGGTCTCGCGAACGGTCACAATCCAGGTTATGCGCATCACCAGAAGCTTAACTGCGCTCGGCAGCCACAGGAGCAGAACAAAAAGCGCAAACATGAGGGCGAGAAAAAACGCCGACCAGCGGATACATCGTCTGGCAACAAAGCTCAATGCGGCCGCTACGTGAGCTACGCCGACAAAGTACGTAATGAAGAGACGCGCCGGCATCCATTTTGGAACAAATTGGGCGAGGCTTCTGGCCGCCGTGAAATGCTCGCCGGCGAATGTCGCCAGCGATGCAGCGACAAACACTGGGCCCAGTGCGACGACGCTCAACCGCGCGTCTGAAGATTCGGTGAGCAGATCGCGTCGGTATGTCCAAATGCCTGCTGTCAGGAAGCCAAGTCCGAGCGCGGATGGCCAGAAGGCGGCTGGGGAGATCACAGGTCCTCGAAGCTGCGCATGAATGTTATGCAACGCAGCGGGGGAAAGTGTACGTCCATCTTGCCGGTTCAGCGTTCCGCTCGTCCCCGCGATTTTACTGCCGCCTCAGCGTCAGTCTGTCTTCGGCTTCAGTCTGAAATAGGCGACGCCGGGTTTGTGTTCACCTACCGTCAGGTCTTTTTCTTGCGGGAGGAAGTCTTCCAGCTCGACGCGCACATGGTACTTGCCGGGCTCCATGGGGATCGCTGCCGGGGTTTCCTTGCCGGTGTCTTTGCCATCGACAAGCACTTTCGCGCCCGGCGGACTACTGTTGATCACCAGCTCTTTCGCATTCCCGGTTTGGGCCTGTGCCCATTGCCGCCAGGCATTGGCCTGCGCTGCCTTCGTCATTCCCTCCAGGTTGGAGAGGTCGGGCAGAGTGATATTGGGAACCTTGATGTTGCCTGTATTGACGGTGAGATGCGGCGAGTACTCCATCTCCTCTCCGCCTTTCACGCGGAAGGTCGCGGTGGCGGGGATGAAGCCTTCCATTTGCACCGTGACGGTGTGCTTTCCCCGCGGTAACTGCAGATCTGCCGGCGTGCGCTTACCGGTGGACTTGCGGTCGAGAAGCACCTCTGCCGCCGGTGGATCGCTCGCGATCTTTAGTAAGGCGTGTGCCCGGTCGTCGGTCGCGCCCTCGCGGCTGGTGACCACGGCGGGGGGAGCGTTTGGATGCGCCGCGGTATTCGGGGGAGCCGGCACGGATTTCGCAGGTTCTTCGTCGCTTTGGACTTCGTCGCTGGCAGCGGGGTTCTTGTTTGAAGACGATGGCTGAGTGCTGCCAGATGAAGACGAGGCTGTCTGCGATTCTTCATCGCGATTGGCTCGCGATCGACGATCTCCGCCAAACTCACATTTCGCCCAGAAGAAGACTGCGATCAAAACATAGATCAGCCTCCGCTTACCTTTCCGTGACAAGCCAGACCATAGCGCGACTACGCGATCGAAAAGTTGGACGACGGTCGAAGAAGAAGGAACAGAAGAAGCAGCCGACCCGTCGCTTGGCGGATTCTCCTTTGATCCTTCAGCCGAGACCGCGCCAGAAGCACCAGATGTCGCAGAAGCGCCAGACGTGATCGCTCCTCCCGCAGCTGTCGTGCCGCCAAGTACAGGTGCACCCGCCGTAGCGGCATCGAGCGAAGTAAGCGTCGCCAGGTCTGCCGTGCGGTAGTTTTCCAGCGCCTGGGTTAACTCTGCGCCGGTCTGGAAGCGCGCGCCTGGTGACTTCTGCAGAGCTTTCTCGATCACGAAGCTGAGGCCGGGATGAATGCTCGAGTCAAGCTTGCGCGGAGGCACCGGCGTCTCATGCACGATCTTGTACATGATCGTGGTGATGCTCTGGCCTTCGAACGGACGCTCACCCGTGATCATCTCGTAGAGCATCACGCCTACGCTGAACAGGTCGCTGCGCCCATCGAGTTGGTTGCCCACCACCTGCTCGGGCGACATGTAGTTGGGCGTTCCCACAACCTGTCCAGTCATCGTCATCACTTCGCCGGCGCGCGCGATGCCGAAGTCGGTGATCTTCACCACGCCATCGCCCGAGATCATCACGTTGCCGGGCTTCACGTCGCGATGAACGATACCTTTTTTGTGCGCGCTATCCAGTCCGGCACAGACCTGGCGAATGATGTCCAGCGTGCGCGCTGGAGAGAGCCGCCGCTCCATCTTCAGCGTCGACTCCAGCGTGGCGCCCTCGATGAACTCCATCGCCAGATAGAGGTTGCCGCCGTCTTCCCCCGCGTCAAAAACGGTGACGATGTTGGGATGGCTCAGACCACCGGCCGCGCGAGCCTCGTTCTTGAAGCGCCGGGCAGCTTCGTCAGCGGTGGTGCCGATCGCGTCAAAACGAATAGCTTTGAGGGCGACCTTGCGTCCAATGGTCGGGTCGAGCGCCTCGTAGACCACGCCCATGGCCCCATGCCCCACCTCGCGCACGATCTCGTAGCGCCCCAGTTTCTCCGGCATAAACAGGAAAGTCTATCAACAGCTGGCAGTCACATGCGTCCACCAAGGCCTGGAACGGCCTGCTCCGCCCTGGGCTACCCTTCTGCCGCAACATCGGCGCGTAAAGACCCGACAT
>Ga0126376_10001400_pt1 | contig 12996 bp, 15 predicted proteins | sample PanSoiMetPlot_15_FD_92760 | JGI IMG/M metagenome (GOLD analysis project Ga0126376, IMG submission 92760) | Tropical forest soil microbial communities from Panama - MetaG Plot_15 | ecosystem: Environmental > Terrestrial > Soil > Tropical forest > Bulk soil | place: Panama | collected 2016-02-17
CCTCACAGCGCAATGTCCTTCACCTGTTTCGCCCGTTGGACGCACGCGCCCATCAGGAAGGCAAGGTCCGTGCCGGTCGAGACATAGCGCGCACCCATCCGCACGTATCGCTCCACCAGAGTCGGACGCGTCGCCAGCCCGCCGACGCCCACGTGCTTGCCATGCCGGCGGCATGCCGCGATCGTCATCTCATAGGCTTCGCGTACTTTGGGATGCTCGTACTGTTCCGGAACCCCCCAGTCGCACAAGAGATCGTTAGTGCCGATCATCACCATGTCGACGCCCTCGACCGCGACGATCTCCTCTGCCTTCGCCAGCGCGGCGGCATTTTCGAACTGGACCATCACGATGGTGGCGTCGTTGAGGGCGGCGTATGCCTCCGCGGCCGGAAGGGTGCGGAAATGCAGATGCGGCAGCCCGCCCGCCACCGAGCGGGCCCCAAGCGGCGGAAATTTAGCCGCCTGGACCACCGCGCGGGCCTGCTCGGCGGAGCCGATGTGCGGCGCGATCACGCCGAGCGCGCCGCCTTCCAGCACCCGCGTGATGTATTCGGGAGTGTTGGCAGGTACTCGCACGAACGGCGCGATGCCTGCCGCAAGCGCCGCCATGCAGATCTGACTGGTGGTCTCGATCGAGGCGCTGCAGTGCTCCATGTCCACATAGATGGTATCGAAACCAGCGGTCTTGGCGATCTGGGCGATCTCGACCTGGCGCACCAGCCGCACCGTCATAGACGCGACCACCTCGCCGCGGGTGAGCTTTTCCTTGACGTTGTTGCGCAAGGTATCGGTTAGCATGATGTCCGTTCCCGAATTTGTTGTCGCGTGGTGATTGACGCCGGGGGTGGCAAAGGCGAATGGCACGAGTTCGCGAGCCTGCAACCGCCTGGCGCGCCTTTGCCCACGCTGCCCCGCATTGGGGGAGCGACGACCGAGCAGGGTGGGGGCAAACGGCGATAGTCTCCTATTTTTACGAGAGCCGTGCCGCGCGGCTTTGGCCACCTACTCGTGCGTGCTCCCATCGGGCATCAGGGCGCCCTTGAAATTGACGCCGTCGAGCTTGGCGTCGGTCAGGATCGCGCGCGACAATCGCGACTCGGAAAGGTCAGCGCCCGTGAGATCGGCCCCGGTGAGATCGGCGCCGAACAGGTCGGCGCCGGAAAGGTTCGCGCCCTTGAGCTTGGCTTCACGCATCACCGCATCGATTAGGCCGGAATCCTCAAGGTTTGCGCCCTCCAGATTGGCGCTGCGCAGCGTCACCCCGATGAGGTTCGCGCGTTGGAGTTCGGCGCCCTTGAGCGAGGCGTCGTCGAGCCGGGCGCCGGTCAAGATCGCGTCGGTGAGCTTGGCGTGGTCGAAGACCGCGCGCACCAGGCGCGCCTTGCCCATCTTGGCCTCGGCGAGGTTTGCCCCCGCGAGATTGGCTACGCTCAAATCCGATTCATAGAACATTCCGCTCGGCACATTGGCGTTGGTGAACGAAGCGTTCTTGAGATCGGTCTTGTTCAAGTTGGCACCGGCGAGGTCCGCTCCGGCAAAATTGGCGCCGAGCAGCCGACTGCGATGGAATACCGCGCCCATGAGTTTGGCGCCGGAAAGATCAACGCCGGCAAGATCGCGCCGCTTGAGCTGGGCCTTTTCGAGCGCGCATCCGGCACAGAACTTGGTCTTGCCGGCAAGGAAATCGGCCTCCCCCTCCGCCCGGACAATGGTGTCCCCCAGCGCAACGGCCAAGATGACCGCGAGCGCGCGGCCGAGAGATCGCGACTTGGACATGGTCCTTTAATTCCGTTTCATCGCCCAATATAATGGCATGTTTCCCTGCGCCGCCAAAGCGCGGCGTTTGCCCGGTGAAACGGGCTAAACCATGAAGTCCCTGTGGCTGAGAAGTGTGTGTCGCTGAACCATGAAAAAACTGAGCTATCGGAAGCGGCTTTTCGGTTTCGTCGCCGCCATGGCGGCCCTGATCGGTGCGCCCGGAATGCTCTTAGCCCAAGGTGCCGACGAGCGACCGGTCCGGCATGAGGTCTGGGACATCCGACTTGGCGCCAAGATTACCGACCTGCCGGACGACTATGTCGACTACGCCTGCGGCACCAATGGCGGTCCGCCGTCGACGCCGCTCACCGGCTGGAAGGACTACCGGCGCTGCCGTCCTGAAGCGAATGGCCTGCGCGAAGTGTATTTCCGCTATGACGATGAGCTCGAATACTGGGCCAAGGCCAACAATCTTGCCGCCCAGATGGAGCAGTATGTCGGCACCAAGACCTACGGCTTCCCGATCATCGTATCGGTTCTAGCTGGCGACGACGGCACGGTGCGTGGCATCCGCATCGTTTCCGACCCGCGCGATCCGACCGGCGACCGCGACGAGGCCTACCTGCTGCGCAACTTTCTCAATGCACGGTTCGGCCGCGAAGGCTGGCAGTGCGAGGACCTTGCCGCCGAGCCTGGCGAGACGCCAGTCACCGGCATTTTCATCAAACAACGCTGCGAGAAAGACATCGACGGCGGTTTGCACGGCCTGTTGGTGACGCACCATCTACGCAAGCCGGGCCAGAGCCAGTACGACCCGCACTCCGGCAAAGAGACCACGAACCAGTTCGAGAGCTATGTGCGGTTTGAGCTGATCAAGACGAAGTGACGAGCGTAGAAGTGACGTGCGTAGGGCCCAATGGCAAAGCGTACTGTGCCAGCCGCGCCAAAGGCGGGCGCAATACAGTGCGCCATCCGCCCTACGGATTGTTCCCGCGCCCGTTCATACCGGCCCGACATGAACCTCATCTCCATCCAATCCCACGTCGCCTATGGCCACGTGGGCAATTCCGCCGCCGTGTTCGCATTGCAGCGGCTGGGCTGCGAGGTGTGGCCCGTTCACACGGTGCAGTTCTCGAATCATACCGGCTATGGTGCATGGAAAGGCGAGGTGTTTGCTGCGGCGCGGATCGGCGAAGTCGTCGACGGCATGGCTGACCTCGGCGTCCTTGGCGCGTGCGACGGCGTGCTGTCGGGCTACATCGGCGCGGTCGAAACCGGGCAGGCGATTCTAGCCGCGGTCGGCAAGGTCAAGGCCGCCAACCCCAATGCAAGCTACTGCTGCGATCCGGTCATCGGCAATCACACCCGCGGCGAGTTCGTGCGGCCCGGTGTTGCGGAATTCATGCGCAAGCGCGCCATACTGGCGGCCGATGTTGTCACGCCCAACCACTTCGAGCTTGACCACCTCGTGGGGCGCGAGACGCGCAGCGTCGCCGCGATTCTCTCCGCGGTGGACGACATCCACGCCCACGGGCCCCGGGCCGTGCTGGTCACCTCGGTGCGCTCTGACGCGACGCCCGCCGAAAGCCTCGACGTCATCGCCTCGGATGCTAGCGGGCACCATCTCGTCCGCACCCCGCTGCTCGCGATGCCGGCGAACGGAGCGGGCGATCTCATCGCGGCGCTGTTCTTCTTCCATTATCTGCGCAGCGGCTCGGTCGCGGATGCTTTGGCTCGCGCAACATCGTCTGTGTTCGGCCTATTGCGGCGAACGCGCGACGCCGGCGCATCCGAAACTGTCTTGATCGCCGCGCAGGACGAGCTGGTGACACCGTCGGAAACATTCGCGGCGGTCGAGGTCGGCCTTTGACAAATCCTGCCTGTTCCTGCATTCCGCGTCGCCATGCCTGATACGCAGATCGTTGAGGTCGATCGCCTCGATGTGGGCTTCGCGCCATTCCGGTGGCGGTTTGCGCAAGCGCGCCACGACGACATCGCGGCGCATTTTGCCGCGCGCCGTCAGGCGACGCCGCAACTGTGGAACGGTCGGATCCTGCTCATGCGAGACTTTGCTATCGCGGGCGGCGTATTGCGCGGCACGTATTTCGAGGCAGGTTTCGCTGAATTGCTGGCATGGCGCGACTGGAACTTTCCCGACCCCGAAGTCGTCAATTGCTTTGCCATGGCGGCATTGCGCGCAAGCGACGGCGCCTACCTGCTGGGCGTGATGAGTGATCACACCGCCAACGCCGGCCGCATCTATTTTCCGGCCGGCACGCCCGATCCCGACGATGTGCGCGGCGAAACGGTCGACCTCCTCAGCAATGTCATGCGCGAGCTGGCTGAAGAAACCGGCCTGACGGCCGCCGATGTCTCGATTGCGCCCGGATGGCATGCGGTGGTCGACGGCGCGCGCGTCGCCGTGATGAAACGCCTCGATGTGCCCTGTCCGGCCTCGCAGGCGAGGACGAGGGTGCTGCGTCATCTTGCGAGCGAGGTTGAACCGGAACTCAGCGATGTCCGCATCGTCTGCTCGCCCACCGATCTCGATCCTGCCATGCCGCGTTTCGTCACGGCGTACCTCTCACATGTGTGGAGGGGTCATGACGCAAGCAGAAGTAGCCCGGGTTGAACGAGGCAAAACCCGGGGGGCGGCGTGAAACCAACGGCTTGTCGTTGACCTCCCCGGTCCCGGCGAGGGGCCTCAGCTCAAGCGGTGGCCCGCCGAATCCAACAATCGCCTTGCCGATCGCCCCCCCTTCCGCTAGAACGTGCCGCATTGGCCTGCGTGTTTAACGTGGACTTTGCGGTTTTCGGACCCTTGAGGTCCACACTGAGGGTTTGGCATGTCGATGCGCCGCGACATTCGCGCGATCGGCGGGGGGACGGTGGTCCGCCCCGACGCCACCCTCGTTTCTCCGGCGCTGCTCCTTATTCGCCCCTGAGGGCCGGCTGGGCGCTCTGCGCCTGGGCACTCAGGGGTTTCCAGACCGGAACCTTAAAGAGCGCCTTGCGGGCGCAATCTTTGCAGCCATCTCTGTCAAAAAGGAACAGTTGCCATGACCTCGCAGCCACAGTCTGAGAAGGACCGCGTTGTCGTCTTCGACACCACTTTGCGCGACGGCGAACAGTCGCCGGGCGCCACCATGACCCACGAGGAAAAGCTCGAGATCGCCGAACTCCTCGACCACATGGGCGTCGACATAATCGAGGCCGGGTTCCCGATCGCGTCCGAGGGCGATTTCCAGGCTGTCAACGAGATCGCCAGGCGCACCAAGAGGGCCGTGGTGTGCGGTCTCTCCCGCGCCGGCCAGAAGGATATCGACCGTTGTGGCGAGGCGATCAGGCCAGCCGAGCGCGGCCGTATCCATACCTTCATCTCCACCTCGCCGGTGCACATGAAATGGAAGCTGCAGATGGAGCCCGAGCAGGTGTTCCAGATGGTGATCTCGTCAGTCACCCGCGCCCGCAACTACACAGACGACGTCGAGTGGTCAGCCGAGGATGGCACCCGCACCGACCACGACTTCCTGTGCCGCTGCGTCGAAGCCGCCATCGCCGCAGGTGCCACGACCATCAATATTCCGGACACGGTCGGCTACACGGTGCCGGAGGAATATTACGCGCTCTTCAAGATGGTCCGCGAGCGGGTGCCGAATGCCGACAAGGCGCGGTTCTCGGCCCATTGTCACGACGACCTCGGGATGGCGGTGGCGAATTCGCTCGCGGCTGCTCGCGCCGGAGTCCGCCAGATCGAGTGCACCATCAACGGCATCGGTGAGCGCGCCGGCAATGCATCGCTCGAGGAAATCGTGATGGCCATGAAGGTGCGCAACGACGTCCTGCCTTACTGGACCGGCGTCGACGCCACGATGCTCACGCGCGCCTCCAAGCTGGTGTCGGCCGCAACCTCGTTTCCGGTTCAGTACAACAAGGCGATCGTCGGCCGTAACGCCTTCGCGCACGAGTCCGGCATCCACCAGGACGGCATGCTCAAGCACAACCAGACCTACGAGATCATGACGCCGGAGAGCGTCGGCGTGAAGCAGACTTCCCTGGTCATGGGCAAGCATTCCGGTCGCCATGCGTTCATCCACAAACTCAAGGATCTGGGCTACGAGCTCGCCGGCAACCAGCTCGAAGATGCCTTCGTGCGCTTCAAGGCCCTGGCCGACCGCAAGAAGCACGTTTATGACGAGGACATTGAGGCGCTGGTCGACGAGGAGATCGCCACCGCCCAGGACCGCATTAAACTGGTGTCGCTCTCCATCATCGCCGGCACTCGCGGACCCCAGCGTGCGACCATGAAGCTCGACATCGACGGCATGACCGCGATCGAGGAATGCGAGGGCAACGGTCCAGTGGACGCGACCTTCAACTGCATCAAGGCTTTGGTTCCGCACGACGCCGTGCTTGAACTCTATCAGGTGCACGCCGTGACCGAAGGCACCGACGCTCAGGCCGAGGTCTCGGTTCGGCTATCCGAGAACGGCAAGTCGGTGACTGCGAAGGGGGCCGATCCGGATACGCTCGTCGCGTCGGCGAACGCCTATCTCGGCGCTCTCAACAAGCTCATGATCAAACGGCAACGCGGCAAGCCGGAAGCGCTGGTGGCGCAGTAGCAGAAACTCGCGCGGCCTCCAGGACGCGGCGTCGAGCTTGTCGATGACGGGAGCCCAAATGGCTATTTCATCCGAGGAAATCCCGATCAGCCATCTGCAGCGGCGCAAGATCGAGGGTCGCGTCATCATTCCGCTCATAGAGGAGGCGCGCAAGCGATTCGGCGATCAAGCGGCGCACGAGATGGTGGTCGCGGTGATACGGCACCTCGCGGTCGAGGATGGCGCGCGCTGGAGCGATGCTTACGGGCGCGATTTTGGTTCCCTTAAGAAGGTCGCGGAAGAAGTCTGGGCAGGAGGTGGCAGCCTCGACCTGGAGGTCGTCGCCGTAAGCGAGGACCATCTCGACTTCAACGTCACCCGGTGTCGCTATGCCGAATTCTACCGCGGACTCGGTCTCGCGGACCTGGGCTATCTTATCCACTGCAACCGCGATCACGCCATGATCGAGGGCTTCAATCCCGATCTTGCGCTCACCCGCACGCAAACCGTGATGGAGGGGGCATCACACTGCGATTTTCGTTTTAGCAAGAAGCGAGAGGTCGGTCCTTAGCCCCCCGCGATACACCCATCCGAACAACATCAGGTGGCCGGGCTCTGGCCGGCCACGCCGGTTTGGAGGACGCCGCCTTCCGTGGCGAGTTTGTTGGGTATTTGGACACCAACAGCCAAGGTCGAGAATCCTTCGCCTCGGTCCACCGAGACGTGGATTTTTTCCGGATCGATCGAAACGTGCCGGCTGACGACGGCAAGAATTTCGTCCTTCAGGGTCGTGATCAGCGACGTTTGGCTGACCATGCGGCGCTCGTATTCGAGCAGGATTTGCAGCCGCTCGCGCGCGACCGGCGCCGAACTGATGGGTCTAAGAAAACGGAATAGCCTCATGCTGCTCTCCGTCCGAAGATTTTGGCGAACAACCCCTGTTTCTCAGTCGGGATCAACATCTCGATTTCTTCGCCGGCCAACCGTCTCGCCGCATCCATATAGGCATGCGCCGGTGCGCTCTGCTGGCCACAGATGGTGATCGGAGCGCCGAGATTGGAGGCGCGCAACACCTCCTCGCTTTCCGGGATGACGCCGAGCAGCGGGATCGAAAGGATCTCAAGCACGTCCTGGATGTTGAGCATTTCGCCGCGCGCGGCCCGTCCTGGATCGAACCTCGCGATCAGCAGATGCTTGGCCATGCGGTCGCCGCGCTCGGCCTTTTCAGTCTTGGAATCCAATAGTCCGATAATGCGGTCGGAGTCGCGCACCGAGGACACCTCGGGATTGGTAACGATGACCGCTTCATCGGCGTAACGCATCGCGAGAGTCGCGCCGCGCTCGATGCCGGCCGGGCTGTCGCAGATCACCCAGTCAAAGCGGGACCGCAAATCGTAGATGACGCGCGCAATGCCTTCCTCCGTCAGCGCATCCTTGTCGCGGGTTTGCGAGGCCGGAAGCAGGTAAAGCGTTTCGAGCCGTTTGTCGCGGATCAACGCTTGCGTCAGCTTGGCGACGCCCTGGACCACGTTGATCAGGTCGAAGACAACGCGCCGTTCGGCACCCATCACGAGATCGAGGTTGCGCAGTCCGACATCGAAGTCGACAACGACGACGTTGTGTCCCATCCGCGCTAGCGCGGCACCCAGCGCGGCGGTGGAGGTCGTCTTGCCGACACCACCTTTGCCGGATGTTACGACGATTACCTTGCCCATTTCGTCACCTCCAACCGCCTATCGGTCTATTTCAGCAATAAAAAGTGTCTCGTTCGCCAGCCAAGCCTGGACCGGCCTGCCTTGCAGCTCCATGTCAAGGTCCTCGGCGGTACGGTAATAGCCATCGATCGCCAGAAGCTCGGCTTCGAGATGTTGGCAGAAGATGCGCGCCTTGCGGTTGCCCGACGTGCCTGCCATGGCGCGCCCGCGCAGGGTGCCGTAGATGTGAATGGATCCGCCGGCGATGACTTCGGCGCCAGATCCGACCGATCCCAGCACCGTCACGTCGCCGTCTGGATGGAAGATCGCCTGGCCGGAGCGGACCGCGCTCTCCACCAGCAGTGATGCGGGCGCCCGCTCCTGCGGAGGAGTCGGCTGAGACCGCGCGGCGATCGCTTCGGCGGGCGCCGGCCGGCCGCCGCTCACCAGCGGCGGCAGACCGGGGCCAAGTTTCTCGGCGGCAACCCCTTCCAACCCCATGATCCTGACACCGCGCGTTCCCAGTTCGGAAATCAGATGCCCTATGGCGGCACTTGTCAGCGTGACTGCAGAAAGGTCGAGCACCACGGGCCGCCCGGCGAAAAAACCGCTCGACCCGCGCAACCATGCATCGAGTCCCTCGAGCCAATCGGCGATCGGGGGGTCCGGGGTCAGGGCGAATGCCATATACGACCGCCCCCGCAACGGCATGGCTCCACGCTGACGAGCGGCGCTAAGCACTGAGACCTCGCTCACTTGACGGCTCCTGACCGGCGAATCGGCCGAACGCGGGTCGCGGCGATTGAGCACCGGCCGCGCCCCGGCGGCAACGGAAATCTGGCTGATTCGCTGCTATTTCCCAAGCCACGCATCACCACGGCAACACAAAGGCGCCATCGGAGGTAGGTCATGAGTCAGGCAGCCCCACGTATTTCTCCACTGTTTGGCGGAGGCACCTCGACGCCGTCGGCCGCATACACGGTGAGCTTGTTGCGGAGCGTGCGAATCGAGATACCGAGAATATTTGCTGCGCGGGTCCGGTTACCGAGGCAGTGTCTGAGTGTCTCCAGGATAAGATCCCGTTCGACGTCGGCGACGGTGCGACCGACGATACGAGTGGCCGCGCCGTCGTCGCGGCGGAGGCCCTCAGAAGTCTCCTCGGCAACTGCCGCCAATATGGCGGCGATGATCTCGGCATCCGCCGGCAGCGGGATGTATTCCTTCGCGCCCGCCTCGATGGCGGCGTTCGCGGCGCGCGCATCGTTGCGGGTGCCGCAGGCCACGATCGGCACATGAATGTGCTCGGTTTCGAGCCGCCATAGGAGGTCGCGAATGTCGATTGCGATATCGACCATCAGGAGGTCGGCACCTTCGGAATGCAAAATCGCCCTGGCGGTGTCGATGCACTCCGCATTAAGCGCCGATGCGCCTTTGTCGACGGCAATCTTCGTGGCCGCGGTGAGTTGGCCCTCGAGGGTTCCGATGGTCAGCAACCTCATGTCATGCCTCCTCGCCTTTGAGCCGTTTTGCGGCGCCAGGAGCGGCCCTTTAGATTTGCAATGGGCCACATTGAGGCAGTCGGCGCCTTGTGAACAAACCCCTGTCGCGCCCGGCGTCACCTGGCGCGCGGCGGCGGCCCGCCCCCCGGCGCGACGCGCGCCTAGGCAAATTTTGCCGGGCAGATGGTTTCGATTTGGTTAACGGTGCGAAGAATTGAGATTCTGCCGGTATGCCCCTATAGCTCTGCCGAGCGGTCGGGCGTGATGCTCCCCGGCAACAACGAAGAGATTGGCCGCACCCGAGTAGATGGACTCTATGAGATCGGTCAACAGCGACCATTATAGGGGCGACCCTTGTGGTCGCCCTGTTGCGGGCAGGCGCAATGAAGGGTTTAGATCGCGCGCGTTGTTTTACCGTCGGTCGGGGTCGCGGCATGGAAGGTTTGCCGACCGCAAGGGTCGCACCTATAGGGGGCCGCCGCTGAGTTTTACTGACGATATTGCTGAATGCGGGTGGTGCGCAGACCCGCAAGGCCATGGCGGTCGATGGAGTACTGCCAAGCCAGGAATTCCTCCACGGTGAGCGTATATCGGCTGCAGGCCTCTTCAAGCGAAAGAAGGCCGCCACGCACCGCCGCAACAACCTCGGCCTTGCGGCGAATCACCCAGCGCTTCGTTCCCGGCGCCGGAAGGTCGGCGATCGTGAGCGGACTTCCATCAGGCCCGATGACATACTTCACCCTCGGGCGGTGGGGCTCGTTCATGATACTCTCACGCACGTAAAAGTAGAGGATACTTGACTAACTCCCGGTGAATTTACGCTGTGCGGCTTAAGATTTGACTAAACCAGGAACAAATATCGAGTTGCCGCAAGCCTGGTCGGACAGGCGGGTGCTCACAGGTTGACGAGAAATTAAGACTGTTTCGCCGGCGACTGCCGGGGCGCTTCGTTGGGTGGGCGCTCTGCTGCGGGGTCACCTCCTTCATCCGCCGGGAACACCATGTAAAACATGGTCTTATGGCTCAACTCTGGACCGGGCGGTGACCGCGGCCAAGATCTGCAGGTTTGCCGACCCGGAATGCCTGGCGCACCGTCGTCGACCGAGGCGCATTGCCGGCGTTGCATGAGGCTGGGGCGCACTTATAGTAAAGCAAGAATGATGGGACGCCTTGGGGTCAGCTGGGAGACATCCCCTGCAGGAGCGCCAGTCGGCAGATGCGAAACAGTCTCGATATCGAAGGTCGGCCGGCCGACACACGGGTCGTAGTCGCCATGTCGGGTGGCGTCGATTCGGCCGTGACAGCTGCACTCCTCAAGGCCGAAGGCTACGACGTGGTTGGAGTTACGCTCCAGCTGTACGATCACGGTGCCGCCACACACCGCAAGGGCGCCTGCTGCGCCGGTCAGGACATTCATGACGCCCGCATGGTTGCGGGCAGCATTGGTATTCCGCATTACGTTCTCGATTATGAGAACCGCTTCAAGGAGGCGGTGATCGACCGTTTCGCCGACAGTTATGTGGCCGGCGAGACTCCGGTCCCCTGCGTCGATTGCAATCAGGCGATCAAGTTTCGGGACTTGCTGGTGACGGCCCGCGACCTCGGCGCCAAGGTACTGGCAACCGGGCACTATGTTGCCTCCCGCACGCTGTCGAACGGGAGCCGGGCTCTTTATCGCGCCCGCGACGAAGAGCGCGACCAGAGCTATTTTCTGTTTGCGACGACGCGGGAGCAGATCGATTTTCTGCGCTTCCCCTTGGGCGATCTCAGCAAGGCCCAAACCCGCGAGCTGGCGCGCCGCTTTGCGTTGCCGGTCGCCGAGAAGCCCGACAGTCAGGACATTTGTTTCGTGCCGACGGGCCGCTATGCCGACGTGATCGAACGGCTGCGGCCGGGCGCTGCCGCGGCGGGCGACATCGTCGATCTTTCTGGGCGGGTCCTGGGCCGTCACCCCGGCATCATCAATTTCACGATCGGCCAGCGGCGCGGTCTTGGTATTGCGGCCGGAGAACCGCTCTATGTGGTCCGCCTCGATGCCGCCAACGGCCGGGTCGTGGTCGGTCCTCGCGAGGCGCTGCGCACCACGCGGGTTAAACTGCGCGACGTGAACTGGATCGGCGACGGTTCGCTCGACGCCGTGGCCGTGGACAGGCGCTTCGACGTCTTCGTGAAGGTGCGCTCGACGCGTCCGCCGCACCCGGCTTGGCTCATTCGCGGCGGGGAGGGCGTCGAGGTGGAGCTTGCGGACGGTGAAGAGGGCGTTGCTCCTGGGCAAGCCTGTGCGTTCTATGATGCAGGCCGGGGCCAGGCGCGCATGCTAGGCGGTGGCTTTATCCGGTCGGCGGCGCCGCGGCGCGAGATTGACGGCGTTGCCGCGGTGCGGCCCGCCCCCACCCTACCCTCCCCCGCATGCGGCGGAGGGTAGGGAGGGGGTCGCACGAGAGTGACCGAAGTAAAACCTAAGCGAGTGGGGTGATGGGCGAGACCGGGTTTGAAGCCTACACGTTCGACAAGGACGTGGTGGAAAAAGCCTATGCTGGCTGGGCGCCGATCTACGATGTCGTCTTCGGCGCCGTGTTTGCGGCGGGCCGGGCGGCCGCCGTAGGAGCCGCGGAGCGTATCGGCGGACGCGTTCTCGACGTCGGCGTGGGCACGGGAATTTCGCTCGCCCAATATTCGTCGCGCAATCGGATCGTCGGCATCGACCTCTCGGAACCGATGCTCCGCCGCGCCAAGGCCCGGCTCCGACGCCGCCCGCTCGACCATGTGGAAATGCTTGCGGTGATGGATGCCGAGCGGCTCGGTTTTGCCGATGCGTTCTTCGATGTAGTGGTGGCGCAATACGTGATCACGGCGGTGCCTGATCCGGAGGCTGCGCTCGACGAGTTCGCCCGCGTCGTCAAGCCCGGCGGCGAGATCGTCCTGGTCAATCACCTCGGCGCCGAAACCGGGCTCCGACGGGTTTATGAGCGCAGTTTTGCCCCCCTGGTCCGCCATCTCGGCTGGCGAATGGAGTTCCCGTATGCAAGGCTCGACGCCTGGGCGCGGGGCGCCGGATATCGCCTGGTGGAACGGCGCGCGGTGCAGCCGCTTGGCCACTTCTCCCTGATGCGCTTCCGACAAGCGCAATATCAAATTCTATCGTCATAACCGATTTAAAATACTGAACTATTTGGTGCGGGGATGGAACGCGCGCTGCAAGCGCTGGAGGGGCTCGGTCTCGGAGCAGCACGGACGGCGGACGCGGCCGTCGCGCGGCGCGCCCCGTTTGGGCCAGGGCTGCCGCGATGCCGCCAGTGAGATGCCGTCCTGTCAGACGCCGTAGATAACGCGGCGTCATCGGGCAGGAAGACCGCCGTCTGGGGTCCTGAATGTCAGGGCCACGGCGCCGACGGCTCCGCCGGTTCAACTCAAGACCGCGCCCCCGTCGGCGCCCGCCGAACTC
>Ga0126376_10001401_pt1 | contig 12989 bp, 11 predicted proteins | sample PanSoiMetPlot_15_FD_92760 | JGI IMG/M metagenome (GOLD analysis project Ga0126376, IMG submission 92760) | Tropical forest soil microbial communities from Panama - MetaG Plot_15 | ecosystem: Environmental > Terrestrial > Soil > Tropical forest > Bulk soil | place: Panama | collected 2016-02-17
GAATCTACGGGGCGTTTATTACATGATCCGAGCGTTTGCGCCGTTGATGATTCGCGCTTACTCAGGGCACATCATCAATATTTCGTCGTTGTCCGGGAAGAATGCACTCCCAAAAGGGGCAGCGTATGCGGCTTCCAAGTGGGGGTTGAACGGACTGACGTATTCAGTCGCCGAGGAGTTGCGCGGGCACAATGTCAGGGTTTCCGTGATTTGCCCTGGGTCCGTGGAAACGGAACTCAGTCCTCATGAAGGAAAAGATCCGAAGAAGATGCTGCAGCCGGACGATGTCGCGCACGCAGTGGCGATGTTGGTGACCCAAACGCCACAGTCTTTTGTGAGCGAGGTTCTGTTGAGGCCGACGCAGAAGCCGTAGGACCGGCTTTCGGCTCTCGGATTCAGACCTCAGACCCTGGACCTCAGACCTCGGCCCAACCATGTGGACACGGCCGCCGTTGGCTCATTGGGCAGCGTTGTGCGGTACGGTGAGAACGCTAATCCGCCGCATGTTGACTGCGGCCTCGGAAGCGAACGAAAAATCAGAACTCCGTGGCGAGAACCAACAAGGCTGAAGCCGAAGGTCGGAGGTTCGAGGTCTGAGGGCTGAGCCCGAACCGACTTGAAAACCGGCCCACTTATTTCTTGAATAGATTTTCGAATGCTGTTCGCGCATCGCTGGGCCGCAGACTGGCTGGCGTCGAAGTTTCCTTCTCGCGCGTGACGCGAATCTCGTAAAGCGAGCAGTCGTTGCGCGCGTCCTTCTTGGCGATGCGTTCTTTGACCGGCTGCATGCATTCGAAACGGCTTCCGGGATCAAAGTAAGTGCACTGCTTGCACGAGTGCAGTTCAAAACCACATTTTGGACATTGACCCTCGCCTGAGCTCGCCGCCCCCTGAAGCACGGTTCCACACTGCGCGCAGCGCGAGACTGCGCGGGTGCCCGGCAGATTCACTGGACGCGGTCCCAAGGCGTGGTCCCAACGCGGCGGACCACTCTTACGTTCCGGCGGTGCCTTCGGCGTCTTTTCACGACGCGGTTCTCGATCATTGTCCTGATAACCAGGTTGACGGTATTTGGCCACAGAAAAAACCTCCCCAAGCGTGTGGCCACATTGTCTACCCGATGTGCCCTGGGCGGCAAGTGCGATCAAAGCACCGCCACGGATCACGGATTTTCACGGATCGTGAGCGAGTAAAAAAGTCGTATCCGTAAAAATCCGTGTAAGTCGGTGGCGAACGATTTGGCTCGGTACAATACCGACATGATCCACGAAATCATTTCGGTCGGGCCACTGCAGTGCAATTGCTCTGTCATTGGAGACGAGAGCTCGCATGAGGGGATGGTGATTGATCCGGGCGACGATATCGACGACGTGCTGGCTTTGGTCCGCAAGCACAACCTGCAGGTCAAGCAGATTGTGATTACGCATGCGCACATCGACCATATTGGGGGCGCGATGAAGCTGCGGGCGGCGACCGGGGCGCCGATTCTACTCAACCAGAATGACTATGCCCTGCTGAAAATCCTTGATGTGCAGGCGAACTGGATTGGAGTACCGACGCCCGAGAAAGTGGAAATCGATCGGAGCGTTACGACCGGAGAGACCGTATCCGCTGGGTCGCACACAGCAGAGATTCTGCATACTCCAGGCCATACCGAAGGAAGCATCTGCCTGTACTTTGCTGCGGAGAAGAAACTGATCGCGGGGGATACCTTGTTTGCCGGCTCGATCGGGCGCACGGATCTGCCGGGTGGATCGATGCAGAAGATCATGCGCTCGCTGCACGGGACGGTGCTGGCTCTGCCCGATGAAACCGTGGTGGTACCTGGGCACGGTGAGCTGACCACCATTGGTGATGAACGGAAAAGCAATCCATTCCTAGTGAAACGCTGAAGTCCCAGCACGCTTGTCATCCTGATGGTGCGTGTATTCTGCGCACCGGAGGACCCATGCATCACGCCGGCGGTACATACGCGGCCGGCAAGTTGCGCAGGTCCTCCGCCGCCAAACCCGCGGCTTCAGGATGACAAGCGCCGTTGGCGCTTGAGTGACTCTGGCCCAAAACGACACTGGCAGGGGGCCCGGGTGACATTCACCACAATCTCCACTGGCCTCATTCTGCTATATTTGAGCCCTGCGAAGGAGCCCGATATGGCTGGAAAGAGTCTGAACCGCGTTCAACTGATTGGAAATCTGGGCAAGGATCCCGAAGTCAAATACACACCGCAGGGTACGCCCGTGGCGAAGATCACCATCGCCACCAATGAGCGATTCAAAGACAAAGGCGGCGAGTGGCAGGACCGCACCGAATGGCACAACGTGGTGCTCTGGCAGCGGCTGGCCGAGATCGCGGGCGAGTACCTCAAAAAGGGCGGAAAGGTGTATGTGGAAGGACGCTTGCAAACCCGCTCCTGGGACGACAAGCAGACTGGCCCGAAGAAGTATATGACGGAAGTGGTCGCGAGCGATCTGATTTTGTTGGGCGGACGCGGTGAAGGCGGTGGAGGAGACTTCGGCGGCTCGCGCGGCTCGTCAGCCGGCAGCAATAATTTTGATCAGCGTGTTCCGGAACATGAACCGGCTGGTTCGGGACCGATCACGGATGAAGACATTCCGTTTTAGCAACCGCAGATAGGTTACGAAGAACAATCACCAGCGAGGGCACAGGGGAATCACAGGGTTAACTGAGTCCGAACAAGCGAGTCAGAACTTCTGTTTGACTTGGCAAGAGCCGCGGCTTTATTTCGGCTCGCGAGAGCCAACGGGGTGATCCTTCCCAAGATTCGGCGAGATTGCCACTCGCTTCGACTTCGAAGACGCTAACAACACAAGGAATGTCGGCTGTGCTGCGGTAATCAAAGAGAAAGCTGGATTTCTCGATCTTCAGGCCTGTTTCTTCTTCCACTTCGCGCCGCATGGCTTGCTCCGCAGTTTCCCTAGGGTGGGCCAGTCCGCCCGGGAAAGAAAAGCCTCGCGCGTCGTTGCGGTCGATGACAAGGATCAAGTCATCCTTGCGAAGAATTGCGATGGAGGCGCGGAGATAGCCGAAGATGGGAAAGGAACGGTAGGTTGCGATGGCGGTTCGCGCGATCACTCGGAACAACACTCGCTTCACATTGGCCAACAGCTTTGGCATGTCCTCGTATGTCCAGTATCAGGATACAAATTTGTCGGGCTGTCTAGAGGCTGGAATCCCCATCGAACAAGGAAGGCTCCCACACTTCCGCACTCTTGAGCGCACCTACCAGAGATGCATTATTGGCTTTGTAGTAGGAAAGCCAGCTACCCAACGAGCGGGCGTGGGGGCCCGCCGAGCGTAATCCCTTCACCAATGCAGGAGTCACTCCGACCAACTCAAACATGTGGATCGACTCTTTCCGGCAACGGTCAGTAGCGGTCGCCAACATTGACGTCAGAATGTTCAAAGAATTCTCTGGAGCAATGCACTGGAAATCAGCCAGGCGCATGCGAGTAAGGCCAACCTGTGGGAAATCATGGCGGAGAAAAACCGCGTAGGCGATAAGTCCGGACTTCCCTTCGACGGTGTAGATCCAGGCGCGATTCTGCTGTAACGCGAACTTAAAATGCCAGTCGAGAGACTCCTGACTTCGATCTGCGATGAGGATTCTGGATTTTCGCGCGCATAATTGCTCCCAGAACAGCTGAAAGCGATCGTCGAAGCAGGCAGCAGGACGTACCGGGATGGCATTGTCTTTTGGGAGATGGCTTTTCTTAATCCAGTCGCTAAGAGATAACCCGGCTGACAGGGGATAGCTAAGCGGCTCGGCCATGGAACTCGCACTTTTCCGTAAATAACTGGCGGTGAATCCGCGATGGTTAGTTATCCAAAATAAGGTTCGATCCCACGCGCCAACCGGCACACGGGTGCTCTGAAAGCTGCTGTAGGCGGCCTCAGACAAAGAATTTACGGTCGTGCTAAGAAAGAGATCTACATTTCTTTGCTGAAAATAAGTCGCAAGAAGCAAAGGAGAGTACGAACGATAGGGAGTATCAACCACCCAGGCACGAGTCGTCGCAGCCAAATACGTTTTGCCTTCGAGGTGATAAGAGAGCGTGATATTGCCGAGATATCCTGCGATGAAACCGTCGACGTCGAGCACCCAACCGATCGGGATCCTGGTTTGCGAAGCGCGGCAGGCTGGGTTATTGGCCCATAGATGTGTCCACGCAGGATAAGCTTCTGTATGCAAGTCAAACTTTGAGGCGAGCGAGGCGATCTGAGAATAGTCTTCAAAACTGGCCTCGCGTAACTTTGGAGGTTTAAGCGCCCTACTTGGTGCCGCTGGTCCAGCTTGAAGGTCAACGCTCATGAGCACCACGCGACGGAAATAAGAGGACGTCAAAAAGACTGTGGTTGCAAACTTGGAACATGATCAAAGTGGCGTAGCCAACAGAGTGCAGGTAAGAACCTGTTGGGCTGCAATCACTATATAACAGGAAATGACGGGTGACTCCTGATCAACTTCAATCGAAATGATTCAGGAGTAACATCCCCATTTTCATGGAGATCGAACCGAAGAGCGCAGAGGGAGAGAGCATTGAGGCGAGCTTGCAAGTAATGTATAATCGCCCAACGGATTGAAAGGCTGTATCCCCTGCAGCCGTGAACCCCCAAGCCAATGCGGTCGTCTGGCCAAGCGTGGACTCGCCTTGTTTATTGGATGTAACAGGAGTGTAGGTTGTGCTAACGCAGAGCAGCAAGCACGCAGATTCTGGCCATGGAGGAGTGGATTTGATGACCGATTCAACAGCATCCATTCCTGACCTGATTCGAAAGCGCGCCGAGAGTGCGCCTGTAGATCTGGCGCTGCATGCCGGCTCCGAGCGGCTCTCGTATGGAGAGTTCGACGTTCGCGCAAATCGGCTGGCCAATTATCTGAGCGGTTTGGGAGTGGTCTCCGGAAATGTAGTAGGGCTGTGTATGGAGCGCGGGCTGGACTTCCCTGTTGCCGCGCTCGCGGTTCTGAAACTCGGAGCGGCATATTTGCCTCTTGAGCCAAAAGCGCCTGCAAAGCGCCTGGAGACGATGTTACGGACAGCGGGGGTTGCGGCGGTTCTGACGAACTGCAAGACCCACAATCTAGCCGGCGAAAGCGGTACACGAATTGTGACCCTGAGTCGCTGCGAAGAAGCGATTGGGCGCTGTTCTGCGAACGCGCCGGAGTTTCGCACGACTCCTGATCAGACTGCGTATGTCATCTTTACATCTGGATCGACGGGAGTTCCGAAAGCCGTTGCCGTCGGTCATGCGAGCTTGCTGAATCTGATGCGGTGGCACATCGGGGCTTTTGATGTGAAGTCCTCGGATCGAGCGACGCAACTGGCTTCGATTGGATTTGACGCTGCTGTTTGGGAGCTGTGGCCATATTTAGCGGCGGGCGCAAGTATTCACGTCGTAGACGATGAAACGCGTACAGATCCAGAGAGACTCCGCGATTGGCTGGTACGCGAGAAGATCACCATCAGCTTCACTCCTACGCCACTGGCGGAACGGATGCTGAAGTTGTCTTGGCCGAAAGCTTCGGCACTGCGGTTTCTGCTGATCGGCGCGGATACCCTGCATTTCTATCCGCCAGCAGATCTACCGTTCACTCTGGTGAACAATTACGGGCCGACGGAGTGTACAGTCGTCGCGACTTCGGCCGCCGTGACGGCCCAAAAAGCAGACAGACTTCCTGCGATTGGACGCGCGATCGACAACACACAAGTTCTCATTCTTGATGACAAGTTGAAACGTGTTCCGACAGGTACCGTGGGCGAGATCTATGTTGGTGGAGCAGGACTTGCCCTGGGTTATTTGAACGATGAGCAACTCACGGCGCAACGATTCGTCAAGAATCCGTTCAGTGATGTACCGGGGACGAGGTTATATCGAACTGGCGATCTTGGAAGCTATCTTCCCGATGGACAGATTTCGTTCCGCGGGCGAGCAGACGATCAAGTCAAGATCAATGGCTTTCGCGTCGAGTTGAATGATGTTAACAGCGCGCTTCGACGCCATCCTTCGGTGCGTGAGAGCGTGGCATCCGCGAGAGAGAATGAATCGGGCGAGAAGCAACTGGTGGGGTATGTCGTTCCTTCTGGTTCTTCACCGTCGGTCAGTGAACTCCGGGAATTTTTGGCGAAAGAATTGCCGGAGTACATGGTGCCCTCAATTTTTGTGAACCTTGATGCTCTGCCGTACGCTCCTAGCGGAAAAGTAAATCGTCTGGCCTTGCCCGTCCCGAACGAAAGCAACATGATGCGGGACCAGGTTTTCCATCAACCAAATTCGGAAACCGAGAAGAGTGTGTCCGTGATCGTCGCGTCACTCTTGGGCTTGCCGCGAGTCGGCGTAAACGACAACTTCTTCTATCTTGGTGGCAACTCATTGTTTGGAACGCAACTGATCGCTCGTCTGCGGGATGCGTTCCAGGTCGAAGTTCCACTGCTGAGTCTGTTTGACCATCCGACGATTTCCGAATTGTCCGTCGAAGTGGAACGGCTTATGCTTGCCAAGCTGGACGCGATGAGTGAAGAGGAGGCTCACCGCCTGTTGGCCTTGAACTCAACACAAGCCAGCCTATGAGCTTAACCAGCGGCCCGATCTCCAGAAGTTCAGGAGCCAGTGCGCTCAGTCTCTACCACCTTCTTGATCCCGAGGTACTGGCCAATCCGTATCCGTTGTTCCATCGTCTGCGCACTGAAGACCCGGTCCATTGGGATGTTTTTCTCCACACGTGGGTCGTGACGCGATACACGAACGTTTTGGAAGTTCTTCACCGATTCTCCGCTGATCGCACGCATACGCCGGCAAAACTGCAGGCAATGGGACTCGGGGATATGGGTCCGATTGCAAAACTGATGGTGAAGCAGATGTTGTTTATGGATCCGCCGGCCCATACTCGGCTGCGGAGTCTGGCTTCGCAGGCGTTTAGCCCGGCGCGGGTCGCTGTGTTACGCACCCACATTCGGGACATCGTCAAACGACTTCTCGATGATGTGCAGGATAAAGGCGAGATGGACGTGATTCGCGATCTCGGTGACCCGTTGCCCGCGATCGTAACCGCAGAAATGCTGGGTGTACCCACCGAAGACCGCCATCGCCTCAAAGCATGGTCGGCCGATTTCGCCGAGATGCTGGGGAATTTTCAACACAATCCGGAGCATGCTCCGCGAATGCTGCGCGCCGTAGAGGAGATGACCAGCTACTTTAAAGACCAAGTGTTAGCTCAAAGGGATCATCCGCGAGAAGGACTGGTTCACTCGCTCATGACCGCCGAAGTGGATGGCGACCGGTTAAGCGATGAGGAAGTCGTCGCCACCTGCATTGTGACCATGGTCGGCGGCCTAGAGACGACAACAAATCTGATTGGCAATGGCGTGTTAACGCTGCTCCGTCATCCCGAGCAAATGAAGCGCATGCGCGAGGATCTGTCGCTGGTTCCCAGCGCGGTCGAAGAGATGTTGCGCTATGAGAGTCCGAGCCAACATACCGGACGGCTGGCACCAGAGGATGTCGAAATGGGCGGACGTTTGATTCGCAAAGGGCAAGCCGTAATGGCCGTTATGGCGGCGGCGAATCGCGATCCGGAACGCTTCCCTGACCCCGACCGCTTTGACGTTTCCCGCAGCGATAACCGGCACCTCGCCTTTGGATACGCAGCACACTTCTGTTTTGGCGCTGCTTTGGCGCGCGTGGAGGGGCAGGAAGTATTCGAAGCGATTGCGCGGAGATTGTATGATTTGGAACTCCAACCGGGAACGCTCACATGGCGCAACAATCTCGGCCTCAGGGGAATGACCGCTCTTCCAATCAAGTTTCGCGGATCGCACACCGCCTAGGATAGTCCCCAACTGATGCCCAACGAACCGCTGCTCTCCGAGGCGAAGCGCAAACTGCTGGAGCAGATGCGGCGAGCAGGGGCTCCAAGCCCTTCGGATGCAACGGGAGTGCAGCTTCCGCCGCGAGAAAATCCTCCTCCGTTGTCACTATCGCAAGAAGAAGTGTGGAGGCTCGATCAGACTGCCGGAAAGCTGACGCCACTGCATAACGAGTCGATCACTATTCATCGGCGTGGCCCGTGTGATCCGGATTTGGTGCAGCGCAGCTTGACGGAGATCGTCGGGCGCCACGAAATCTGGCGCACGACATATGCAGAGATCAATCGGCGTTTGGCCCAGATCATTCATCCTGCGCCGGAGTCTTTCGCGCTTGGGGTATCAGACCTTCGAACTCTTCCTGAAGACGAACGACTGCCAGAAAGCCTAGCGCTCGCAACGAAGGATGCCAAACTGCCATTTGATCTTGAACAAGGACCGTTGGTCCGGGCGCGGCTGATCACTCTTAGAGATGACGAACACTGCATCAGCGTGACAGCGCACCAGAGTGTGGTGGATGGAATTACGGTGTTTGACATTTTTCCCACGGAACTGACGTCCCTATATGAAAGCTTGGCATCGGGTAAGCCATCGCCACTGCTGGAGTTGAAGGCACAATTTGCGGATTTTGCGTGTTGGCAGCGGCAGAGGCTTGCGGGAGACCTAAAAGAAAATCAGCTTGCCTACTGGGAGAGGAAACTTGGTGGCGAGTTGCCAGTTCTCAACTGGCCGAATGGAGGCGTACGGCCTGCGCAACAGACTTATCGAGGGGCCATGCACGCGTTCACCATGCCGCGCGAACTGGCTCGGTCGCTGAAGGATCTTGGGCGTCGAGAGGGTGCAACGCTGTTTATGGTTGTGCTCGCAGGGTTTTTCGCTTTGCTTCGTCGATACACAGGCCAGGACGACATCATCGTCGGGACGCTCTCGCCAAGCGGACGCCGGCAGAGCGCGTTTCAGAGTTGCATCGGATACTTTCTCAACCCCGTAGCATTGCGGGCACAAATTTCCGGGCGTCCATCGTTTCGTTCTCTACTCGCCCAGATGCGTGAGGTCACGCTGGGTGCGATATCGAACGATGACATCCCGCTTGGCATGATTGCCGATCGCCTACAGTTTAAGGCAGACCCTAGCCGCCACTCGTTCTTTACGGTGGCGTTGTCAGTCGCGCCTGAGGTCGCTCCGCTTCCTCCGGGATGGGACATGACGTACATGGACGTGGAGAGTGGCGGCGCTCGCTGGGATCTCTACATTGAATTGAACGATCGCGCAGAGGGATTACTTGGACGAGCGCAATATAATCCGGATTTGTTTACGCCCGCTGCGATGGCTCAAACCATCGAAGACTTCCAAGGCTTGCTCAAGAAGATCGCTACGACACAAGAGTGGTGAATGGCGCGGCCGCGCCTCTTCTAGTCGCCCGGGTCTAGGCACCATTCGCCATCAAGACGGGAAAAGAATGCATCTCCACGTTCGAGAGATTTCATGATCTCAGGATTGCGCGAACTGGCTACGGTCCATCCTCCGCGGCAAGTGAAGAAGCATCCTTTGTCGGAAAAATCCGCTGTTCGCCGGCTATCGACCACTCCATGGAGACCGACAACTCCATGTTCGAGAGCATCCCAAAAGAGATGATCGAGAATATCTTTGGTTGCTTTCGAGTCACCGCCGATTTGCACGACTTGTCCGACTGCGCCTGGCTTGACGTAGTAGATGTACCAACCGACAATCTGCTTGGAATCATCTCGAAGCAGCACTCTTCGCAAGGAACCGCGGGCCGGTCTTGACTCCATAAACCCTAAGAGCCATCGGAGGGAGGAAGAATTATATTCGGGCCACAAGGAATAACCTTTGCGAAACTCTGCCATGCAATGAAGAAGGGTCTCCAGATCCAGTTCTTCACCTTGGAGGCGCGGCCTTGTGAGGCGGAAAGGGCTCGATGAGAGTTTGGACGCAATGCTGTCAGCGATGCTGCAGAAGGGCTTCGCGGCGACCTTCAAGGTTGCGAGTGCGAGTGACTGAGTCGCGACCGACAGTCCATAGATCACGTAGTGACTCGGCCGTAAAGGACGCCTCCAGTGAATGTTCATCGCCGGGACGACGGTGTATCCCATCCGGCGCAGAATGTTCATAGAAATATTGTTGGCCGAGTCAGTCAGGGCAAGGTCGTGGTTGCCCGCCATAAATGTATTGACGAGCCGCGGTGCGGCGATCCCGGAGCGAAACTCGGGATGGACGACGAGGTTTCCGCCAAATACCACACGAATGGTTTGACCACGATAAGACATCCGCCGGACATTTCGACCCAGAAAACCCTGCACTTTGCCGTCAGGCGCTTCATAAACCAAGGAGGGAAGTTCGCTGTCGCTGAACGGATTGACGAAGAACAGTTGGTGAAACAGATCTAGCAAGGCCTGAGGAATAGTCCCCTTGCGGCGACGCATGTATGTCCAGTACAGATCCACGACCTGGGGGAGGTCAGCTTCAGCTAGCGGACGTACGGGCATTTTCCTTAGTCTCCGTGCAACAAATATCGGGTCTCACGCGACGGCGCGTCAGACCCTTACCGCTGATATTGCCGCGGCTGTAATTTGGAATTCTCGGTACCACAACGGAGGAGGTGCGAAATAGAAGCCGGCGAGCTCTTTTCGTGGGGCGGACAAAATAAGAGCGAGCATTATCCGTGCGCAGAAATAATTCAGGTTCAGTCCCCCGGATCCAAACACCATTCCCCATCAAGGCGCGTTAGAAAAGCCTCACCAGACTCAAAGACATCCAGCAGCTTGGGATTCTTAGAGAATGCGACGTTCCAGCCTCCACGACAGGTAAAAATGCATCCTCGATCAGAGAAATCGGCCATGCGACGCCGATCGACTACACCGTGCAGCCCTATCACTCCGTGTTCCCAAGCGTCATAAAAGAGAAGGTCGAGTACGTCTTTCGTATACTTTTGGTCGCCCCCGACCTGTACGACCTCGCCGATCGATCCCGGCTTGAGATAATACACATACCAGCCAACGATTTTGTCACTTTTGTCGCGAACGGCGATCTTCCGCAGACGTCCGCGGGTAGTACCGCGATCCATGAAACTCAACAGCCATTTCAGGGAGTTGACATCATACTCCGCCCAGAACAAATAACCGTCGCGAAAATTGGTCAGGCACTGCAGGAGACTTTCGACGTCGAGTTCGGACCCGCGAAGACGTGGTTCTTTCTGTAGAAAGGGGCTGGGCTTGAGGCGCGTCGCGAGGGTGTCGGCAATACCGCAAATCGGCTTCGAGGCCACTTTAAGAGTAGAAGCCATCGCGGGGCTCACTCCGCGAGTCAAGGCGTAGATGGCATAGTGGCTGGGCTTCAACGGACGGATCCAATGGAGGTTAAGCGCGGGAATCGTACGGAATCCGAGACGCTCCAAAAGAGCTCGGGAGACATCGTTGGCTGAATCTGTTTGCCAGGCGTCATACTTTCCGCCCAAATACGTGCCAAGTAACCGCGGACCAGCAAGATTCGAGCGTGATCCGGGATTAACGATGAAATTGCCGCCAAATGCAACACGTACCGGTTCACCACACAGCGACATCTTCCGAGCGATGATTCCGAGAAATCCAACTACGTCGCCAGATTTCCCCTCATAGATCAGAGAGGGATATGCCTTATCGACCCACGGATTCTCAAAATACAGCTTATGGAAAAGAGGGCGGAGTTCCTGCGGAGCCGGGCCTTGCCGCTGGCGCATAAGACGCCAGTACAAATCGACGACCTGTGGAATGTCAGATTCGACAAAAGGCCGTACCGCGATGTCTTTTTTTCCCGGAGCGCGAGGGACATGGGACGAAGGCTGATCTGCGGGAAGATGCTCGGTAGACTTATGAGAACCCATAGTTCTATGAAAGAAATCTTAACCCGAATGATCTCCCTGCAGACTTCGTTTAGCAAAACCCAGTTTACCTCTGGCTACGGCAGTGCCCTCAACCGTCGCAACTGCCTCGATTAATGCGAACCCCTCGATGAACTTGAGAACCTGGATATCCATTTCCATTTTGTTTCCGGGAACGACCGGTACTAGAAATCGCATTTCGTTGATGGCGCCCAGGACCAAAAATTCTCCTGGCTTGATCCCAGTTCCGGTTGTTTTGGAAAACAGAATCGAAGCCGACTGGCCGATCGCCTCGACAATCAAAGTACCAGGCATGACGGCGTGCTCGGGAAAATGCCCCAGGAATTGAAGCTCGTTTCCCGTCACGTTCTTGGTTGTACGGATACTCTTGCCGGGTTCCAAAGAGATTACCGTATCGACCATCAACATAGGAAATCGCTGCTTGAGCGCCGCTCGCACTTCTTCGAAATTCATGAACGGGGTTGCCATTGTCGAAGCGTTTTCTCTGGATGCCGCTATCCTATCGCGCCCTCAGAATCATAGCAGTGGAACGCGGAAGAAAACGGGTGCCTGAAGGTACAGCACTCGCATCGGAAACGAGCTTGCTCACACGAAGACCTGCATTTTCTGCCATACGCAGAGGCTCGCTTTCCTGGTTGTACTCAAAGACATGATCGCGCTGCGGCGATTCAAGCGCGGTGCTGAAGTAGACGATTCCGTTCGTGGCGATCTGGCGCGAGATGGTCGTGAAGAGTGGCTTGGGATCCGGCAGGTGCTCGGCAAGCATCGCCGAAATGATTCCCTGGCACTTAGGGTCGGCGCCGTTGCCGTTCAACGCGTCCTTCACTGAGAACCGAACCCGGCCTGCGTGGCCGGATGCGGCGAGCAGGCGATTCGCGACGGCGACTGCTGGCGGACTGATGTCCGAACTGGCGATTTGAAGGTCGGGACGATCTTCGGCGGCCAGAAGACTGAGAACACCGTGTCCAGCCGCGAGTTCGCTTACCGTCGCGTTCTTGGGAAGGCGCCGCACAAATTCGTCGCGGAACATCGCAATGTGTCCAACCACAGAGGGCCAAAACGGATAGATGAGAATGGCAGCCCACATGTAGGGCACCATGTAGCTCTCATCTTCATAAACGCCTGAAAGGATCTCGGGCATCGTTTCCGGTGTGTAGCGGCCGGCCCGCTCGTAAATCTGCTTTGCCTTGGCGACGCCCACGCAGTATTCC
>Ga0126376_10001402_pt1 | contig 12988 bp, 7 predicted proteins | sample PanSoiMetPlot_15_FD_92760 | JGI IMG/M metagenome (GOLD analysis project Ga0126376, IMG submission 92760) | Tropical forest soil microbial communities from Panama - MetaG Plot_15 | ecosystem: Environmental > Terrestrial > Soil > Tropical forest > Bulk soil | place: Panama | collected 2016-02-17
CGAAGCAGACCAGAAGGCCGCGATCCAGAGCGTGGAGCAAAGCAACAGGGTTCTGATGGACCGGCTCGGGATGACCGAGAGCACTCTGAAACAATCAACCGAAGTGCTGCAATCGAGGCTCACGAGAGCACAGCGGGAATCTGCTGCGCATGACGCTGCCCTGCTCAAACAGCAAAAGGAGACTGCGCAACAGCTTCAGGCTAGCGACCAGAAACTGTCTTCGGTCTCAAACGATTTGGGTGGTGTAAAGACGGATCTTACCGGAGCCCGAACTGACATCGCGGCTACTCGCAGCGATCTCGATGCCACGAAGAAGAAGCTAGAGAGCACGATTGGCGATCTTGGAGTGCAGAGCGGCCTCATTGCGCACACTCGTGACGACCTCGAAGTCCTGAAGCACAAGGGCGACCGCAACATCTACGAGTTCACGCTCAGCAAGAGCACGAAGCATCCCACACCTGTAGGTACGGTGAGTCTGCAACTGCGGAAAGTCGACGCCAAGAAGGGCAAGTTCACGCTGAACGTAATGGCCGATGACCGCACTATCGAGAAGAAGGACAAAAACGTAGCCGAACCGCTGCAGTTTTATACCGGACGCGACCACATGCTCTATGAGGTTGTAGTGTTCTCGGCCAATAAGGACTCGATCTCCGGCTACCTGAGCACGCCGAAGAACGCGCCTCAGCCTGGAGTGATCGCCCAGTAAGAGTTAGACAGTAGGAATTAGAAGGGGGATCTGGCTTATGCCCGAGCCGCTTTTTGTTCCTCATTTCAATTCCACTAGCATCACCTTCTGCAATCCCTTCTTCGCCATTGCGTCGTTGAACGCTGGCAGCTCTTTCGTATAGAAGTCGTTGAACTCGGACTGGGCTTTCTCCAACTGTCCGTGAAGCAGGTTGTAGACTTCGATTTCTGATTGCGTGGGCGGGAAGTCGGGATTGCCAGCCACATCGGCTCCGCCGCTTCCTACCTCTGCTCCTAACCAGACGAACTTCAGATAGAGCTGCAATGGCCCGCGAAACGACTTCAGATCCCCTTCTGCCACGGTCCGCTGCAGGAGCTGGTCTTCAATCGCCAAGGCTTTATCGTCGAGAGTCTTGGTCAAATCGGAGAGAGCTTTCTCAGAGTTCGCGGCCTTCAGTATCTTCTGCATGTCTTCGAGCTGCTTTCGCGTCCACTCCATTTGATTGATCATCCGTACGGAAGCATTCGCGTCGTTGTAGATCGCCATTGAGAGCTTGGTTGCTGTTTGCACATCCGCGTCAGTGCCAGCTGTGTTTGGATCCTTCAGAACAGTCAGTTTCTGGGTCAGTGTCTGGCCGTCTGCGACCAGTTTGACCGTGTATTCGCCAGGCGCCACGAGTGGACCAATCGTTGGCTCTCCGCTGGCGCTACGCATCACAAAGTCCGACTGGCTCCGACCGACTCCGTAGTAGTAAACCGGACGCGATTCTTTGCCGATGAAACGTTTCTCCTCCCAAACATGTGGATTGCCCACGGGTGCCGTGCGTAATGCCACGTCATTGATCGCAGGATAGCGAAGATCCCACCAGGTGCGATTAATACCCGCCACATTGGCGGCTTTGAGCGTGCGGATGGGCTTGCTGTCGGAGCCCTCAATCGTTACTTCGATCTTCTTCGTTGGCTGCTTAAGGAAGTAGTTGATGGAAGCGCCATATGGTGGATTCTCGCCTTCAACGCCCTCCGCCATTTCGCGGTGGAAGGTCTCGCGAAAACGGTAGGCTGGGCGCGGGGTGAACAAATGCAGTGAGGCATCGCGAGCCTTCTCGTCAAACTGCTCGAGCGGAGTGAGATCGTCGAGGATCCAGAAGCCACGGCCGTAGGTGCCGACCACCAGATCCCTGAAATGCTCCTGAACGGTAATCCAGTGCACCGGAGCGTGCGGAAGGTTGTTTTGCAGTGGCTGCCAGTGATCGCCATCGTCGAAGGAGACGTACAGCGCGTTTTCCGTTCCCGCGTACAAAAGTCCGCGACGCGCTGGGTCTTCCTGAATGGAGGTAGTGTAACTGAGCGGCGACTTCGGAATTCCGGTCACGATGAGCTTCCAGGTCTTCCCGTAGTCGGAGGTTTTATAGAGGTACGGATCGCGAATGTTGACCTGGTGTCCGTCCACAGCGATGTAGCAAGTACCCGCATCGTGCTTCGACGGAATCACGGCGTCGAGTGTCATCTTTGGCGGCATTCCCTTCGGCGTTACGTTCGTCCAGTGTGCGCCGCCGTCGCGCGTTACCTGCACGACTCCGTCATTTGTTCCGGCCCAAATCTGTCCTTTCTCGACGGGGGACTCGGCCAGGGAGAAGACAACTCCAGCGTACTCGACGCTCAGGTTATCGATCGTTAGACCCCCGGAGTCGCCGTGCATGCTTGGATCGTTTAGTGTCAAATCGGGACTGATCGTCTGCCATGTCTGTCCGCCATCCGAGGTCTTATGCACAAACTGGCTTCCGACGTACACAGTGTTGTGATCGTGCGGTGAGATCGCGAGAGGATACGTCCAGTTCATCCGAATCTTCACCTGTCCGGCGTTGGCACCCATCGTGCGGTCGGGCCACACGCTCACGGAGCGCGCGTGACCGGTGCGCAGATCGAAGCGCTCGGTGACGCCCGCGTAGCAGCCCGCCCACGCGATATTCGGATCCATGGGATCGGGCGTATTCCATCCTGTCTCGCAGCCTCCGCTTGTCGTCCAGTCGGCGGCAGGAATGCTGTTTGAGCCGAGATCGTTGCTGGGCCCGCGCATCGAAGGCCCGTCCTGCATTTGTCCGTAGACGTAATACGGAATTCGCGTATCAGTTGCAGCGTGATACATCTGCGCGATTGGCAATCGAATACGCGTCCATTCTTTGCCACGAACAGTAGAGATCATTACGCCGCCGTCATTGCCAATCATCATGCGGTTGGGATTTAGCGGGTCCGACCACATGTCGTGATTGTCTCCGCCCCAACGCACGAGATCGGCTGTCTGGCCGCCGTCGTACGTGACGCCCATGCTGTTCGAGGGAAAGTAAATTTCGTTCTCGTTATCCGGCATCACCAGCATGCGCGTGTAGTAGTGCGGGCGCTCGTTCAGCAGGCGGCTGTTGTTGACGAGCTTCCAGTTCTCGCCGCCATCGTCGCTGCGCCACAGCGATCCGCGCTGGCCGGTCTCGATAAGCCCGTACACGCGATTGGAATCGCTTGGAGCAACCGCTACGGCGATCTTCCCTAACGGTGGATCGGGCAGGCCATGCGCCGTAATTCTCTTCCACCTATTTCCACCATCATGTGTGACGAATACTCCACTGCCCGGACCACCGCTGTTGCGGCCCCAGGCCTTGATATCGATTTGCCACGTTCCAGCGAAGAGCGTGTTGGAGTCCTTCGGATCCATCGACATGTCCGAGGCGCCGGTGTTCTCATCCACAAAAAGCACCCGCTCCCAGTTCTTGCCCCCATCCTTTGTGCGATAGACGCCACGCTCCCGCTGGGGGCCATAACAGGTGCCGAGTGCAGCCACGAAGACCAAATCGGGATTATGCGGATCGATGATGACGCGACCTATTCGACCCGTGGCGTCGAGCCCCATGTGTTGCCAGGTCTTTCCCGCGTCCGTGGATCTATACACACCATTGCCGATGGAAACATTGCTGCGGATGAAGGTCTCGCCCGTGCCCACCCAAACGATGCTGTGATTCGAGGGAGCAATCGCGATGGCACCGATCGACTGCGCGGGTTGCTTGTCGAATACCGGATGCCAGTTGAAGCCGCCATCCGATGATTTCCAAACTCCTCCTGAAGCAGCACCCGCGTAATAGACGTTCGAATTGCCTGGCTCTCCCACAACGGCGCTAACACGATTGCCTGGAGGCCCAATGAAGCGATATTGCAAATGCGCAAACGGAGACTGCGGCTCGGCATCCGCGTCGCTGGTGGGCGAGCCTGCGGGTTGCTGCTCAGTGCCCGCATGACTTTCCGGGCCCGCTCCCGCCTTCTTACTCTCCTGCTTTGAAGAAGCCGTTGCCTTCTTCTGCTGTGCTGCTGTGAATTGAGAACCGAAGATCAAGGTGATCAGAAGAGTGAGAACTGCGAAACAACGGGAAGCCAGCTTTGTAGCCAATCTTCACCTCGTCGCGAGAATGTGGGACGAAATAATTCCTGCAAATACTATCGCGTGGCTTGGAGGGTGTCGATTGTCAGCACCAGCGCGAACTTGTAGCGATCGACGTGATGCGGACTGAACAGATCCTCACAAGGCGGTAGTTATTATTTGGGACAGAAGTACGGAGTCTAGCTTTACTAATGCGAAAACAAGCTACAAGAACACATAGATTTACACGCCTCGATACCAAACTTCAGATTACTCGTCACCGCGGCCCTGCTCCTCGGCGAATCTTGCCGCCAACCAATCACAAGCCAGGTAGCTTCTCATAGCCGCTTCTTGGTCCTCTGTCCCAATGTGGGATTGACAGGCGAATTTTGTCCCGATGGAAGCGAGCCTGCTTTCCCCGCTGACGAGTGCTCTCTTCAATTCTGAGAGCCCACTTGGAGGCGACCTAATGCAATTGAAATTCAACATAGCGCGAGCTGTGCGAAACACAATCTTGGCCTGCATCGCGGCGATGCTGATTCCGCTGCTGTCTTTCGCGCAGACCAGTAAGGGCATTCTGGCAGGTACCGTGACCGACACTTCCGGCGCGGTCGTTGTGGGAGCAACAGTGAATGCAAAGAGCGTTCAGACGGGCGCTCTAAGGAGTACGACCACCGGGTCAACCGGCGGTTACCGGATGGAGGCCTTGGAGCCCGGCATTTACACGGTAACGATAAGCTCAACCGGTTTTAAAACGACCACGATTAATCAGGTCGATGTAAAAGCTTCTGTTGTCACATCTGTCAACGGAGACCTGTCGGTCGGGACTGTAAGCGATGTAGTGGAAATCAGTTCAGGCACAACCGATCTGCAAACCGAAAACGGTTCGCTTGAACATACGATTGAGGCTGTTGAGACAGAGCACGTTCCTGTCTTCAACCTGAACGTCATTTCGCTTGCACTTACTCAGCCCGGTGTCCTCGATGTAGGAAGCAACAATCTGAGCAACGGCACTGGGTTTTCGGTAAACGGTTCGCGTCCTCGCGGCAACAACTTTCTCTTAGACGGCCAGGACAACAACGACAATTCCATTCAGGGACAGGCCCTGCAGCCTAATAACCTCAACTCGGTGCAAGAGGTGGTGGTTCTAACCAACGCATACTCTGCCGAATTCGGGCGCGGTGGCGGCTCTGTTACGAATGTAGTGACAAAAGGCGGTACGAACCAGTTTCACGGTTCAGCGTGGGAGCTGTATGCCGGCTCTGGGCTGAACGCGGTAGCGGCGGAGAATGGCCTCGGCGGACAAACTTCGCGCACTAAGCCGCGCTTCGATACACACACCTATGGCTTCACAGCCGGTGGGCCAATCTGGAAGAACAAGCTGTTCGCTTTCGGCAGCGCACAATGGCAGCGTTTCTACGGCAATGCTGCTCCCGGCACGATTCGCGTTCCAACGGCGAATGGCGTTGCGGCGCTGAATGCTGCCAATACTCCAAATTCGAATCTTCTGTTGCAGTACTTCGGATCTCTGCGCGGGCAGAACAATCTCTCCACGGTTGATATCGGACCGAGGAACGGATGCCCGGCAGCTTCGGTTGCGGCAAACGGCGATTGTCTCGTCGAGACTGGACTCACGCAACGCACACCTCCTCCGCAGGTCAATCCTGATACACAGTGGACGTATCGAATCGACTTCGTTCCGCGCGCTGCAGATACCATCTCAGCACGGTACATTCACGATCGCACGTCGCTGACGCCTGACTTCTTCAATGCTCCGACGTCCTTGCCCGGTTTGGACACTCAACAAGGCGGTCCAGCGGAAAATTTCGGTGTCAGTTGGACACACACGATCTCGCCGACAGCGGTAAACGAGTTCCGCGCTTCCGAAGGACGATTTGACTTTCAGTTCGCTCCCACGGCGCAGACCCTGAACAATCCATTGTTCAGCCTTCCAACCATCAACAACATCACAGGAACCAATTTCCCGCTGCTCGGAGTCAATTCGGGCTTCCCTCAGGGAAGAGGACACACGACCTATCAGTTCCAGGACGCCTACACGTTGGTGAAAGGCATACAAACCTTTAAAGTTGGCGGGGACGTCGCACGGATCATCGTACGCGACGCGGTACCGTTTAATTCTCGAGGCACGCTGACCTTCGGCAGCAGCCCAGGATTCAGTGGCCTCGCCAATTTCATCGATAACTTCACGGGCTTGTCCAATGGAGCCAACCTGACGTTCGGAAATCCAGTAGTTCGGCCGAAGGTCTTCCAGGAGGGCTTCTACTTCCAGGACACCATTCATGCGAAGCCCAACCTCACTGTCGATCTCGGCCTGCGGTACGAGTTCGACAATAATCCAGCAAATGTTCTCCCCTTCCCGGCTATTAGCGTTCAGGCTGAGCCATCAAATACCTTCCCCACGCCAGTCCGGGTTCGGGAAGACGGAAACAACTTTGGTCCCCGTGTGGGCTTCTCCTACACTCCGAGGTTGTGGAGCCGTATCTTCGGAGAAGACAAGACGGTTCTGCGCGCCGGCTATGGTGTCTTTTACGACACACTGTTCACCAACATAACGGACAACGAGGCGGCGGCCTCACCAAATGCCGTTTCGGGAACTTTGCTCGGTACAACCGGCCGTGGACTTCCCAATGCTACAGGTCTGGTTGGCCAGGTAAGTCCAAACCTCACTCCTCGGGCGTCGGTTTCGTCGATAGACCAGAACCTGAAGAATCCGGTAACGCATCAATGGAACGTTAACTTCCAGCGCGAATTACCGTTGTCGACGGTCCTCACGGCAGCGTACGTGGGAAATCGAAGCATGCGACTATTCGCTAATGATGAATTAAATCCCGGAACAGGAATTGGACAGCCACGGTTCAATCCCAATCGCGGTCCGATCACGGTTCGTGACAATTCCGGCGACTCCATTTATCACGATTTTGACCTGAAGCTTGATCGGCGGTTTAAGAGTGGCGTGCTGGTTCGTGGCGCTTACACCTATTCCAAGCTGATCGACAATGTTTCCGAGGTCTTCACTCTCTTCGGAACTCAGACTTCGTTCCCACAGAACGAATTCATCGGAAGCGGCGGGCGCGCGCTGGACCGCGGGCTTTCGGCTTACGACCGACGTCATCGCTTTGCCCTGACCTATGTGTGGGACGTTCGTGGGTGGAACAACTCCAGCAACTTCCTGACATCCGCCGTAAGCTTCTTGACTCGCGGGTGGGAGATCGCCGGCACTTCCTCCTTCCAGACTGGCGCTCCGGCCAACATCAACAGTGGCTTTGACCAGAATGGCGATCTGCGGTCTACCAACGACCGCCCTTCGCTCGGCAATCCGTCGGCTCCATTTAGCAGTTTCGGCATCGACGGCCGATTCATACAAGGAACGCCTGGTGTGATCTATGACGGGCAGACGTTTGAAGCTACCGGAGCACTCACCCCGATTGCGGCGAACTCCGTACACTTCCTGGTTCTTCCCGGATTGGGCAATGTGGGCCGCAATACTTTCATTCAGCCAGGAGCCATCAACAACAACATGGCCTTCAGCCGGAAGTTCCACATTCCCGGCAAAGAGAGCCAACAACTCGAATTCCGCTCGGAGTTTTACAACGTCTTCAATCATCCCAATGAGGGACTTGGGGATTCGGTATCGAACACGTCCGGGACGGACACCCTGTTGGCTGATGGTGTGAACTTTGCCGACAACCAGCAGAGCCGCTACGGAGGGAGACAGATCAAGCTTCAATTGCGCTACTCGTTCTGAGCGACTTACCTTTGGGGAGGGAGAACGTGGTTCTCCCTCCTCTTTTTTTGTAAGCACCACCACCTGTCACTGATCCATTTCGCGGTTGATTTGCGATAGTCTCTTTGTGCGACCGCACCCATGAACTCCAGCAAATCAACCCGTAAAAAGCAGCCGTCGAAGCTTCCGAAGTCGAAAACAAGACCAAAATCCAAAGTGCTAGCCATCGATATCGGCGGCAGAAATGTGAAGCTGCTCGCCAGCACCCAAAAGACCATGCGAAAGATCCCTTCTGGACCTACTCTGACTCCTAGTGAGATGGTGAGCAAGGTGAAGGCTGCGGTGAAGGACTGGGCATACGACGTCATCTCAATCGGCTTTCCCGGACCGGTCTTGCAGGGACGTCCAATTAGCGACCCTATGCACCTTGGCAAAGGATGGGTTAAGTTCGATTTTCGCAAGGCATTCGGCAAGCCAGTGAAGGTCCTTAACGATGCCGCAATGCAAGCGCTGGGCAGCTACAAGAAGGGACGGATGCTTTTTCTCGGACTGGGTACAGGGCTCGGGTCAGCGATGATCGTTGATGGAGTGCTTCAGCCGATGGAGCTTGCCCATCTGCCTTACAGGGGAGGACGAACATTTGAAGATTATCTGGGGCGCCGTGGCCTGGAGCGACTTGGGCAGACAAAATGGCAAAGACATGTATTTGACGCCGTAACGCAACTGCGGCAGGCCGTACAGGCAGATGATGTCGTACTGGGTGGAGGTAACGTTAAGAAGTTAACAGGCCTGCCCATTGGGGTGCGCCTAGGCAGCAACAATAATGCCTTTATCGGCGGCTTTCGTATGTGGCAGGACGAGGCTGTTCGCCACGGCATTGTTCGGACCGCAGATTCGAGATAAGCTTGGTTTTCGTGAGGATCAGATCCTCATCGGCATGATGATGTAGCGGTACTTGTACTGGTCGTCTCCGCCTTCTGGACGCAACTGTCCAGCCGACTGCGCATCTTTAAATTCCAGTCGCACTTCGCCAGTATTTGTGACCTTAAGGAAGTCAAGCATGTATTGAGAATTGAAGCCGATGATTAGTGGATCGCTCTTGTAGCTAGTCTCAATCACGTCCTCTGATTCGCCGGCATCGGTGGATGAGGAAGAAATCCGCATCTCGTCCTTGTCGAGCTTCATGCGGATCGCTCCAGACCTTTCGTCGGCGAATTGTGCTACACGCTGGATAGCGCCCATCAGATCCTCGCATCCGACCACTACAGCCTTGTTGTTATCGCGCGGCAGTACGGCTTCGTAGTTTGGAAATTGTCCCGTCAGTTGCCGCGAGGTTAACAACCGTCCACCGATTCGAAAGAAGAGTGTCGAATCGTCTTTCGCGAATTCAATAAAGTCCTGATCGGTTTGATCTAACAGAGACTTCAATTCGTTCATTGCCTTGCGCGGCACCAAGGTCTTCATCTCGCCGTTTACGCCCTGAAAGGCTGTCTTGGTTTCGATATGCGCCAGTCGATGCCCATCGGTTGCCACCATTGCGATCGATTCAGCCTTGATGACCATCAAGGCACCATTAAGCGTGTACCGTGATTCTTCATTCGAGATCGCAAAGACTGTCTTTGCGATCAAGTTGCGGAGTACCGGGACCGGAAGTTTTGTCGCAGAACCCGACGGAAATGTAGGTAGCGCCGGAAAGTTCGCGCGCGCCATGCCTACCATCTTCGTGTTCGAGCGCCCAGCTCTGATCTGCACCCAGTGGTTTTCCAGCTGTTTGATCGTGACGGATCCTTCGGGAAGCAGCTTTACGTATTCGTAAAGCTTGCGAGCTGGAATCGTGCAGGAGCCTTCCTTCTTCACTGTTGCGGAACAGGAAGTGCGCAAGCTTAGATCGAGATCAGTCGCTGTAATCGTGAGCCGGTCACCCGCCGCCTCAAAGAGAAAGTTCGAAAGAATTGGGATCGTCGTCTTGCGCTCTACCACACCTTGCGTCGCAGTGAGCTCTCTGAGCAACTCAGTCTGAGTTAAGACGATCTCCATCGCTGCACCAGGCACCGTGCTAACTTTCTCGACGTTCTCCACGCTCACTCCGGACGAAGGCATGATTACAAATCCCCCTGCAGTGTATGCGTAAAACTTATATCAGCTACTGCTTTTACTTCAATCAGAGAAAAGTACAACTACTCTAGAAGCAGTAGTAAATGCTCTGGAAAAGTGGACATTTATCGCTAAATTGCATTCTACGCATACGGCTTGCAGTTTCGAGTTTTAGAAATCAGAGACGGATAATCCGGTTGGGACTGGATCGTCGAGCATGGCAATCGAAGTCGAAGAAGATTCTCCGAATCTCTAACATCGCTTCCACAGGATGGCACGTGGAAAGAGGGTCTCTTTCGTGGAAAGTTATGGTTCATACAGGATTGATCGTGTGGTCCGGAGCCAGCGGTTTCCACATGCAGCACCACTAGTGCAGCTAGGAGCACCGGAAATCACTGCAATGGGATGTCGAAATAGAAGAGCTCTTGGCCTTTGCCATTGCGAATTCCTGTAAACAGAATTCTCGATCCAATCAAGGGCTGCTGCACTCCGCTTACGTCGAAGAAAAGAAATCCTGCCTGAGTGTTATGTGGCTCCACAGCCTGTGCTTTGAACATTAAGTAGTCGATTTCTTCCGCAGTTCCTTTTGGCAGTCGTTTAGGCTTCCCTCTCGGAATCGGTACAGGCAACGGTATGCGTGTCGAAGAAGAGTCTTGAGGATCCACGGAACGAGCTACTGCGCGCTCGATGTCTTCCTTGGTCAGAGGCTCACCTTTGGCCTTCCGTGAGGTTGTGAACTGAATCTGAGCATCCACTAGCGAGAGAGGTTGGTCGCTGTCATTGCTGATGATGAGGCGTACGGGAAGGACACGATGTTCCGCGAACTTTACATGGAAGACTGAGTCCTTCTCCGGGCCATACGGATCGATGGCAACGGTTACGCCCTCGTCCTTGTGCGTCTCATGTTGCGGGAACTTGGCTGCATGTCCCGCCGGAGGGATCTCCGGCGCTTTGTAGTCGTAGGCCTTTGCGGCAGTGAAGCACACAAGCAGCAACACAGCGGCTGCCCAGGATGTTTGTCGAGGACGAATCCTCATTGGTTACACCGAAGCGAAAAAGTTCTTCATGCGCTGCAGCGCTTCTTTCAGGACAGTGCTGCTGGTTGCGTACGACAAACGAATGTGCTCGCGAGTGCCGAAGCCCTCACCCGGAACCGTGACGACGTGTGCGTCGTGGAGCAGGCGGTTAGCAACGTCGATACTCGATTTCAGCCCTCCACGTCCGAAGTACGCGGATATGTTGGGATAAACGTAGAACGCTCCCTCTGGACGAGCACAATGAACACCGGGAATCTGCGCTAGATCGCCGAGCACCTGATCCCGCAGGCGGATGTAGTCTGTGCGGAACTCAGCAATGCAATCCTGCGGCCCTTCGAGAGCTGCAATCGCTGCTTTCTGCACGATCGACGCAGGATTCGAAGTGGATTGGCTCTGAAGTTTGCTGATCTGCGCTATTACGGGCGCCGGACCGAGAGCATATCCGGAGCGCCATCCGGTCATCGCGTACGTCTTCGAGAGCGAACCGATGATCACAAGATGCTCACGGGCTTCACTCACGGATCCGGCTGACTGAATGTCGCCAGTGAAGTTGAGATAAACGTAGCACTCGTCGGCAATGACATAGATGCCACGACGGTGCGCCATCAACAGCACATCGCGCATGTCATCGCGGCTCATGACGGCACCCGACGGATTGCAAGGAGAGTTCAGAATGATGGCGCGCGTGCGCGAGGTCATCGCGCGCTCGATCATATCGGCGGTGAGCCGAAAATCCTGTGCCTCGTCGGCCTCGACATATACGCATGTGCCCCCAGCATACTCGACGATGTCCTTGAACGAGACCCAATATGGGACTGGGATAATCACCTCGTCGCCGTGGTCCACGAGAACCTGGATGGCGTTGAACAAGGCCTGCTTACCACCGGTCGCCGCGACCGCCTCATCAACCGTGTAGTCCGAACCAAAGTCGGCCGCATGGCGCTTCACGATGGCTTTGCGCAGCTCCGGCACGCCTCCTACGGCGGTGTACTTCGTGAAATTCTGCTGGATAGCGGCGATCCCGGCATCCTTGATGTGCTGCGGCGTGTTGAAGTGCGGCTCGCCCATGCCCAGGTCGCATAGGTCGATTCCCTTGGCGCGCAGCTTCGCGGCCTCTGCCGTCATAGCAATCGTGGCTGAAACCTCAATGCGGTTTACACGTGCTGAAAACGGACTGCTGATCGCCGTAGTTGCCATAACTTACCCTCCAGGTCTAACGCTTCCCGTGCTTTGCCAGCGAAATTTCGGGACGAACTTTCTTATAGAGCCGCTTTTCCACTTCCGGCGGCACCAATTCATGAACCGAACCCCCTAAACGGAACACTTCCTTCACCAGGCGCGAACTCAGGTAGGAATACGTTTCTGCTGGCATCATAAACACGGTTTCCACCTGGGAGTTCAGTTTGCGGTTCATGAGCGCCATCTGCAACTCATATTCATAATCGCTAATAGCTCGAATTCCGCGCAAGACCGCATGCGCTTTTTGCTGAACAACGTAGTCCACCAGTAGCCCTGAGAATGTGTCAATTCGTACATTAGGCCATTTGGAGGTGGCCTCGGCGAGCATATCCCTGCGCTCTGTCACATCAAACAGAGGTTCCTTCTCGGAGTTTCTCAGGATCGCGACGACCAATTCATGGAAAATCTTGCTGCCCCGCTCTATAAGATCCAGATGACCGTTTGTCAAAGGGTCAAAGGAACCGGGATATATAGCCTTAATTTGTTTCATTTACAGGCCGGGAGGGCAGCTGTGCCCGATTCTATGGAGTCCGTGCGTCCGCCGCAATGGCTAATCCGCTGGAACACTGTGCAAAGGTTTTCACTTTCCCTCATGAGTGTCCAAGAGCAGACGTGAATACGGTGATTGAAAAATCAGTCATTTAGAGAATCGGCATCTTTGGTTCAGCAATTGCAATAGCTAGGAATCGAGAGGTTGTGAAGGCATTTGGGGGAGTGCTCAACGGCCTCGATGGAAATTTTGGGCCCGAATTGAGGGGCCAAAAGATGAACGCCAGAGCCAACCAG
>Ga0126376_10001403_pt1 | contig 12988 bp, 17 predicted proteins | sample PanSoiMetPlot_15_FD_92760 | JGI IMG/M metagenome (GOLD analysis project Ga0126376, IMG submission 92760) | Tropical forest soil microbial communities from Panama - MetaG Plot_15 | ecosystem: Environmental > Terrestrial > Soil > Tropical forest > Bulk soil | place: Panama | collected 2016-02-17
AAGAAATCGACCCCGCTGGCGTATCCCTTGATGAAGGCCTGCACCTTATGCGGGTTGTCGGCCGCCCACGCTCGGCGAGACGCGCCAACCAGGCCTTGGTAATGTCCGTACACGTCGATCGCGTACTCCAGCACGTTGAAGCCGTTCGCCTTCGCAATGAAGTCGAATGGGGTAAGGAGAAGAGTGCCGTCGTGCCTCTTTTCCTTCAGCGCGTCCCACCGCTGCAATACACCGCCCGCCTTCTCTACTTTGTAGTCGGCGTCATTGAGCCCTTTGCGCTTCATTAGGTCGAACAGTACGAAGGCATAGCCAGTGGTCCTTGCGTCTACTGACACGGTGCGCCCCTTCAGATCCGTGACGTTCCTCACCTCAGGGACCGTAACGAGGCTCAAGAACCCGTTGTCCCCTCCCATGAAGACGGTCAGATCGGGTTTAACCTGGGTCGGCGCCTCGCCTTGCCCCTCCATATAAGCGATCACGTTGTCAATTGCGGTCATCGCGATATCAAACTTTCCCTCAATCAAGTTCGTGAGCTGGAAAACCGAGTTAGGAGTGTTGGTTAGGTTGACTTCAATCCCGCCGCTCGCGAAGTAGCCTTTGTCCTGCGCGATCCAGATTGGCCAATTGAATCCGCCTGGGAAGACAATGACCGAAACTGGTTCAAGGCTCTGCTGAGCACGAATTCCGCCCAGACTGACAGCTCCAATAATCGCCGACGCGACGATAGCGAGGGCAGACGCTATAAAGCTTTGACCCAATTTCTCCTCCTCTCCGACGACCGTGAACTGACCTTTACTTCTTCGCTCCGCTGTAAGGCTAAATGAGGCTACCGGTCCGATATGGCTTCGGCCTAAAGCACGCGCGTGAATCTGGCCATGTCTGCTAATGACCAATCGCGTCGTAACGCGCCGCAACAAAGCACCGTTAGGCACTTAGACCCGATGAGGACAGCCCTCTGAGGAGCGTCGTGCTATACAGCCCCTGTCTAATTAGAGGCACCTTATTGGGACTCATGCCAGTCTTGCTCAGAAGTGCGACGGAAGCTGATGCGAAGCACATCGAGTCGCTATTGGCCGAACTCGGTTACCCGTCGAAGGAGGCGGATGTCCGCCATCGGCTCCATCGTTCTCTACAGAGCAATACTAGCTGTTTTCTCGTTGCACAATTGGCAAGCGAGGTCATCGGTTTGGTTAGCGCCGAACTCGTTCCCTATTTCCCAAACGGCTCGACGATTTGCAGAGTCACGTCGTTTTAGCGGCAGCTCAGGCCGGCGGTATGGCGCTGGTTTTCACGACAAAATGTCGCAAAACTGGCGCCGGACGACGCGAGGGGCACAATGGCTGTGCAAGTTTGCACATCCCTTGTTGGACCGCTGCCTGAACTGAGTGCCGATCGCCGGGTGAAACGTCGAGTTTTTACGAGATGCTGGGTCAAATAAAGACCCCCATGCGCGAACGATATCGCATGACTGACTGGGCCCAAAGCATTTTCGGATTCCAATATTGTAAAGTAAATGGTCCGGGGCAACCGAGATGATCCAATATCAAAGGAGTATCGACGTGAGCAGAATCAAGTTAATCGACATTGACGAAACACTTTCGGAGACGGAGTTTGATGACGCGATCAATAAGATCTCTAGCATATTCCTCGAAACCCCTGCGGGACATGTAGTGGTCATAATAAGCGATACTGAGATAACTCCTAAGTCAGCCGCGGATGCAATTCGTGACATCGCAAACATCATCGAAAACAACGGTATCCCAGAGCATCCAATTCTGATCAAGTCTGATCCGTTGAACTAAGATAGCTCAACATCTGGAGTGTTCGCGCAAAGGAGGGGGCAAAAAGCCAAGTTCGTATATTTGAGTAAAGTCCCGCGACAAGGCGGCCAATTACATTAGCGCCAGTTTCACGACAAAATGTCGCAAAACCGGTTGCGGAAGCGCTCGGCGTACCGTGGGGTTGATGGGTGACCAAACATCGGCGTCGGGCCGAAGGGAAGGATGTGCAACTTGCACAGCCTTGCAGCGCTTGATGCACACTCCAATCCGTTATTTCCCACTTTTAACGCCTCAACTGGCCCATCTGAGCCCCTAACTCGCGAATCCTCCGTCCTCAAACCATCATGTAAATCAGCTCTATAAATCACTTTCATTGAGGTATTCCACATGTGGTTATTCGATCAAACTGGCTTACGACGACAGGAACTGATCACAGGGTCTAAATTGAGATCAGCTATAGTGGAATCTCGGAAATATTCGTCTCGTCAACGGCACCTTGATCTGGAACTGGTCACTTCACCCTACGGCTGTTTAAGCGCAGGTAGCCCAAAAGCCCGAATTAAATGGGGGGAAATGGTTTGTCAGGAACTAGCCAATCACTTTCACCTCGGGCCAGAGCAACCTGAGCCTGAGCAACGGGTTTTCTTGGTGACTTTGTGTGATCGCCGCTGCTGCACGTCGCACCAGGAGAAAAACACCGACATTCGCGGGTTTGTCCGGATCCTGCGTCGGGGCCTGCGGGGCGTATCCTATCTGGGGATGCTTGAACCCGCATATTACGTCAACGTCTGTGAAGGGGCACGGATATATGGCAAGCGGATGGTTTCTTGGCATCTCCATTTGCTCGCCTGGGGGGAATCGCCCAACAAGATGAAAACCCGGATCGACCGGGTTAATGACCGAAGGATCCTGCTGCCCATTGCCGACGGCCTTCCTGCAGGTCATCAAAAATGCATCTCCAAGGGAAAGTTGGCCAGCAAGATCGCCTACATGTTGAAAGCTCCGCAAAATGGATATCGGCTTGCCAAGATCAACTGGGTTATGCCCGACGGCAAAGTTGTCCCCAAGTTTAGGCAGTTCAAGGCTGAGCTACGACCTGGGGAGCGACTGACGCTGTTCCGGCTGATGGCGGACATGTATCTCGACCAGCTCGCCGTCGCTGGTGGTGAAGGCGCTGACATTTTGCGCCGGTTGAAGCGCCGGGCGGCGCGGGATGTCGCATCCCTTTATTAGCAGATAGGTACTTTTCTAGTGTCTCGCCCTGGGTGAAATATCCGTCGCCAATTTTTGATCGTCAATAATTGGTTCGAAAAAGCCTCGGAATCCAACCCCTGTAAAGTATTCCTGCCGCATGCGGCAGGAGTTACTGAGGGCATAGTGCTGACAGCTCCTTTAGAAGAGAAATATCAAATGAATGATACCCTCGACATTGAGTCAAAGTTGATGGTCGCTATGTTCCAGGAGGCACGCCCAATCGCTATCCTGGGTAGAGAAAGTGAGCCTAGTGCGAGAGAGTACCTAACCCTTCGCGCTGCAGATATCGAGCGGGTTGGTCGTGTCTTGAAGTTCCTAGGCTTGGCAGAAGCGAGCACAGAATCTGCGCTTGGCTGGAAGCCTACAGCTAATTTGCTCCACCTTATTGCGAGGCAACTTGATGCCCATTCAGCCAGGGGGAGCCAGAAGCAAGCAACCGCGAAGGAGCGCAAGGTTGTCGAGTCGCTTTTCCAATTAGCGGGCGGCGAGCCAGAGGAGGAGTTCGTTGGAGAGGACTTGGTTTTCTGCGTGCTCAATTGCCTCGGGCTTTTGCGGGCTAGTGTCGGAGGCTGCAAACCGACCTGCTCGCTCCAGGAAATATTTGAAGGCATCTTTGGAGCGTAGAGCTTCCGCTACTTCGCGTGAGTTCGCGCTGGGTGCCTTTACCTGTAAGGCAACATCGGAATAAGGGAGGCCTTTGACCCCCCTTATTCCAAATTCTGTCAGGTGCTTCTGCCCGAGGCGACCGGGGTATTTTCTAGCTACAATCGTCCTCTGTAATTGTTGCTGCGATTCTAATTTTCATTGCGCGCGAGTGCAGCGCGGCGGAATTCCTCCTGCAGGGACCAAGATGAAATTGCGAATGGATAGAACCCTGCGCTTCTGGGTCGATGTCGCCTACGACGACATAAGATCGGAGCACCCCAACCGGACCAAACGTCAGCTTATCGCTCGAATTCTGCGTGAATTTGAAGGCTGTGGGGATGCGATGCGTTGCCTGAATGCGAACGGCACGATTACCTGGAAAGCGAGCCCGCAGTGTCTCGAAAGGTTGGCCGATGCCGAACGCGACGCTGAAGATGAGCTGAAAGACTGTTTCTAGCGCCTCAGGCGACCGGGCCGAAATTGCGGTTCAATCACTCTAATTTTGGAAAATGATCAATTACGCTGATATGCCCTCCTATTTTTGGCTGGTCTCGTCTCGACTGAAAAAACCGGTCCAAGACGACGTGCCATACACCACCCAAGCATTGCGGCAGGACTTGTTGCGCGTCCGAACGGCTTGGGATGATTGCCAATCTAATCGCGACCGGGATGCGATCTACACCTATTTAACTGCCGTTTTCGGTTTGGTCGCATGGTGGGTTGCGGATAACTGCGCCGTCGAACGCGCCCGAAAAGCACTGCGATTAAGTGCCCTTCGTCCGTTCGATCACGAGGAGCCGTTCGCCGTAATCATCCGCGGCACATCCGATCCGGCCAAAGTAGACAAGCGTACCCGCTCCAAATGGTCGCGAGTTTTGCGGTACGCGCTGCAATACAAAGATCATTCCGAACCGCTGGATCAATTCATTAAGCGAAAGGGCGGAATCAATCGTTGCGGCGAGCGATTTTCTGATCGCAGTGGGCGCCATCGCAGGATGAACACGTGTTTTTGACGTTGCGTTCCCAAGCACACCGGGTGCCGCCCCAATTATTGTCCGCACCCATCGGACGAAATCCGATCTTGTAAAGTATTGCACTGCTCTCGTGCGTAGTCTGGGCGGGGGCGGGAAATAACCAGTCAAAATTAATCGATGACGAGCTGGTCAGAAGACGTATTCCGAGAGGGTAATCTTCCGAAAGCACGCATGCGAATGGATTAGAAGGAATATAAATCATGTTGAACCGTCAAGAGCGCCGAAAGGCAACAGAAAAGCGAAGGAAAGAGTTGAAGGCCGCCACGCTTGATCAGCACTTCGAGGAGATGCTGCGCCGCGTACGCGCCGAGTTCGAACACACTGGGCAGCTCTACCCTGTATTTGAGTGCCTGACCGATCGTGAGACCTTTCATGTGCCTGCCAACTGGCCAAATCGTAACGCAAAGGCTAAGGCATGCATGGCACTGAAGGATTGCTTTCGTCGCCGCGGGGTAAACCGCTACGTATTCACCACCGAAGGTTGGGTCGAGAAAACCCCCGGCCTCCTTCCCGCCGATGATCCCGATGCCGGTGAATGCGTTCTAGTGCTTGCGGTCGAACGCAACGGTCCGCGGAGATATGCTTCCGCTGGGATCACGCGCAATGGACAAACGCCGATCCTCGGGCCGTGGCAAGTAGAGAACGAGGCCCCGCCAAGCTGGTTAGCCGAGTTATTGGAGGATGGCTATTCCGACCGATCACCCACGCCAGAGCCGGCGCCGGTGGGAAGAATTTCGAAAGCTGACTTCCAGGATTTGCAGTATCGGCAGCCCGAACAAGCAGCCGACTTTCAGGACTCGGTCGAACTCCATTCCGAACTGAGTAAGCTCATCGAGGATGAGCTGGAAAAGCATGCTGACATAGGACCAGTGGATCTGTTTATGGCGCTGGAAAGCGTCGTGTGTGGCATGGTCACCGATATGGGATCGCCGACGGGCATCAGCAAATTGGCTCGTTTTCTCCGGGATTACCCGGATCAGTTCCCGATGTTTCCGGAAGTACCGGAGCAGATGCCTTCAACGCAGCACATTCGTCGGTGTAAGGCGGTGCTGGGACGGTTCGACTGCGATAAGCGCAAGGCGGGTCATACTCCTTCCGCAATCTTTGGCGCCTTCATGAACATGTACATGGATGTGGGTTCTCAAGCCGAGGGAGCCCTGAAGCTTGCTGATCGCATTGAGAATTGGGATCCGGAGCACCAGGCCAAATTACGGGAAGCAGGGCTGCGGTCGTCCTTTGAATTGGATGACGAGGAAGGAACTGTGTTTCTCGCCCTTACCCCCGATCACTACCCCGTTGGCCTAATGGGCCGGCGGAAAGACGGTGATTTGTTCGTCTCAGAACTGTTCAATTGCTCCTGGCCTGATTTCGTTGCAGCTGTCGAAGAGATCAAAGAAGCGGGCTTCGACCTGATCCTGGGACCAGAGGCGGAAGAGCTGCTCTCGAAAATGGAGCAGGTGAGCGGGACTGTACTGCGGGCTAAAAACCCCAAGGAAATCTGGGAACTTGAAGAATGGGGACCGGACGAATGGTTTGAGCAGACCGCAGCTGAGTTGACCTTTGCCATCGCGGTAGATGTCCAATACGCGCCTGACCCTAATAACCGCAAAGGATTTGTTGCGGGGTATCGGGTGCGCCGCGCTCAAAACGGTTTGGTGCTGATTCCTTCAGATGGCGATGCGGAAATCTTTGTGGCAGTAAAAGTGGACGCAAAAAAGAAACGAGCCTGCGTCCTGGGCTGGTTGCGCGGCTCGGAAGGGAAAATTCCGGCCTTCTACCAGAAGGATTGTTGGGTCATCCCCACAGAAGCGTTGCACAACATTGAGGAGCTCCCCGGCAGGGAACTCCTCCGGGCAATGCCACCATACAAAGAGACGCCATGGTAAGCGGTGCAGGCGCTAGCTTCTGAGGGGCGAGGCATGGCGTTCAGCGTCGTGCTGGAGATGCTCCGCGCTGGATTGCGAATAGGACCGGCTCGCAGCTGGGGGTCGGCGTGAAGACCGGCATCTTGGCGGTGGAGATATCGAGGAAGCGCAACCATTCGGTTAGAGGATGCGTTGCACGAGGTCGCTGCGGGTACGCGGCGCCGAGACACTGATAAGGAAATGGCACTTTCCTTATCAGTCAAGCAGGTTACGAAATTACTCGCGCCAGAGCTGCCCGGAGGCTCTTCTTCCTAACCTGCAAGCTGCATTGCGAACAACATTTAGCACCGGCCCAAGCCGGGCCGGTCTTTTCGAAAAATAACGGATTTAGTTCATGAGTAGACGTTTGGATTTCAATCACGATTTTCGTAGACGCCAAGCCGCATACGGCTTGAATCTGAAAGACGAAGCCGATTGGCTCAAAAATGATGTAGCCGCGCGTTGGTTGCGAAGGAATGGGTACCATGCCTCGCACAAAGTCCGTTGTGCCTCAGAGCCACAACCTGTTTCAAAGGCGAAAGTACCTCCACGGAAAAGCCGCAAGCGTAGCCATGCAGACCTTGATCCGTGCGATCCGCACGATCAAGTGGCAGGCGTCGATGTGAGACAGATACCTTGGGAATGACACGGCAGGCTTGCCCATGGATAACTTTGGCACCGTCACCGGAAAGCTTGCTCGATCCGCTCTTGAAGCTCGGCGACCATCGCCTGCAACTGGTCGTTTTACTAGGTATTTGCAATTCGTTAATCTGTTCTCAATTCTTGGACGAGGGCGATCAAATGCCAATACCATCAGCACCATCAATCCCAGCACCATTTGTGTCATTTGATCAACTCCAGCTGCAGTCGCGGTTGGAGGTTCTACGTGATGCCTTACGTAAGGCAAACGTGTCAGATGCGACCGCTAACCAAGTGGTCCAACAGCAAGAACAGATGGAAGCGTATGAGGGTTACGTCTTTTCCGTGTCTACGACTCAGGTCACCAACATCACGTACGTACACCTGGGCGGCCGAACGGTTATAAACCCCAGCCACGGATATTATATATTTTCTTTTCCACCCAACGATCAGAAATATCTGCAGGAACTCGTGCGAGCCATGAATCATCCCCATTTCCGAGTTTTTCTAACTGCCAAGGACATCAACACCGATCCCATAATCATTCAGGTGACGGTCGTATTGGATTATAACCTAACCCCAATTCCCAATTATACTCCACCATTCGATGCAGTAGAAATCAAAACTGGTTAGTGTCCCATCTGCTGTGTCCACACGATGACAGTTGCTTTCATGCAGTTTCGCATTACCACACCAACATCACTGGGCGGGGAACCGGGCGGTACATCCGTTTCTATCCATGGTCTTGGCTATCTCTTCAGTGCGCTCAGGCGTGAGGGGCTTATCGCCGACGAGCTTGTCCTGCAACTGGCGACATTCCTCCGCTCGCTTGACCTGTTTCTGGAATTGACGGTCCGGGCTGTCCCGCGAACTCTCACAACCAATCAGGCTCGGCGTAGCGACAAGCAGGGCACAGATAATCGCGAGATTTCGCGCATTCATTCCAGTACCAGAGTTCAGGCGCGCCCGTAGAATCGTGAAGGACTGGCCAAAGTGATCGTCAATATAGAGAAAGCAGATGAAATTCCTGATTTTGCAAACCACCTTGGCGATTTGGATGACATCTTTTTTAAATCGAGCGTCAAACGTGATTTTCGCACCCACGAAGAAAGACAATATTTTCGAGAGATGTCGCTTGGCCGATATATTGTAAAACATCGAGACAGTTTTTTTGTCGCGCTTAATGACGTCGGGCGTGCAATCGGATATCTCGCAGGTTGCTTGGAAAATCCGACGAAACTCGATTATTTCAACGACATCGCGTATTTCCGTTACATTGAGGATATTTGCCAAAATTATCCTGCACATCTTCATATTAATATTGTGGAGCAATATCGAGGTCGTGGAGTGGGGACTGCTCTTGTTGAGCGATTTGTCAATTGGGGGAAGGTTCATTCGGTGCCGGGAGTCCAAGTTGTGACATCAAGTACCTCTCGAAGCATCCCGTTCTACCGACGATTGCGTTTTACTGAATTACGAGTGTTTCCTTGGAATTCCGAGACCGCAGTTTGCATGGGCCGTCAATTAGCAGACGGTAGATAATCAGCTCCGGCACAGTGGCCTGGCTGAGAGATAAATGCACCCAACAGTGCGCTGGTTGCCACCGTTGACGTAGATGAGGTAATTCGCGAGCCATACATGCGGGCTCGCCTGCCATCACTGATCTCACGTTTTATGGGACTTTTTGCTCGTCCCCAAGTTCCGCCTGAGGAACGCACTTTTTCGCATGTTGCACTTCGCGCTGGTTCGTGAATAACCGACGCTTTATGGCCTGGCTGCTCGATGGCGGGGTACTTCTCGCATACTTTATCATCGTAATTGGCATCGGCCTCTATAAGGGCCGGGGCGACAAAACGATGGAAGGTTTCGCCGTTGGGAACCGAAGCATCCCGTGGTGGGCGGTGCTTGCTTCGATCCTTGCGGCGGAGATCAGCGCCGCCACGTTCCTCGGCGCCCCCGATGAGGGCTATGCCTCGCGCAACTATACCTACGCCCAACTTGCTGTTGGCACACTGCTGGCGCGCGTGATCGTCGCCTTGGTCTTCATTAAGCCCTACTACGACTTTCGGGTGGTCTCCATTTATGAGTTTCTGCGGGTCCGTTTTGGCGAGCAAACGAAAAACGGGGCCTCCGCCATATTTTTGATCACGCGGGCGCTGGCGAGTGGCACCCGGCTCTACGTGGCGGCGGTCGTGCTGGTACTCGGCTACGAAATGTTCTCCGGCGTGGCGCTCGCACCGTTGCAGCAGGTCTGGATTTACATCGGCTCGCTGGTGTTTCTGACCGCTGCGACCGCGATTTACACCGCACTCGGCGGCATCAAGGCGGTCGTCTGGACGGACGTCATCCAAGCAACGGTCATGTTCGGTTCGCTCGCATTTGCGGTTTGGTCGCTGCTTCACGCGATCCCGGGCGGCTGGCAGGGAGCGATGGCCTTTCTTAACGGTCCCAAAGACATGATTTTTTTCGATTCAGGTACCGAGTCGAATGCCTCCTTTCTGGAAAATGTCCGCAACGTATTGGGGACGGAATACACCCTCTGGGCTGCCCTCTTCGGCTCCACCTTCATCACAATGGCCACGCACGGCACCGATCAGGACATGGTTCAGCGGATGTTGACGGCCAAAAATGCCGCCAAGAGCCGTCTGGCGTTGATCCTTTCTGGCCTGGCCGATCTTCCCATCGTCCTCTGTTTCCTAACCATCGGCATTCTGCTCTGGGCGTTTTATCAGCAACAAGAGATGCCCCATCCCTTCGCATATTACATCTTGCATGAGATGCCGCCGGGCGTGCGTGGGCTGATGATCGCGGGAGTCTTCGCCACGGCAATGGGGTCGCTTTCCACAGCCCTCAACGCGCTGGCCACCAGTTTTACGGAAGACTGGTATCTCTCTTATATCCGTCCAGAAGCGACTCCCCGGCACGTCGTCGCCGCCGCGCGCAAAACCACGGTTGTCTTTTCGGCGATCCTGGTTGTCATCGGTTCGGCCACTGCCTATGCCGCTATCGTTTTGCATTCGAGGGTGATTCCCATTGTGCTTGGCATCTTTGGGTACACCTATGGCTCGCTTCTGGGAGTTTTCTTGGTGGGGATGCTCACCAAGACGCGCGGCACCGAGAGAGGCAATCTCGTGGCGATGGTGTGCGGGTTCATCGCCGTGGCGTTCCTGAGTGGGCTGCACAACGACCTCTGGAATCTGCTGCATCCTTTGGACCCCGATTTCCTTGACTGGATGGCCCAACATCCGAAAGGCCCGGCTTTCCAGCGTTGGCATTGGGACTGGCTGCCGACCATCGATTTCCCGTGGCGGATCACCGCCGGGACGTTGGTGACAGCCGCAGTGGCTTTGATCTTCCGCACCCCACCCGAGCGTGTGAAATCATTCGCGGCCACATCGCATCGCAAAACGAGGTGATGCTCCGGGATGAAGCCGCCCACGATTCCGGAATGATTTTGCCCACCATTCCGAGATGATGCTGCCGACCATTATGGGATGATGTGGCTTAGGGCTCTGATGTCGAGCTACGCTACCTGTCCGCTCAAAATGGGGTGCGGTCCATTTGCCTCTGCGGGGTATCGTTATATCTTGTAGCGACTAAGGTAAGCTGGTGTGACTCCGGCAATCTCACGTGTGAGAATAGATGCCACGGTTCTATCAGCCCGACTTGACGACCAATGTGGACAGTCCATTCGTGCGAGATGGCAACGATAAGCTTGTCCGCCGGTCCTATTGGCTAGACATGGATGACCGAACGCTGGTCATGGTGATGACGAAGGGCATCGGCGCGAATTTAACGAACGATGAAAAACGCGCCCACCTGATCGACACATGTCGTGAGCACCTCATCGACCAAGTATGCCCTCAGGAAATCTTACCGCCCGAGAAATAGGTGCCTGACCTCACCATGGATGTTCGCGACCATCGTAGTTGAAGAACTTCTTTGAATCCTTCGGATCGAGCTTTTCTCGATCAATTGCCGTATCCCGCCCACGCTTTCTTCGGGCGTTAGCGGCGCGCTGCGCCCACCCACCAGTTCTCACCCAGCCGGGGATTGATGACGAGGGCGGCCACGCCCCTCATTGCCTAGCGTGAGCGCAACAAAGAACGTGGCCGCGTCATCAAGGATTACGAGCGCACGCCAAAGAATCGAACGCCTTGAAGCTCAGCGCAGCAGTAGACCATCGCTAACGCGATCACGTTATCGGGATCGCTACACAGATACCGGCGACGCACTCGCGGTCGCCATGCTGATACCGACGACACACGCGCGGTTTGCTTCGCTCCCGGAACATATCCGTTCAACCTACGTTGAGACGTCACACGGAGAGCGACGATGGATGAGAAGCGAATTGCCCGCCTGTTTGGATTGGCGTTAGGTGGGCTGTTCGCGATCAGTCTCATCCTGAATGCAATAACCATTTAAGTGGAATCATACCGTCAGCTTGTGATGTTGACGCGAGCCTTCGACCGCAAGCGGAGCACGCGGGAGGGTCGCCGCATTCCCGCGACACCATTACCGCCTAGAAAAACGCCGGAGGGCGCGCTGCTGATGGCAATCCACTCTAAGCATCTTGAGAGCCTAGAAGCGGTCATCGCAACTGCACTGAACATCGTGAAGACCCGACCCCTGGCGGATCTCCATGTCCGCCGGGATTACATGGGCGATTTCCGTATCAGGGTCCGGCTTGAGAGCGGGCAACGCTATGTCATCACAATCAAAGAGGAATGATAGCTGCTTCCTTGGAAATATGAGGCCGAGTACTGCGCGCGCCGCGCTTGTTGGAGTAGCCCATTACGGCCACCCTGCGCACAACTTCACCGGGGCTACTTTGACTGTGGCCAATGGCCTGCTGCTCGTTCTTGGGCTCTTTGGGCGAGCCGTTCGTAGTCCTCGGCGTTTTTGAGCATCGTGCGCTTGGCCTCGGGATCGACTATCTGCTCCGCGAGAGCGCGAGCTTCCTTAGCGCGGCCGAGCCAATGCTTGGGATCGTTGATTGAATGGTCGGGCATTAAATTACTACCCGATCTTGTCGGTTGCACGCCTATATAACCCAGGCCCGCGTCAAAGGTTGCTCACTGATCAGTGGGCACCATGCGTGGCGGGTGCAGCATCTCCCGGACGGCTACGGGGTCGTAATTGCCTTGACTGCCAACGAATGCGCCATTTGTGCGACCTCTTCCGATGGATAATCGCCAGTGTCGCCAGTTTTTGCGTGTCTCGCATTCGGGGATCGCGGGAGGGGACCATGACGCGCAATGTCCGCGGGATCAGCTAAACGTCCAAAGCCGTAGTAACTATCACTCGGCTTGAAAATCACGCTCACATTGCTTTCTTCGACGTTGACGATGAAGTCGGACGGGGTGGGATGTTTCATAGAGAGCCTTCAGTGGATACGTGGCTTAAAACGGTTTTTGCGTGCGCTGAGTTCCGCCTGAAACCTACGTCAACTACATGCGCAACCTTGAAGGGGATTGCCCATCCACCATCGACTTGATGCAGGATGCCTCGGGCGGCGCGCTCGAACTCTGCTAACCTCCGGGCCAGCAGCCTCGCACTTTTGCGTGACTACATTGGACATGAAACGGAATCCTCAGGACCTGGAAAAAATCGCCCACCTCACGCTGGAACATTACAACCAGTATGCGGAAGAGTTCTGGCAAGGGACACGCGATCACGACGTCAGCCAGAACATCGCGGCACTATTGCAATACATTCGGAATGAACCGCC
>Ga0126376_10001405_pt1 | contig 12980 bp, 11 predicted proteins | sample PanSoiMetPlot_15_FD_92760 | JGI IMG/M metagenome (GOLD analysis project Ga0126376, IMG submission 92760) | Tropical forest soil microbial communities from Panama - MetaG Plot_15 | ecosystem: Environmental > Terrestrial > Soil > Tropical forest > Bulk soil | place: Panama | collected 2016-02-17
CGGTCGCGTCGCGCAAGAACGACGACGGGACGACCGCCTTCGTGACGCTCGTGCCCGGCTTCCGCGGACTGACCTTCGTCGTGGGAGACAAGGACGCCAAGCGGACTCTCACCTCCCGTGACGCGCAGCACGAGTATGTCTTCACCGAGGTGGAGAGCGCCGTGCCGAAGCCCTCACTCCCCTAACCCCTCGGCGGCGCTCCTTGACACCCCCGTGCCCCGGCCATACGCTTCGAGCCGGTCGCCAACCGTAAAGCGTTGCGAGGAAACGCCATGGGCCTCAAGGAAGTCCTCAGCAAGATGAAGATCGTGGAGCTGTCGCCCGAGGAGGCGGCCGCCGCGTCGGCTGCCGTGGCTCCCGGTCCACCTCCGCCGGGGGCTCCCGCGGACATCCGCGACCTGCTCGGGACGATGCCCGAAACGCCGCCCATCGACGAGCGCAAGCTCGCCGCGGCGGGCGGCGGCGAAGGCGACGACATCCCGGATTTCCCGGCCATCTACCAGGCCGCCGGGGTCGCCGATCCGGCGCACGGCTACAGTGCCTACAAGGTGCTGGAGATCTTCGCCTCCCCGGGCTTTGCGGCGCTGGATACGCGGGCCAAGGCGGCGGCGCTCACCGGCTTTCTCAACATGAACCCCTCGGGACCGGTGCCGGTCACCGACATCGTCCAGGACGCCGTGCGCCGCGACCAGGCGCTCGACAAGTTCGAGGAGTTCCTGCGCAAGAAGCTCGACGACCGCTCGCAGCAGATCGACAAGGACAACGCCCAGCTCCAGGCGGAGATCGACGAGGTTTCCCGCCGCAACCGCGAGAAGATGGAAGCCAACCGCGTCGCCCTGGAGACGGAGCAGACGCGCCTTTCGCGCTGGCTGGTCGCCAAGCGCGCCGAAGAGCGCAAGCTGTTCGACGCGGTCAATCCGTTCGTAGAGAAGAATCCCATCACCACCGCCGATGCGCCCCGTCCCACGGCGCCCGCCGCGCCGCCGGAGGAGCGCCGGCAATGAACCGATCGCCCGCCCCGCCGCGCGGGCCTGCCGGAGATTGAGGAGACCGCCATGTTCGAGCGCATCATCCGCGTCTTCAAATCGTGGATCGGCTATTTCATCTCTTTCGCCGAGGATCCGGAGGTGATGCTCCAGGAATCCATCGAGGAGATGCGCAACACGCTGCCCAAGCTCAACCAGATCCTGGTCACCACCCGCGCCACGGTAATCCGCCTGGAGCAGGAGAAGGAGGATCTGGAGCGGCGGGAAAAGCAGCTCACCGCCTCGATCAAGGCGGCCTTGACCGATGGCAGCCCCGAAGCGCGCCGCATCGCCGAGGACGACGCCTCCACCCTGCAGCAGGTGCGCCAGGATCTCGCCTCCACCAACGATCAGCTCGCCGCCGCGCAGCACGCCTTCGACAATGCCCAGATCACGGTGGACGACCTCAAGGACAAGTTGCGCCTCAAGATCGACCAGGCCCGCAAGGCGATCCAGGAGTCCAAGAAGGCCGCGGTGATGAAGCAGGCCGCCTCGGCGCTCGCCGAGCTCGACACCTACGGCGTGGGCGCCACCAACGAGAAGTACCTGGAGGAGATCAAGCAGCGCTCCGCCGAGGCGAAAGCGTCCGTCGAGGTGGCCACGGGCGGGCTCGACGTCGAGCGCATCAAGACCGAGCGCAAGATGCGGCAGATCCAGGCGCAGAGCGTGCTCTCCGAGTTCGAGGTGGAGATGGGCCTGAAGAAGCCGGACGCCGTCAAGGAAGCCGCGCCGTTCCCTACGCAGTCGACGGCCGAGGCGCCGCCGCAGAAGCTGCCGGAGGCGGGGTAGGCCCTCACCACCCCGGCCCGCCTCTCCCGACCCCACCCTTCCCCCCTCACCGGGAGAGGAGGGAGAACAGCAAGAAGACAAACTGTTTTTCTTTCCCCTCTCCCGGTGAGGGGGGAAGGGTGGGGTCGGGAGAGGGGCCAGGGGTGAGGGCGGGCGGGGGGCGAAGTAGCAGATAATACCCACCATGCCCGAAACCGCCGCCGCTCCTCCTCCCCCTTCGCCGGCCGTTTTCCTCGACTCGCTCCCGCCGTGGGCGTCGGAGCTGGTCCGCTGCGTCACCGCCAAGCAGTCGAACACCTTCGTCCTCCACGGCGTGCCGGCGGACCTCATCCCCGTCCGCAGCTCCGCCGGGCTGCGCTTCCTGTCGCTCGACGATTTCCTGGAGCAGCAGCTCTTCGCCGGCTGGCCGTCGATCGTCACCTACAACCGCGCCGAGGGCCTGGGCTTCGCCACGCCGGCGGCGCGCAGCCACTTCCAGGAACGGTTGCACGGCTATGACACGGTCCACGGCACGAGCTGGTCCGACGCCCTGCCGCGCGACGCCGCCAACTGCTTCGCCCTGCTCGATTCGTACTTCCGCCACTGCGCCGCGCTGCAGCCGGCGCGGCCGGTGGTGCTGATGCTCCCGTTCGCCGAAACCATCGTGCCGGCCGCCGAGGTCGCCTACCGCACGCCAGAGGACCGCGCCGTCCTCGTCTACCTGCGGAAGTGGTCGCAGGATCCGGTGCTGCTGGCCAAGAACATCGTTGTCGTCATGGTGACCGAGAGCCTGGCCGAGCTCGACGCCAAGCTGGTGCGCGCTCACGGCACGCGCGAAGTGGAGATCGTGCGCCCCAATCCAGCCGAGCGGCTGACCTACCTGGAGGCGGTGCGCTCGGCCGACTGGTACGCCAAGAAGTCGGATCTGCCGCCGGCGCGCCTGGCCGAGCTGACGGCCGGCATGACGCGGGTGCAGATCGGCCAGCTCCTCGACGGCGCCGACGCCAACGGCGACCGCCTCACCCGCGAGCGCGTGCGCCAGGTGAAGAAGGAGGTCATCGAGACCGAGGGGTTGGGGCTGCTGGAGTACGTCGAGCCGAAGTTCGACCTCTCGATGGTGGCGGGCATGCCGGCGGTCAAGGACCGGCTGCGCCGCGCCGCCCGCGCCATCGCGCGCGGCAACCCGGCCGCCGTGCCCATGGGCTATCTCGTCTGCGGCCCGGTAGGGAGCGCCAAGACCTTCCTCGTCGAGTGCTTCGCCAACGAGATCGGCTTCCCTTGCGTCAAGCTCAAGAACTTCCGCTCCATGTGGGTGGGCGCCACCGAGTCCAACCTGGAGCGCATCCTGAAGATCCTGGCTTCGCTCACGCCCGTGGGCGTGGTGGTGGACGAGGCCGACGCCGCCCTCGGCAATCGCGAGCAGCAGGGGGACTCCGGCACCCAGAACCGCGTCTTCGCGCAGATCGCCGCCTTCATGGGCGACACCCGCAACCGCGGCCAGATCCTGTGGTTTCTCATCACCGCGCGGCCGGACCTGCTGCCCATCGACCTCAAGCGCCAGGGGCGGGCCGAGGAGCACATCCCGCTCTTCTACCCGGAGACGGCGGCGGAGTACGACGAGATCTACAAGGTGATGCTCAAGAAGCTGGGCCTGAAGACCCAGGTGACCTCCATCTCCGACGTCGCCACAGAGGACCAGTACCTGGGGCTTTCCGGCTCGGATCTGGAGGCGGTGTTGGTGCGTGCCGCGCTGGAAGCCGAGGCCGCCGATTCCTCCGAGCTCAAGCCCGAGCATCTACAGAAGGCCTTCACCGATTTCATCCCGCCGGCCAACACCCTTGAGCGCGAGATGCAGATCCTTTGCGCCATCCTGGAGTGCACCAGCCGCGAGCTGCTCCCCGAGCGCTTCCGCACCCTCGACCGCGCGGGCGTCCAGGCGCGGATCAACGAGATCAAACGAGAATTGCGGCTGATTTAGCGGGCGCCTTTCCCCCTCGAGGGGGGAATCTCCTGCCGAAGGGGCGAATTGCCCCCGGCGAAGGGGGAGACGCCCTCACGGCGGGGGGAAATCGCACGCGGGAAGGGGGAGGCGCCCGTCATCAGGGGCGAACTGTGATATCCAGCAGCCATGCGCAACATCACGATCTCTGTTCCCGAGGAGGTCCACCGCCAAGCGAAGATCAAGGCTGCGGAGCAAGGCCGGTCCGTGAGCGCCTTGGTGGCCGAGTTTCTCTCCACGCTCGGTGGAGGGGGCGGCGAGTTTGAGCGGCTCTTGGCACAGCAGGAAGAGGTCTTCGGCGAGATCGAGAGCTTCCGGGCCGGGGACCGCTTGGGACGTGACCAGCTCCACAACCGTGAGATTCGTTGACACGGACGTCTTGGGAGGACAGCCGAATGATTTGGGTCGTCGGTGCAAGCTACGATGGTGGCTATCGGATCTGTATCGAGTTCAACGACGGCACGAAGGGAATCGTGGATCTGCAGGGGACGATCTTCAATGACTCCCGGCCCATCTTCGCCGCCCTGCGAGAGAAGGAGCTCTTCCGCCGATTTCGCGTTGAGATGGACACCATAGTCTGGGACAACGGCCTCGATCTCGCTCCTGAGTTCCTTTATGACCTTGTCGTCATGCTGGCAGGCCAGAGGCGCTCGGCGTGAGGGGTCGCCTCCTCGCGGTTGCGCGCGAGGCCTTGCGAAACTGGTTGACCCGACGGCAGAGGCAGCGGCGACACAAGGAGATCGCCGCGTGGGCGGCCGAGCACGCAGGGACTGATCTTGATCTGGATAGAGACCTGGAGAGTGCCGGGCTCGAAATGAGCACTGTTACCTTCGAGCGCTGAGACATGGCCGCCAAGAAGAAGGACGTCTTATCGCGGACGGATTCGCTCGCCGAGCTCGTGGAGTTTTTCGAAACGCACGATATGGGGGAGCATTGGGATCAGATGCCGGAAGCGGACTTCGACATCGACATCCGCCGGCGTAAACACCTGGTTGCTCTCGATGAGGATCTCGCAGAGGAGGTCTCGAAGATCGCGCGCTCGCGGCAGGTTTCCTCGGAGTCTCTCATCAACGCCCTCTTACTGGAGAAGCTGGCCGAAACGCATTAAGCAGCTGGCGGAATCTTCTCCTTCGTCCTCAGCGCCCGCGCCGCCGGGTCCGACCTTCGAGCCGCTCGGCTACGGCTCCCAAGAATTCCGTATCTTTGAGCAGCTCCGCCTTGAGGGTCTCGGTCTGCTGCGGCCGCAACTCCTCGCTCATTACCGCTTTGCGGAGCGTCTGATTGATCTGGGTTTGATAAGGCAAAGCGCCAGGCTTCGCCGCTTCCGCCTTGAAGTGCTCTACCAGATCCTGGTCAAGAGTGATCGTGATGCGGACTTTCATGGGCCGCCCTGCGGCGTCGCGAAAAGCGGGAAGGGGCCCCCGCCGCTTGACCTTCAGCTTGCTGAGCTCATATTCCTCTCTCATAGTCCCGAATCTCCTTGCGTGTCATCCGGCGCGCCGAGATGATCCGAACCGCGTCGCCCCGAAGCGTGTAGACGACCAACAAAGGTGTGCCGCTGTCCGACTGGGCGATCAGGATCTCCCGATCCTCGTCGACGCTATGGTCTGGGTCGTAGAAGGCCACTTGCAGGGGATCGTAGAAGCAGGTGGCAGCTTCTTCGAAGGTCACGCCGTGTTTGTGCTCATTGTCGGCGGCCTTCTGCTCGTCCCATTCAAACCACATCGAGTATGCATAGCATGCACGAAGGCTGGACGCAAGGAGCTGGGCAAAGGCACGGCTACGAGGCGGCCGTCGCCGCCCTCTTCACCACCACCACCGTCGTGTCGTCCTGGTGCTCCTCCGCGCCGAGGTGGCGCCTCCAGTCGGCGAACAGGGCTTCGAGGATCGCGGCCGCCGAGCGGTCACCCAGGTTGTGGAGGAGCTCGCGCGGGTGCTCGTAGCCGTACTGGTTCTCCCGCGCATCGGCAGCCTCGAAGAGCCCGTCCGAGCAGAAGACGAGGCTGCTCCCCGCAGGGATCTCGAAGCGCAGATCGCCATACTGGCGGGGCGGTCCCTGGCCGAGCGGCAGTCCGGGGAGATCGATCTCCTCGACCGCGCCGGTGGCGCCCAGCAGGAGCAGCGGAAAGGGATGGCCGGCGTTGCTCATCAGCGCCTCGCCGGTGCGCGGATCGAGACGCACCAGCGCCAGCGAGGTGAAGTTCCGCTGCGAGGCCCGCCGGATCACCCTGTCGACGCCCCCCAGGATCTCGGCAGGGGTCTTCGCCGCGGCGATCAGGCTGGCCAGGGCCGCGGACGTCATGGCCTGGGCGATGGAGCAGGAGTAGCCGTGGCCGGCCACGTCGCCGGCGGCGATCCACAGGCGTCCTTCCTCGTCTTTGAAGAAATCGTAGAGGTCGCCGCCGGCTTCCGTCGCCAGCAGGGACCGCGCCGCGATCTCCCATCCTGGGACCTCCGGCAGCTTCGACGGCAGCAGGCCGAGCTGCATGCGGGCCAGGAGATCCATCTCGTACTTCAGCCGGCGTTCCTCCTCGAGCCGTTTCATAAACGCCGGCGGCTTGATCCGCTCGATCTCGGCCTGCGGTGGACGGCTGAGGCCGACGAATCCCAATATCAGCAGGACGGCCGGGATGCCCGCCGCGGAGGCGAAGGAGAAGGGGAGCCAACTCGGGTGCAGGGCGGAAAACGCCGCCGCCTGGAGCAGGTACGTCGAGAGCCCGGCGGCGAGGGCCGCGGCCAAGCCGGCCTGGAGGCAGAGAAAGACCAGAACGCCGCCGGCGACCAACCCCGCGCCGGCCTGTAGCCAAGGAGGCTCGCAGGCGGCGAAAGGAAAGGCGAGGCCGGCGCCCACCGCCGCCGCCCAGGGTACCCACCGCGCCGGAAGGAAACGCACTGCGAGCCCCATCGCCAGGGCGACGCTGGCGGCGAGGAGAACGCCGTCGTTGAATGGGGTCTGGATGCCGAAGAGGGGAAGCCGAAAGCTGCCGTTCTTCGGCCAGGCGTGGGGGAGATGCGACGCGAGCGCCAGCACCGCGAGCCGCAGGCCGGCGAGGAACGCTCCCCCGGCGACGCCGTAGAGCAGAGCCCGGCCACCGCGGGGTCCGAGACGACCGGTGCGCAGAGCGTCCAGGCCGAGGGTCAGGCCCGGCTGCAGCGAGCGCAGGTACGACTCGGAGGTGGACCAGACGAGAAGGGCCCACAGCGCCAGAAAGAGCGCGCCGATAAGCTCCAAGACGCCCAACAGGCTCGGATGGGCGAAGAGCGTGGGAACCGCCGCCGCGGCAAAGACAACGGCTGCGAGGAGACCGCCGTTGACGAAACCGATCCGGCGCCTCCCCAGCAGCAGGAAAAACAGCACGATCACCGCTACGCCCCCGCATATCAGGGGCAAGGCTTGGAGCAGCAAACCCGCGATCGAGAAGCCCTTGTCGCCGTCCTTGTCGCCGACGTCACTGGGCTTGCGCGTCACCCTCAACGCGCCTCCCGGCAGCGCGGTCACGACCACGTGTTGTGGAGGGTCGCTGCCGACCACCGGATAGAGGACACCCAGGAGCTGGTCAGGATCCTTGAAAGCGGCTCCCTTGTTCTCCTCGCCGACGGTTACCTCGCCGGTCTTCGCGCCGGCTACGCCTTTACTGGCCGGACCGAAACGTTCGCCGGGCCGCAGGAGGAGCTGCGAGAAGCGGGCCTGCTCGGCGGCGGAGGGCACAGGGTTCTTCTTGACGGCGTCTTCAAAGATCTCCGCCTGATCCGCCCAGCGCAGGACCACGGGATCTCTGGAAGGGAGAAAGCGAATCCCTAGCTCTCGCGCCCGAGCCCCGGCTTTCGGGAGCGCTGCCGTCTGCTTCACCTCGATGAGCAGGCCGGCGCCCACAGCCGCAGCGCGGTTGGGGCCCAGCCGGTTGATGACGTGCTCGTCGAGCTTCTCCAGGTTTTCGTCTCGTCCGGCGAAAGCTACCCGCGGCTCTCCCGAGGCCAACCGTATTCCCGCCTGCTGGGCGAGCTCGCGGTACCGGTTGACGAAAACTTGCCGGCTCGGCAACTCGCCGGCGAGCCATTCGGGCAGCCAGGCCCGCGCCAGCGCGACGCCGCCGGCAAACACCAGGGCGCCCAGCGCGAGCGCGGCAAAGGGACGGAGATTCGTGGATCGCGGCGTCACGTAACTCATACGCTGTCACGAACGGCCGGGTTGCGCCAGGGGCGGGTTTGCTAGAATGCCGCCCTCGCGAAGCCCGAATCCCACGACATCCCGGGGAACCCGTTCGATATGAAGATCCGCCTCCTGCCTCTCGTCCTTCTGCTCCTTGCCGCGGTGCCCGCCCTGGCGCAGCAGCCGCCGAAGAAGCTGATCATCCTCGGCTTCGACGGTGTGGACGCCAAGCTCACCCAGCAGTGGATGGACGAGGGCAAGCTGCCGAATCTCGCCAAGCTGCGCGCCCAGGGCACCTTCACGCCGCTGCGGCCGACCATCCCCTCGCAGACGCCGGTCTCCTGGTCCACGTTCTCGACCGGCCTCAATCCCGGCCGGCACGGCGTCTTCGATTTCCTGAAGCGCAACCCCAAGGACTACAAACCGGCCTTCGCGGCGGCCGAGCCCGGAAGGGAGCCCTTCCTCTGGGGCGACAACAATCCGTGGATTCTCGGCGCGATCGCCGCGCTCGTCGTGGCGCTCCTCTTCGTGCTGATCCTCAAGCTCTTCCGCCTGCGCTGGGCGATCGCCGCGGCGGTCGCGCTGGTCCTCGGGATCGCCGCCGGCATCGGCGCGGGAGTGGCCGCGGACAACCTGCTGCCGAAGTCGCGGCCGGTCGCCATCAACAACCAGCACGGCGACACTTTCTGGAAGCTGCTCGGCGACGCCGGCCAGCGGGTGACGGTGATGCGCATCCCGGTCACCTTCCCGCCGAAAGCCTTCGAGCACGGCCGGCTGCTCTCCGGCCTCGGCGTGCCGGACCTCTCGGCGCGCATCGGCAAGCCCTTCTACTTCACTTCCGAGCTGTTCTTCTCGCCCAAGGGGGGCGGCGACTTCAAGGTCGAGATCGTCGAGCTGGTGGACAACCGGGGCACCATCGAGACCGAGATCAAGGAGCCGCCCAACGAGCTGTTCCCGAAGCAGAAGGGGCGCGACTACATCAAGATCCCGATGACCCTGACGGTGGCCGAAAACCGCTCGAACGTGCGCATCCAGGTCTCCGGCAACGACCTCACCCTGAAGCCGGGGCAGTGGAGCGATTGGGTGCGCTTCACCTTTCCGTTCAACTCGCTGATCAAGCTCAAGGGCATCGGCAAGTTCAAGCTGCTGTCCATCGATCCCGAGGTGCGGCTCTACCTCTCGCCCATCGAGTTCGATCCGCAGAACCTGCCGCCCGGCTTCGCCATCACCACGCCGCCCGGCTTCGTCGACGAGCTGACCCACGAGCACGGCCTGTTCAAGACCAAGGGCTGGATGATCGACACCTGGTCGTTGACCGACGGCACGGCCGACGAGCAGACCTTCCTCGACGACGTCAAGATGACGGTGGACAAGGACAAGGAGATCCTGCACGGCCTGCTCGCCAAGGACGACTGGGACGTGCTGGTGCACTACTTCGAGTTCCCGGATCGCGTGCAGCACATGATGTTCCGATTCTTCGATCCCAAGCATCCGCTCTACACCGCGGAGGGCGCGGCGAAGTGGGGCGGCTCGATCCTGAAGTCCTATCAGGATATGGACCGCATCGTCGGCGAAGTGATGCAGAAGCGGCCGGACGCGGCCCTCATGGTCCTCTCCGACCACGGCTTCGCCTCCTTCCGCCGCGCCATGAACTACAACACCTGGCTGGCGAAGAACGGCTTCATGACCTTGACGGGCGAGGACGCCAAGCGGAAGAACCTGGAGGATCTCTTCGATCAGGGGAACTTCTTCACCAACGTCGACTGGTCGAAGACCAAGGCCTACGCTCTCGGCCTGGGGCAGATCTACATCAATCTCAAGGGCCGCGAGGCGAAGGGGATCGTCAACCCCGGCGCGGAGTATCAGCAGGTGGTGGCGCAGATCAAGACCGGCCTCGAGACCTTCGTCGACGCGGAGACGGGCGAGCACCCGGTGGCGCACGTCTTCACGCGCGACGAGGCCTACAACGGCGTCTATGATCCGCTGCTGATTCCGGACCTCATCCCCTCCAACAACGAGGGCTACCGCGTGGGCTGGCAGGACAGCCTGGGCGGCATCGGCAAGGCGATCGTCGAGCCCAACACGGAGATTTGGAGCGGCGATCACTGCTCCGTCTATCCGCCGCTCGTCCAGGGCATCCTCTTCAGCAGCATCAAGCTGAACGCCCCCAACGGCGCCTACATGGGCGACGTGATGCCGACGATCTTAGACCTCTATCACGTGAAGGCGACGACGAATCTGGATGGGAAGAGCCTGCTGGCCCACTAGGCGCGGCGAATCCGGACTGTGGTCGTAGGGGCGGCCCTACGTGGCTGCCCTGCGGGCAGGGCGCCCACGCAGGGGCGCCCCTACATGGTTTTAAGCGTCTGTGGTCTACTTCCCCACCGCCTTCTCCGCCCGCTCGCGATCGTAACGCGAGCCGATCGAGCCGGCGGCGTCGAGGTAGGCCTGGCGCGTCGCTCCCGAAAGCTGATACTTGCCGGCGATTTCCACCAGCAGCGTCGCGCGGTTGTAGCTGGAGCCGATCTCGCGGGCGGATTGGAGCACCGTCAAGAGCGCCTCCGGCGTGAGGTCGCCGCGCTGAACCATAGCGGAGAGCGCCCGGCTGTGATCGTAGTCGGAGCCGACCTCTTTGACGGCTTCGGCATAGGCGCTTCGCACTCCGGCGTCCTTGAGCTCGCTTTTCTTGGCCACCTCTTCGAGAAGCGTGGCGAGATCGTAGTCCGAGCCGATCTGGCGTGCCGAGCGGAGCAGTGCGGCAAGGCTTCCGGGATCGAGCCGCCCCTTCTGCAGCAATGCGGTCAGGGCGAGCCGATCGTCGTAGTCGGACTCGATGCTGCGCGTCGCGTCGGCGTAGGCCAGGGCCGTGGGGCCGGCGAGCTCCTGCGAGGCCGCGGCGGCGAGGAGCGCCTGCGTGAGGTCGTAATCCGAGCGGATCTCCCGGCCCGCCTGAGCGAGGGCGCGGGAGACCGCGTCGGCCCCCAGGCGATTGGCGAACAGCTTCTCGAAGTAGATGCGCTTGACGTAGTCGCTGGAGATCTGCGAGATCTCCGCGAGGACGCCGTTCGGCCCCTGGCGCTTCAAGAACCAGGCGACCCGCCGTTCCGCGTCGTAGCCGGTGTCGCGGACGAACTGCAGGAGCATACCCTGAAGCCACCTCTGTCCCTCGGCGTCGAAGGCGCGTTTCTCGCCGTTGACTTTCCAGGTGTAGACGGGCCGGCCGCCGCTTCCGGGCTCGACGTCGAGCCGGCGCTCGGTGCGGCCCTCGTCCTCCTCGATGCGCATCCACGCGCCGCGCGCGAGACTGGCGATGCCCGTCCAGTCGTCGGTGAGCTTGAAGTCGCCTTCGGCCCGGATCTTGATGCGGTGGCCGTTCCTCGACCACTCGAACGTCGTGTTTTTGTTCGATCCGAAATGGACGGAGTAGTGCTTGGCTACAGGCGGCGGAGCGGGAGGAGCGGGCGGCGCCGGCGGCGCAGGAGGGGCCGGAGGAGCCGGCGAAGCGTTCTGGGACGACGCCACCGCGCCGGTCCCGGCGGCAGGAGCGAGGGCGGCCAGGGGGAGCACCACGCAAGCGGCGGCGAGCCAGGCGGGGAGAGCGAGCCGGCGCGAGACGCCTCGGCGGCTGCGCCCGCCGTCGAGCACCGCGAGGAGCCGTCCCGCCAGTTGTGACGGGCGGGCCATGGCGAGCCCGGCCGGCGCCGTGGCGCGCACCGCCCGCAGCGAGCGGGCGATCTCCAGCAGGTCGCCGGCGTACTCCGCGGCGCGGGCGCCGGCCGCGAGCACCCGGTCGTCGCACGCGTGCTCGCTCTCCAGCCGCAGCTTGCGGGACGCCAGCCAGATCAGCGGGTTGAACCAATAGAGGGCGCGGACCACCTCGGCGCCGAGCTGCGCGAGATAATCTCCCCGAGCGATGTGAGCGAGCTCATGGAGGAGGACGGCGCGGCACCGCGGCTCGGACCAGCTCCCGGCTCCCGCCGGCAGCAGCACCACCGGCCGGCGCCAGCCCCAGGTCATCGGCATCGCTCCCTCGCCGCCCGCGACCAGCTCGATCGGCCGGCGGAGGCCCAGCTCCGCTCGCAGACGGTTCAACAGACCGGTCCATGACTCGTCCGTGATCGTCCGTGCACGTGCGCGCTGCCACCGCACGCGGAGAAGAGCCGTAGCAAGGACGGCAAGGACAGCAAGGACGCCAAGGAGCCAGACACCGAAGAGGATTGCCTGCCAGGAGGGGAGGCGCGAAACTCCGATGCCGCCATCCTCGATAACTCCAGCCTCTCTCGCGCCGCCGGCCCTCACTCCCCTGGCCCCTCTCTCCCAGGGGGAGAGAGGGGAAGAGGACGTCGCCCTCTTTTGTGTTTCTCCCCCCTCTCCCCCTGGGAGAGGAGGGCCGGGGAGGTGAGGGCTTCGCGGGCTGGCGACCAGAGAAGACACCGACCCGTCCAGCCCAGGCACCGCCACCCGCCACTCCGGCAAGACCGCCGCCAGCACCGGCAGCGCGAGCAGACCGGCGAAGGCGAGGCGCCAGACGAGGTGCCGGGCGGCGGCGGAGGCGCGGCGCAACGCGAAGGCCGCTACCGCTGCGGCGAGGCAGAGGACGAGCCCCTTCAAGGACGAATCGAGAAGCGAGGCGAGCCAGAGGTCGAGCATCACTTTTCCCCTTTCTTGGCTTCCTGGATCAGGGCGGAGAGACGGTCCAGCTCCTCGTCCGTCATCTCCGCGGCCGACATGTCGAGCAGCGCCGTGGCCGCTTTCCCGGGCGATCCATCAAAGAAGGTCCGCACCAGACGCTGGAGCGCCGACTCGCGGGCTGCGCGGTGGGGCACGGTGGCGAGATAGAGATAGCGCGGGCCTTCCTGCCGGTGCCTGAGATATCCCTTGGCTTCCAGCTTGCCGAGCATCGCCCGCACCGCCGAGTAGCTCGGCGGCTCCGGCAGCTCGGCCATGACGTCCGCGACCGTCGCGCTTCCCAGGCGATAGATCGCTTCCATGATCTGCCGCTCGCGGCGGCTCAAGTCGAGCTGGGCTTTGCGCCTCA
>Ga0126376_10001406_pt1 | contig 12960 bp, 10 predicted proteins | sample PanSoiMetPlot_15_FD_92760 | JGI IMG/M metagenome (GOLD analysis project Ga0126376, IMG submission 92760) | Tropical forest soil microbial communities from Panama - MetaG Plot_15 | ecosystem: Environmental > Terrestrial > Soil > Tropical forest > Bulk soil | place: Panama | collected 2016-02-17
ATTAGCATCAACCGGAGCAGGCGCGCGCGGTCAGAATTTACAGGCAATTGGTGGGATGGGCAGTTTATTTGGAACCTCACCGGGACTCGCTCAAACGTTTGGGAACCAGCTTTTGGGAGCGAATGCGCAAGATATTAATATGCAGAATTTGCAACAGCAAATTAATGATTCGCGTATGGCTGCGCAACTTGGAGCCGCGCGTGTTCCAAGTGACGCTTCCCAGTTCTTCCAGAACGTTGGCAGCGGTCTAGGTTTGATTGGTCAGGGTGCCGCGGCATTAAGCCCATTTGGCAGTATGTTCCCGCGAAATATGGCAGGTAGTGTTGGCGGTAATTCAGCTAGCACTATTTGGGACCCGATGTACGGTATTGCTCCTGCTAACCGCTGAGGTTTAAAATGCCTTTTGGATTTAGCGCCGGACTAGATTATCCGCCGGTTCCTGATTTCTTGCAATACCTGATGAAGAATTCTCAGGATGACCCGCAGAGTGTTCCCGATGCTAACGGGATGAGCGTAGCTGATATGTTTAATCAGAGGCCACCAGAGCATCGTGCGAATGACGCTCTGATGGATATGATTTCACAGATGCCACAGCGTCAGGAGCCTAGCACCTATCGTAATGTTTTAGGTGCGTTAGGCGGGTTACGCGAACCTGATACTGCCCACGCATTACAGGCACAAGATTTGATTCGCTATCGTCCTTATTACCAACAGATGGGGGATTGGCAAGCGCAATTGCAACCGTTGCAAGCCGCGGCTACGCAGGAGCGTTACGCAAACGCTAACGATACACGCTTCATTAACTACATGCTACAGCGTGAGAACGCCGCGCGCCGCACTGACGAACAGATTAAAAAGGATGAGAATCAGCGTAATTATTGGGAAGGTGTTCTAGGTAACAAGAAAGAAGAATTAGAACTTCGAAAGACCCAGTTAGAACTTCAGAGATATCGGAATGAAAATCCTCGTGCGATTGTCAAGGCATTAGAGGATGGTACGCTTATCGATGCTTCTAAGCACAATGCTCAGCCCATTATGATTAATGGAAAACCGGCAAGGGTTACTTCACAAGCTCAATTGCAGAAGCTTATTGCTAATAGAACCATTGAAGCAATTGAAGCGCGTGGTGAACAAACTAGAGAAAATATTGGGGTAGCGGGGGATGTAAGAGAATGGGTTGGAAAGAGTCTAATTGAGGCTAGACCGACGCTTACGGAGGCGCAGATTCGTGTTAATATTAATCGTGCCATGCTTGCCCATCCTGAGTGGGCAAAGTACTACGATGTTAATACGAAAACATTTAGACCACCTGCGGATACTGACCCGGTTATTCTTCAGCAAATGAACGATGAAATTTACGGGACTCCAACCGTACGACCTAATGTTACAGGACCGAAGGATATACAATTACCGAGTGGTGACACTAACGCTCCGCCTGCTGGTACTCCATCCACTACTACTGCTCCGGCTGCCACGCCAACAAAGCCAAGGGGAAAACAAGCTACTCCTCCGGGTCAACCGTACAACGCTAAGGAAGCACCTACCATCAACATGAAAAGGGTGTTTCCTGATGGTTCCACTCGTATTTGGGTAATGACACCTTCTGGTACGCCGGGTTGGGTTAGGATGCGATAATGCCCCAAAAAAAGCAGCCTTCTGAGCTTAGCGCTACTATCACAGGTGACCCCTCGTCGATAGATAATAGTCAGTTGGATTTCTCCGATGTGTTAGACCAACAGGGAAATCCGATTGGTGGTGGGGGAGAAGGCGGGGGTCAATTAGATTTTAGTGATGTTTTGGATGCCAGTGGTAATCCGATGAAACCCGCTGGGGCACCAAAACCTTCCCCCGGCGGTCATTGGGAAAAGCGTGGTTTTAATACCATGTGGATTCCTGACGCTAAACCGGGAAGTCAAGGTCTAATTGGTGAGAATAGACCCGATTATCGCATGTTTTCAGGTTACGAACAACCGCTTCAGGAATGGTCTAATAAAATCTCAAATTGGGTTGGAATGCATACCGACCCGAACAAGGTAAATCAAGATGTTTTGGGCGCGTTAGCTACTTTACCGGTAGAAGGTCTGCGTACTGGATTAGACATACTTTCAGACCCGTTAGCGTTCGCTGGTGGGGTAATGGGTCTAACTCATCCGAGACCTCCTAACCTATTACACGAAGGACCAATTCCACCCGGAGCGCGCGATATTACTCCACGACCTCCGGAACCGTTAGGGCCGGAACAACAGTTACGCGCTCAACCGCTAGGATTACCTCCTAGTAGTCGTGTTACTCCCCAACCATCTATTCCGCAAGCCGGACCTTTTGTATCTGGTGAAGCTGGGATAGCAGGACCAGGACCGCATTATATCGATTTTGGTACGACTGGACCCTCCGATATTCGCGTAAATCAACAGATTTCAACCGCGCTAGGGAAAGGACGCGCGCCTCAGATTCTCGAACAGGGAGCTACGCCGAATCCGCCGGCGGAAATTGTTAACGTACCACCAAATATCGCCGCGAAATATGGAACTGGTTTAGGTAGATTCATTTCTGATGAAAGTGGCGCGTTAGACCTCGCTAGAATGCGGAATAGATTAGAGGAAATCTTCAATAGAAAGAATAAAACACCTCGCGACGAAGAAGAAATCTCATTCCTGAAAGACCAGTTAGCAACGCGCGTTCCACCCGGAGCCGCGAAAGAAGCAGAAAATGCTTGGCCCCAAAAATTAGGTGGTACTAGTAACGTTAGACAAGGTCAAGTAGAACCATTCCCCGGAGTACCGGGAGCGCGAGAGTTCGGCCGGAGGCATTTTGGACCCGATGAGCCGAATTCGATTAATATTGAGGATATTACGCCTCAACGAATGCAGGTTGGTAAGAGGAATCGGAAGACCGGCGAATATAATGTTGCGATGGGCGGCGCTGACCCGCGCGTTCTTGACATTCTTGGTACTTCACTCTACTCATCCGATAGACCAAGCGTTGTAGCTAAAGAACTACTACAGAATGCAGTGGATGAGCACAATATTTCAGGTTCGAAAGAGCCGATTCGAGTCTTGTTCCACGAAAATACGGAAAATCCTGGAACTGGTCAAGATGCACCAATGATTGCGGTGCGTGACGCCGGTAGAGGCGTGGGAATAGATGATATCTACACTGTTCTGACCGATATCGGTAAATCTGGTAAAATTAGTGAAAGCTCCGCCGCTGGCGGGTTTGGGTTTGCAAAAGCTGCGCCATTCCTAGGCGGTGATTACACTCGTGTTACGTCGGTTGTTGACGAGGGAGGTGACCGCGTACAATACACGTTTGAAGGCAATCCAGCTCAACTAAAAGACCAAACAACGGGTGTTCCAGTAACTAAAAAGTATGTTAGTGATAAAATTCCAACTGGTTTAGCCGTTCAAACATGGTTCGCTCCGGGTACTGATTTATATTCCGCACGAGCTATGGTGCGAGATATGTCTCAGTATTCAACATCTATCAAAACTCCGGTTAAGATGGGGTGGACAACTTCTTCTTCTCCAAGTGATGTAGATAGTTTCATTAAAAGTGACAACCAAGGTTTCATCAATAAGTATGTAACTCAGGATATTCCACAAAGTCCTTATCCGCCCGAGCAAGGTGAAATCACTACACCGGGTGCGAAAGTTAAGCTTTCTTATCACCCTAGTACTGGGGAACACGCTGGGTATAGCCTGAGATTTATGAACAAGGGACTCTATCAAGGGTATACCTATAAAGGCTATGGTGGTGGATTACCTAATGTTCCCGAGGAAATTTTCGCCGATATTATTGCTACCGTAGAAGAGGGTAAACCGGGCTATCCATTCACATCAAATCGTGAGCAACTTAATGCGGAACTTGTTAAAGAGATAGATAAGTGGGTTGATGATAACGTTGCATCTGGTTCCAAAAAGTCTTTGGTTAAACAGATGCAGCAGTTATATAGTTCTATCCGAGCCTTACCGGGTAGTGCCCATAACATGGGCTATTACGATGAGGGTGCGCGCCTCACTCCTGACGAATTAGCTAAGATGCAAAATTCGAAGGGGTTCCAGAACGCGCTGGAAATGCTAGAGACAGTCCACCAATACGTTTTAGCGGTGGCTGATAACTTAGGATGGAAGAAAGAAGGTTTTGGTATAACAACACCACCGGGATGGAAACCATCTGATAGGCTAGAAAAATTCGGTTTGTTATTCCAAGCTCCGGGGGCGCAAGCTACCACGCTTGGGATTCACATACCGAATCCGGGTAGTACTAATAAATCTACAATTCTAGTCAATCTCATGGAGCATCTCAATGATGCTATGGCACATCCGGAGGGAACGGGTCAATTGGCAACCAATCTATTGACCACTATTATCCATGAAATTGCACATATCCCCGGTGGTACTCACGATACAGCCCACTCCTATCGCGATGCGCGCTTGCACGCGCAATTAGCGACAAGGGATACAGTAGAACTGTTAGATACGCTTCAGCAAGCGTTTGGGAGTCCAGATGATATCCACCGAATTAGTCCAGAATTACAAGAAATTCTACGAGTCTATAATGACTCGCGACAGAGACCAGGCACGGAGACTTCTTTCCTCAAAACTGGGATTAACCGCAGTGGACGAACAAATCCTCCCGGAGGAACGGGACAAGATGATGTCAGCGTTGCTAGAGGTAGGTCGTCAGCTAAACCTCTTACCGGAGAGGGGTCAGAAGGTGCCATAGAGATGGCAATGCAAGCTACGTGGCAAAAGAAATATGGTAATTCCCCTGAAGCTTGGGATAGTTATAGGAAATTCTCGGAAGCGTTGAAAGCTGGCGCACCAACCGAAAAAGGTTCGCAGTGGAACGTATTTCAAGATGCCTATCAAGCTTTGCGCGCCTTTAAAGTAGGTGGTGACCTCTCTTATATTCTCAGTCAAGGTCGTGCCTACGCATTTCGACCGTATTTCTACAAAGCGTTCGTGCCGCTAGCCAAAGCGTTAGGGGGCAAGCGCGCGTACGACATCACACAAAATGAACTAAAGCAAGACCCGTGGTATGAAGTGGGAAGGCAGTCAGGACTTTTCTTAGCCGACTTGAAAACAGGTGCTACACGCGAAGAATCGATTCAATCGGAGTTGCCTGAGAGATTTTGGTTGACGAGACCCTACTATCGCCCGCTAAATCGAGCGAATACTGCCTTCATTAACTTCGTTAGGCAGAAGGCATTTTCGAGCATGATGAATGCCTCCCAAGCGTTGGGAGAAGGTTTAGCCGAATCTGCTCGGAGGTACGCGAATTTCGTCAATACTTACACGGGGCGCGCATCTGGCGATTTTCGCTTCCAAATTGGGCAGGGAAGGCACGGAATTAACCTCGAAAAAGCTGTCCCAACGCTGGGTTATTTTCTCAACTCACCGCGATTCACCTTTTCTCGCTTGAAGATGTTCACGTTACCTGTTACAGATTTTATGAACATGGATAACGTGGAGCGAAAGGAAGCTTTTAAGAATCTGTTCGCGTTAGCTACATTAGCTTTAACTGGCTATGGTGTTACTTCTCTAGCTGGCGGTAAAATCGGAGATGACCCGACTAGTTCGGATTGGGGAAAAGCTATTTTTGGCAAGACTCGATTTGATTTATTGCATGGAATGGGTCAGTTAATCGTGCTAGCAGCGCGCGAAATTAAGGGGCAGTCTACTTCAACTCGAAACCTGAAAACCACTCAATTAGGCCGCACTTTTGGTGGTGGAACACGTTGGGAACCGGTACAAAAGTTCATAGAAAATAAGATGCACCCGACCTTGCAATTTGCGGAAGATTTTCTAAGAGCTATGTCGGGTAGCGTTATGGACCCGCAGTCTCTTCAGTTTAACTTGTACGGCAGACCGTATAATATGGGATTAGGCGGTCAACCGTACGAGCCATCGTGGAAGCGGATGCTAAAAACACCATTTGAGAATGAACTGGCAAAACAATTCGCTCCTATGGTGCTTCAGGATATCTACGACGTATACATGGAGAATCCAGAACTACTTGGTCCTGCCGCTATTCTGTCGGTTCTGGGTCAGCCGGAACAGACTTATCGGGAACCTTAGGAGGTTCATCATTATTAGCCTTACATGCGATGCAAGTGCCGGCGTCGTGGACGGTGTAACTACCGCAAACCGAGCACCATTTTAGGTGAAGAAACTGTTCTCTATCAGTCATTACTACCTCTTTCCAGAGAAATGTTCTATTAGCTTCTTCGCAGTCTCTTCGGGCATCTTGTAAACCGTCTGATTACCCATGGTTTGGGTTTTAATCAGACCTGTCTCGTCAAACTCTTGCATTATCTCGTCTAACTCCGTAGCTTTTATGTCCATTAAGTATTTCTTCAGAAGCAGAGTGCGCGATATTTGATGCTTTTCTCTGTTAAGTAGCTCTCTCAGAATCATTCCCTTCTTATCGGCAAATTCAGACTTTCCTCTTTTCCCAAGAGTAGTTTTTCTAACATTTCCAAGCAGTTTCTCACACACATCAATCGCTTCTGTGATATGGGCTTCTCCGATAACAAGTGATTTACTGTTCGCAAGCGAGAGAAGCATTGCAACTTTAAGGACACTGTCTCCGAACCGTTGGACTGTTCCGGTCTCATCTTTTGTTTCCGCTTGCTTGATTGTCGTGTGGAATTCTTCGTACCAGTCATCGTATATTTTCCCCGCTGGTGTGAACCACACCTTCTCACCGTTAACGATTTTTCGTATAGGGAAATAGTCGGATTCGGAGCGCGCGCCCATAGCGTGGAACGGACCCCCTAATTGCGATATCTCCTTCAAATGCTTTACTAACTCGTTACGATTAGGTGGATTCTTCAGTGGTACCATGAGTGAGTTTAGCGTTTGTACTTCAGTCTCAGCGATGACAAACATCCGACCAATGAAGCCGCCTTTAATGTCTTTATGCGCCACGAAATCCTCGAAATGCGCCTCATTGGTCGCGACTAGCATCGTGAGCGTTGGGTCTTTCAGTTGAAATGACTCCATCTTCAGCAGTGACTTATACTCACCTTCATTGTATTGCCTATCGTATAGGTCGGTGAGAATCGTCATAGCAGCAGGGTCAGAAACAAGAGAACTGCTAAACTCACTTGCAGGAATAAAACCCACACTCTTACTAATGACTTTACCTCCGGGTAGGGTGTAGGCTGTTCCGAGTTCTTTAAGGATGCCTTGTATACTACTGCGACCAGAAATGATGCGAGTATTATTGACCCGCTTAACCAAATCTTTGGCAAGAGCAACAGGCGGTCCCTTTTTTAACCCGGAATCAGCGTGGAGCATGACGTAAATGTTCGGATAGAGGTTATAGGCACCAGCGCGGTCCATCCATACTTGGTCCTTGATTACCGCAGAAATTATCGCTAGACCTGACCAATACCAGAACGATTTTGGGCTTTCGAGTTCGGAATGCTGTTCCACCAAAGTCGTTAGCCATGACATCTTTCCCGCCTCTCTCGCATAGCTCTCTCAGCATTATATTCTAGCCGTTACAGAATCCCGCGTTGCATTCAACTCCCGGAGCACTCTGAATCTTGCTTGTCCAAGCTACTGCCTGCTCATAACTTCCATTCATGTTGAACATATAGTAGGCAGTCTCTTCATAGTCAATCAAATCGGCGATAGGCCATCCGTTAATACCATGCCGTAATCGTTCGGTGAAAGATTGTAACACGCCGATGGAATCTTGCGCGTCTTTCTCCCAAGCCTTTCCCTGAAACATTAGACCTTGCACGCCACACTCGTTGACCATGTAACGCCACACCTTAGCGTTAATCCCAGGGTCATCTTGCGGCAATTCCCAATCGGCATAACTAACGTATGGCGCACCCTGATACGGCGGGTTGTGCCAATAAATAAGCGCGTCTGGATACTTCTCCTTTACTAGATGGAACGTATTGTTTTCGTCTAACGCTGGTTTCACGAGCGGCGCAGCATCCTCCCATCTACCTAGGGCGATTGGGACAAGTGACCTATCCGCCTTACAATTTACCACCCTATCAGAATCTCCCATTGTATAGCCGACTGGAATAATACCATCCTTCAAAAGTTCTGTTAGATAGGTGTTGATATTCGAGTCGTCCCAGTCAGGATAGTAGTTCCGATAGATGCTAGAGTGGTTGGTGAGATTCAGCGGAAAATGTGTCCAACCATGCTCTAGATAGGTGGCGCGGATTCGAGCGCGCGTCTCGCTATCGTATACGACATAGCCTGGGGTGAATAGAATACCATTCGGCCCGTAGGGCAAATCCATTGGAAGCGCGCAAAACTGACCGCGCCAAGCTTTCAGTTTATCGTGAGGGGGCCAAACTGGCTTATCAAGATAGATAGTTTCGAATGTTTCCCACGGTCCTACGGTGGTTCGGGTAGCATTTAGGTGAGTGTCGCTACCCATCTCCGCACAAACGTAATTCCTATCGTTGACAGTTCGGAACCCGCCATTCTCAGGAAAGAAATGTTCCCACGCGTTCGCTTCTTTTCGATTCGTTGAAATACCGTAATCTCCACCCTCTTCCGCGGTGAGATAATATCCATCGTTGGTTAAGATGGTTATCGACCCGTCGTCGAAAGTCTCAAAAGTGAAAGTTTCCCACGGTCCTATGCTATCTCGATTCGCATAAAGCGGCGCGGGATAGCTTCCGTAAGCGTGATTCGGCCAACTTCCGACGTATTCGATGTCACCACCCTGTTCTGCACAAACAAACTTACCGTTACTCGCTTTCAGAGCTACTTTCATTTTCCACGCTCCTTTCGGTCTTTTCGACCGAATCTAATCCAACAGAACGCGCAGTACTGGTTTCTTCCGAAGTTTTTAAGACCGCAATCAGCGCAGAACCATGAGTCGATTGCAAGATAGTCTTTAATTCGCTCGAATTCAGCTGGTTCAATACCTGTTGTAGTTTGAGGAGTGTAATCATATATACAATCATCGTCAGGAGGTGGTTCGATTCTTGGCATCAGTTCATTCCATGACGATGCATTCGGTCGTATTGTTCTTTCATTTGCTTAAATCTTTTCCGTTCTGATTGAACAAGTTTGGGTATATCTTTCTCTTCAATCAATTGAACTGATAAATCTTTGTTGAACTGCAATACAGCAAGACAATATATGCAAATCGTATAATCTTCTGGTTCAGGTCTCACATCTTGACCAGCCACCGAATCTAACTTATGGTTACACGATGGACAGTTTATCTCCGGCGTATTGAAAATAGGTTCTTCTCTATAGTTAATCATAACACTACCCATCCGTCGGAGGTTGTGCGTTCGGGGAGCGGCATTATATTGGGTATAATGACCTTTTGAGTCTCCAGCGAAGCGGGAAGATGGAACTTAGATAAATCCTGATAGTTCTTACCAACTTCGAGTTCGCACGGGACAATAAGATTCCGTCGCGGGAGAGAGCAACGGCTAAAGTCGATTGGCCGTTCCATCTCATCCTTAGCAATACTTCCCCATAGTTCCGCCTTATCTTCTGGTACTGACAAGAGAAGCGCATCGTGAGCCTCCAAAATGATACGGACCTTTGGTAACCTGCGGCGAATTCGTAACGCGGCAGCTTTCGTGTTATCGCTAATCGCGCGCTGCGCCATGTAGCTAAATGCCATTCGATTTAATTCGTCTCCCCACCGCTCGAAAAACGTTCGTTTCCCGCCCGTTTCTGATTTAATCCCCCACGGCTTGGGCGCGATTAGAGTGCGCGATTTCTTTAAAGCTTGTTCTACTCCTCCGTGGAAGTTGGCTCTGATTTTTGGTTGTTTGCGATGGAATATTTCAAGCGAACGACCAGCTTCTCCTTCCGTGATTCGATAGTCAATTTTGAACTTCCGACATTGAGTGTTAATTTCTGTTGCGGCTCTAGCTTTACCTGCTCCAAGATGTCCTGCATGTCGGAGAGTTTTTCCAACAAATCTCTCATTAACTTCACGTCCGTGTCTTTTTTTGCTATAGTCATCCTCTGTGCCTCCAAAGAACCATGAAGCGGTTAGCGCGTGATAGTCGTGTGTATCGATATCGATTAAAGCTTGTTCGTCGTCGGCGTATAGAAAAACTGCTCTTGCTTCTGCCTGCGAGCTATCTAATTGGATGAAAACCTCACCCTCATCAGCGATGTACGCGCTTCTAACATCCGCGCCTACGTCACCATGTTTCGTCATGGTTTGGAAGGCAGTTCCGAGAGATTTGTACTTGAGGTGGTTTTTTTCATCTCGATATTCCAGTGAAGGTCTAATAGGAGGGTCTTGCTGACCTGTGCTAGTTCGACCTGTATCGGTGCAAAGGAAATAAGTAGTTCGCATCCTTCCGTCGTAATCTGTAACTGCGGTAATATAATTTCCAATTGTTTTTTTGATGCGTCTTTGTAAGAGAATATTGTCAATAATCTTGGCATGTTCATCGGTTACCTTTGGTGATTTGAGAAGTTCGGTTAGTTCCTCTTCGCTAGTGCCCGCGCGAAATGGAAGCTTTAGCGTTTCGTAAAGCAAAATCGATACTTGCTTCGGGGAGTTCGCATTGATATGCGCGCCTGTTAGCTGGAATAGCTCGAATCGCTTCTGCTCGTTCCACCTCACGTATTTATCTAATAATTCCTCGCGACGCGCCTCGTCTACGCGAAAGCCTACCGATTCAATATGTAAGTAAAGCGAATGTAGCTTCATGATGAAATTCTCGTAGAATTCCCTCATGCCGATATCGTCTAAATCCTTATCCATCTCCTCGTCGATTTCAACGGTAACTGCCGCATCCCTCGCATTGTATATGAATAGGTCATCAATCGGTTGTTTTTCCGGATTAAAATCTGCACCTTCGTTCTTGTAATATGGTTCTTCGGTATAAATACTTGTATTGAACGCGAGTGACTTGGGAAGCTCAGGATTAATTGCAAATGCCTTGAGCATTGTGTCACTAGAGAGTCTATCAATAGGAAGCCCGAGTTTGGCAATTTTATCCTCGTCATACTTGAAATTCTGCCCTACTTTTTTAAATTTCGGATTTAGCAGTAGGTCACCTAAGATTCGCCAGATTTGGGCTAAATCCTCAAGAGGAATCCTGCTAATTCCTTCGACATTCCATAGTGGAACTGACATCCCCTCGAATCGGTCGAAAGCTATTCCAATACAAGTGGGAACGCAACGTAGTGCTTCAATATCGATTCCCAGTCGGGTTCTACCCTGTTTTCGCTCAATAAGTTCCACAAGTTCGGCTGAGTTCCTACAAACACGCAGTAATCGCGATGGTCGATTGATATCAGGAAACTGAGCCTGAAGTTTAGCCCGTTTAATGTCAAAGGCAATAATTTGACGATTGTAGTAACCTTTGAATTCAGCTCCGGCATGTCCTGATAAGCCTCGCGGGTTATAAGTTGGCACGAACTTACGTCCCATGCCATGCAATATACTTCCCCGGTACTCGTCAATGTTTGATTTTCCATTAAGTGCCCATAGCGCGCCTTTTCCGAGCGCGAGAATACAATTCGGTTCAACCTGATTAATCTCGTGCTGTAACTCTTCTAACTGCTTATCTAAATCGACCCCTGCAAGCTCCGCGCGCTTGTAAAATGGTATTTTCTTGCCCTTAGGACTATCAGGCACGTAGAACTTGCTAACCGAAGACTGCCAGCAACTACCAATTGGGATTCCTTTTTCTTTCAGGAGTCGAACCAAATCGTAGTCGTTCGAAAATAGCTGGCCCGTCTCGGTATCGCGATACGTCGGCGCCTCAGTTAAGAGCATTAACTTGGCGCCAATCGGTCCCTTAGCGGGGATATACTTCTCACTAAGGGAATTCATGAGGTTTTACTCGAATAGATGCGTTCTAATACTACCACTTGCTTGTCAGAAATCCAGCCGCGCTCATCCATTTGATTAGAGATACTCTCAATAAAGTTTCTCTCCCAATCACTTAGCCTATCCTCAGCTTCGTTCAATATCGTTTCTATCCATTCCCGGTAGACCTTCAAATTGGTTTCCGAAGTCATTATCTACAACCTCCAACTTGTATGCGCGCGTTCCGTATTCCTTGTTCCGTTGCGGATAGAATTTCACCATCATGCCTACCCGTAGCTCGGTGAAATTTAGCGTATTCTGCTGTAAAGCAGTCCAATGAAAGAAGACTCGCGTAAACTGGAGAGTGGGTGAAATAATGAATCCCCAACCATTTTCATGGAGCTTCACGATTCTACCCACTGTCTTTCGAGCAATCTCATGTTCTTCGGTGTTCATCTTCGATAGCCCATTAATGCGAGGAGACCCCATTATACGGCGCGTTTTGCGCTACGTTGGAGCCTCCTCTATCATTCATAGAACTAATTAGGGCGTATCACGCTCGCCGGAATTGGGTAGCGTGAGCATAGTCCCATGAATGAATCTCTTAGAACTTATCGTGATTACGCGCTACACATGCATTCATCCAAAACATCCACTCTTCGAGCTTGGTATAGGCCACTGACAATTCACGACAATCAGGATAGCAGTCAAGCATCAGCTCCGCTACTTCTATATACGTTTCTCTAATCTTTTCATGCATTCGCATAGCTGATTCAGTCGGCGGATGGTAGGTTCCACGATTCTCAATCTCATCACGCGTAATCATTGGCATCTTACCTCCTTTATATAGTGGGGTGCGTGGCTAGGCGGTGCCGCACCCCTGAGTGGCTGCCAGTTATCGATATAGAACGCGCGCATTCTAATATCAATTCCGCCGAGGCTTCCACCCCTTACGAAGGATGATGCTAATAGGACGGAGACGGCGTGACGAGCGCCTCATCATATTCGTGTTGCTTCCTACCAAAATTGGCAAGAGGCTCACCTTATCTTTGATGATGTCCTATTAGCATCAAACTCTAGCTACTCGCTGACAGCCTTAACGTCATCGTGGGGTACGCGATACTTGTGGTTGACGCGATTGACAACGCGTCCCTGCCACGTATCGTTTTCCACGAA
>Ga0126376_10001407_pt1 | contig 12957 bp, 20 predicted proteins | sample PanSoiMetPlot_15_FD_92760 | JGI IMG/M metagenome (GOLD analysis project Ga0126376, IMG submission 92760) | Tropical forest soil microbial communities from Panama - MetaG Plot_15 | ecosystem: Environmental > Terrestrial > Soil > Tropical forest > Bulk soil | place: Panama | collected 2016-02-17
CGCCAAGACCACCTACGGCACCTGCGGCGTCAAGGTCTGGGTGTTCCGCGGCGAGGTCATGGCGCACGACCCGATGGCGCAGGACAAGCGTGCCCTCGAAGCACAGCCGAGCCGCGCCTAGGAAACCGTTCGCAGGGTCAGATCGTCATGCTCAGCCCAACCCGCAGCAAATACCGCAAGGCGCACAAGGGCCGGATCCACGGCAACGCCAAGGGAGGGACCTTCCTCAACTTCGGCAATTGCGGCTTGAAGGCCCTCGAGCCCGGCCGCGTCACCGCACGCCAGCTCGAAGCCGCGCGGCGCGCCATCACGCGCCACATCCGCCGTGTCGGCCGCATCTGGATCCGGATCTTTCCGGACGTACCGGTGTCCTTGAAACCCGCAGAAGTGCGCATGGGCTCCGGCAAGGGCAACCCTGAATTCTGGGTCTGCCGGGTGAAGCCCGGCCGGATCTTGTTCGAGATGGACGGCGTGCCGACGCAGGTCGCGGACGAGGCTTTCGAGCTTGCCGCCGCCAAGTTGCCGATCGCGACCAAAGTCGTGTGGCGTCTCGGCGAGGGAGGCTGAACGCATGAAGGCCAAGGACGTGAAAGCCAAGACCAACGACGAGCTCAATGCTGAGCTCGAGCAGCTCACGAAGGAAGTCTTCAACTTGCGCTTCCAGAAGGCGAGTGGGCAGCTCGAGAACACCGCGCGCGTGCGCGACGTGCGCCGTACCATCGCGCGCATCAAGTCCGTGCTGGGCGAGCGCAAGCGCGCCGCGTCCTAGGGAGCCATCTGCAAATGCCGAAGCGAATTCTCCAGGGCGTGGTCGTAAGCGACGTGCAGGACAAGACGGTGGTCGTGCGTGTCGAGCGCCGCGTCATGCACCCCGTTTACAAGAAGTACATCATGCGCTCAAAGAAATACGCGGCGCACGACGAGCAAAACGTCTTCAAAGTGGGCGACCTCGTGCGCATCGAGGAAAGCCGGCCGATCTCGAAGAACAAGCGCTTCGTGGTCCTGGCGGTCGAGTCCAAGGCCGCGCCGCAGGCCGCGGTCGCCGTTCAGGCGGAGCCCGCGGTCGAGAAGAAAGCCGCGCCGCGGCGGCGCGCGCGCAAGGTCGAGGCCGCCGAGGCCGCGTCGAAGGAGTAGTGCGCCGATGATCCAGATGCAGACCAATCTCGACGTCGCCGACAATTCTGGCGCGCGGCGCGTCCAGTGCATCAAGGTGCTGGGCGGCTCCAAGCGCAAATACGCTACGGTCGGCGATGTGATCGTGGTCTCGGTGAAGGATGCGATCCCGCGGGGTCGCGTCAAGAAGGGCGACGTGCATCAAGCAGTGATCGTCCGCACCGCCAAGGAGATTCGCCGGCCCGACGGTACGGCGATCCGCTTCGATCGCAACGCGGCGGTGCTGATCACAAAGCAGGGCGAGCCGATCGGCACCCGCATCTTCGGGCCGGTGACGCGCGAGCTGCGCGCGCGCAAGTTCATGAAGATCGTCTCCCTGGCGCCAGAGGTGCTTTGAGCCATGCCGAAGCTCAAGATCAAGAAGGGCGACAAGGTTGTGGTCATCACCGGCCGCGACAAGGGCAAGACCGGCGAGGTGAAGCAGGTGCTGCCTGCGGAGAACCGGGTCGTGGTCGATGGGGTCAACATGGTGAAGCGGCACACGAAGCCCTCTGCGGGCAATGCTGGCGGCATCGTGGAGAAGGAAGCATCGATCCACGTCTCCAACGTCGCCTATGTCGATCCCAAGACCGATAAGCCCACGCGCATCGGCTACAAGACGCTTGAGGACGGCCGGAAGGTCCGCTTCGCCAAGCGGTCCGGCGAGATCATCGACGCCTAGCGCGAGGAACTATGACCCGTCTCAAAGAGCATTACGACACGGTTGTGCGGCCTTCGCTGATGAAGGAGTTCGGCTATCGCAACTCTCTGGAAGTGCCACGCCTCGAGAAGATCGTGGTCAACATGGGCGTGGGCGAGGCCGTCCAGGACGCGAAGAAGGTCGACGCCGCCGCGCGCGAGCTCGCTGCGATCACTGGCCAGAAGGCGGTGATCACCAAGGCCAAGAAGTCGATCGCGACGTTCAAGCTGCGCGAGAACCTGGCGATCGGCTGCAAGGTGACGCTGCGCAAGCAGCGCATGTACGAGTTCCTGGACCGGCTCATCAACATCGCGTTGCCGCGCGTGCGCGACTTCCGCGGCGTTTCGGCCAAGAGCTTCGATGGCCGCGGCAACTACGCGCTCGGCCTCAAGGAGCAGCTGGTGTTCCCGGAGATCAACTACGACCAGGTCGATGCCACCCGCGGCATGGACATCGTCATTGTGACCACCGCGCGGACGGACAAGGAAGGCAAGGCGCTGCTCGCGGGTTTCCAGATGCCGTTCGTCAACTGAGACCGAGAGGCACCTCTCATGGCCAAGACGAGCTCGATCGAGAAGAACAAGCGGCGGCAGGCGCTGGCTAAGCGCTTCGAGGCGAAGCGCAAGCGCCTCAAGGCGATCGCCAATGACATGGCTCTGACGCCGGAAGAGCGCTTCGCCGCGCGCCTCAAGCTCTCGGAACTGCCGCGCAACTCGGCGCCCACGCGCTACCGGGTCCGCTGCGAGCTCACGGGACGACCGCGCGGCAATTACCGGAAGTTCCGGCTGTCGCGCATCGCGCTGCGCGAGCTGGCCTCGTCGGGGCAGATCCCCGGCATGGTCAAGTCGAGCTGGTAAGGGAGACGAGCCTAATGTCGATGAGCGATCCTCTCGGGGATATGCTGAGCCGGATCCGGAACGCGCAGCGGGCCCACAAGCCCGTGGTGCGGACCCCGGCCTCGAAGATCCGCGCCAACGTGCTCGAGGTGCTGCAGCGGGAAGGCTACATTCGCGGCTACAGCCGCGAGGAGTTGCGTCCGGGCGTTACCGAGCTCGCGATCGAGCTCAAATACGTCGAGGGCGAGCCGGTGATCCGAGAGATCTCGCGGGTCTCCACTCCGGGCCGCCGCATCTACTCGCGCATCGCCGATCTGCCGCGCGTCTACAACGGGCTCGGCATCGCGATCCTGTCGACGCCCAGAGGCGTCATGTCGGACAACGAGGCTCGCGCCGCCAACGTCGGCGGCGAGGTCCTCTGCCGCGTATTCTGAGGTTTGTGATGTCGCGCGTCGGCAAGCATCCCGTCACCATCCCGCAGGGCGTCACCGTCGAGGTGGCGGGTCAAACCGTCACCGCCAAGGGCAAGCTCGGGACGCTAAAGCTCGTGGTCGGCGGCGAGGTCGCGGCCGCCGTCAGGGACGGCAAGGTCGTGGTCACGCCCAAGGCCGAGACCAAGCGGGCGCGCATGCAGTGGGGCACCACCCGCGCGCTCGTCAACAACATGGTGGCGGGCGTATCCAAGGGATTCTCGATCGGGCTCGAGATCAGCGGCGTCGGATATCGCGCGGCGGTGCAGGGCAAGACGCTCAACCTGCAGCTCGGATTCAGCCACGAGGTCAACTTCCGGATCCCCGACGACATCAAGATTACCTGCGAGAAGCCGACCTCGATCCTGATCGCGGGCGCGGACTGCCAGCGCGTGGGCGAGGTTGCGGCGAAGCTGCGCTCGATGCGCAAGCCCGAGCCCTACAAGGGCAAGGGCATCAAGTATGAGACCGAGACGATCCGCCGCAAGGAAGGCAAGAAGAAATAGGCACCGGAGTCGAGGGCGATGCAGAACAAATCGAAACAGCTCTTCGGACGGCGCCAGCAGCGCGTGCGCCACCGCGTCGGCAAGACCGCGAAGGGGCGGCCGCGGCTGTCGGTGTTCCGCTCGCAGCTCCATATCTATGCGCAAGTGATCGACGCAGCGAGCGGCAATATCCTGGCGGCAGCCTCGACCCTTGACAAGTCGTTGCGCGAGGGTCTCAAGACCGGCGCCAACGTGGCCGCGGCGCAGGCGGTCGGCAAGCTGGTCGCCGAGCGGGCACTCGCCGCTGGCGTCAAGGCCGTGGTGTTCGACCGCGGCGGCTATCTCTTTCATGGCCGGGTCAAGGCCCTGGCCGACGCCGCCCGCGAGGGCGGCCTAACCTTCTAGGGAAGACGCGACATGGCAACCTCGGAAACCGGCAGCCCAAGATCGCGCGAAAGCGGCGACCGGCCGCGCCGTGGGCGCGGCGGCGATCGCCAGCCGAGGGATCGCGACCGCGACCGCGAGGAAAGCGAGTTCGTCGAGAAGCTGGTCAGCATCAACCGCGTCGCCAAAGTCGTGAAGGGCGGCCGCCGCTTCGGCTTCGCGGCGCTGGTGGTGGTCGGGGACAGCAAGGGCCGGGTCGGCTACGGCTCCGGCAAGGCGCGCGAGGTGCCGGAGGCGATCCGCAAGGCGACCGAGCAGGCGCGCCGCGGCATGGTGCGCATCCCCTTGCGCGAGGGTCGTACACTGCACCACGACATCATTGGTTATTATGGCGCGGGCGAGGTCGTGCTGAAGGCGGCGCCGCAGGGTACCGGCATAATCGCGGGAGGCCCGATGCGCGCCATCTTCGAGGCGCTGGGCGTCCAGGATGTGGTGGCGAAATCGGTCGGCACCTCTAATCCGCACAACATGATCAAGGCCACCTTCGAGGCGCTGCAGCGCTCGGTGAGCCCGCGCTCCGTGGCGGCCCGACGCGGCAAGAAGGTCAGCGACATCATTCGCGGCCGCGAAGTGACGGACGCTCGGGAGTAATTGCGATGGCTGAGAGGAAGAAGCCCGAGTCGGAAGCCAAGAAGACGGCAAAGGTTGAGACGGCGAAGAAGGAGCCGAAAAAGGCGGCGTCTAAGGCCGCGGCCAAGAAGACCGCTGCGGCACCGGCTGCGGAAGCGGCGCCTTCCCCGGCTGCGGAACCCAATCCGGCTCTCGCCGCGCCAAAGCCGGCAGGGGGACCGGTCACGCCGGTTGCGCCTGCGCCTGGTCCCGCGGCGAAGGTGGCGCCGAAGCCGCGGCCTGCTCCGGCCGCGCCCAAGCGTGTGCCCGAGAAGGCGGTGAGAGTGACGCAGGTGCGCAGCCCTGCGGGGCGCTTCGCCTATCAGCGGGCGACACTCCGGGGACTCGGGCTCGACCGCATCAACCGCAGCAGTGTGCTCGAGGACACGCCCGCCGTGCGCGGCATGATCGAGCGAGTGCGACACCTCGTCCGGATCGATCCCGTCGCATGAGGCCGGGCGTTATACTTTTGAGTTGATCCATGCCCGGTGACGGGCGGAACGGCAGTGACATGAAACTCAACGAGATCCGAGACAATAAGGGCGCGCACTATCGTTATAAGCGCGTGGGGCGTGGCATCGGCTCCGGAAAGGGCAAGACTAGCGCGCGCGGCGGCAAGGGCCAGACCGCGCGCACGGGCGTTGCGCTCAACGGCTTCGAGGGCGGCCAGACCCCGTTGCATCGCCGCTTGCCGAAGCGCGGCTTCGGCCGGGTCGCGTTCCAGAAGCGCTATCACATCGTGAACCTCGGGCGCTTGCAGGCGGCGCTCGACGCCGGCAAGCTTAAAGCCGATGCGCCCGTCACGGGCGAAGTCCTGGTGGCGGCGGGGGTGCTGCGGCGGATCAGCGATGGCGTGCGCCTCCTCGGCAAAGGCGAGCTCAAAGTGGCGCTCACGCTCGAGGTCGCCGGCGCCTCGAAATCCGCGATCACCGCAGTGGAGAAACTCGGCGGCAAGGTCATCCTGCCGGCCGCGAAACCGGCGGAGAAGAAGGCCGAAGGCACGGCCAAGGCGTGATCGGCGGGGGCAACATCAGCGTGGGCCACACGGGTCCAAGGACGGGTTAGATGGCCTCAGCAGCCGAGCAACTCGCGTCGAGCCTCAATCTCGGCGCCTTCGCAAAGGCAACCGAGCTCAAGAAGCGCATCTGGTTCACTCTGGGCGCGTTGGTGATCTACCGACTCGGCACCTATATCCCGCTGCCCGGCATCGATCCTCAGATTCTGGCGGAGATCTTCAAGAGCCAGCAAGGCGGGCTCCTCGACATCTTCGACATGTTCTCGGGCGGCGCGCTCGGGCGCATGACCATCTTCGCGCTCACGATCATGCCGTACATCTCGGCCTCGATCATCATTCAGCTGTTGACGGCGGTTTCGCCCACGCTCGAGGCGCTCAAGAAGGAGGGCGAAGTCGGCCGCAAGAAACTCAACCAATATACGCGCTACGGCACGGTGCTGTTGGCGGCGGTGCAAGCCTACGGCATCGCGGCGGGCCTCGAGGTCTCCGGTCGCGGCGGCAGCTTCGGCTCGCCGGTGATGGACCCCGGCCTGTTCTTCCGCCTCACCACGGTGGTGACGCTCACGGGCGGCACGGTGTTCCTGATGTGGCTCGGTGAGCAGATCACCGCCCGCGGCGTCGGCAACGGCATCTCGCTGATCATCTTCACGGGCATCGTGGCGCGCATGCCCTCGGCGCTCGCGCAGCTCCTAGAACTCGGCCGCACCGGCTCGCTGTCGCCTTTCGTGATCATCTCGTTCTTCATCGGCGCCATCGCGGTGATCACGTTCATCGTATTCATGGAGCGCGCCCAGCGGCGCATCCTCGTGCAATATCCCAAGCGTCAGGTCGGCAACCGGATGTTCGGCGGTGAGGCCTCGCACTTGCCCCTCAAGCTCAACAGCTCCGGCGTGATTCCGCCGATCTTCGCCTCCTCGCTGCTGTTGCTGCCCTCGACGCTCGCCAACCTCGCCTCGCCCGAAAGCATCGTCGCGGACGTAGCGCAGTACCTGCGCCCGGGCTCGCTGGTGCACATGGCACTCTATGCCGCACTCATTATCTTCTTCTGCTTCTTCTATACCGCGATCGTGTTCAATCCCGCCGAGACTGCCGAGAACCTTCGCAAATACGGCGGTTTCGTCCCGGGCATCCGGCCCGGCAAGAACACCGCGGACTATCTCGACTACGTACTTACGCGGCTTACCGCGGTGGGCGCGATTTACCTCTCGGTGGTCTGCCTGCTGCCGGAATACTTGATCTCGGAATTCTCGCTGCCGTTCTATTTCGGTGGCACCAGCCTGCTGATCGTTGTGAGCGTCACCATGGACACGGTGGCGCAGATCCACTCGCACCTCCTCGCGCACCAGTACGAAGGCCTCATCAAAAAGGCGAAGCTGCGCGGGAGACGCGGTTGAACATCATCCTGCTGGGTCCGCCGGGCGCCGGCAAAGGGACCCAGGCGAAGCGTCTCCAGGAAGCACATGGACTCGTGCAGCTCTCGACCGGCGACATGTTGCGCGCCGAGCGCGCCGCCGGGAGCGAGCTCGGCCGCAAGGTACAGGCGATCATGGATGCGGGCCAACTGGTCTCCGACGACATCATCGTCGCGATGATCGAGCAACGCATCGGCGCCCCCGATTGCCGCAAAGGCTTCATCCTCGACGGCTTTCCGCGCACGGTGCCACAGGCCGAGGCGCTTGACGCCATGCTGGCTCGCCGGCACCTTGAGCTGGACTACGTGATCGAGCTTGTGGTCGATGATGCCGCGCTGGTCGACCGCATCGACGGCCGGTTCTCCTGCGCCAAATGCGGTGCCGGCTATCACGACCGCAACAAGCGTCCGAAGGTCGCCGGGGTCTGCGATGTCTGCGGGTCCAGGGATTTCATCCGTCGCGCCGACGACAACGCGGAGACGGTGAAGGCGCGGCTTGCCGCCTATCACGCGCAGACCGCGCCGATCCTGCCCTATTACCGAGCCAAGGGGATCCTGCGCCAGGTCGACGGCATGGCCGACATAGGGGACGTAACACGCCAGATCGAAGCGGTTCTCGCGGGTCGAGCCTCCAGGAGCCGCGCGATTCTGCCGCAGCCGGGTTCGTGATTCGCGCGACAAATGGACGCGATTTCAAGGGACAAGAGCTTGCTTAGGGGCGGTTGACTTCGGAGCTTTTGTTTCTATAATGCGCGCCCTCGGCTTGTGGCGCCGCCCTTCGGCCTGCCTGAAAAACCCAGAGTCTCCAAGGAGAAGCGCTCGTGGCGCGTATCGCTGGCGTTAACATTCCCAGCCAAAAGCGAGTCCCGATTGGGCTCATGTACATCCACGGTATCGGCCGTACCTCTGCGGAGAAGATTTGCAAGAACCTCGGCATCGATCAGCAGCGGCGCGTGCATGAGCTGACGGAGGACGAGGTCATGCGCATCCGCGAAGTGATCGACCGGGAGTATCAGGTCGAGGGCGACCTGCGTCGCACCGTCGCGATGAACATCAAGCGGCTGATGGATCTCGGCTGCTATCGGGGCCTGCGCCATCGCAAAGGTCTTCCCGTTCGGGGCCAGCGCACCCACACCAACGCGCGCACGCGCAAAGGACCCGCGCGGCCGATTGCCGGCAAGAAACCGGTCATCAAGAAGTAGAAGACTTACGGAGCGAGGGCCTGATACATGGCGACCAAGACTGCCGCCGCCGCGACCCCTGCCGCAACGGCGACGACGGGCACCGCTGCAGGTCCGGCGCCGAGGCTACGCCGGCGCGAGCGCAAGAACATCACATCGGGGGTGGCGCATGTGAACGCCACCTTCAACAACACCATGATCACCATCACCGATGCCCAGGGAAACACCATCGCGTGGTCGTCGGCGGGCAGCCTCGGCTTCAAAGGATCGCGGAAATCGACGCCCTACGCCGCGCAGGTGGCGGCAGAGGATGCCGGCAAGAAGGCGATGGAGCACGGCATGCGCACCCTCGAGATCGAGGTGAAGGGGCCGGGATCGGGGCGCGAATCGGCGCTGCGCGCGCTGCAAACCGTGGGCTTCACCGTGACGTCGATCCGCGACGTGACGGCGATCCCGCACAACGGATGCCGGCCGCCCAAGCGGCGGCGGGTGTGAAAATTCGACGCTGGCGGATCGAGGTCCGCCGGTTGATTTGATCGCGACGGCCCGGCGCCTCGCGAGCCGCAGCAAGCGAAGGCGCTCGACGGGCAGATCGGCCGGCGGGCGCCGTTGCGGTTTCGAGGGGCACGGGCCTGCCAGAAGGCAGAATGCATGAGGATCGGCCAGTGACAGTCATCCAGAAAAATTGGCAAGCGCTCATCAAACCGAAGCAGCTCTCGGTCGAGCCGGGGGACGACCCCAAGCGGGTCGCCACCGTGGTCGCCGGCCCGTTGGAGCGCGGCTTCGGGTTGACGCTCGGGAACGCGCTCCGGCGCGTCCTGCTGTCGTCGCTCCAGGGGGCGGCGATCACCTCGATGCAGATCGAGGGCGTGCTGCACGAGTTCTCCTCAATCCCCGGCGTGCTCGAGGATGTGACCGACATCGTGCTCAACGTGAAGAGCATCGCGCTGCGCATGCACGGCGAGGGGCCCAAGCGCATGCGCCTGAAGGCGCAGGGGCCGGCGGAGGTGCGCGCGGCCTCGATCGAAACCGGGCATGACATTGAGATCATGAACCCGGACCAGTTGATCTGCACGCTCGACCGGAATGCGAAGATCACCATCGAGTTCACGGTCGAGGCCGGTAAGGGTTACCGTCCGGGCGCTGAGAACCGGCCAGAGGACGCCCCGATCGGGCTCATCCCGGTGGATGCGCTCTTTAGCCCGGTCCGCAAAGTCAGCTACAAGGTCGAGAACACCCGCGAGGGGCAGCGCACCGACTACGACAAGCTCTCGATGCGGATCGAGACCAATGGCGCGGTGACGCCCGAGGATTCGGTGGCACTGGCCGCCCGCATCCTGCAAGACCAGCTGCAGCTCTTCATCAATTTCGAGGAGCCGCGGGCCGCCGTCGAGGCAGAGGTGCCGAGTGAGCTGCCGTTCAACAAGAACCTGCTGCGGAAGGTGGACGAGCTGGAGCTCTCCGTGCGCTCGGCCAACTGCCTCAAGAACGACAACATCGTCTATATCGGCGATCTCGTGCAGAAGACCGAGGCGGAGATGCTTCGCACCCCGAACTTCGGCCGCAAATCGCTCAACGAGATCAAGGAGGTGCTGGCGCAGATGGGACTCCATCTCGGCATGGAGATCCCGAACTGGCCGCCCGAGAATATCGAGGACCTCGCCAAGCGCCTTGAGGAGCCGTACTGAGAGCCGGGGAGGGGAGGGATCGATGCGCCACCGCCTGAGCGGCCGCAAGCTCGGCCGCAAGAGTGCCCACCGCAAGGCCATGTTCGACAACCTGGCGCACGCGTTGCTGAAGCACGAGCAAATCACCACCACGCTGCCGAAGGCGAAGGACCTGCGCCGCGTGGTCGAGAAGCTGGTGACGCTCGGCAAACGCGGCGGGCTGCACGCGCGCCGGCAGGCGATCGCGACGTTGCAGGATCCGAAGCTGGTGGAAAAGATCTTCACCACGCTTGCCGAGCGCTACAAGGAGCGCCGCGGCGGCTACACCCGCGTTCTGAAGGCCGGGTTTCGCCACGGAGACGCGGCCGCGATGGCGGTGATCGAGCTGATCGACCGCGATCCCGATGCTAAAGGCCTGGACTCCGGTCCGGTCGAGACGCCAGCGGAGACGGAAGAGGCCGCGGCCTAGGCGAACGCCGAGACCTGAGCCCGCCCGGCCTTGTGACGCTCTATTTTGGCCATTCCCTGGGCGGCGTGGCGCGACGGCTTGCCGTTGGCGCGCTCATCGGCATTCTGGCGGCTTGCGCATCGGACGATGAACCGCCGATCACGGGTAAGCGTGTGGTGATCCCCGATGCCGATGTTTCCGTGAGCGTGCCCGATGGAGTTTCGGTCATCGGGCGACAGGTCCGGCCGGATTTGACGATTTACGAGTTCTCCCGCGACGACCAGGTCTTCATGGGCCTCTATGTGGGCCCGGCGCCGACGTTTCGTCCGGCAAAAGACGCGGCTGATATCGAGACGGAAACCGTCGGCGGCTTGCCCGCAGAGACACGCATAGTGAAGTCCCCCGACGGGTGGTCACGAGACATCTTGGTCGAGCTTGCTGGCCACCGCTTCTGCCATTTCTTCTATCGCAATCTGCGCGAGCCCGATCTCCTGCTCGCCGATCACATCATCGGCTCGCTGCGCGACGGCCCCTAAAGGCGAGATCGGGCGCCCTCCGAGACAAGGAGCAATGCCGCTTCGGGACGAAGCGCCCGCCAATCTCCGTGTCCTCCGTGGCGGACCTCTGTCCGATGCGCCATTGCGTTTGTTCAGGTTGCCTGAACCGGCGGCTGATAGCGTCATCGCCGTCGCCCGGACCATCTCGGACGGCGGCGAATGCAGACTCTATCCGGCGAGCAGGTTCGTCGTGGCTCGAAGCATGGCACGCGTCCGCAAGGGTTCGTTTCAGTGCCCGCGCGAGGCCAGGGAGGCGGGCACCAGCGCGCGTAAGGACGGCAGCCCCAATTTCTGGCGACTTATCAAGGAGCCGAAAAATCCGGTCTCAAGCTCCGACCCCCGCGGAAGGGCGTCACGTCATCGTGTTGGGCGTTTTCTCAGCCGGGGACGGTCTCGCTCGCGGGCGTCCGCGTGGCGAGCGACCGTTCCGCCACCACCCGTGCGGCGGCATAGTCGACTTTGCCGGTGCCGAGCAGCGGGATCTCTCGCACGACCAAGACTGCGCGCGGCACCATCACTTCGGCGATGCCGTGAGCATGGGCGTCGGCGAGCAGGGGTTCGGCGGTACCTGCGGGGTTGTCGGTGAGGAGAATCACCTGCTCACCCTTGCGGGGATCGGGGAAGGCAAGCGCGGCGTGGCGGAAATCGAGCCAGACACGCGCCGCCTGCGCCTCCACGGCCGCGAGCGACACCATTTCGCCGGCGATCTTGGCGAAGCGCTTGGCGCGGCCCTTGATGGTGACGAAGCCTTCGGTATCGAGCGCCACGATATCGCCGGTGTCGTACCAGCCGCGCGGCGGTGGTTCCAGGACGCCGGGCGCTCCCTCGCGCAGATAGCCGAGCATCACGTTGGGGCCGGCGACCACGAGCCGGCCGCCGTCCATGATCCCCTCGACCGGCTCGATTTTCGCCTCGATACCCGGCAGCAGCCTGCCGACCGTGCCCGCCCTGAAATGCATGGGCGTGTTGGTGGCGAGCACGGGCGCGGTCTCCGTGGCGCCGTAGCCCTCGAGAATGCGCAGGCCGAACCGCTCGGTCCAGACGCGGCGCGTCTCGTCGCGCACGCGCTCGGCGCCGGCGAAGACGTAGCGCACGCTGTAGAAGTCGTAGGGGTGGCCCGCGCGCGCGTAGCCCGTGAGGAAAGTGTCCGTCCCGAAGAGGATGGTGGCGTTGGTGTCGTAGGCGAGCTCCGGCACGATCCGGTAATGCAGCGGCGAGGGGTAGAGGAAAATCTTCACGCCGGAGACCAGCGGCAGGATCGTGCCGCCGGTCAAGCCGAAGGAATGGAACATCGGCAACGCGTTGAACACGATGTCGCTAGGGCTGAAATCAACCCGCGCGGCGAGCTGCTGGCAATTCGCGAGGATGTTGCGGTGGCTCAGCACCACGCCCTTGGGCGTGCCCTCAGACCCCGAGGTAAAGAGCACCACCGCGGGATCGTCGGGGGAGGGCTCGAGGCGCGCATGGATCGTCCGGGCGAACCGCGCGCCGACGAGGCCGCGCAGCCGCTCCAGGAGGCCTACCTGGCGGCGCAGGTCCTCGAGATGGATGATGCGGCGACCGTCGGCGAGCGCGGCGAGCGCTGGCTCCAGCTTCGCCCGCTCGATGAAGCGGCGCGAGGTCACGATGGTGCGGACCTCCGCGAGTGAGCAAGCGATTCCCATGTTCCGGGCGCCGGTGGAATAGTTGAGCATTGCCGGTACGCGGCGGAAGGCGTGGAGCGCCGCGATCGTCGCCGCCGTGACGTTAGCGTTGGGCAGCAGCACGCCTACCTTCTCGAGCGGCTCCGTGGCGGCGGCGAGCCGGCGGCCGATCACAAGCGCGCCCGTCACCAGCCGGTCGTAAGTCATCGGCTTACGCTCGATGTCCTCGAGAATCGCACGGTCACGCCCATGGATGTGGCGCGCGTCCAGCACCGCGTGGAACAGCGTCTTCCCGGTTTCCGCCGTCTCGAACATCATGGACGACATGATGTCGTAGAG
>Ga0126376_10001408_pt1 | contig 12953 bp, 13 predicted proteins | sample PanSoiMetPlot_15_FD_92760 | JGI IMG/M metagenome (GOLD analysis project Ga0126376, IMG submission 92760) | Tropical forest soil microbial communities from Panama - MetaG Plot_15 | ecosystem: Environmental > Terrestrial > Soil > Tropical forest > Bulk soil | place: Panama | collected 2016-02-17
CCAGCTCGCGGCTCAGCTTCGGCATCTCGATCAGATCCTCGACCTCGATCACCTCGATCAGCCAGTCGAGCTGCTTCTGCACCTGGTCGACCTCCGCGTGACCGGCATCGACGGTCAGCGTCAGGCGCGACCGCCCTGGCGCGTCGGTTGGTCCCACGGAAAGGCTCTGAATGTTGAACCCCCGCCGCCGGATCATGCCGCTTACGCGGGTCAGAACGCCAGGGTGGTCCTCGACGACAGCAGTCAGGACCCGCAGCCTCGACCCGCCACCTGCGCTCTCCCTGTGGATGCCGTCATGCGTACTCATCCGGCAGCTCCCAGAAGTCGTTCAGGCCTCGGCCCAGCGGCACTATCGGATAGACGTTGGCCTCGGGATCGATGCGGAAGTCGATCAGCACCGGTCCCGGCGTCCGCTCGGCCAGGTCGAAAGCCGGCTTGATCTGCTCCACGGTCTCGACGCAGATCCCGGGCAGTCCGTACGCCTCGGCGAGCTTCACGAAGTCAGGCATCTCGGACAGATCGACCTCGGAGCGGACACCGCCGTAGAAATCGTCCTGGAACTGACGCACCATGCCCAGCGAGAAGTTGTTCAGGAGCACCACCTTCACGTCCAGCCGATGTCTGACGGCCACGGACAGCTCCTGAGCCGTCATGACAAAGCCGCCTTCGCCGGCGACGCACCAGACCGCCTTCTCGGGCCGCGCCATCTTGGCCCCGATTGCAGCCGGGAACGCGAAGCCCATGGTCCCCGCGCCGCCCGAGTTGATGAAGAGCCCCGGCCGGGTGTAGTTCCACCAGAGCGCAGCCCAGATCTGGTTCTGGCCGACGTCCGCGACGACGATCGCGTCGCTGTCGCAGCGTCGGTACATCTCGATCATCACGTCCTGCGGCTGCATGTGGCCGTTCGAGCGCACGTACTTGAGCGGGTGCTCCTCACGCCACTGGTCGATCTGCGTCAACCACGACCGTCTGCTGGCGGGCTGCGGCGGGACGATCTGGGGCAGCATGGTCGCCAGCGCCGTCTTCGCGTCCGCCACGACTTCCAGGTGCGGGCGCACGTTTTTGCCCATCTCGGAGGGGTCGATGTCGATGTGGATGAATGTCTCGACCTTCGGCGCCCACTCGGACAGCTTGGCCGTGACGCGGTCGTCCACACGCATTCCGACCATCATCAAAAGGTCGGCATTCTGCACTGCTCTCAGGTTCCAGCCGGTGCCCATGAAACCGGTCATGTGCAGCGACAGCGGGTGTCGAACCGGAAACGCACCAACCCCCAGCAGCGTCGTGCCGGTCGGCGTGACGCTCTTCTCGGCGACCTCGATCAGCTCCTCCTGGCCGCCGCTAAGGATCACGCCATGCCCCGCCAGAATGACGGGTCGCTCGGCCCTGGTCAGCGCGGCGGCCGCCTCCTGCAGCTTGCTCAGGTCGGGCGCGAAGGCCGGGCGGTAGCCGGGCAGTTCGATCTCGTTGGGCCACACCGGCTCCCACGACGCCTGCTGAACGTCCTTGCAGATGTCGATCAGCACCGGGCCTGGGCGGCCCGTCGTTGCGATGTGGAACGCCTCGTGGATGACACGGGCGATGTCCTCGACTCGCTTCACCATGTAGTTGTGCTTGGTCACCGGCATGCTGCAGCCGATCACGTCCGACTCCTGAAAGGCGTCTCGACCGACCAGGTTTGTGTTCTGCTGGCCGGTGATCGCCACCAGAGGCACCGAATCCATGTAGGCGGTGCAGAGGCCGGTGATGGTGTTCAACGCGCCAGGACCGCTGGTCGCGAAGACCACTCCGGGGCGTCCGCTGGCGCGGGCGAAGCCGTCCGCCATGTGTGCGGCCCCCTGCTCGTGCCGCACAAGCACATGCTGCAGCTTTGGGTACTTTGGAAGCTGCTGGTAGATCGGCAGGTTCGCGCCACCCGGGTAGCCGAAGATCCTGTCGACGCCCTCACGTTCGAGGGCCTCCAAAACGATTTCCGCTCCAGTCATGTCTCTCCCTGGTGGTGGGCCAAAAAAAGAAGGCCCCCGCCTGGTGGCGGGGGCTTGTGCCTGCGCTTTAGGGTTCTGTCGTCAGGCCGCGCAAGCCCCCGCCTTGTGAAGGCCAGCAAGGAGAAGGAGGCCGAGGCTTACGAGTGCGTGCGACATTTCCAGTCGGAGGAGTGTACGGTACCGACCGCTCGGCGAGTAGTTGTCGGGCCACAAACGCGGCCCCGCCCGCTTTTGACTGTGCATACAACAGCCGGGTGCGGTCGATGACTAAGGTGAGGAATCGAATCCATGTCGAAGACGCTTGCCGGGAAGATCTGGGATGGCCACCTCGTCCGCTCCGTTGAGGGGGAGCCGGACCTCCTTTTCGTCGACCTGCATCTGATTCACGAGGTCACGACGCCGCAAGCCTTCGAGTCACTTCGCCTTTCCGGCCGGCGGGTGCGCCGTCCCGACCTTACCGTCGCGACGATGGATCACAACACTCCTACCCGTGGCGGCCGTGCTGCGGCCGACGAGGTCGGCAAGCGGCAGCTGGACGCTCTCGAGGACAACTGCAGCTGGGCGGGCATCCGCCTTTACGAGCTCGGCAGCCGCCACCAGGGTATCGTCCATGTGATCGGGCCAGACCTGGGGCTGACGCAGCCGGGCATGGTCATCGTCTGTGGCGACTCCCACACCTCGACGCATGGGGCCTTCGGCGCCATCGCCTTCGGCATCGGGACCTCCGAGGTTGAGCACGTCCTGGCGACGCAGTGCCTGATCCAGCGCCGGCCGCGTGACCTCGCGGTCACGATCGACGGGTCACTTCCGCCCGGCGTGGTTGCCAAAGACGTGGCGCTTGGGCTGATCGCACACTGCGGAATCGCCGGCGGCCAGGGCTGCGCGGTGGAGTATCGGGGGTCTACGGTGCGCAGCCTCTCGATGGAAGGCCGGATGACGATCTGCAACATGTCCATCGAGTGGGGCGCTCGGGTCGGCATGGTGTCCGCCGACGACGCGACCTTCGCCTACCTGGAGGGCCGCCGCTATGCGCCCACGGGGGCTGAGTGGGAGCGAGCGCTGGACTCATGGCGATCGCTGTCGACCGACGACGGCGCGGTCTTCGACAGGGAAATCAGGCTGGACGCCGCGCAGCTCGCACCCTTCGTAACCTGGGGCACGAACCCCGGCCAGGCCGTCCCGGTGACCGGGCGCGTGCCGGACCCTGCCGACGAGAACGAAGAACGCGCCCTGCGCTACATGGCTCTGCAGCCGGGCACCGCAGTCCAGGACATCCCGATCGACCGGGTGTTCATCGGCTCCTGCACCAATTCCCGTCTGGAGGACCTGCGGGCCGCGGCCGAGGTGGCGCACGGCCGGCACGTCCATCCGCGTGTGCGTGCCATGGTCGTGCCGGGCTCTGCCCGCGTCAAGCTGGAGGCCGAGGCCGAGGGCCTGGACCGAGTGTTCACCCAGGCCGGCTTCGAGTGGCGGGACGCCGGGTGCTCGATGTGCCTCGGCATGAACCCGGACATCCTGCAGCCAGGCGAGCGCTGCGCCTCGACGTCGAATCGCAACTTCGAAGGCCGCCAGGGGGCGGGTGGGCGGACGCACCTGCTGTCGCCACCGATGGCCGCCGCGGCGGCGGTGGCGGGCCATCTGGCTGACGTCAGGGAAATGGCTCCCTCCCCCCTCCCCACCCGACCCAGGAGGCCTCGCGGGGACCGCCCCGAGGCAGAGGGACGGGGTCGGGGGTACACGTACTGATGCGAGCCTTCCGCCGCCACGAAGGACGTATGGCACCGCTGGACCGGGCCAACGTTGACACCGACCAGATCATCCCCAAGCAGTTCTTGAAGCGCATCGAGCGCTCCGGGTTCGGGCCCTTCCTCTTCTACGACTGGAAGCGAAACGAGCCCGGCTTCGCGCTGAGCCGGCCGGAGTACCAGAGTGCGTCCGTTCTGCTCGCTGGGCCCAACTTCGGCTGCGGTTCGTCGCGTGAGCACGCAGCGTGGGCGTTGGAGGATGCAGGCTTCCAGGTGGTGATCGCACCCGGCTTCGCAGACATCTTCCGCAGCAACTGCCTCGAGGTCGGCATGCTGCCGGTGCAGCTGTCCGAAGCGTCGGTGCGGCGCCTGATGGAGCTGGCCGTGGAGGATCCGGCGACCGTCGTGAGCGTTGACCTGGAGGCGCAAACCGTCACCGCCGCGGGCTTTACCGAGGGCTTCAATGTGGACCCCTTTTCTCGTCAGCGCATGCTCCACGGCTGGGATACCGTTGCCCTGACGCTTCGACACGAGGATGACATCGCAGCCTACGAAGCCAAGCGTCAGCCGTGGCTGCCGCGTGTCACGGCCGGCTGACGGGGAGCCTTAGAACGCCGCATTTGTACCAATGCGTGGTTCCCCAGGCCCGGGAGCGCCGCATGTGTACGGATGCGTGGTTCCCCAACTCCGGGAGCGCCGCACTATGCCGAGCACCGAATTATGCCGAATCGCGCGCTCCTTTATGGAGAGGTCGGCGTGGAGGTAGATCTGGGTGGTTTCGACGCTTTTGTGCCCAGCGGGAGCGCGATGACAGAGGTGTCCATGCCGGCCTGGAGGAGCTGCACGGCGCAGGTGTGGCGGAGAACGTGGGGCGTGACCCGCTTGTCGCGAGCGAGGAGCAGGTCCCCTTGAGCGATGACAGCGTACCTGCAGTCGCTCGGTGGGGCCGAAGCCGCCCCTGGCGAGCAGCGGCCGACCGTCGGGGAGCGCTCCAGGGGCCAGGGACCTGACCCCAGGCGGTGTGGCCACTGAGCGGCTTGCCCAGCGCGCCGCGGCCGGGTTCCACAGCCTCACGGCGCAGTCCTCGCCGCCGCGAGCGAGCAAGAGCTGGCCGTCGGGGAGGACTCCAAACGCCACCGACCAGTCCCAGCCCCAGTGGCTTCTGAACCTTCTGTCTGTACTCCGCCCCGATGAACGTCGTCGTATCTTCTGGCCCGGCATCGGGCTCGCCTCGCTCAAGTACGACAGTCGAACCGCGCCATCCTCGCTGCCGCTGGCAAGCAAGAGTTGGCCGTCGCGGAGCGGTCCGAATGCTACGTCCTCACCGATCGGTACTGGCCCAGGTAGGGGGACCGCCCGCGCCCCAGAGGAACCCATTTTGGAACCGGAGGTCTACAGCTCGCCCACGGAGGTGCCGCTGCTCGGGTCCGACAGACGCACCCGTCGGCATAGCGCCGCTGGCGAGTACCCGACGGCCGTCAGGAAGGAGGCCCAAGGCCACACCGTCCACGTTGTCGTGGTCGTGTGGCTTGTGCAGAGGCTTGCCAGTGCTCGCATCCCAGAGGGGCACCCCGCCGACCGCAGTGGCACTGGCGAGCACGAGCCGGCCGCGGGGAAGCGCTCCTAAGGCAATGGAGAACACGCAGACGCAGCGGATGTGGACCAACTCGCCCAGGGCAGCGCTGCTGGCGGGATCCCTGAGCCGCACCGTGCCGTCCTGCGTACCACTGCTGGCGAACAGGAGACTGCCATCGGGACGCTGACCGAAGGCGCCCGCAAATACCCCGCCCGAATGGCCCACATCGCGTTTGACCCACTCCGTCTCGCGACGTGGGTCCCACAGCCGCACCGTGCTGTCGTCGCCGCCGCCGGCGAGCAGCAGCCGGGCGTCGGGAAGCTAGCGGGCTGAGCCATCGAGAAGGATTCCGAGCCGGAAGCAGCACAGGCTCCCGGTCGGGCCACGACCGTCAGACGCGAGGGATGGCCGGGACGGACCCGCTCGTAGTGGTGGTGCGGGCGCGCAGTTGTACTCGTTCGCAATTTGGTCCGAAGATGATCAGGAGTTCGACGGTTTTGCGGCCGATGTTGGCGAATCCGTGGGGGACGCCAGTATCGAACTCGTCTGCAGTGGGCGAATCTCTGAAGTCTGTGGGCTCAAGCGGGTGCCGTGGCGTGCTGCGCCCGAGGGCGCGTCAGCGCCAGGCTGACGCCGAGCACGAGGGCGAAGGCGGCCAGCATGCCGAAGGCGCCGGGGCCCCTCAGCACGTGGAGCGCCAGGCCCATCCAGCCGATACCGACAGCGACGGCCAGCGACGAGAGCAGACTGGTGGCGCTCGTGATGCGCCCCATGAGCGCGTCCGGGGTGACATCGGCCTGGAGCGCCAGGTAGACGACCAGGAAGAAGCCTTCTCCGAGGCCGACCAGCAGCGCGCCGACGAGGATGGTTAGGGCGAGTCCGCCCGCCACCAGCGCGGCGCCGAGCGCGATGACCAGCAGGCAGGCCGAGATGGCCAGCCACGGCAAGGCCGGCTGACGCCAGCCTGCGGCGAGCGTCCCCAGCACCGAGCCGCCCGCATAGACGGCGACGGCGAGAGAGGCCATCGCAGACCCGGTCGTGCCGCCGTGCGAACCCACGTAGACGAGCCCCATGACCGCCCCGTAGCCGATCGAGCCGTAGAGCGTCCAGGACATCACTACGCGGCGCAGTGGGGGGTTGCTGATCAGGAAGCGCAGCCCCTCCAGGAGGTTGTGCCACAGCGACTTCCGCTCGGCGCCCGGCTCGTCGCGCGCCTCCGACCGCGGCACGCGAATGATCGCCAGGCCCGCGGCGGACACGAGAAACGAGACTGCGTCCACGATCAGGGCGTTCGCGGCGCCGAATGTGGTCATCAGCAGGCCGGCGACGATGGGGCCGCCGACCCAGGCCAGGGACTCACCGCCTTCAACCAGTCCAAAGGCTCGGGCGACGCTCTCCTTCTCGACGAGCGACGGGGTGATCGCCCCGTAGCCGGCGCCGAAGAAGGTGGAGAGGACGCTCAGCGGAACGGCAACCGCGAACACCACGAGCAGCACCGAACCGTGGAACGCGGCCGTCAGCGGAATCAGCAGTGTGAGCACGCCGCGGCCCAGGTCCGCGAGCAGCATGGTGCGCCGGCGATCCCAGCGGTCGAGCAGCGCACCGAAGGGAAGTCGGAGGACGAGACTGGTAGCGGTCTGCACCAGCAGGACGGCGGCCACGAGCGCGGGGGAATGCGTGAGCTGGAGGACCAGCAGCGGCACGATCACGTTGCGAGCCGCGTCGCCGAGGTTCGACGTCGCCTGGGTGGCCAGGAAGATGGAGAAGTGGCGGTTGCTTCGGAGCAGTGTCAGCATGGTCTGTTGCCGGCGGCCAGCGACGGGCGAAGAACCCGTTGTGTGTAAGACAAGTCGAGCCTCCTCAGAGGGTGCGTAGGATTGCCACCCGCCCAGCTTCTGAGGAGGCTGCTGCCGCGCAAGCGGCGTCCGACCGCGGACTAAGGTCGGACAGACTCGAACACGCCTAACTCGGAGAGGATCGTGGGCGAGCTCAAGTGGATGCTCTTCATCCGACAGTAAGCCCGCAGGCGCCGGCGTCTAGTCTGGGTCAGAGCGGGGGCGAGGTGACACGACACATGCTTGGGGACGTTGCTCTTGTCATCTCTCGTCGCTACTCCTGGCTGGACTATACAGGTTGGACTCAGCTGCCTGGGGCCGTTGCGCTCACGGACGCGAGCCGACATGAGTCCTCTTCGAACCCGAACCTGCGATGATTTTTACACGATGGGCCGGCGGATCTCCTGATGGCAGGCGACCGAGGACGTCCGCTGCCTGCGCCGCGGCTCCTCGACGTTTACGACGACGGCGACTGGGTGAACCTTGTCTAGGAGGACTCGAAGGCCGGCACCCCCAGATCCCGTGGCATTCAGGCGAACTTGATCGCATCGAAGGGACCTGCGCACCCGACGCGCCGTCGGCTGGCACGGTCGGGCGCCTGCTAGACCCTTACGCGAGCGCCACGGCTCCATTCCTGCACGGCTGCTATGCGCTGCCAGTTGGTGTTGCCGTATTCGTCATCAGCGCACTTGCCAGAGCCGCGGTGGGCCGGTGGATCGCCGGTACTTCGTGGTCTACGGTGTCTACTGTCTGGCCAACTTCGAACCCCGCATCTGTACGGATGCGTGGTTCCCGAGCCCCGGGAGCGCCGCATTTGTACGGATGCGTGGTTCCGGAGTCCCGGGAACGCCGCATTTGTACGGATGTGTGGTTCCGCAGGCCCGGGAACTCAGGCCGGCGCGCGGCCCCTTACGCCGGCTCGGAGCAGCGCGACCACGTGGCGCTTGCGCGCCTCGACGAACGGGCGATCCAGCCGGCCGCCGAGGTCGCGTATCAGCAGTGGATTGGCCAACGGGAACCAGCACAGACCGAGCAGGCTCAGCAGCAGCTGCTCCTTCTCCGGCATGTCCACCTGCAGCTCTCCGGCGATCGCCTCAAGCGCCGTGCGGAGCAGGCTCAGATGAGCCCGCGTCCCTCCCGTCACACCCGATCGGCGCAGCGTCTCGCGCTCAACCAGCGTCAGGAAGTGCGGCCGTTCATACAGAAACTCCAGGAGGTTCTCGACCACGATCTCGAGCGCACGGTCGGTGTCGTAGGGCGGTGCCGCAGCGATACCCTGGCGTGTCTCCTCGACGAGGGCCTCGGCGCTGTCGAACATCCGTTGAAGGACTGCCCGGTAAAGCGCCTTCTTGGAACCGAAGAAGTAGCCAGGCGCGCCGCGCGAGAGCCCGGCGGCGTGGCCGATGCGCTCCATGCTGACTGCCTCGAAGCCCAGGTCGGCGAACAAGGCTTCGGCAGCGTCCAGGATCGCCTGGCGGCTGCTTTCGGATCCACGTCGGTTCCTCGAGTCGTCCAAGGCCTTGCTAATCAGCCAGCACCCTACAGCATCACATTCGCGCGACGTCCCGGAGGGGGAGGCGTGGGCCTCGGCGGGGCGGGCCGTGGCCCGATGTCAGCAGGAGCCGCAGAACTCGGCCCCGATGGCCGCGGTACGGCTCCAGCAGCTCGAGCATCCGCTCGTCAGAACCACGGCGCTCACCTGCGAGCGCCCAGGCTACCAGGTGCGGCAGGTGATAGTCGCCGACCGAAACGGCGTCAGGGTCGCCAAGAGCAACCAGCGCGACCTCGGCCGCTGTCCAGTGGCCCATTCCCGGCAGCGCGTGCAGTCGGAGCCGGGCGGCGTCCAGCGGCATGTCCACCGCCTCTTCCAGCCTTGCCGCGTGGGCCGCGGCGCGGCGTACCGTGTCCGCTCTTCGTCGGGGTATGCCGTACCGATGGAAGTCATAGTAGGGGGCTGCAGCCACACGCGCTGGATCCGGGGGGACCATGAGGCCGGGCCGCGGCCCCGGCGCGGGCTCGCCGAGGTCGCGTACCAGCGCTCGCCAGCCTCGCCACGCCTCGGCGCCGGGCACCATCTGCTCCAGGATGCTGGCGACAGCGGCTTCGAAGACCGCCTCGCTGCGCGGGATCCTGAGGCCCGAGTGGAGCCGCCACAGCTCCCGGATCAGCGGGTGGTGGGGCCGGAAGTCGGAGTCGTCGTCCAGCTCCCCCACCAGCGCCGGCGCGCGCTCGACGAGCCACTCGGCACCGGGTCCCCAGGCATGGACGTGCAGCACACCGCTGCCATCCAGGCTGAGCCGCTCCGTGCCGGGCCCCAGCGGCGTCCTGGTCGCGCGCCAGACGGCATTCGTGGTGAGCTTCAGGGTAGGGTCTGTCCCGCCCCGGCGGAGCGGCTGCAGCGTCACGCGCAGATCGAGCGGGCGTCTCAGCCGGACTGTGCGGGCGGCGGCGGGCATGGGCACGATCCGCCAAGGGTAGGCGACCACGTTAGAAGAGGCGTGACAGCAAGTGTCACGCCTCTTCCTAAGGGAGCACTCCCCCGCACGTCTTCTTCAGGCGGGCTCCCGGCGCGTTCGGCGCCTTACAGCAACCGGACGCGACCAGCGCGCGGGCCCTTCGGGCTCGGCTCGGTCTCGAAGGAAACCCGTTCGCCCCCACGAAGTGCATCGAAGTTCGCGACGGCGCTTCGATGGAAGAAGTACTCCTTTCCGTCCTCCCCCGAGATGAAGCCAAAGCCGCGATCGGCCACGATCTTCTTGATGGTCCCCTCTGCCATCTGTTCCCCCAGGTTCCTCGATCAACCCGACGCCCGCGCCCGTTCGAGGAACCGACCGAAACACGACCACGGCGAGAACCGCTGACGGCCAGCGGCCTCCACAGCATACGTGAGCAAGGACCTTTCCGTGCACCTGTCTTGGCTGCCGAAGTGGCCCGCAGTTGTGCCGCAAGTGAAACAAGTGCTGGGGAATGGCCTATCAGGGGGCTTGGATGAGGGCCCAGTGCCGGCGATTGGTCCACTCCCGAGAACTCCGGGGCCACCGAGGTGGTGCTCGGACACTGCACCAGCCTGGCGTTTTGGCAGTTGAGCGGGTTGCCATTTGTGTTACGCTAGCGCCGCGATGGTGATTACCTGGCAACCCAACCTTGGCGGAGCGTCCGTCTGCCAGGTATCGATCATCCCCCAGGAGGGTGCCGGCTAAGAGCCCACTTTAAAGTCGAAGCCGATCGAGGGGCCTGGTCGAAGCCAGGCCCCTTTCTTGTTCAAGGAGGTACCGGCCATGTTCTGGCCAACGCTGCTGCTGTACGAGCAGGCTCGTTACCGGCAGCAAGAGCTGCTCGACAAAGCCGCCCGGAACCAGCTCGCGCAAAGCTGCCGGCGAGTGCGCCGGCGCCGCGCCAAGCGCGGACCGGGACTGCTGAGGGGCGCCGCCGGTCGCATGGTTCAACACTTGAGCGGTCCCTGACCTGCCCACAAGGGGTCCGGGCTGCGGAGGCCGGCACTGAAGGCTTCGCACGCCGCCGGCCGAAGCGCCCGACCCTCACTCAGCCACCAGGCGGCCGTCGAGCATTCGCACCGTCCGTCCACAGGTCTGGTTGACAAATGCGGCGTGATGGCTGACCACGACCACTGTCCTTCCCTCGCCCCTCAGCCGGCCCATCAGCTCGATCAACGCCTCGACCCCGGCTCGGTCCTGCCCAGTCGTGGGCTCGTCCAGGACGACGACCGGCGTCTGCATCGCCAGGACGGCCGCGATCGTGACCAGCTTCCGCCGGGAGTAGCCGAGGTCGTATGGATGACGGTCGCGGACCACTGTCAGTCGAGTCATGTCAAGAGCCTGTTCGACGGCAGCCCGGGAGGCGGCGCCGAAAGCAACCTCGGCGTCAACCGACCGGCAGAAGAGCTGGCGATCCGGCTCCTGGAAGGCGACGCCGACCCGCAAGGCCAGCTGCGCCACCCGAAGTCCGCGCACGTCATCGCCGTTCAGCAGGACCCGGCCGGCAGTGGGCCGGAGCAGTCCGTTCAGGTGCCGGATCAAGGTCGACTTGCCCGAGCCGGTCGGGCCCATGATGGCGACCGCCTCGCCGGCGGCGATGGACAGGCTGACCTGGGTCAAGCCAACCGTGCCCTCGGGGTAGCGGTGCGACACGTTCTCCAGCTCGATCACAGCTCCATCACCTGCCCGCAGACCCGCGCCAGCAGCTCCTCGTCGTGCGCCGTGAGCAGGACCCCCACACCCGCACCGGCGACGCGTGCAATCGCGTCGGCGACCTGCTGAGAGCGCTCGGGGTCGAGCCGCGAGGTCGGCTCGTCGAGCACGAGGTGGGCTGGGCGCACAGCGAGGAGGCCGGCCAGTGCCACCAGCTGCGTTTCACCGCCCGACAGGTGCCCCGGGTTTCGCTCGGCCAGGTGGTCGACGGCCAGTATGCGAAGGGCGGCCTGGGTGCGCTCGTGAACCTCGGCCAGGGGCAGTCCGAGGTTGCACGGCCCGAACGCGACCTCTTCGTACACGGTTCGATGCAGACCGGTCAGCTGCACCGTCGGGTTGTCAAAGAGCACCCCGCAGCGCTGGGCCAGCTCGTAGCCGGCCAGCTCTACCGTGGGCCGGCCGTCCACCAGCACACGCCCTCGCAGCTCGCCGCCGATCGTGACCGGCGCCAGGCCCGCGGCGACCATGCAGAGCGTCGTCTTTCCCCGCTCATTCGCTCCCGTGACTCCCACGACTTCGCCGGGCCGCAGCTCCAGTGAGGTCGTGGGCAGAGCCCACGTTGAAGTGCCCGGGTACCGGTACGACGCCTGGTCCAGGACGATCAAGGGCCGGTCACCCCAGCCGCGCGGGCGGCGAGTCCGAGCGCCAACAGCAGGCCCATGGCCCAGCGCGCCGCTCGTTGCAAGCGGCTGTCGGGCAGCCTGCGCAGCAGAGTCCGCCGGCCGGGCGCGCCGAACGCCCGCACCTCCAGCGCCAGCGTTCGATCCTCGACCTCCGCCAGGCTGCCGATGACCAGCGGCGTGACAAGTGGCACCAGTCCTCGCAGACGCCGCCGCCAGGAGCCCTCTGTGTCCAGGCCGCGGGCGCGCTGGGCCTCGATCACGTCCACGGCGCGGGCCTGCGCGCGCGGCACCGCTGCCAGCGCCGCTCCCAGCACGAAAACCGCCCGCCTACCGACCCCCCGCGCTTCCAGATCATTGAGGAGGTCGGCGGCGTCGGTGGTTGCGAAGAGCAGCGTGAGGGGCAGTGTGGCGCCGATGAGCCTGAGCAGTGCAGCCACGGCCGTCGCCAACCCGCCACCGCCGGCCGGCAGCAGCAGGTTGATGAGCAGGCTGGAAGCGGCAACGGGCGTCAGGGCAAGCGCGGCCACAGCCAGGCGCTGGATCCGTCCGGCGCGAAGCGCCGCGAGCGCGGTGAGAAGAGCCACTCCTACGGCTACCCAACCTCCCCAGGCCAGAGACAGTGCGGCGCCGGTCAGAGCCGCGACGAGCTTCGTCGTCGGGTTCAGCGACCGATGCCTCTTCAGGCAGGCCCGCCCCCCACCAGGCGATCGCCGTTGGGAAAGCGGGCGAGCAGGCGGCGCGGCATCGCGGCCAGCACGAAGAAGACCAACAGGGACGTGATCATCTTGTCCAGCGGGTCCGACAGCAGCCCTTGCTGCAGCGTGGCTTGATAGAGGCTGGACCCGGCCGCACGGAAGGCGGCTACGATGACGTCGCCGCCGAACCCGGTGACGCCGCCGAATACGAATGCTGAGATCGGCGCGGATACCAGCGCCGCCACGAGCCCGGTCAGAAGCCCTGCGGCCAGCGCCAGCACGGCTC
>Ga0126376_10001410_pt1 | contig 12949 bp, 15 predicted proteins | sample PanSoiMetPlot_15_FD_92760 | JGI IMG/M metagenome (GOLD analysis project Ga0126376, IMG submission 92760) | Tropical forest soil microbial communities from Panama - MetaG Plot_15 | ecosystem: Environmental > Terrestrial > Soil > Tropical forest > Bulk soil | place: Panama | collected 2016-02-17
GAGCGAATCAACTGGCGGTTCCGCGCGGAGAGGTGGAAACCGATTGTGTTTCGCAAACGCCATCACAGCCACCAGGAAATCGCGCGATTCTACCGTGCAGCAGACCTTTGCCTGGTTACGTCACTGCACGACGGCATGAACCTTGTGGCAAAGGAATTTGTGTCCTCTCGCGATGATGAAGATGGAGTTCTGATTCTGAGCCCGTTTACTGGCGCGAGCCGAGAACTGCGCGATGCGCTGGTAGTGAACCCCTACGACACCGAGGAGATGTCAGAGGCGATACATTATGGTTTGGAGATGGATTCCAAGGAGCGGCGCGCAAGAATGCAACGGATGCGGCAGACGGTGAAAGAACAAAACATCTATCGCTGGGCCGGCACTCTCATCGCGGAGCTTTGCCAAGTGCGGCTGGAAACGGGAGGAAACGGAAAAAAGGGAAAGGCCAGCGCACACACTGCCGCATGAACCCTGCGCCTCCGATTCTAGCTTTGGCTTCCGATTACGACGCCACTCTTGCCTTCGAGGGCAAGCTCGCTGCGTCCACGCGCGAGGCGCTCTCACGATTTAAAGCCTCGAATCGCAAGCTACTCCTGGTGACCGGACGGGACCTCGACGACTTGCTCGCGATTCTTCCCGGCATTGAGCTCTTCGACTGCATTGTGGCCGAAAACGGCGCACTCCTCTACTGGCCGTCAAGCCGACGCATCGAATCGCTGGCATCTTCACCGACGAAACACTTCCTCGAAAACCTGCGCAAGCGAGGTGTGCAGCCGCTGTCTGTAGGCTGCACGATCGTGGCCACAAAGCTGTCACACTACGACGCCGTCCAGACAGCGATTTCCGAAATGGGACTAGCGCTGAAAATTATCCTCAACCGCGACTCGGTGATGGTCCTTCCTGCAGGCATGAATAAGGCCACCGGCCTTGCTTGTGCATTGAGCGAATTGAGATTGCACCCGGACCATGTAGTCGGAATCGGCGACGCAGAGAACGATGAAGCTTTCCTCGAGTTGTGTGGATTCTCTGTAGCAGTAGCCAATGCCATTCCGAGGATCCAGGAAATGTCGGATCTGATCACGGAACAAGAACACGGTGGCGGAGTGGTGGAAGTAATCGAGAAAATCCTGGCCGGAGAACAACTTCGTCATTTATCAACAGTTCCCAGCCACCACCGTTGATGGTCCGTTGATTTTGTTTGCAACTCTCAAATGTGGCTAGTACCCCCGCCCATCCCTTCGGCTATCGCTGATGAACCTCAGACGGTAGTATGTCAAAGTGAGCCGGACGCTCCTTATCGGCGGAACAGGTACAGTCGGACGAGAGGTGCTCTCGCAGCTCTCGTCATTGAACCATCCGGTACGCGTGATGAGTCGAAGGCCGGAGAACGCCGGCTTGCCGCCTCATACTGAACTCGTGGGCGGAGACCTCACGGCTCCCGACACCCTCGATGCCTGTCTCGCGGATATCGAAACGGTGTTTCTGGTGTGGGTAGCTCCGCGCTCGACGGTGGCTGCTGCTGTGGAGAGAATTTTTAAGCGAGCGCGCCGCATCGTATTTCTTTCCGCACCTGTCAAAACCGCGCATCCGTTGTTTCAGACATCCAATCCGGTCAAAAGAGCTTGCGTTGCAGATCGAGCAGATGATTGAAGACGCCGGCCTCGAATGGACCTTTCTTCGTCCGGGAATGTTTGCTGCGAACGCCCGGCATTGGTGGAGGAAGCAAATTCATACGGGCGACGTCGTGCGCTGGCCCTACCTCGACGTTCCCACGGCGCCGATCGATGAGCGCGACATCGCCGCCGTTGCCGTTCGGACGCTGCGTGAAGATGGGCACGCTGGAGCGGAATATGTGCTAACTGGCCCACAGTCCCTCAGGCATTGCGAACAAATTTTCACGATTGGGAAAGCCATCGGCCGTTCGCTGCACATTGAGGAGATTACGCCTGATGAGGCGCGCCGCGAATTGCTCAGCGTCATACCTGTTCTGCCCGCAGTCAATATGCTGCTAGACGCCTGGGCGGCGGCCAGCGGCAAGCCCGCTTTCGTTAGCTCAACCCTGCAGGAGATCACAGGAACTCCACCAAGAACTTTCCTGCAGTGGGCCCTCGACCACACGTCGGAGTTCGATCGCAGTCGGTCCACAGGTTCGTCCTGAACGTGAGCTCAGGGCCCTAACCCAGCACACGGTCTAAAGCATTCCCGGATCCAGGTTGAGCGAAACGGAAGGGCCAGACTTTGGTACCCGCTTCATCGTGCTGTTCGCGAGGTGGGTTAGGCGAACGTTGATCAGCTTTGGTTACGAACTAGACGGCATCGAATCAGTCGTAGTACAACCACTCGTATGAATCCCAGAAACGAGTCGATTTGCTTCGACGCCTTGATCGAAAGAATCGCTCCTGAGGTGTGCCTCGTTTTGTCGTTTGTTCCTGCAACGCCTGGGATGAGACCAGAACATTCATCGTTGATGTTTCGCTCAACGGTATCCCAATTGGCCTCCGCAATTTAATTCCCTGGAGAGAACGTGGTGGGCATTTCGGATTGTCGCAACCGATGTACCGCAAGGTGGGCGTGGAGACCGGGGACCGTGTCCGCGTCGAAATGCGGAAACTCGATGACACGCGGCCCCAAGAGCTCGAGGAACTCTTGAAGAGCAATTCAAAGGCGCAGAGCGCTTGGAACGCATTATCGGCGGGTGATCGGCGGGACTTTGTGCTGTTCGTCGCTGCCGCCAAGAAGTCGGAGACGCGCATGCGGCAGGCGAGAAGGCTCCTCAATCATTGATCCAGTTAAGGCGATTATTCTGAAATTTGACTGAAAATTCGGGCGCACGACCCAAGACTCAGTTTCGGAAAGGCCGTCTCCGCTCTTTCGTTCGATGGTTTCTCGTCGGAGTAGCGCTTCTTTGGTTGCTCGTCGTGCTGACCCTCGTGGCTGCCCGGTGGATCGATCCACCGACCACCGCAGTGCACATGCAGCGCCGCTTCCAGGCCTGGATTCATCACACGCCGTATAACGAACGATACAAATTCGTTCCGCTGAGCCAAATCTCCCCCGATTTCCAGCATGCTGTCATCGCGGCTGAAGACGCGCGCTTCTACCAGCATCGTGGATTCGATTGGCAAGCGATTCAAACCGCTGCTCAAGACGATATGGAAGGCGGCCGCATTCGTGGAGGGTCCTCACTTACGCAGCAACTGGTAAAAAACCTGTTCTTCGGAACGGGTCGCTCGATTCTCCGCAAGGGCGCCGAGTTGACACTTGTTCCGATGGCCGAATTGGTCCTCGGCAAGCAGCGTATTCTGGAACTCTATCTCAATGTGGTCGAATGGGGCCCGGGTGTTTATGGTGCGGAGTCGGCGTCTCGTTACTACTACCGAATCTCGGCCCGGAATATCGACCGGCAACAGTCGGCCCAACTCGCCGCAATTCTCCCGTTACCCCTGAAGCGACGGCCCGATCACATGAATCATTACAGCACGATCATCCTCGAGCGGATGCGCCAAGCGGGTTGGTGATTGCCGGGTGCACGCTTCACTTTGTTTTTCGCTGACGAACCCACCATCTGAGGCTCTGCTTCCAAAACCACAACCTTGTGCTGCGTCAACTCCCCACATGCCGCGAGACGCGGCGCGTATTGCGATCGAACGCGCCTGGGAACGCACAGAACCAAAGCCTTCAACGCTCGAAGCAAAAGCGCCGGACGATTTCGCCCCGCGTTCCATAATGTAATTCAACCATTGCTTACTGCGCCTTCACGCCCGCCTTGCGGATGTAGATATTCCCATTGAAATTTTGGAAGCGCAGTTCTTGCCCGCCGCCGTTAATCGTTCCCCGGACGTTCTTCTCGACCTGCACTTTGTAGCGGCCACCTTTGGCGCGGGTGTCTTCCGTTGTCTGCTGCTGCGGGGCGCGTGGCGCTAACACGACATCGAAGTCGCTGAAGACGTCGCCGCGGTCGGAGCTGATGACGACACTGGCCTTCAGATCCGCGGGAAAGGTAACGTCGATGTCGCCATTCAGCGAGCTGAACGCCATCGGCTTGGTTGTGTTGATGCGATTAAACGTAACCAGAACTTTCCCATTTAGGGCATGCGCCACTACCGTCCCTGAGATGCCGCTGAGTGTGACTTCGCCATTGACGTCGTTGACGTCGAGCTCGCCATCGACGTTCGAGACTGAAATGTCACCGTCGTTGACCGTGTGAAGACTCAGAGAGGAGCGCACGGGCACAGAGATCGTCAGATCGATCGCCCGTTGCACGGACGCCGCACCAATGTCGACTTTATTGTTTTCCTCTTCCACTTCCAGTCCCGTGCTGTTGATGGGAACGCGCCGCATTCCGCGGCTTTCTTTGTCGCTCTCTATGGATTCGCGAGAGCGAGCCTCCACAATAACCTCTTTGCCTTCGTAGCCCTTCACAGTGATTCCGCCGTTGAGTAGATGGGCCTTGATGAATGCTGGCCGCGAGGGATCGCTCAGCGGAACGGTCACACGATCCGCGTTCCCAGCGGCCGCTGCAGCTGCAAACGCTGCTGGAGCAAGAAGAAGTCCGAAAACGAGACATGAGGCAATCGCCGTGGCGAACAGTCGTCCTCGACGCAACTTTACGTTTTGGCGTCGTGTCAGGGCATCGACTTTAGTCGTGCCGAAATAGGCGCGATTGACTCCCATCCTTGCTGCCGCAGGCCCGAGGGTAGACCGAAGGTCGAAGCGACTTAAGAAAAAGCCTTTCCCTCGAGCCACTCCGCTGGGCTGCACGGCAGCCTTCGGCAGAGAGGTACTTTCATCTTTCATTCCGGCTTGCGGCACGACTGAAGTCGATGCCCTGACACAAACCGGAATCCTGAACTCGGTTGAAAAAGAATTAGGTTTATTAGTCATGACGTTCACGAATATGAATATCTCCGTTTAAGGTTTCGATTTTGATCTCGGGGCCGCCGGCCGCTACGCGTCCTCCGGTGAAACGGTCGGCGCGGAATACAAACTTGCCAGTGGTGCGCTGTTCCTGCGCCTGGCGAGCTGGCAGCGATGACATCTGGAAGTCGCTGTAGATCTCTCCGTTGAAGGTCTTAAAGCGCAGGTCCGCAGAAAGTTTGGGGAGAAAGTACAGGTCGACGTCGCCATTGATCGTCGAGAAAGAAGAGTTATTTTGAGGATTGCCTCGGAAAAAGACCTTTAGTTCCCCGTTGATGGTTTTCGCAGTGCCTGAGCCCGAGATATTCGTCATTTCGACCGCACCGTTCACGTTGTGAACCGAATACTGTCCTGAGACATCTTTCACGATGACGTCGCCGTCGTTGACGGTGCGCGCAGTGAGATCGACGTCGCGCGGAACCTGCAGCTCGAACTCGTACTTGACGATGTAGCCCTGGTGATCGCGGCGGTTGCACCCGTCGCAGTCGTCGCACCTGCATTGGCAGCGAAACGGACCATTCACATAGAACTTGAGCAGACTTCCCTGCTGCGTAACGTCGAGTGTTACTTCTTTCTTTGCCAGTTCGAGCGCGTCTTTCGACTCAGCGCGAATTTTCTTTTTGGCGACGAGCTGTACCTGGTCCGACGATCCGCCGGTGACGTGTACGTTCCCCCAAATGTTGTCGACGACTACGCTTCTACGCTCTCCCGATACGGGAAGAGCATACGATTTGTTGATCGTCTCCTGCTCGGTCACAGTCAGCTCCGACTCTTCCCAGTCGTTGACGTGAACGCGGGGATGGAAGTGTGGACGCGCGTGAACCCTAGCCTGGACATGAACCTCAGGCCGCGGCGATGGGGAGTGCGCTAGCAGGGCTTTGTTCAGTATGAGCGCGATTGCAATGCTGATGACTGCGTGGTGGATTTGTCGGTAGTTTGTCATTGTCGATTCCCTGTTTGACTGTTGCTTCCTTTTTCCATCAGCTCGCAACCTTTTTATCTGTCATCCTGAGCCATCTTTTGGCGAAGGACCTCCCGCGATGCTTCAGTCTGCTTGCAGCATCCTGGCTTTTTGGCGAGAATCCCTGGCCGAAGAGCCGCGACACGGCATTTGCGTCCGACGCATTCCGGGAGGTCCTTCGCCCAAAACAGGGCCTCAGGATGACAGGTGTAAACACCGTCCTAGACCCTCACCCCAGCTGCGAAATCCCCCACTGCGCCCGCTGCCTGACTGCGGGATTTACTTTCGTGTCCTGCTCGATATGACGCAGGCGATCTTTCGCATCGCGTTCCCGCATCTCAACAAACAAATCAATCAACGCGATCTGCACCAGAGGCGATTGCTGATCCTGCAGCGCGGAGAGTAATCCCGCACGAACCTGGCGATCATCCTTGTAGCGCTTCAGCGCATCGAGAGCGGCAAGGCGGACGTCCACGCTGCTGTCGAAACAAAGAGCGTGAAGCAAGGCGGACGCAATTTCCGGATCGGGACGCTCGACTTGCGTGCTGTAGTTCACGCCCTGCAAGCGCTGGCTGGCTGATTGCTGCTCGAGCAACGACAGTGCGACGAGCTGACGCAGGCCTGTGATCTCCGCCTGCATCGACGCAATTTGCGGATTGTTGGGCGGACGTGGCGAATAGTGCTCGCCGATGATGAATCCGACCAGCAGCAGGCAGGCTGCGAGTGCGCTGGCGAGCGGCGGAGCGAAGGCGCTGCGCCACCATGCTGTCCACCAGTTGGCGCGTTCGCCGCGTCCGTTCTTCTCCCAGCGGCCTTCATGGTACGCGTTCAGCATATGTTCAAATCGGGAACGGGATGCCGGACTCGGCTCCTGCGTCGGCAGAGAAGCGAGCTTCTGCCACATTTCGTAATCGGCGCGGCAGTTCGCGCACAGCCCCATGTGCTCTCGGACGAACGCCGTGTCTCGGGAGGTCAGCCGCTGCTCGCAGTAGGCGGGCAAAAGTTCGCAAAAATGTTCGCAGGTCATGGAAGTATTCCTTTCTCAGCGGCGTCTCCAGGCCGCTTCCCGCTGGTGAGCTTTTCGTAAACTCCACGAAGTTCGCGCAGGGCGCGATGAACGCGCACCTTTACAGTGTTCACTTCGCAGTCGAGAAGTCGTGCGATGTCTTCATACTTGAGTTCCTGAAAGCGGCTTAGCACCAGCACTTCACGTTTCTCTTCGGGAAGCATCAGCAGCGCGCGATGTAGAAGCGCTGCTTGTTGCTCCGCATCGGCCGAGTCTGAGTCGACTACGGCGGGCGACATCTCCGGCTCGTAGGGAAGAGATTGCGGATGCTTTCGGTGATAGTCCTGCCGTGCGTTACGGGCGATCTGGTATATCCATGCGCGAAACGGTGTGCCAGGTCGATACGTTTGCCGGTACTTGAGGATACGGAAGAAGACGTCTTGCACCAGGTCTTCGCTCGCGGTCCGATCGCCGGTGAGCCGGCAGTAAAAATTGAACAGCGGATTCTGGTAGCGATCAAACAACACGCCCAGCATTTCTCCGACACCTTCTCGCACTTGCAACATGAGGTCTTCGTCTGGAAGCGAATTGGTCATTGCACGATGCGCGGGAGCTTCGGTGGCGCTGGCTCGGATGAAGCTTGCGTCCCTGGGTACTGCGATTTGCGCCGTTGGCATCTCTGGCTCTTCAGCTCGCCGGCTGAACATCCGTCCCTTTCGCAGATGAAAACCGAGCATAGCGGTAAAGGTTACAGAAGGGTGCCTATCGACGTTTGAAGTCATTAAAAGCGGCTCGAAAAAAGCAATTTTTCCCGCAAGAAATGCCTCAAAGCACGTTCTCTAAGCCAGAAAAGCGTGCTTTGAGCGTTTCTAAGGCGTGCTCTAAGTGGCTGGGAGGAATAACTTTAGGTCGCTTTTAGCGGCGAGTTTGAGCGCACGGAAATGTCTACTAACAAGCGTATTTGAGGTTCTTTAACGCGCTATTTTCTGGGCTGAGAGAAAAAATGGCGGGATCAATAGCCTCAAAGGGAGCAAGGAAGCCTGCAAAACAGGCGTTTACGACTTGGTTTCAGTCGCTTACGAGCATGAATATTTTCCTTGACCCCACCCATTTGAGCGGTTACCCTACGGCTTCTCGCACAGGATTTCGACGATCCTGGCTAGATCTGAGCAACTCTACAAGCTGGTTTTGCATCTCCTATCCCGCGTTAGAGTTTCTCCCCCGGAAGAAAAATCCGCTGCACGAAGTCAATAAAAGTAAGAACCGCGACTTTTCGGGTCTGTGCGCCGTCTAATCGGTAAGCAACTGCTTACCTGGGCTCCCGTAAGGCATGTAGAGGATGATGAGAATATGAGGCATCCTCAAGATTCTAAAATAGAAAGGAAATACTTAATACTATGCGCTCTGATTTGATTTATGATGCTCTCGGTACGGTGCAGAATCGTTACCTCCTGTGTCAGGTGGCTTCGAAGGCCACTCGCAAGTTTCACAAGCCCAACACCCGTGTTCAGGAGACGATGAACGAGGTCCTGAGCCGTGTTGGCCGGGCAAACGACCCAGACCGAGTCATGGGTTCAACTGAAGAAGCGTTCGAGCCGCAGCGGCGGGCTGCTTAAGCAGCCTCCGCCGCGCGCCCGCGCGGCGAATTCCCCTAGGATCCTTCGCAGGTTTTCAGAAGTTTTTCTCGAAATTTTCCTTTTACCTCCCTTGCACAATCCTGTAGGTGATCATGACCATCGCTGAACTGAAAGAAAAGAACATCACAGAACTTACCCGCATCGCGCGCTCCCTGGAACTCCCGGGCGCCAGCGGACTCCGCAAGCAGGACCTAATTTTCAAGATCCTGCAAGCACAGAGCGAGAAAGAAGGACACATCTTTGCAGAAGGTGTCCTCGAAATCCTGCCTGACGGCTATGGATTCCTTCGCTCTCCCGACTACAACTACCTGCCCGGTCCGGATGACATCTACGTTTCTCCATCCCAGATTCGCAAATTCGACCTCAAAACCGGCGACACGGTGAGCGGCCAGGTGCGTCCGCCGCATGAAGGCGAGAAGTATTTCGCGCTGGTTAAGATCGAGGCGGTCAACTTCGAGTCGCCTGATGAGGCACGCAACAAGATCCTCTTCGACAACCTGACGCCGCTTTATCCGCAAGAGCGCATCAAGCAGGAGACGGTGCGCGAAAACATCAGCGCACGCGTTATGGATCTGCTCACGCCGGTCGGCAAGGGACAGCGTGGATTGATCGTCGCGCCGCCGCGCACCGGCAAGACGATGCTGCTGCAGGCGATTGCGAACTCGATTACGACCAATCATCCTGAAGTCGTATTGATCGTGCTGCTCATTGATGAGCGACCGGAAGAAGTTACCGACATGCAGCGTTCGGTTAAGGGAGAAGTCATTTCCTCCACCTTCGACGAGCCTGCTGCGCGTCACGTTCAGGTGGCCGAGATGGTGATCGAGAAGGCTAAGCGACTCGTAGAACACAAGCGCGACGTTGTCATCCTGCTCGACTCGATTACGCGTCTCGCACGCGCATACAACACTATCGTTCCCCCTTCGGGAAAAGTACTCTCCGGCGGCGTGGACTCGAACGCGTTGCAGCGTCCGAAGCGCTTCTTCGGTGCTGCCCGCAATATTGAAGAAGGCGGATCTTTGACGATCATCGCGACCGCGCTCGTGGAAACCGGATCGCGTATGGACGACGTGATCTTTGAAGAATTCAAAGGCACGGGCAATATGGAAATCATCCTCGACCGCAAGCTGGTCGATAAGCGCGTCTTCCCCGCGATCGACATTCAGCGGTCAGGCACGCGTAAGGAAGAACTCCTGATTCCGAAAGACGACCTCGCGCGCATCTGGGTGCTCCGCAAGGTACTGAACCCGCTATCGCCTGTGGAAGCAATGGAATTGCTGATCGATAAGCTGGGCAAGACAAGAGCCAACAGCGAGTTCCTTGCGAACATGAGCTCGATTTAGGAAAAGCACTCAGTTGTCCCAGTTAATTTAAGAGCCTCCGTTAGGAGGCTCTTTCGTTTTGTATAGAATCGAATTTCAACTCCAACTTGGGAGTTACTGTTGTGCCCGATGCAAAGTCCCCGTTCCTCACAGAAGCTCTCCGCACATTTCGCGGGTATAAGACGCGAACGGAAGCAGCCTTCTCGCAGCTTCGTTCAGAAGACTGGTTCCTCCTCATCGATCCCGAGGCGAACTCGATTGCGACCATCGTGAAGCATATGGCGGGAAACATGCGCTCGCGCTGGACGGACTTCCTGACAAGCGATGGTGAGAAACCGAATCGCGATCGCGATAGTGAGTTCGTGCTGGACTCTTCCACAACACCTGAGCAGGTGTTGCTCTGGTGGAATCAGGGATGGAATGTGGTCTTCGCAGCAATTGAGCTTCTCACTGCTGCAGACCTCGACAAGAAGGTCACGATTCGCGGCCAGGAACACACGGTTCTCGAAGCAATCAGCCGACAACTGACTCACTATGCTGAGCACGTTGGCCAAATAATCTTGCTGGCAAAGCACTTTCGCGGCGCAGAGTGGAAGTCACTGAGCATTCCCAAAGGACAATCTGCAAAGCTTGGGGTGTCTGCCGAACTGACCAATCGAGCTCGAAGAGGATAATCCCGCAAAACTCAACTAGCTCGACGAATCTGCGGTATCTCTTCCTTTCCAGGCTCGACGGCCTCTTTCACCGGAGGCTCCTTCCCAGCCGCCTTTGCCAGTTCAGCGTTCACTTCGGCGCCGATCAGGATCGCAGCGCTAGAGAGATAGAACCACAGCAGCAGGGCAACTACGGCCCCCAGTGTGCCATAGCTCTTGCTCAGCTGAGCAAAGTGCTGGAGATAGAAACCCAAGGCGTACGATGCTCCGAGCCACAACAGGACGGCGATTACAGATCCGGGAATGGTTTGCAGGAAACGCCGTTGCTCCACGTTCGGAGCGACGTAGTAGATGATCTCTACCGATAGGAGTGCGCAAACAGCGGCGAGTACCCACCGGAAATAGAACCATCCTGCAGTAAACAAGGGACTAATGTGCAGTTTCGCAGCCAACGTTCCTCCCCACTGCGGACCGAAGAACATGGCAAAGAGCAGAATCGTCACCAGTGCTCCAACGATGATGGTGAGCAGCACTGCGAGAGGCTTGGTTTTCCAAAATGGGCGACCTTCCTGGGCGTCGTAGGCTACATTCAGAGCTTCAATCATCGCGCTAAAGCCGCCTGACGCGGACCAGATCGTTCCAATGATTCCGAACGACAGGAATCCCTTGCGGTTAGTGTGGATCAGGTCAGCCAATACCTTACGAACCATCTCCATCGAATCTGGCGGCACCATATGCGCAAGTCCGCCGAGAATGTAGTCGAACAGTCCTGGGATTGGAACGTACGCGAGCAGGCTGGCCAGAAAAATCAGAAAAGGAATCAGCGACATGAAGAAGTAGTAGGCAAGACCTCCAGCAAAGGCCAGCAGGTGGTGCTGGTCAACGTCCTTGAGCGCCTTTAGAAATGCTCGCCACACACGCAGCAGGTACATGCCCTCTTCTCTCGAAGGTTGGATGAAAGCTGACGATTAGGGGGATGGTTCTTACTCCGGGCAGTTCGCGCCTAAAATGTCTGTCGTGAACAGAACCAGAAGAACGAGATTAGCGATTGTTGCAGTGCTGCTCCTTGGCTATGTCGGTTTTCGCGTCGTTTCCGGAAGTCACGAGCCGACCGTTCCTCCGCGGCAACTCGTCGAACGCGTTGCCCTCGATGTGAATAACCGCCACGACCTCAGTCAGGATGAATCGCGTGGAGGACACACCCTGCAGCGTCATGTCGGCAAAACCGATGCCGAACTTCGCGATCGTCTCCAGAGTGAAGAGGTCTCAGCCGCTTCGACCTATACAGATCGAGCCACCGCGGAGATGGCAGTCGCCGCCGTGATTCGTGAGAACAAAGACAAGATTGATAGATGGCTGCAGCGTCCTGGCGGCCATTCCAATCTGGTACTCGATTACAACAGCAATTCACCTATCGGAAAAAGCATGCGGCGAGGCGAGACCAAATCATTCCCCTGCTCCCATGCAGTAGCGGTTTTGAAATTCCTGAACACAACTGACTATTACGTCCTGACCAGCTACCCCGACTGCTGGAAGCCCTCATGAGAGACCGCAAGGACTCCGGAATTAATCCATCGGACTACTCTGCGTTAAGCAATTTCCTGCGCGGATATCTACACGAAGACAGCGCTCTCAATTACAACTCGGCATCCGCCGCCGCTCGCGCGTTTCGCAAGGACGCTGACGAACGCGAAACAGCGATCGTTCGCTCTGAACTGGATTGCTTACTCCAGGCCACAAGCGCCATGCAAGAATCACAACTGATTCGTATCCTGGAAGACGATCTGGGCTGCCGTCGCCACTTTCATTCCCGGAAGGACATCGAGCAACTCCGAGACGCCCTGAAGTGATCTCCCGTTACAGGAATGACCACAGCACATCTAAGCAAGAACAAGTTCCTGCGCCGACACTCACTCAGCCTCACTACAGCCGCCATCCTGCTGCTCTGGACCGTGCTCTACATTTATTCGGATCCCAGCACACATCTCGGATCGTTCTTCGGCAACGCCATAGCCGATTGGTCCGGCGTCGTAGTCACAGTTCTCGTAACCAAGCATATGTACGAGAAAGGCTCTGTCGAGAGTCTCAGGCCGCCGAAAGAGCCTGTCAATCGCCTGCTGCGCTTTCTGGACGATCACTCACTTACGATTTTTCTGGTTGTAACGGGAATCGCATGGCCCGTATTGTTCAAGTCCATGGATGCGAACGCCAAATGGGGACAGGTCCTCAGAAATATCGTCTCGGAATGGACGCAAATCATCGGCCTCGTCCTGCTCACGAAGCGGCTGCTGGAGTCGGGATCGAAAGAAAGCAAGCGCTGAGAGTTCGTTACTGAGGAGGGCCACCGTACACAATCTTGCCATCCACCATTGTCATCTCTACTTTGGCATCGCGAATCGCTTTCGGATCGATCTTCAACAGATCGTCGCTTACCAGCACCAGATCAGCTAGCTTGC
>Ga0126376_10001411_pt1 | contig 12942 bp, 8 predicted proteins | sample PanSoiMetPlot_15_FD_92760 | JGI IMG/M metagenome (GOLD analysis project Ga0126376, IMG submission 92760) | Tropical forest soil microbial communities from Panama - MetaG Plot_15 | ecosystem: Environmental > Terrestrial > Soil > Tropical forest > Bulk soil | place: Panama | collected 2016-02-17
CTGGAATACATCAATGAGTTGTTCAATCAACTGACTGAGGCGAATATTGACATTCGTATTTACTACGAAGTGCGGGCGAGTCTGTCGCGCGTGAAACTCAGGGAGATGCGCCAGGGCGGTTTGTTCTCGATTCAGCCCGGGGTAGAGAGTTTTTCCACGCACATTCTCAAGCTGATGAGAAAACACACCACCGGCGTGCGCAACCTGGAGTTGATCAAGTGGTCCACTTACTACGGCATCAACAATCTCTACAACCTTCTGCTGCGATTTCCAGGTGAGACACTCGAAGACTATCGCGCGCAGTGTGAAGTGATCGCGAAGATTCACCACTTCCAGGCGCCCTACGCGATTGCTAAAGCACGCGCGGATCGTGGGTCGCCGATGTTCACAGAACCCGAGTCGCAGTCGGTCACGCGGCTCGTGCCGTCGCCTTGCTACGAGTATCTGTTCCCAAAGGATCGTTTCGATTTGAACCGTGTTTCATACTATTTTGAGCACGAGATGGGGAACACGCTCGCGGATAACGAGTACGAGGAGATCTTCGAGGCGGTCGATGTCTGGCAGCAGCGTTGGAAACAGCGGCCGCGACCATACCTGCGTTACCGAAAGGCGTGGGCGACGATCCTGATTGAAGACGGGCGAAACTGTTCGACAAAGGTCTCAAAGTATTCGGATCTTTACGCCAATCTCTACGAGTACTGTGGGGACGCGCGCAGCCGTAAAGAAATCTCGGCGAAGTTCGATGACGCTCCGTGGCTCGACGCCGCGCTCGAGGAGTTTGTGGCTAAGGATCTGATGGTCCATCTGGACAATCGGTATCTCAGCCTGGCATTACCGGAGAATCCGTATTATTGAGGCGGCGAATATAGGTCCTATAAGTCCTGTAGGACCTATATCTTTTCGTGATCCCATGCTGCGCGAAGCACTTTCGACCACTCTCAGATCGCTTCCCGCGAACTTTCAATCACAACGCGCCGAGTTGCTCGACATGCTGCAGCGGCGCGGGATTCTCTATCGCTCCGAAACGCAGCCGGTGCTCTCGCGTGACGGCACCTCCGCACGCTGGATGCTCGATTCATTGTCCGTCACTCTCTCACCGAGAGGCGCTGAGTTGGCAGGGAAGTGCATTCTCGAACTGCTCAAACGATTCGATGGCCGGCAGTTAGCGACTTACGGTTTGACTGGCGTTCCGATCCTGCAATCGTGCGTACTCCAGGATAATCGCTATCGTGGTCTACTCGTTCGCAAGGAACGCAAGCAACACGGATCCTGCAAACTCATCGAAGGCGAGATCGATGCGGCTGAGCCCGTGATCGTGATCGACGACTCCGTAAGCTCCGGAACGTGCATGACTGAGGCCACGGAGCGACTGGAAGCTGCGGGCCTGCGCGTCGAGGGCGGGATTTGCCTGGTGCGCTTCGGTTGGCACAACGGTTACGCCCTCATGCAGCAGAGCGGCTACCACATGGAAGCCGTCTACGACATCTGGGACGACTTCATCGCCTACATGGACGACGAAGACAAGCCACTCGCGAATCCTTCAAAATGGTTTCCGCAGTTTGAATGGCACACCGAATCAGCGCCTGAACACCTGCATCCTGCTCAACTCGCCCGCGTCGTAATTTCGGAATACCTCTCGTCCGAGAAGCTCCTGCGCCCGCCGCAACACCTGGACAAAAACTACGACTCCGCGGGCGGCGCGTGGGTAAGCATTCGCTCGCGCCAGAATGTCCATCGACGCCACGCGCGTGGCGGCTTCTGGCATTTTCCGGGCGAGACATCGCGATCGGCGGCAGACGATGTCGTGATGGCTTCAGTGAGCACGGCCGCGACTCTGCCGCGTGGTGACGAAGGGTTGAGCATCATCGATCAAAGCGCCTTCGCGGTCACATTCTTCAATGCGCTCGAACAGTGCACGCCCGGTCAACTCGATAACGATCGCTACGGAATCGTGGTGCGCAGTCTCGAGCGACGCGAACGCATGGGCGGCGCGTTGCCGCGTATGCCTGGCATTGTTAACGAGTGGGCCCAGTTTCAACACGCGCGCATTAAAAACGCGCAGCTTGTTTCGTTTGAGCCTTACGAACTGTTTCGTCACGACGTCGTAAAGGCAATCGAACCCGAGGCGACCTGGCAACCGACCGGCGTTCCAGCGCCCGAAGAACTTCCCTGGCACAACGACCCCAAAGTGTGTGGACCGATTGCGGCGCGCGCTCGCGATCTGGTGCTGGTCCATTTGTTTGGCAAGCCTGAAGCGTTTCAGTCGTTGCCGGACGATCTGCTGCCGAAGAATGTTGAGTCGCTGTACGTGACGGTCTATTTCGACGGTCGCTTGCGCGGCTGCATGGGATCGGCAGTTCGCAAACTGGACGACGATTTGCGCCGGAGCGTTGCGGCCGCGCTGGACGATCAGAGATTTGATCCGGCAAGCCCGGTTGATACTAATTCAGTCGCGGTGACTGTTTCGCTGCTTTTTAATCCACTCGAAATCGGATACGCGCCACCCGAGGAAGTAATCAACTACTATCGTCACGGCGATCAGACGTTGATGGTCTACCATGGCAATCAAGTCGGTTTGCTGCTGCCTTTTGTGGCTTCGCTTTGGAATTACGATGCGGTGAATTTTGCGAAGGCCGTGCTTCAAAAGGCCGGAATCGCTGAGCCGCCGTACAACTGGTGCCGCTTTGATTCGGCGACGTGGTTCGCGGGGAACGACGGCATGTGGGCCACTGTCGGCGGCTTTGCGGCGCCGCAAAAGAACTTGCCTCCGGCCAACGACCTGATCGCGAACCACGGCAAGCTGCACGTGCATTACCTGCTAAAACACTTGCGCGACGACGGCACGTTTTATTCGGCTTACGAGCCTTTTCAAAACCGTTTGCTCGAGTACGTTGATGTGGCGAGACTTGCTCACGGTGCGTGGGTTCTGGCGCGCGCTCACAAGATGTTCGGAGGCAAGGAAGTAAACAACGCTGCGGACAAAGTACTCGATTCGCTACTGGCCCAGACCATTCACGATGAAGATGAGATCTGGTTACAACGCGACAACGAAACTCCATCAGTTGCGGAACTTTCGTTTCTGTTGTTGGCATTGAGCAATCTCGCCGGCAGCGATCCGCGTCGTTCTTTCATAAAAGATCTCGCCACGACACTCTGGCGACGTGTCGAGCTTCCGCACGGTCGAATCGCGACTCACAAGAACCCAGACGACCCTTCGCCCGACGCGTTTCAAGACTACTTCCCAGGTCAGGTCTTGCTCGCCCTCGCGACTGCCTGCGAAGCGAACGCCTCAACCGTCGATGAAGAGCGCCTCCGACGCAGTTTTCAATACTACCGTCATCGCTTTCGTTACAAGCGTCACTTCGGACAGGTGACGTGGCTGCTGCAAGCCTTCGGTAAATGGTGGCAAGTCACCGGCGACACGCAATTCGCCGCCATGGTCTTCGAAATCGCCGACTGGCTACTCGGATATCAACAGGACAAGACGGGCGCCTTCATCAACGATCACCAGTCGAACACTCCCGGCTACACAACCGCCGTCTATCTCGAAGGCATCGGCGCCGCATTGCCCGTCGCAAAAGGTACGGACCGTTATCAGACTTACTACGACTCGTTCGCGCGCGGTTTTACCTTCCTCGATCAACTCATAATTCAGGAGCGAGATCGAGCCATACTGCCAAATCTCGACTTCGCTCTGGGCGGTCTGCGACAGGGTCTCCACTACAGCGAGGTGCGCACAGACTTCGTACAGCATTCGCTCTCGGCGATTCTCGAGTTCCTTCAACTTGGCGAAGGCGCGATTGACTGTGCAGCGGTTTTCACGGTTTAATCAGCCGCGGCATAGAAACTAAAACCCCTGTCTAATTCCAGGAGAAACATACTTAGTGAGTCTTTTGCTTGAGGGAAAACGTGCGTTCGTAACCGGTGGAACGCGCGGCATAGGTGCGGCGATTTGCGACGTGTTTGCGCGTGAAGGCGCGGATGTGGCTTTTAGCTACAACTCGCGCGACGACCTCGCCGCCGAAGTGGGTCAAAAGATCGAAGGATACGGGCGAAAGGCATTCAATTCGAAAGTGTCCGTGGTCGATCGCGTTGGGATGAAGAAACTGACGCGCGAACTGGTCGAGAAGTGGGGCGGCATCGATATTCTCGTCAACAACGCCGCCATCAATCGTGGCGACAACTTCGCCACCACCACCGACCGCGCCTGGGATGAAGTGATTCACACGAATGTGGACAGCCTGTTTGCGGTCACCAAGCCGATCTACAAACAGATGATCCGGCAACGCAAGGGAATCATCCTCAACATCACTTCGATCGGCGCCATGCGCGCCCTGCCGACCGCGGTTCACTACGCGACGTCGAAAGCGGCGATGATTGGTTTCACGAAGTGTTTGTCGCGCGAAGCGGCGACGTTCGGTGTGCGTGTGAATGCGATCGCGGCAGGTATCTTCGACACCGATCTTGCGCAAGCGCTGCCCGATCGACTGTTGCAGATGCACGATTTCTGGACCTCAGCCGGACGTCTCGGCCGCCCCGAAGAGCTCGCCGAATACGCTGCATTCATGGTCAGCGATCGAAACAGCTTCATGAACGGTGAGGTCGTGATCGTCGACGGCGGCGCAATAACTTAATCCGTTTTATCTGCGGTTTGATTCATCCGCTTCTCGAGTTGGCGAAGCGTTCGTTGCAGCTCACCCAAACGTCTGAACGCAGCCGTCGATCGCAACCAGTCTTTATTATCAAACGCCGGAATCCCTGAGATCACTTTGCCGGCTGGTATGTCATGACTCGTCGCGCTCTTGGCTGTCAGGACCACGTCGTCACCGATGGTCAGATGACCGGCGACGCCTGCCTGGCCCGCGAGAATCACTCGACTGCCGATGTGAGAACTTCCCGCCAGTCCGACTTGCGCGCACAACAACGAATCCTCGCCGACCGTACACGAGTGTCCGATCTGCACGAGGTTGTCGAGCTTCGAGCCGCGACCGATGCGACTCTCGCCGACCGAAGCGCGATCGATCGTGGTGGCTGCGCCAATCTCAACGTCGTCTTCGATCACAACGCGCCCCGTCTGCGGGATCTTCAGCCAGCGTTTCTCTTCGTCCTTGGCGTAACCAAAACCATCGCAACCGATCACGGCGTTGTTGTGAATGATCACGCGTTCGCCGATCACAGTGCGTTCGCGCAGCGCGACGCCGGAATGTATGACCGAGCCTCTGCCGATCGTGACGTCGTTATAGACCGTCACATTCGGATGAATACAAACATCGTCGCCGATGAAGACGTTGCGACCGATCACGGAGCACGCGCCAATCGCGACACGTGCGGCGATGCGCGCACTCGGGTCGATAACCGCGGAGGGATGAATAAACGGCTCGAGCTCCGCTTCCGGATTGAAGATTCTCAGCGCGCGCGTGTAGGCGAGGTAAGGATCTTTGACGCGGAGTATCGCGATCTGTTTTTCAGTCGTTGCGTCTTCGCCGAGGTAAATCGCTGATGCGCGCGTGGTGTTGACGCGGGGCGTATAGCGAGGGTTCGCGAGAAAAGTAACGTGCCCTTCGCCGGCCTCGTCCAATCCCGAGGCGCCCACGATCTCCACGTCATCCGTAGCGCCTTCAACACGTGCACCAGTCAACTCTGCCAACTCTGAAAGTCTCATACCCACCTCACATAATCGAAACCGGATCGATCTCGAGATTAACCGTTCGCAAATTTATTCCACCGTCAGCCGCTTTTTTCAGCGCCGCATCCGCAACCTCGCGCAGGTGCTTCCGGCTGCGCGACTTTATCAACAGTTGAAAACGATGCTCACCTTTGAGCCGCGACAGCGGCGCCGGCGCCGGACCGAGCACGCGACACTTGCGCTCCTGGTTCGCAGCATCCAGTTGTTTGCGCAGCTCAAGACTATCAGAACGCACGCGCCCGAGGTCCGGTCCATGGACCAGCACGCTCGCGAGCGCCACAAACGGCGGATACGAATGATTCTGACGATAGCGCAGCTCTTCTTCGTAGAACGCTTCGTAATCCTGTGCGCATGCGTGGCGCAAAGCGTAATGATACGGATGATATGTTTGAATCAGGACTCTTCCCGGTCGATCGCCGCGCCCTGCTCGTCCAGCAACCTGAGTGATGAGTTGAAAGGTCCGTTCCGCGGCACGAAAGTCAGGCAACGCGAGGCCGACGTCTACTGAGACCACGCCAACCAGTGTCACGTTCGGAAAGTCATGACCCTTGGCCAGCATCTGCGTGCCGACGAGCGTGTCGATCTTTCCGGCGCTGAAGTCAGCCAGCGACTGCTCGAACACTTTGCGTCGCGCAGTCGTGTCGCGGTCGATGCGCGCAACGCGCAGGGAAGGGAAAAGCAACCGGAGCATCTCTTCGAGTTGTTCCGTGCCTTCGCCGACGTAGTAGATGTACTTCTTCCAGCATGACGGGCACACGCGCGGAACCGCTTCGCGGTGATTGCAGTAGTGACAGACGATCACGCGCTCGCTGCGATGATACGTGAGCGTCACGTCGCAGTTCGGACACTGCACGGTCTCGCCGCACGAGCGGCACAGGATAAAACTGGAATAGCCGCGACGATTGAGCAGAATGATCGACTGTTCGCCGCGTTCGCGCGTGTCGCGAATGGCTTCGAGCAGTTCGTCAGAAAACACACGCGGTTTTCCGTGCCGCGCGAAGACCGTTCGCATGTCGATGATCTTCGCCGTTGCCATCGGCCGCGCGCCGATGCGCTCAGGCAAACTGACGCGCGTGTACTTGCCTTTGCTCGCGTTGTGAAAGGACTCGAGCGATGGCGTGGCGGAGCCGAGCACCACCGTGGCCGACTCTTTTTGCGCGCGCACGATCGCGACGTCACGCGCGTTGTAATAAGGCGATTCCTGTTGCCGGTACGATGATTCGTGCTCTTCGTCAACCACGATGAGTCCGAGGTTTTTGACCGGAGCAAAGACTGCCGAGCGCGTGCCGATAACAACGCGAGCGTCGCCGTTTTTGACGCGCGTCCACTCATCGAATCGTTCGCCTTTCTGAAGAGACGAGTGAAAGATCGCGACTTGATCGCCGAAGCGTGCGCGCAGCCGTCGCGAGAAGACCGGGGTCAGGGCGATTTCGGGCACGAGCATCATCGCGGAGCGACCGAGGCTGAGGGCTTTGCTCATGGCGCGCATGTAGATTTCAGTTTTACCGCTGCCTGTGACGCCGTGCAGCAGGAAGGCTGAGTAAGCGCCCGAGTTCAGCTGTTGCTCGATTTGTGTGAGCACAGAGGCTTGTGGCGCAGTCAGCGTGTGAACTTCTGATTGGATACCGAGTCCGTCACTCAGCGGATCGCGACGCACTGCTTCAACTGAGATTTCGACGAGTACTTTCTTTTCGAGTGACGTAACGGTCGCTGCGCTGACGCCGGCGGTCGTGAGCAACGCTTGCAACGCCATCGGACCATGACTCTCGAGCGCAGAGATGGCGCGTCGCTGTGCGTCGCCGAGCTTTTCGTCGTTGAGCTCCAGGGGTTGTCGTAAGCGAACAAAGCGACGCAGCTTGGGCTTTGCAAAAGAGCCGCCGCCTTTCTTCGGAGACATGCCCGGAGGCAGAGCAGCTTTGATCACTTCGCCGAGCGGGCAGGCGTAGTAGTCAGCGACCCAGCGCGCCAGTTCCAGGATCTCGGGATTGCAAACCGGATCTGCGTCGACCAGAATTTGCGCGTCTTTTATGTCTGTTTCGGTGAGACTTTGCGGTAACTCGTCGATGATGTCGACGATGTATGAAGTGACGACAGTTCGACCCAGCGGGACTACCAAACGGGCGCCTGGCTTTGCTTCCGTGCTTTGTTCAGCACTCAAGCGGTAAGTAAATGTTTGAAAGACGTGCAGCGGAACTGCGACTTCAGCGTATGAGGTTTTAGCCACGGATTGCACAGATTAACACGGATCTACCGATCCGAAAGATCTGTGGTTGTCCAGGTAATCGCGTACCTTCTTTAAGTCTTCCCACGTCTCACGTTTCTTGGAAGGATCGCGCAGCAGGTAAGCCGGATGGAAGGTGGGCATTACTTTGATGCCTTTGTAATCCTGAAACTGTCCGCGCAGTCGTGTGATGCCTTCGCGCGTGTCGAGCAGGTTTTTCATCGCGGTGTTGCCGAGCACGACGATCACTTCGGGTTGGACCACCGCGATTTCTCGCAGCAGAAACGGTTTGCACATCGAGGCTTCTTCGGTGGTTGGCGCTCGGTTGCCGGGCGGACGGCAGCGATTGACGTTGCCGATCAGAACTTCTTCGCGTTTCATGCCGATCGCTTCGATGATTTTGGTGAGCAGTTGTCCGGCGCGACCGACGAAGGGATGCGCCTGCATATCTTCGTCTGCGCCCGGCGCTTCGCCGACGAACATCAGTCGTGCTTTGCGATTTCCCTCGGTGTGGACGACGTGCGTGCGTTGCTGGTGCAGCGGACAGCGCGTGCAGTCACCGATGTCGGCGTGGATCTGTTCGAATGTTTCGGTTGATTTCGTGAGCTTCACCGGCGCCGGCGTGAGGTCGCCGAATAATGATGTGAGCGGTTCACTTGCGGTTGGTTTTGGAGCCGGAGCGGTCTCAACTCTTGGTGGTTGAACAGCGACCGTCGGCACGGACGCGGTCGATACCTGTATCCCCTCAACCCCCAACACCCGCAGGTGCTCCAATTGCTTCTTCGTCTCCGTCACAAGGCTGATAAGTTCTTTGGACGCCATAGCACGTTTGTAGGGGCGGCCCTCCGTGGCCGCCCGTCGTTTGTAACACCATTTTTTCGTAACACGGGCGGCCACAGAGGGCCGCCCTACAGTCCGCCGTTGATCTCAAATGCCACGCAGCCGGACTATAACATCAAGGATCCGATCCGCGGCTTCGCGCTTCGATAGCAACGGCAACTCAACCGGATTAACCTGATCTTTCGTGATAATCGTAATCGCGTTTGTCGCTGAGTCGAAACCCGATCCCTCACGCGTCACGTCATTCGCAACAATCGCGTCGAGCTTCTTGCTCTGCAATTTGTCTCTCGCGTTCTCAATCATGTTCTGAGTTTCCGCGGCGAAGCCAATAACCAACATCCCATTCGCACGCGACGCAGCAACTTGCGAAAGAACGTCGGGCGTTCGCTCAAGCGTCAACGTAATCTGGCCATGTGACTTCTTGATCTTCTGTTCAGCGCGCTGCGCCGGTCGGTAATCTGCAATCGCCGCGGCGCCGATGAACACCGAGTGTTTCGCGATTTCCTGTTCAACTACCTGCGACATTTCCTCCGCCGACAATGCCTGCAAGATTCGCGCGCCTGCAGGCGGATTCACTGTTGTGACTCCAGCCACCAAAGTGACCTCAGCGCCACGTCGCATAGCCGCTTCGGCAAGCGCAAATCCCATTCGTCCTGAAGATCTGTTCGAGATAAATCGTACCGGATCGATCTCTTCGCGCGTCGCGCCCACCGTAATCAATAATCTCTCACCTGCCAGGTCCCGGGATTGCGATGCTGCGAGAATCTCCAAGGCCGCCGCGACAATCTGTTCCGGTTCACTCAGCCGTCCCGGACCAATGGTCCCGCAAGCCATCTCACCTGCATCAGGCTCGACAACGTGCACACCATCGGCTCGCAATCGCTCCAGGTTGCGCTGCGTTGCCGGATGTTCCAGCATCGTCGTGTTCATCGCGGGCGCAATCAACACCGGCGCAGTACATGCGAGATAAGTTGAACTCAGAAAATCGTCAGCCACGCCATTCGCAAACTTCGCGATTATGTTCGCCGTCGCCGGGGCCACGATCAACAAATCGGTGGTCTGCGAGAACGTAATGTGCGCGATCGGATCCGGATTGTCCGGCGCGTAGTCGTCGACAACCACGTGACTTCCCGACAGCGCGCGGAAAGTTAACGGCTGCACAAACTCACACGCACGTTTCGTCATCGCCACTCTTACAACGCACCCCGCCCGCTGCAACCCACGCAACACCTCGACGGCTTTGTAAGCCGCGATACCGCCACAGACGCCGAGTGCAATGTTCTTTTTGGACGCGGGAGCTTGAGGGTCTGAAGAAGACATGCCGCTTAACGGAAAACGAAGATCAATGTAACATTGCTGAAAGACACGCGCAATTTAGTCGCTTCCAGTGCTGATATAATTCATGGGCCACAATAAAAAAATAGGATTACCTCCCGTTAGGAGCAAGGCCATGGCAACTATCAGGGGAAGACTCTTCGCTTTTGGGCTGGCCGCTTTTTGCGCGTTCACGTCTGTTCAGGCCAAACACACTCGACAGCGCTCGGATGACGAATTCGGACCAGTGGTTCGTGCGTACCTCGGATATCTCAAGAACGAGCAGGAAGTGGTCGACGACCGGGTGAGCCGCCGCGAGGTCAGTGCCGCCTATTATCGCCGGAATTCCAATCGAATACGGGCCTTGCGTCAAATGGCCATACGCCTGGCGCGCGAGAGCCACAACGACTATTTGCCGGAGCTGGAAGCAGTTTCGGGAAACGAAATGAACCTGCTTTTTGGTTCCAATCCACCCCACATCGCTACTCTGAAGGCTGGAGAAGTGCTCCGAAACACCTTCAGATTTCTGGGAGTTGTGCGCGCAGGCGAGAACTTCTACCTGTTTGCCCGTCTGGATCCGTACGAGCAGGCGGAGTTGACTGAAAAAGCTTCCGCGCTCCGCCGTTCCCAGTGAGCCTGATTGCCTGTATCTTTTTGGGCCACGTTCTGGACCATAAAGGCCGTCTGTCTGTTGACACAGATTTGTGGCAAAGTTAAGCCAAATGATTGTTGACAGAGGGCTTTTATTAGTGTAATAAATCCCATGTTAGTGGCCTGTACGGCCATAAACCCAAAGTAATACTGGCTTTGCACGGGTTGCTAACCATCAGCAGTTTTTCCCACGACTGTTTGGCCGTCGCGGTACGCAATTAAGACCTTTGTGTTTCACTATACGGGAGGAAAGTTAATGATCAGCAAAACTTGGAGCCGCAAGTCTATCGCGACTGTTGTGGCGGTTGCCGTTTTGAGTGTTTACTCAATGGTGGTGTTGGCCGCGCCGGGCGCGAAGGTGTCAGGCGAGCTATCGGTTACCGGGCAAGTCACGGTCAACGGCCAGAAGATGATTTCCGGTGGCACGATTTTCACTGACTCCACAATCAGCACCGCGGCTCAAAGCAGCGCTTCAGTGAGCATCAGCAAGGTTGGTCGCGTTGAACTCTCACCGAACAGCAATCTTCGCCTCAGTTTTGCGGAGAACAGCATCGTCGCGATGCTCGAGACTGGCAGTGCTCAGGTGTCAACGTTGGCCGGTACCACGGTTAACCTGACCACCAAGGATGGGACGGTTGTTGTCGATGGCAGCCAGGCGACCTCGTTCACCGTCAGTGCATCACGTGGACGGACCTCGATGTCGACCTTGTCGGGTGTTGCTCAGTTCAAGACTGGCGGAAGCGTCAAGCAAGTTGCCGCCGGCGAAAGCGCAACTGCGGGAACCCCGAAACCCCAGGGTGACGATGACGATGGCCTGAGCGGCGGCGCGTTGGCTGTGTTGCTGCTTGCTATCGGTGGCGCGGTGGCTGGTGTTCTTTATGCCGCGTTCCATAACAACGACCTTAACTTCGGCGGCAGCGTTACCGTAGTCAGCCCGACTAAGTAAGTCGTAAAGTTAGTTTGGGTTGAGTAAAAATACTGTGGCACTGGTAGCCAGCGCTGCGGTCAGCTAAATTGACCTTGCGGGTCACGCGAAATTCACGCGCGTGGCCCGCAAGGTTTTGAATGCCCGGAAGAAGTAGTTAAATGCATATTGCTGTAATTGGAACCGGTTATGTTGGCCTCGTGACTGGCGCATGCTTTGCCGAGTTTGGTGTCGACGTCACTTGCGTCGACGTTGATGAAGATAAGATCGACCGGCTGCTCGAAGGCGTAATGCCGATTTACGAGCCCGGCCTCGAGCAACTCGTCCTGAAAAATACTCAGGCCGGCCGTCTCAGGTTTACCACTGACGTTCGCCAGGCCGTCGAACAAGCGCTCGTTATCTTCCTTGCCGTGGGAACCCCACCAAAGCCCGACGGATCTCCAGACCTTAGCTTCGTTGAGCAGGCAGCCTCGTCTGTGGCCGAATACATGAACGGTTACAAGGTGATCGTCACTAAGTCGACAGTGCCGATCGGTACCGGTGAGCGTATCCGCAAACTAATCAGCGAACGTAAGAAAACACGCGCAAACTTCGGCGTCGTTTCAAACCCGGAGTTTCTCCGCGAAGGCGCCGCGATAAACGACTTCATGCGTCCGGATCGCGTTGTCATCGGCAGCGCCGACGAAGAAGCGATCGCGATCATGAAAGATCTTTATCGCCCGCTCTACTTGATCGAAGCGCCGTTTGTAATTAGTTCACTCGAGGCCGCCGAACTGACGAAGTACGCTGCCAACGCGTTTCTCGCGACGAAAGTCTCATTCATTAACGAGATCGCGAACCTGTGCGACAAGATCGGTTGCGACGTTCACGACGTCTCGCGTGCGATCGGCATGGACAAGCGCATCGGTAGCAAGTTCCTGCATCCCGGTCCGGGTTTTGGTGGTTCCTGTTTTCCCAAAGACACGCGCGCGCTGGCGTCAGTCGCGAAACAATACGACTGCCAGTCCCTCATCGTTGAGGCCGTGATCGAAGTGAATCAACGACAAGGACGCGAGATGCTTACAAAGATTCGCAAGCTGGTTGGTTCACTACAGGGAAAGACCATCGCTGTTCTCGGACTCGCGTTCAAACCCGAAACCGACGATATGCGCGAGGCGCCGGCGATTGGAATAATTCGCAGTCTGCTCGATGATGGCGCCGCAGTGCACGCTTACGATCCGGTGGCGAAACATGAGGCGATGAAAGTGTTGCCGGACATCGTCTACGCCGACGATGAGTACGCTGCGGTTAAAGGCGCGGACGCGC
>Ga0126376_10001412_pt1 | contig 12942 bp, 10 predicted proteins | sample PanSoiMetPlot_15_FD_92760 | JGI IMG/M metagenome (GOLD analysis project Ga0126376, IMG submission 92760) | Tropical forest soil microbial communities from Panama - MetaG Plot_15 | ecosystem: Environmental > Terrestrial > Soil > Tropical forest > Bulk soil | place: Panama | collected 2016-02-17
GCCTGCGTGTCGGCGAGATGGGCTTCGAGGGTGGTGAAATCTGGAACGTCGGCAGCCTGGGCGAGAAGCTGCGTGAGGCCGGTGCCGGCGGATTTTGCGTCAAAGGGCGCTGCGACGCACAGGCGCAGGATGTGGCCGAGATCCTGATAGAGGCGCATTGCCGGCCGCAGCACCTCTGCGTCCTCAACTGCGAGAATCCCGGCGCGCAAGGCCTTATCGAACACAGACGCCGTTGCGATATCGAGGATGCCGGGTGTCGCGGCTGCGTGCACGAGTTGAAGATACTGTGCAATGAATTCGAGATCGATGAGGCCGCCGGCGGCGTATTTGAGGTCCCAACGCGCACTGTCGCCCTTCTCGGCCGCGATGGCGCGGCGCATGTCGACGACATCGGAGGCGACCGTCCGGGCATTGCGCCGCGTGCACAGGACTTCTCTGATGACGGTTTCGACCCGCGCAGCAAGCGCCGGCGCCCCGGACACCACGCGGGCACGCGTCAGCGCCAAGTGCTCCCAGGTCCAGGCTTCACGGTGCTGATAGCTCTCGAAGGACGCGATCGAGGTCGCGACCGGCCCGGAACGTCCGGACGGCCGCAGCCGCATATCGACATCATAGAGGCGGCCGTAGTTGGTCCGGGTGGTCAGCGCGTTGACCAGGCGTTGGGTAAGACGCGCGAAATAATGGGCGGCGTGGAGCGGGCGCGGACCGTCGGAATCGGGATGGGCTGGGTCGAAGTCATAGACCACGATCAGATCGAGATCGGAGTTCGCCGCCATTTCGCGGCCGCCCAGCTTGCCCATGGCGAGCACCACGGCATCGCCGCCTCGCACCTCCCCGTGGCTCGGCCGCAAGATATCGATCACCTCGGCATGGAGCGCCCGCACGATCGTGTCTGCAACCGCCGCGAAGGCCTCGCCGGCCTGCTGGGCCGATACGGTGCCGGAGAGAATGCGGGCGCCGATGAGAAAACCCTGTTCCTGCCCGAACCGACGCACGCGATCGAGAAAGTCCTCGTAAGAGTCCGCCTGATCGAGCGATCTCGCGAGGCCGGCGGCGAGCCTGTCCCGTCCCGGCAGCGCACCGAAAAACGCCGGATCGATCAGCGGATCCAGCACCTCCGGGTGTAGCGCCAGCGTATCCGCGAGCCGCGGGGCGGCGCCGAGCACGCGCGCCACGAGAGCCACCAGGTCGGGGTTTTGCTGGAGCAGCGCGAACAAACGCGCACCGCCATGCAGGTTGCCAAGGAAGCGGTCGAAGGCGGCGAGCGCGGCGTCGGGATTTTCCGCCCGCGCGATGTGGTCGATGAGGAGAGGCGCGAGCGTGGCGAAGTGGGTGCGCGCGGTCTCTCCCTTGAGGCCGCGCGGTTGCCCGGCAAGCCAGTCCCGTACCGTCGCTGAGACGGCCATCGGGTGGCGGAAGCCCATCTCGCTCAGCTTCGCAAGCGTTTCCTTGGCGTCCGCCTCCGGCGGAAACACGAGGCCGCGGCGTTCGGCGTCATCGAGCGACGCGTGCTCGAACAGGCGCGCGTAACGGCTCTCCACCGCTCGCAGATGCCTGAGCAGAACTTGTGCGAACGCATCGCGGTCAACGTAGCCAAGGAAGCGGGCGAAGCGATCGAGCTCGTCGCGCCGCGACGGCAAGGTATGGGTCTGCTCATCGGCCACCATCTGCAGCCGGTGCTCGACCATGCGCAGGAACCGATAGGCGTCTTCAAGATCGGCACTGGTTGCCGCATCAACCCAGCCGCCATCCGCGAGCGCGCGCAGCGTCGCCAGCGTCTCGCGGCGGCGCAATTGCGGATGGCGTCCACCGGCAATGAGTTGCTGGGTCTGAACGAAGAATTCGATTTCCCGGATACCGCCACGACCGAGTTTGATATTGTGTCCCTCGACCGCGACCACGCTGTGGCCACGATAGGTGTGGATTTGGCGCTTCATCTCGTGAATGTCGGTCAGCGACACGAAATCCAGGTATTTGCGCCAGATGAAGGGCACGAGATTGGCGAGGAGCGTCGCCCCGACGGCGCGGTCGCCGGCGCACACGCGTGCCTTGATCAAAGCAGCGCGCTCCCAGTTCCGGCCGATGCTTTCGTAATAATCGAGCGCGGCCGGAACGGACATTGCGATCTGGGTCGAAGCGGGATCCGGCCGCAGGCGCACGTCGACCCGGAACACATAGCCGTGCTCCGTGCGTTCCTGGAGAAGCCGGACGAGCTGACGGGTCAGGCGCACGAACAGCGGCCCCGCTTCGGTGCCTGGCGCCAATGCCGCCGACTGAGGTTCGAAAAATATGATGAGATCGATGTCGCTTGAGTAGTTGAGCTCATGGGCGCCCATCTTGCCCATGGCGAGCACGAACAGTCCGCAGCCGTTCTCCGGATGGGCGGGATCGGGCAGGGCGAGCTTGCCGGCGCGCGCCGCCTGACGCAGCACATGGCGCAGCGCAGTGGCGACCGCGATATCGGCCACCTCGGTCAATGCCGCCGTGACCTGCATCACCTCCCACACCCCGCCGATATCCGCCAAGGCAATCAGCAGTGCCGCTTCAGCCTTCATGATGCGCAGAAGGCGCATCGCTTCGGCATCCGTTGCGTTCGCTGGCATCTCCGCCGCAGTGGTGCGCATGTTCGCCAGCCGCTCGTCAGGATCGGATTGCAGCAGCGCTGCCAGCCGCGCCGGATCCGCGCGTACCAAATCCCAAAGATAGGTCGAGGACGACGCAATAGCTTCGATCAGGGCGCGGACGGGGGGGTGCACCGCCATGATATGGCGCATCGTGCGCGCCGCGTCGCATTTGGCGAGTTCCGCCAACCACGCAGCCACCCGGCTGCGTCCGGCGTCATCCGCAACAGCGTGGGGCGCCGCCAGGCGCGCCGCAAAGCTGCGGCGGTCATTCGGAACGCTCACGCGGCCTGCTGAGGTGGCATGGCTACGCGCGGCAGCGAAATGCACGCCCGCAGGCCCGGCGCATTGTCCTCGAGCTTGAGTTCGCCGCCATGAAGCCGAGCGACGGCGGAGACCAGGCTCAAGCCGAGCCCGGAACCCGGCAGCGAACGGCTTTGCTCGAGGCGCACAAAGCGATCGAGGACGCGGGAGCGGTCGCCCTGTGGAATGCCGGGGCCGCGATCGCTGACCGTGAGCACGACTCTATCCTGCTCGGCGTCGGCCTTGACCAGGATTCCGCAACGCTCGCCATTGACGGCACCTGATGGTTCCTTCGCCGCGGGCGCGGCATACTTGATGGCGTTGTCGACCAGATTGGCGAGCGCCTGGCTGACGAGCTCGCGATTTCCCTTGACGGCAGCGTGTTGTTTCGCCTGGACTTCAAGCGTCAGCCCCTTATCCTCGGCGAGCGGCTCGTAAAGCTCGCTAACATCGCGTGCAACGTCGGCGACATCGAACTCCGCCATGCCCTCGCGCACCTCTCCGGACTCCGCCCGCGCGATCATCAGCAACGCATCGAAGGTGCGGATCAGTCCGTCCGATTCCTCGATGGTCTCTTCCAGCACGCGGCGGTAATTGGTTTCGGTGTTGGCCGCGCGCAGCGCCGCCTCGCAGCGGTTGCGCAGGCGCGTCAGCGGCGTCTTGAGGTCGTGGGCGATGTTGTCGGTGACTTCTTTCAGGCCACGCATGAGCGACTCGATGCGCTCCAGCATGCCGTTGAGGTTGAGAGCCAGACGGTCGAACTCGTCGCCGCTGCCGATGACCGACAGTCGGCCCGACAGGTCGCCCGCCATGATGGTCTGCGCGGTACCGGTCATGGCGTCGACGCGCTTGAGCACGCGCCGGCTCACGAACACGCCGCCGATAACGCCGAGCACGATGACGATCGCGACCGACCATCGCCCCGCCAAGGTTACGATGTGAAACATCCGCTCGCGCTCGTCGAGATCGCGACCGACCAGAATGCGAATACCGCCGGGCAGGCGCGATACTCGCACCAACGCATTATGCTCTGCCGATTCCGGCTCCTCCAAGCGACGATACGCGGTCTCGACCCAACCCTCGGATTCCAGGATGCCAGGCTCGAGCGAGCCGACATTGCCGGCGAGTCCCTCCCCGGTCGGTGTGGTGACGAGATAGAGGCTCGATCCGGGCCGGCGCGACCGCACATCCACAATGCCGACCAAGCGCCGGACGCCGGCCTGATTGTATTGCACCTGGAGCAGTTGAAGCTCGGCGTCGACAATCCCGACGATCTGCTCGTTGATCAGGCGGCGCGTATTGAAGGCAAAATAGCCGAGGAGAAAGGCAGCAAACAGCGCAAAGACGACAAGATACACGAGCGTAAGCTGAAACGCCGTGGTGCGTAAAAGTTTACCGAGCGCCGTCACGAATCATATACCCTGCCCCGCGCACCGTGTGCAGCAGCGGCTGGGCAAAGCCCTTGTCGATCTTGGAGCGCAACCGGGATATGTGCACATCGATGACGTTTGTTTGCGGATCGAAATGATAGTCCCATACGTTTTCCAAGAGCATGGTGCGGGTTACCACCTGACCGGCGTGCTTCATAAGATACTCCAATAACCGGAATTCCCGGGGCTGCAACAGGATTTCCTCCTTGCCGCGAACCACCCGGTGCGACAGCCGGTCGAGCTCCAGGTCGGCGACCCGGTACTGGGTCTCCTCGCCGCGCCCCACAAGACGGCGCGCCAGCACCTCGACCCGCGCCAGCAATTCGGAAAACGAATAGGGCTTTGGCAGGTAATCGTCGCCGCCGGCCCGCAACCCCCTGACGCGATCATCGACGGCGCCCAGCGCCGAAAGGATCAGTGCCGGGGTGGTGACGTGCTTGGCGCGCAGGCGGCCGATCACCGCAAGGCCGTCAAGCTTCGGCAGCATACGATCGACGATAAGGACATCGTAGCCGCCGTCGAGCGCGAGCGCGAGCCCCTCCTCGCCATCGGCCGCATGATCGGCCACATGGCCGACCTCGCGGAATGCCTTGACGAGGTAGTCGGCCGCATCGCGATCGTCTTCGATGATGAGCAAACGCATGGATCGCACCAAGTAGGCGCCGGACGGACATGATTCAGCCGGGCTTGCTTTGCTCATTGTAACGAAACTCTGCATCGGATCGAACCCCAATCGTGCCGGATGAAAAGGGCGGCGGGATAGATCCGCCGCCCCTCCACCATAGATCCCAGCGGGGGCGATGGATGCCGGGCTCTCTGGTTCCTCTTTTCAAGGAGGGGACGAGCCGAAGCCCGTCCCCAACGGGGTGCCGCCGCTCCTGGGGGGCGGGGATGAAATGCGGCGACCCCCCATATCGGTTCACGCGTTGCCGATTGGAACCGCGACAAAGCGCGTTCCCTGGTTCGACTTCACGCGCATCAAGATGCTTCGCTTGCCGTCGCTTTGGGCCTCGGAGACGGCCTTGCGCACGTCGGCCGGCGAGGATACCGCCTTGCCGTTGACGTCGAGAATAACGTCACCGATCTGAAATTGGTCGCTTGCCGAACCATCGGGATCGACCTGAGTAACCACGACGCCCTCGCCACCGTTGCGGGCCGGCGCAAGCGACAGACCGAGCTTCGGCACATCGACGCCCCCCGGGGCGGCGCGCTCCTCGCTGCCGGCGCGCGCTTGACGTTCCTTCGGCAGTTCGCCGAGGGTGAGCGTCAGGGTGTCTTCCTTGCCGCCACGAATGATGCCAAGCTTGACGGAGGTCCCGGGCGCCATAGCGCTGATGCGCCGGGCGAGGTTGCGGGCGTCCACAACAGTCTCGCCATTGACCGAGACGATGACGTCACCGGCCTTGATGCCGGCCTTTTGGGCTGGGCTGCCAGACTGCGGTTCCGCCACCAGGGCCCCACGCGCATTCTTCAGGCCGAGGCTGTCGGCAATCTCGGCCGTAACCGGCTGAATCTGCACACCAATCCAACCACGGGTAACGGCGCCGTGATCCTTCAGCTGGGCTACCACCACCTTGACGGTTTCGGCCGGAATATCAAAGGCGATGCCGACGCTGCCGCCCGACGGCGAGAAGATCGCCGTGTTGACGCCGATGACGTTTCCGTCAACATCGAACGTCGGGCCGCCTGAATTGCCCTTGTTGACCGCCGCATCGATCTGGATGAAATCGTCGTAGGGGCCGGCGCCGATGTCGCGGCCACGCGCCGAGACGATGCCGGCTGTCACCGTGCCGCCGAGACCGAACGGATTGCCGACGGCGAGCACCCAATCGCCGATGCGCGGGCTCTTATCCGCCAGGTGGACGAAGGGGAAATCATCGCGGCCTTCGACCTTGCTCAGCGCCAAGTCGGTGCGGGTATCGGTACCAATCACCTTGGCGGTGTAGGTCTTGCCGTCGTCAGTGGTCACGTCCACATGCTCAGCCTTGTTGACTACATGGTTGTTGGTCACCGCATAGCCGTCAGCCGAAATGAAGAATCCGGAGCCCTGGCCCAGAGCGTACTGGCGCCGTTGCGGCCGCGATCCTTGCCGGTCGCCATCGGGCCGGCCAAAGCGCGGTATATTGTCAGGCTGACCGAAGCGGCGGAAGAAATCTTCAAACGGCGTGCCGCGCAACGGATTGTCTTCGTTCAGCGCCAAACTGTCGCCCGCGTTCATCTTGACCTTCACGGAGATGACGGAGGGTTTTACCCTTTCAACGATGTCGGCGAAACCGACTGGCCGTTGCGCGTCCTGCGCCTGGGCAAAAGACGGGCCGAACAGCGCGCTGCCCGTCGAATTCGGAGTCGAGGGGAACTCGGCGAGCAACATGCCAACGCCCAGGCCGGCGGCGGACGCAAGGAGAACGATGCGACGCTTGGAAAAGAGGCGATGCCCCACATCCCGGGATGCGCGCGGTGACATATTCTTTGTCTCCATGTGTTTGATTCGGTTTTACACCGCTGATGAACACCAACATGGGGAGCGTTGCCTTTCCGAATGCTGAACGCGACATTAAACTTTGGTAAGATCGGCGCGGTGCTTGCAGGCGGGTTGGATTTTCATAGGTAAATAAATCGATAAGCGCGGCATCCGGCCGCACATTACGGGGCCTGGTCGATCACCTCGGCAAGCCGCTGCTCCTCGTCGGGGCTGAGCGGCGCGGCCCCTGCAGAAGCGACGCGCCGCCGCTTGATTGCGACCAACATGGCAACGGCGCCGGCCACGAGCGCAACGACCGGCGTGAACCATAGCACCGCATTGTGCCACGCAAAGCGCGGTTTGAGCAGCACGAACTCGCCGTATCGCGCGACCAGGAAATCGACCACCTGGGAATCGCTGTCGCCGGAGGTGAGCCGCTCGCGCACCAAGAGGCGCAAGTCGCGGGCGAGCGGCGCATCGGAATCGTCGATCGACTGGTTCTGGCACACCATGCATCGCAGCTCGCGCGACAGCGCACGCGCGCGTGATTCCAGTGCCGGGTCTTTCAGGATTTCATCTGGCTGGACCGCGACAGCGGACTGCACCACCATCAGGGCAAGCCAGACCAGGACGAAACACCACGCTGCTTGCGGGGGAAGGTTGCTGAGCGCGCGCGGTGGGGACGAAACCACTCGCGCGCGTTCGATGCGATTCCGCATGACCACACTCACTCCGCGGGTGCCAGCGCGGCAGCCTTGGCCCGAGCGGGCCTGGGTACACCGACGCGCAGTCGCCGGTCGGAGAGCGACAATCCGCCGCCGAAAAACATCACGACGCCACCGAGCCAGATCAGCAGCACCAGAGGCTTGTAATACAAGCGAATGACGGCTGAACCATCGGGATTGATTTCACCGAGCGAAAGATAGAGCTGGCTTACGCCGCGCGCCATTAAGGCGGATTCGCTCGTCGCAGTTCCGCGCGCCGCAAAGTTGCGCTTCGAGGGTTCCATGGTGCCGATGACCTCGCCGTGCCGGCGCACCGTGAAGGCGGAGGCGAGCTCCGTGTAATTCGGCCCGGTGCGGTTGAAGGTGCGGTCGAAAGTGACATCGTAATTGCGGATCGCAACTTTGTCGCCCGGCTTGACCGACACGATGCGCTCCGCACCCCATTGGGTTTCACCGACAATGCCGAGCAGCGTGATGCCGAGGCCGAGATGTGCAAAGGCGGTGCCCCAGGCGGAACGTGGCAGGCCGGCGGCGCGGCGCATCGCCGTCGCAAGCGGAGCGCGCAACAACCCGATGCGTTCGCAGATGTCGGTGATGGCGCCGGTGATGACGAACAACGCCAAACCGACGCCGAAAGGCCCCAGCAATGGCTTGCCTTCCAGCACGAAGGCCGCCGCCAATCCGATGAGGGCAACCAGGAAGGAACCCGAGAGACGCTGGGCGACGCCAAGGAGGTCGCCGCGCTTCCAGGCGAGCAGCGGCCCGAACGGCACGACGACCAGGAGAGCGGCGAACAGCGGCCCGAAGGTCGCATTGAAAAATGGCGCACCGACCGAAATTTTCTCGCCAGTGATAGCCTCGAGCACGAGCGGGTAGAGCGTTCCGACGAACACGCTTGCGCATGCGGTCGTGAGTAACAGGTTGTTGAGAACGAGCGCTCCCTCCCGCGACACCGGCGCGAACAAGCCCCCTTGGCGCAGCAGCGGGGCGCGCCACGCGAACAGCGTGAGGCCGCCGCCGATGAACAAGACGAGGATCGCCAGGATGAAGATGCCGCGGAGCGGATCGGATGCGAAGGCGTGGACCGAAGTGAGTACGCCGGAACGCACCAGGAAAGTGCCGATCAGCGACAGCGAGAATGTGAGGATCGAGAGCAGGATGGTCCAGATCTTCAATGCCTCGCGTTTCTCCATCACGACGGCCGAATGCAGGAGCGCGGTGCCGACCAACCACGGCATCAGCGAGGCGTTCTCCACCGGGTCCCAGAACCACCAGCCGCCCCAGCCGAGCTCGTAATATGCCCAGTAGGAACCCATGGCAATGCCGACGGTGAGGCACATCCAGGCGGTGAGCAGCCATGGCCGCACCCAGCGCGCCCAGGCGGCGTCGATCCGCCCCTCAATCAGGGCCGCGACCGCGAAGGAGAACGAAATCGAGAAGCCCACATAGCCGAGATAGAGCAGAGGCGGATGGATGGCGAGGCCAAGATCCTGCAGTATCGGATTGAGATCGCGGCCCTCGAGCGGCGCCGGCGCGAAGCGCAGAAACGGATTGGAAGTCACCAGGATGAAAAGATCGAACGTCGCTGCAATCCAGGCCTGAACCGCAAGTACCGTCGCCTTGAGGGAGCGCGGAATATTGTTGGCGAACGCCGCCACCAGCGCGCCGAACAAGGACAAGATCAGCACCCACAGCAGCATCGAGCCTTCGTGGTTTCCCCAAGTGCTGGTGAACTTGTAGATGAGCGGCATCGCGGAATGCGAATTCTCGAATACGTTGCGGACCGAGAAATCGGAGGCGACATAACACGACACCAGCATGACGAAGGACAGCGCCACGAAGCCGAACTGCGCAAGGGCAGCCGGCTCGGCAACCGCCATCAGGGTGCCATCCCGAGCGCGGGCGCCGATTAGCGGCACCACCGACTGGATCAGCGCCAGCGCCAGCGCGAGGACGAGTGCATAATGGCCGACTTCCGCGATCATGTGCCGCAACCTTTCATGACCGAGCGACGCCGCCTTGGCATCATTCGACGCAAAGGACGCCCGATTGCAACCTGCTTGGCGCCTTGCCAAAGAGAGCGAGCATGGCTCTCGCCCACATCAACGGTCCACACCCCGGACTGCATTCACTGCCGCACCGAGCTGCTTTTTTTGTTGTCGTACTCGTCCTTCCAGTGCCCTTGCTTTTTCAAGGCGTCGGCGACTTCCTTCGGCATATAGGTTTCATCGTGCTTGGCGAGCACATTATCGGCCTTGAACACGCCGGCATCATCGAGCGTGCCTTCCGCCACGACCCCTTGCCCTTCGCGGAACAGGTCCGGCAGGACGCCCTGGTAGGTGACCGCGATGGCGTGGTTTCCGTCGGTCACCTCGAAGCGGACCGCAAGCGCATCACCGCGGGTGACGCTGCCGGGGGCGACGAGCCCGCCAAGGCGGATGCGTGCACCGGGAGCGACGTGCTTCTCCATCACGTCGGTCGGTGAATTGAAAAAGACGATGGAATCCTTCATGGCAAACAGCACCAGGAAGACGGCAACCGCAAGCACGCTTACGCCACCGGCAATCATGGCAAAGCGCCGCTGCTTGCGCGTCATCGCACTCTCCTAGCCCTCGACGCCGAGATCCTTGATGCCTTGGTCGAGCAGCTTAAGCTTTTCCGGTTCGCGGGCAAGCGCACCACGCGCCTCGCCTGCCGCCGCCTTTGCTTTATCACGCTCGCCCATGACCATATAGGCGCGCAATAGCCGCAGCCATCCTTCGACGTCCGATCCGTCCTCATGGAGGCGGGTTGCCAGTCGCTCTACCATGTCGCGAATCATCTGATTGCGCGCTTCAGGCGTCATCGCACCGGCAGCAGTTATGTCGTCGGGCCGCGGTCCGGGCGGCGTTACACCCGGCCGCTCGACGCGGGCAAGCGACTGGCGCACCACTGTAAGCCATGGCGCATCTGCGGGCGATTTGGCGATGAGATCGCGCCAAATGCGCGCGGCCTCGCCGCCATTTCCATCTTGCTGAGCCGCGAGGCCAAGGTAGAACATCGCTTTGAAGTTATCTCCTTCCAACGCGGCGGCGCGTTCGAAGGCCGCCTTGGCGTCGGCCGTCACCACGCCGCCGGCCGCAGACGTCAGAGCTTCGCCGAGATCGACTTGGCGCGCCGCTGTTTCACCCAGGAGATTTAGGGCGTTATGCCTCGCCTTGACGGCGTCGTCGTAGCGCTCGAGCTTCATATAGACCGGCGCCAGCACCTCCCAGCCCCGACCATCTTTCGGATTCTCTTCAAGATGAGTCTCGATCCTGGCAATCAGAGCGGCGATGGAATTGGCTTGTCCGTCGCCGGTATCGCGGCTGGCGATGGGCTCCCCAGGCAGATCGGGCGATCCAAGTAGCGTGTAGAGCGTGCCTGCGATCAACGGGATGACAACGATCGCGCCAACCACTGCGGCGATACGTCGCCCGCCGCTGGGAGCCGCCTCGGGTGTCCCCGGCCCAGCCGCGCTGGCGGCACCGAGCAAGCGACGCGATACCTCGACCCGCGCTGCTTCGAACTCGTCATGGCCGATCCGACCGTCGGCGCGGTCGCGCTCGATTTCCTCAAGCTGGTCGCGATAGACCGCAAGATCGCTGCCTGCGGCCTGCAACGTGCGCGCACGGGCCAACGGCCAGATTACGGCGCCGAGCGCCGCAGCCGTCATCATCGCCAAAATGGACCAGAGCATCATATCAGCTTAACCAGAGCTTAACCGACTAACCAGAGCGTCATTGTGCAAGGCTGTCCATCCGAAAATACCGAGGTTACAACACAGGTAATGACAGCACCGCAACGTCAAAGATTCCATCAAGCCGCGACTCGCTGTCCGGCCCGGGGCAGCATTGCAATCGAGAAAATCATGGACAAGTTTTATTGCCCAATTGCAACAAGCTCCCTCGCCGAATCGCTGCCGATTGGTCGCAATGATGCAGCCCGGCTCCGTGGGTCACGCGCTCGGGGCCGCCACGATACGCTTGAGATCGAGACCCTTCATGCTCGTGGGCCGTGCACACGGGACCGGAACGCCGATGACGAACAACAACAAGGCCGTGTTCAGGGAACGCATCTTCCTCGACAAGAACAACCAAACATTCTTCACGACGAAATTCCCCTCGCGGACAATTCGCTGACGCGGCCCAGGACGGTGACCTCTTCAGAACATTCGTTGCGACGGCAGCAACGAACAGGTCGTCGGGTTATACAAACTGCTCGCCAAAATCCCGGTACGACGATCTATTCGATAGTGAACGGCGTTGAGATGCTGACTATCGTCGTGACCATAGCTTATCGAGGCATCGGTGACCGACATGTAATCCTGCACTTGTGCGCCGAACAATGTGTGCTTGTATCCATCCTTGAATTCACGACGCTTGTATTCTCTTGTTTGTTTGTCCAAAGACGCCTCTTGTACCCGTACGTATTTTGCGTCCGTGTCTATGATGACCGTTTCGACTCCACATAACAAGCTTATCGTTTCCGCTTTGGAATAAGATGGCATTGCAATCACTGCGATAACCGCACATAGGAACCACCGCATGTTCTCTCCTCCGCAATGGAGTGGCGTTTGAGCTTGCGAGTTGATGACGTGCGGCAGCGCTTCACCCCTTTCTTGGGCCCCGCAAGTTGCCTCTGGTGCCTTCGTGGGAACAACGGCGGCCCGTGTCCGCCCACGGTTTCTATAGCTGTACAACGACGGACGTCGCTGGTCGAACAGTCCAACAAGAAGCTGTTTGCCGCGACGTTTCGTCGATTGTTTGCGCGTTACAGTTGTCCGTTGTATCTCCTGACGGTTAACCCCGCTTGGGTACATAGAGCGCGCACCATCCGGATGGAGCGATCGGGCCCTCAACAGACACGCAGGACGCCGGCTTTTGAAACAGTGAGCAATTGTCGCAGCGCTGGCCACCCTTTGGCGTGGACTGATACGCCGCACTCTTCTGCGTCATTTTGCCCGCGTGCGCGGTCACCGTCATGCCGAACATTCCGGCCGCACCCATACCCGCGGCGCAAGCCGCATTGCTCAACACACACCGGCGCGACATCTCTCCAGACCACCGAACTGTCATGACACAATCTCCTTTCTTTGGGTTGTCCTAAGATTGCGTCCAAACATAAGCCCAAGTAATTGTGCGGTGCATTGATCGAAGTCAAAACCTCCATCGCAAGCATGAAAATTGGCCCTGCGGTGCAGGCAAAAGTCTCTGGTTACCGCCAATTGTTGCGGTGCGTCAATTCGCGCAGGCAGGCTTTAATGGGCAGGGTTCTGATCGCCGTGCCTGCCAAACGGAAAAGGGTTCACGGCGCCGCGCCGAGCGCTCTCAGTTCCACGTTGACGGCAATTCATTTCTTGCAGTCTTGCAGGCATTCAATAC
>Ga0126376_10001413_pt1 | contig 12941 bp, 7 predicted proteins | sample PanSoiMetPlot_15_FD_92760 | JGI IMG/M metagenome (GOLD analysis project Ga0126376, IMG submission 92760) | Tropical forest soil microbial communities from Panama - MetaG Plot_15 | ecosystem: Environmental > Terrestrial > Soil > Tropical forest > Bulk soil | place: Panama | collected 2016-02-17
AAGACGGTGGCGTGTTTCGTTCAGATAACGGCGGCACGAGTTGGACCAGGGTGAACGAAGAACGTCGCTTGCGGCAGCGCGCCTGGTACTACACGCGCATTTACGCGGATCCGAAGAACGCCGATTCCGTTTATGTTTTGAACACCGGCTTCTATCGTTCGAACGACGGAGGCCGCACGTTCACGGGCATCTCCGTGCCGCACGGCGACAATCACGATCTGTGGATCGCTCCCGACGATCCGAATCGCATGATCGAGAGTAACGATGGTGGCGCGAACGTTTCCTTCAACGGCGGGCGGAGTTGGACCGAGCAGGATCAACCCACGGCTCAGTTCTACCGCGTCGCGTTGGACAACGATTTTCCTTACAACGTCTACGGCGCGCAGCAGGACAACTCAACCGTGCGTATCGCGAGTCGTACGACTGAAGGCGGCATCGGCACGAGCGACTGGTACGACGTTGGTGGTGGTGAGTCGGGTTGGATCGCGCCGTCTCCAAAAGATTCGCAAATCGTGTTCGCCGGTTCGTATGGAGGGCTGACGACGCGCCAGGATCATCGCACGGGCCAGTCGCGCGACGTCAATCCTTATCCAAACAATCCGATGGGTGCCGGTGCGGACGTTTTGAAATACAGGTTTCAGTGGAACTTCCCGTTACTCTTTTCACCACACGATCCGAACACGCTCTACCTCGCAGCGAATGTTTTATTTAAATCGACCGACGAGGGCAGCAGTTGGCAGATCATTAGCCCGGACCTGACGCGCAACGACAAGTCGAAGCAGGCTTCGTCAGGTGGTCCAATAACTAAAGACAACACCAGTATCGAATACTACGACACGATCTTCACGGCGATGGAATCGCCCGTTCAGGCGGGCACGATCTGGACCGGGAGCGACGATGGCCTTGTTTATCTGACGCGCGACGGCGGCAAGAACTGGTCCAACGTGACGCCGCCGAGCAGCATCATGCCGGAGTGGATCCAGATCAATTCGCTCGAAGCGTCGCCGTACGATCCGGCCACGGCGTACGTTGCCGCAACGATGTACAAGTTTGACGACAACAAACCTTATCTCTACAAGACCACTGACTACGGCAAGACCTGGAAAAAGATCACCAACGGAATTCCCGACACGACCTTCACGCGTGTGATTCGCGAGGACCCGAACAAACGAGGATTGTTATATGCGGGCACCGAAACCGGTATGTACATCTCGTTTGACGGCGGCGAGCACTGGCAGTCGTTTCAACTCAACCTGCCGATCGTGCCGATTACGGATCTCGCCATTCAGAAACGTGACAAGGAAATGGTCGTCGCGACGCAGGGGCGCTCGTTCTGGATCTTCGACGATTTGCCGGTGCTGCATCAGTTGATGGATGCGGGTGGTTTTAGTGCAGTGGGAGAAACAAAGCTCTTCGCACCGAAGGAGAGTTATCGCATGCCGGGCGGTAGTTTTCCGCTCGGGCCAACGGCGACCTTGGGACGAAACCCGGCGAACGGAGTCGTCGTGTACTATTCATTGAAGACGAAGCCGGCCTCGGATGTGGATCTCGAGTTCTTTGATTCGGCAGGGAAGTCGATACGCAAGTTCACCGCGAAAATGAAGCGGCCGGGCGAAGCCGCCGCACCGGCCGCGCCTTCGGTACCACCACCGGGTGAGGGTGGACCGTTTGGTGGCGGCGCTCCACCGCCGGTTCCGACCGAAGTTGGATTGAATCGTTTCGTTTGGGACACGCGGTACGCGGATGCGGTGCGGTTTCCGGGAATGATTCTCTGGGCGGGCGAGACGCGTGGTCCAAAAGTGCCGCCCGGAACATACCAGGTGAAGCTCACGGTCGACGGCAAGACTCTGACGCAGAACTTCGAAGTCAAACCCGATCCGCGTTTGACGACCACGCCGGCGGATTATGCGAAGCAACTCGAGTTGGGTCTGAAGATTCGCGACAAGTTGAGCGAGACGCATAACGCGATCATTGAGATCCGCGACGTGCGTAAACAAGTCGAGGATCTGTTGAAGCGTGTCACAGGTCAGCCAAATTTCAAGGTTGTGAACGATGCCGGGACGGCGTTGAACAAGAAGCTAACGGAGATTGAGGAGGCGTTGTATCAGACGAAGAACCAGAGCAGCCAGGATCCTTTGAATTTCCCGATTCGTTTGAATAACAAACTGGCCGCGCTGGCAGGTGTCGTTGGTGGCGCCGAGGCGGCGCCGACGGCGCAGTCGTACGCGGTCTACGACGAGCTCGTCGCGCAGATCGATGCGCAGTTGCAGAAGCTGGCGCAGATAATGCATACCGACGTCCCGGCCTTTAATCAACTGGTCCGCGACCAGAACATCCCCGCGGTCGTCGTAAAGCCCGCGGGCGCGAATCCGTGATTATCCGTGTAATCCGCGGTTAAAATGTAACGTATGGCTGAACCGGTAACGATTAAACAACTTGCTTCGAAAACTGATGCTAAGTTCACGGGCGACGAGACCGCCGTAGTCACAGATGTCAGTCACGACTCGCGTCGCACCGGCAAAGGAACACTATTCGCCGCCGTCGCGGGCGCGCTCTTCGACGCACATAAATTCGTGCCGCAGGTGATGGACCAGGGTGCGGTAGGAGTGTTGTCGGAGCGTCCTGTGCCTGCGGGTTTCAACGGCGCGTGGCTGCAAGTCGCGGACATTCGTCGCGCAATGGCGCTTGGTGCCGCCGAAGTGCAACATCATCCATCACGCGAGCTCCAGCTCGTCGGCATCACAGGCACCAACGGCAAGACCACGACCGCCTACTTGATCGCCTCCATTCCCGAAGAAGCCGGCGAGCTCGTCGCGATGACCGGAACGGTCGAGTATCGTCTTGGCAAAGAACGCTTCAAAGCAGATCGCACCACGCCCGAAGCGCCTGACATGCAGCGACTGCTGCGACGCGCGGTCGAGATCGGCTGCCGCACCGCCGTGATGGAATGTTCTTCGCAGGCAATGGATTTTCATCGTTGCGACGAGCTCGAGTATGCAGTCGCTGTCTTCACCAACCTCACGCGCGATCATCTCGACTATCACAAGACAATGGAGAACTACTGGTACGCGAAACAGCGTCTGTTCGATGGCCGGCTCGGCACACGCCCGCGCAACTCTGTAATCAACGTCGACGATCCTTACGGCCGCGAGCTTGCCGCGTCACTCGAGAAAGACGGCTTGCGCGTGATTTGCTACGCAGTCAAAGGCGACGGCGACATCGTTGCTCGCGAGCCGCAGTTCTCCCTGAACGGCATGCGTTTTCGACTCGTGACGCCCACAGGCGAACGCGATTTCCACTCGCCGCTGGTTGGTCCACCGCACGTTTACAACACCCTCGCAGCGGTCGCGAGCGGACTCGCGCTCGGCTACAGTCTCGACATCATCACAGCGGCTCTCGAAAAGTGTACGGGCGCGCCCGGACGTTTCGAGCGCGTGGCCCATGATGGTGACTTTTCGGTAGTGGTTGACTATGCGCACAGCGACGACGCGTTGCTGAACGTCTTGCGCACGGCGCGTGAGGTGGTGAAGGGAAAGATCATTACAGTCTTTGGTTGCGGCGGTGATCGCGATCGGACGAAGCGAGCGCCGATGGGTGAAGCGGCTGGAAGTTTGAGTGACGTGGTGATTCTCACCTCCGACAATCCGCGCACTGAGGATCCCGAGCAGATTCTTTGCGACGCGGAGGAAGGAATTCAAAAGACCGGGAAACCGTATCGCAAAATTGCGGATCGCATGGAAGCAATTAACCAGGCGATCTCAGAAGCGCGCGATGGGGACCTGGTTCTGATTGCTGGCAAGGGGCACGAAGACTATCAGATTATTGGGCGCGAAGTTTTTCATTTCGACGACAAGGAAGTAGCGAGGGCGGCGCTGGCTCAGAGATGTTGAGCCTGAATATTACTCAGACGAGTTTCACGCAAAGGCGCAAAGACGCAAAGCCTGCCGGATTCATGTGGGGCTTTTCTTTGCGCCTTGGCGTCTTTGCGGGAATAGTTTTCTTTCTCTCGTCGCCGGCGCAGGTCAGTCAAAAACCCGCACCGCCTTCTCCCTACGGTCCGCCCATAACTATCACAACCATAAAAGAAAAATCGATCTCCGAGAGCAGCGGTCTCGTCGTATCGCGGCAAACTCCCGGCGCTTACTGGACTCACAACGACTCCGGCGATGGACCATTCATCTACAGCTTCGACAATCACGGCGACTCGCTCGGTATCTTTCGCGTGACCGGCGCACAGGCACGTGACTGGGAAGACATCTCGATCGGACCTGGACCACAGCAGGACAAGTCATATCTCTACATCGGCGACATTGGCGACAACAACAGCGTCCGTCGCGACGTCGTCATTTATCGCGTAGTGGAACCCGCTCTTGATACCGCTACGCGCAAGCTCACCAAAGTCAAACCCGGAACAACCGAGCCCGCGGAAGTGTTCAGACTGCAATATCCCGATGGACCACACGACGCCGAGGCGCTGCTGGTCCATCCGTACACCGGTCACATCTACATCGTCTCCAAGCTCCTGATCTCAGATCCGGTTGTTTACGAAGCAGTGCCGCCGTTCACGGATGGAAAAACAATGAAGATGACGCGAATCGGAACGATTCACGTGCCGAGTCTTTTTGGCGGTGTGGTCACGGGCGGCAGCGTCTCACCGGATGGACGGCGAGTCGCGCTGTGCGATTATTTTCAGGGTTACGAGTTAGTCCTGCCTGCGGGCAGTAACAACTTCAACGATATCTGGAAACAGAGGATGGTCGGTTTCGATTTCGGCAAGCGCAAGCAGGGCGAATCGATTGCGTATAGCGCCGACGGCAAAGCGCTGCTCGGAACGAGTGAGGGACGAGGAACGCCGCTGATTCAGGTTGAGCGGCGTTGACGTGAGAAGAGGTTTCAAGCAAAGGCGCAAAGAAAGACGCAAAGACGCAAAGAAAATCCTAAATAAATCTTCTTTGCGCCTTTGCGTAGTTTTTGCGCCTTTGCGTGAAATGTTTTCCTGCTAATTTAGCTCTCTTCGACTTTTTTCCTGCGATCGAGCAGCCAGTAGACCGGCACGCCAAGTAGGATCAGACCGAGACCAATTGCAGACTGCCGCGGCGTGTTGACGATCGTTTGAATGATTAGTCCGACCGATACGATCAAAAACAAGATTGGTACCGCAGGATAACCCCACGTTCGGTACGGCCGTTCCGCGTCAGGCTCGCGACGCCGGTAGATAAAGATCGATCCCGCAACCAGTGCATAGAACAAAGTCAGTGCGAAGATCGCGTAGTCAGTGAGCGTGTCATACTCGCCTGAAAGCGCAACCACACAAGCCCAGATACACTGGACCCAGAGGGCTCTGATGGGCACGTGCGTGCGCGGTGACACGTGGGCCAGACTCTTTACGATCAGGCCATCTTTCGCGAGTGCGTAAGGTATGCGAGCGGTCGCGAGGATCGACGCGTGCAGCGCGCCGAAAGACGACGTCATCATTGCGGCGGCCATGAGTGTTACCGCAACGGAGCCCAGCAATCGTCTCACCACTTCGGCGGCCACTGACGAAGACGCCGGAACACTGGCGATCGCCGTCGGCGGCAGCACGTGAAAGTAACTCAGGTTCACAAATAGATAGAGACCCATCACGACGAAGCCGCCGCCGATCAGAGCAAGCGGCAGGTTCCGACCGGGATTTTTCACTTCACCGGCGAGGAACGTGATGTTGTTCCAACCATCGTACGCCCACAGCGCGCCGATCATCGCGGCCGCGAATCCTGCAATTCCACCAGTGGTTATGGCCACGCCTTCGCAAGCGCCGCCGCTGTTTGCGAGCGCGAGATTGCCCCAATTTCCGTCGCTGTAAATGAAAGCGCCGAAGCCGACTCCGAGCAACAAAACGATCTTCATGCCTGTGAGCACGCTGGCAACGCCACCACTGACTTTGACCGCGGCGCAGTTGATCAAGGTGGTGATGATGATTGCTGCGAGAGCAACGAGTTGAAGACGCGTAAGCGAGACACTGAAACCGCCGGGCAGCGTGAATGGTCCAAGTACTGCCGGCCTTAACGTCCCGCCGACCAGATCGTTGAGAAAGATCGCGAAGCCAACTGCGAGCGCTGCCGCTGAAGCCGTACGAGCGATGACGAATTGAGTCCAACCGTAGATGAATCCGAGCGGGCGGCCGTAAGCATCACGCACAAGCCCGTACTCACCGGCAGCACGTGGCTTCATGGCGAGCAGTTCCGCGTAGGTTAGTGCGCCTGCCATCGCCAGCAGACCAGCCAGCACCCACACAATCAGTGCTTTGCCCGGCGTGCCGACGTTGCACGTCATGACGCGTGCCTTGAGAAAGACACCGGTGCCGATGATGTTGGCGACGTTGACAGAGATCGCGGCGATCAGTCCGAGACCGCGGATCAGTTGTGTGTGTTGAGTCTGCATCCGTATAAGATCCGCGTAAATCTGCGGCTAATAACCTGTGTCGTTCGTGATCAGATCTTCGTAAGTGTCGCGGCGTCTGATGAGCGTGACAGTTCCATCTTTACGAACCAGCGCCGCAGCGGGGAGAGGTCGGCCATTATAGTGAAACATCTGAGCAAGTGAATAGGCGCCGCAGTTGAGTAGCGCCAGCACTTCGCCTGGTCCTACGTTTTCGGGAAGCTTGCGGTAGTCTGGCAAACGCCCTTCGCGTTCGATGTCGAAGTAGACGTCGCCTGAGTCACACAGTGGACCAGCAACTTTGTAATCTCGTTGATACGGCGCGCCAGCGCGTGAGGCGGAGATCAGGTGGTAGTACCACTTGTAATTGTTCATCGAGAGCATGATGTTGTAACCGGCATCGGTCAACAACCAGACATCGCCAGTCTCGGGACGTTGTTTGATGTTTCGCACGGTGGTGAGCACCAAACCAGCATCAGCGATGACGCTGCGTCCCGGCTCGAGAAGAATCGTTACTTGATCGAGCAGATGCTCCGCGTCCGCGGCACGCGCCGACTCACGCGCGACGCGCAGTGCTTCAGTTAGCACGACAGTTGGCTCGAGCTCCGCGCCGAGCATGTCGCGCTCGTGTTCCGGAAGTTGATCGGCTTGCGAGCGGTCGCGGAGGTAGTTCACGGGAATGCCGCCGCCGAGATTGATGTGTTCGAGCGTGTGGCCGGTCTCACGATGGATCGTGACCAGGTGTTCCCACATGCTTCTGAAGGCTTCGGCAAATGGTTCGACGTCGGGTGTTTGTGAACCGACGTGAATGTGAATGCCGCAGACTTTAACCAGTTCGGGTTTCTGCAAGCCGCGCCGGAACGCTGCGAGGACTTCTGACGACGAGATCCCGAACTTTGAAGTCAGCAAAGCGGTTTGTAGACCGAGATGCGAGCGTGTGCCGATCTCAGGAACGAGACGCAACGTGATGCGAGCCGCAGGAATCTGTTCGCCACGCGCGCGCAGACGTTCGACCGACTGTTCGACCAGCTCGATCTCGTAGATCGAGTCAATATTAATAGCGTAAATGCCTGCGCGTACCGCGTCGTCGAGCTCGTCGTCTGACTTGCTCGTGCCGTTGAAGATGATCTGGTCGGGACGAAAGCCGACGCGCAGTGCTTTGAACAGCTCGCCGCCGCTGTTGACCTCGATGTCGATACCGGATTCGAGCACGACTTTCAGGATTGCCATGTTTGAGTTTGCCTTCGACGCGTAGCAGAACTTGATCGGTCGATCGACGGCGTCCGCGGCGCGTTGAAGACGTGCGATGTTGTCGCGAATGCGGCCCTCAGAAAAAACAAATAGTGGCGAGTTGAATTTTTCGACGAGCTCGATTGTGTCCACGCCGTTGACGATCAGGTGACCGTCGCGCACTTCGAGGTAACCCGCTATGGACCATGCCGGAGACAAAGCAGCTATTCCAGATGACATTCTTTAGTTTGACTCCATTTGGGCCGGAGATAAACGCGAATAACGCGGATCAGACAAAACAGGTAAAAGTTTTCTTTCTGATCCGCGTCATCCGCGTTTATCTGCGGCTCATTTTCAGTTTGACCGAGCGAAATTGTAACTCAGCGTACCATTAACCTTGACTGGGTCGCCCATAAACAACGCGGGCGTAAATCTCGCGAGACGTGCAGCGTTTACCGCGGCTGCGTACAGATGTTGTGGACCGGAGACGGGGCGCGCGTCAATCACGGTGCCTTGTTCGTCGACCAGCACCTGGACCAGCACCACCCCAGCCGCTTCCCCTGCGGGAACTTCCGGTTGCGGCAGGTAAATGGCCTTCGAGTTCAACATTCCACCCGCCATCGGCGTCTTTGGTTTTTGACCCTGATTCGGAGTCGGCACCTGCTGATTCGGAGTGTCGGCAGAAGCATTTGTGTTCTGTTCAGCGTTGCCTTCTCCCCCGGACGCGGGCAGCGCCGTTTCGCCCTCACCTTTTGCCACAGCGTTCGCACGAGTGGTGGTGGCCGCGTCACCATCGGCGGCGGCCGTCGTCTTTGGTTGATCCGGCTGACGCTCCGGCAGTTCGAACGAGCTCAGAAACTTTTCTTCGAGTGCATCGTCCTTCCTGGTATTGAGCGAGATGATCGCGTAGAAACGTTTCTTCGTCACATACGCATTAACAGATCCATTCAGATCGCCGACCGTCATCTTGTAAGAACGCCCGGTGTAGCCACGGAATGGCCGGCTGTTCACCAGCACCATCTTCGCCAGCGTTTCTTTCGAACGAATCTTCGGCGGGAAAAAAGTTTTGAATGCGTCGACGTAGGAATTGAAGCGCGTGAATTCAGTGTACTGCGCCGGATCGGATTTGATACCACTCAATGAAACGACGCCGATCACTGGTCCGGCCGAAGACGTGGCCAGGTACAGGCGCGCGCTAAGTTCCATCTTGTGATACGGAATTTTGGCTGTCTCTGTGGTCGGGTTCTTGGGCATCAGGACGGTAAATTCTTCGTTCTCCGGACTGAGCGTTTCCCATTCGGCCCAAACGTCTGCGGGTTTTGGAACCTGCGCCGAGAGCGGCAGCGCCGACAGCAGGAAAAACGCGAGCGCGAAGTGTAAACGACGAACGTGCATGTCATTACCTCCTCAGGTTTTAGCTTTGACCACGTGGAGTTGCGGTTGTCGGGACTCTAGTCTGCGCGCTGCGGGACTGTCAAGTAGCAGCGATTTTCGCCTTTTCTTTTTCGACGAGCACGCGGCGCAGGATCTTTCCTGACGGTGACTTCGGGATCGTATCGACGAATTCGATGTGCCGGATGCGCTTGTGTCGCGCGACTCGATCCGCGACATACTCCAGCAGCGCATCGCCTTCGATCGGCTGTTTCAACACGATTATTGCTTTCGGGACCTCGCCGGCCTCGTCATCCGGATAAGGAATCACAGCCGCATCCGCCACACAGGGATGCGTCAACAACACGGCTTCGAGCTCAGCGGGCGGCACCTGGAAACCTTTGTATTTGATCAACTCTTTCGCGCGATCGACGATGAAGAAATGTGCGTCTTCGTCGGCATAACCGATGTCGCCGGTGTGCAACCAGCCCTCGCTGTCGATCGTCTGCGCCGTCGCTTCCGGTTTGTTCAGGTAGCCTTTCATGATCTGCGGACCGCGCACGCAGACCTCACCTTTCTGTCCTGGTCCAAGTGGTTCACCGTTTTCGAGATCGATGACCTTGCACTCCGTGTTCGGCGCGGGAACGCCCACCGACCCGAACTTCAGCTCGAATGGTGGCGCCGGCGATGAATGTGTGACCGGACTCGTTTCAGTCATGCCGTAACCCTGGCGAATGTTGCACCCGAGACGGTCCATGCACGCGCGCGTCAACTCCTCACCCAGCGGCGCAGCTCCCGAGAAGAGTGTCTTGAGCTTGGGAAGTTTGTAGTTATCGACGATCGGATTCTTGCTGAGGCTCAGTACGATCGGCGGCACGATGTGCGCCAGGCTCACGTCGTAATCCTGGATTGCCTTCAGGAAACTTTCGAGGTCAAACCGTGGCATCAACACAACTGTCGCACCGCTGTACAGGCCCATGTTCAAGACGACCACCAGACCGTAGATGTGAAACAACGGCAGCACGCAGATCAACGTGTCTGTCTCGTAGAAATAGCAGAGACCTTCCATCTGGCAGAGGTTTGCGACGAGGTTGTGGTGCGTGAGCATCACGCCTTTCGGTAAACCCGTTGTGCCACTCGAATACGGAAGCGCGACGAGATCCTCGTACGGATTGACTTCGGTTTGTTCGGCGCGACCCTTATCGACGAGCAGCGTGTCGAATGACGTTGCGCCAGGTGCGCTTCCGAATACAAAGAGCTCTTGGACGCCTGCATCCGCGACTGCTTCGCTCGCCTTTTCCACAAACGAGGGCAAGGTCACCAGGAAACGTGCGCCGGAATCCTTTAGCTGGTGAGCAATCTCGTGTCTCGTGTAAAGCGGGTTGATTAGCGTCACGATTCCGCCTAAAGTCGCCACCGCGTGAAACGCGATCGCGTATTCCGGGCAGTTTAGGCTCAGAATGCCGAACACGTCGCCTTTCTTAAAGCCGCGTTGCGAGAGATTATGGGCCACGATGCTGATCGAATCGGCCAGTTCCTGGTACGTGATCTTGCGGCCGGTTGGACCATCGATCAGAGCCGGTTTATCGGCCAGTTCCATCACGCGACGCAGGGCGAAAGGCGTCAGCGCGGTTTCGGGGATTGCTATGTCCGGATACGGACCTTTGATAATCATGCTCACAGGGTTTACCGTTTACAGAATTTTCTACAAGAACTAACAGAATGTTCGGGCTTCGATTCTAATTAATCCCGATTTGAAAAGAGAAATAAAATGTCGCAAAACGAGAAACACCCCCTCAACATTATCTGCCTGGCAACGTACTTCAAAGGGGCCGATTTTATTCGTGAATGCAAAGCTCACGGTTGCCGGGTCATCCTCATCACGAAAGAGAAAATGCTCAAGGAAGACTGGCCGCGCGAGAGTCTCGACGATCTGATTGCCGTGCCCAACGATGCGGGCCCCGCGCTGTTCATAGATCTACTTGCGTTTCTCGGACGCCAAACAAAGATTGATCGCATCGTCGCACTCGAGGAGTTTGACGTCGTTACTGCGGCTCTGATGCGCGAACACTTGTGCCTGCCGGGTCTGAGCAGTTCGGGTGCAAAGGTCTTTCGCGACAAGTTGTCAATGGCTGTTCACAGCCAGCGTGCGGGCATCAACGTGCCCGAGTTTGTGCCGCTCGTCAATGTGGACGAAGTTGACGACTACATGAAGCGCGTCCCTGGACCATGGGTCATCAAGCCGCGTTCCGACGTTTCCGCGATCGGCATTCGCAAAGTAAGCGAGCCGCAGGAAGTGTGGCGCGCGATCGATGAACTGAACGAGCGCGAGAACCTGCGCGAGCGTGCTTCCTATTACGTGCTGGCGCGCTTCATTCCGGGAGAAGTTTTCCACGTCGATTCAGTCGTCAACGACGGCAAGGTCGTGTTTGCGGGGACGAATCAGTATGGCCGCCCGCCGATGCAGGTTGCGCATCAAGGCGGCGCTTACGTTTCCCGAACACTTCCGCGTGGAGAAGCTAATGAGAAAGAGCTTTTAAGCATAAACAAGAAACTCGTGCGTGCGCTCGGTCTCGAACGTGGCGCCACACATGCTGAGTTCATCAAGAGCGACGCGGACGGAAAGTTTTACTTTCTCGAAATCGCCGCACGAGTCGGCGGCGCTTACATCGCGGAAGTGCTCGAAGCAGCATCAGGCGTCAACTTGTGGCGCGAGTGGGCCAGGCTCGAGATCGCGGACGGCAAAGGAGCGGCACGCATCACACCGTCTCGGAAGGAGTACGCCGGAATAATCCTGTCGTTAGCAAAACAGGAAGATCCGGATACTTCGGCCTATGTCGACGAAGAGATCATCTACCGCGTAAAGAAACGACATCACGCCGGATTGATCGTCCGTTCCCCAAGCCTCGACCGAGTCAATGAACTACTCGACGAATACGGTCGCCGCTTCGCCGAAGACTTCGTCGCCGTCGCACCCCCACCGGAACGACCGGAATGAATTGAGCGCCGAAGGCGCGGAATATGAAAGTCGGGGGTAAGCGCGCAGCGCGTCGCCCTGGTCACAACGAAATAATTTTGAACAGAGCACTGAAAGTGCGAAATATCAACGGCAACTATTACGCTCTTTCAGAGCTTCACGGCTTATTGGGCTCTGTACCAGGGGCGACGCGCCTCACGCTGTTCGGCGCTTGCCCCTGGCTATCATATTTCGCGCCTTCGGCGCTGGTACCTGCGGCGCTGGCTGTCATATTTCGCGCCCTCGGCGCTGGAATCAAACCTGGAATAAAAGATCTATTTGCGTGCTTCGGTCACGATCCCCGGTTGCTGCAAATATTTGTCCAGCCAATCCAGCACCGTGTGGTACCAGAGTTCGGAGTTCTGCGGCTTCAACACCCAGTGACCTTCGTCGGGGAACGACAGAAACTTCGAGTCGATACCTTTGCGCTGCACGGCGGTGAATAACTGCATGCCTTCGCCAAGCGGCACGCGGAAATCGAGCTCGCTGTGAATGATCAGGATCGGCGTGTTGAAGTTCTGCGCGAAGTTGTGCGGGGACCAGCGCGCGTACAGTGCCGGATTGGTCCATGGTGTTCCCTTAAATTCCCACTCCGGGAACCAGAGCTCTTCAGTCGCGCCGTACATGCTCTCGAGGTTGTAGACACCGTCGTGCGAGACGAGCACCTTGAAGTGGAAGCGCGGATCGTTGTTGTGTCCGAGAATCCAGTTGATCATGTAGCCGCCGTAACTCGCGCCCGCGGCGCCGATGCGATTGCGATCGATGTACGGACTGCGGCGCAGCACGTCGGCGACGCCGTTCATCAGGTCGACAAAAACCTTGCCGCCCCAATCGCCGCTGATCTCATTTACAAACTGCTGTCCGTAACCGGTTGAACCGCGCGGGTTCGGCGTGAACACAACGTAAC
>Ga0126376_10001414_pt1 | contig 12939 bp, 7 predicted proteins | sample PanSoiMetPlot_15_FD_92760 | JGI IMG/M metagenome (GOLD analysis project Ga0126376, IMG submission 92760) | Tropical forest soil microbial communities from Panama - MetaG Plot_15 | ecosystem: Environmental > Terrestrial > Soil > Tropical forest > Bulk soil | place: Panama | collected 2016-02-17
ATGCGCCCGCCGCACACTCGCCGAATAGCTCAGGTCACGCAATTCTTCCTCATGCAGTTCGTGTAATCGCTCAACATACCGTCCCGCCAATTCCCGCAACGCCACACCATCACGCGCCGACAATGGCAAAACATAAACGTCTTGCTCACGATCGTCTCGCTCGCCCTCAACCTTCTTTTCAAGCGCCTCTTCATCTTCGCGCCACTCTTCCACAACCACGTGCGCATTCGTCCCACCAATGCCAAACGAACTGACACCCGCTCGCCTCTTCCCCTCCTCGCAAACAACCCACTCACGCCGCTCGGTATTGACATAAAACGGCGTGCGTCCGAAATCGATCTGCGGATTTGGCGTCGAGTAGTTGAGAGATGGAAACAACTCGGCGCAACGAAGCGACAACGCCGCCTTGATGAACCCCGCCACACCCGCCGCCGAATCCAAATGCCCCAAGTTGGACTTCACCGACCCAATAGCACATGACGACGGCCGCAACCGATCAGACGCGAACGCCGCAGTCAGCGCTTCAATCTCGATCGGATCGCCAAGCAACGTTGCCGTACCATGCGTCTCGACATAGCCAATCGTGTCAGCACTCACACCCGCACGCTTTAACGCCGCGGCAATCACCTCAGTCTGCCCATCAACACTCGGGGCAGTGAAACCAACCTTCCCGGCGCCGTCGTTATTGGTCGCCGACCCCTTGATCACCGCAACAATCCGATCCCGATCGCGCACAGCGTCCTCAAGCCTCTTCAAAACAACGATACCGGCACCATTCCCAAGTACGGTGCCCTGCGCCTGCGCATCGAACGGCCGGCAGTGCCCATCCGGCGAGACTGGACCACCCGCCTGATACTGGTAACCCGTCTTGTGCGGCACGTTGATCGTGATGCCTCCCGCAAGAGCCATGTCACAATCCCCGCTCAACAAGTTCTGACACGCAACATGTATCGCCACGAGGGACGTCGAACACGCAGTCTGCACAGTCATACTTGGACCACGCAGATTCAGCTTGTAGGAGACGCGTGTTGCGAGATAGTCCTTGTCGTTCGCGAGCATGAGCGGCAAACCGGGAATCGTGTTGGCGGACCGCGTATTGAAGTTGCACAGCAGATACGTGCTCAGGTTTGCACCCGCGAAGACTCCGATCGAGCCGCGATACTGCTGCGGATCGTATCCCGCATCCTCCAGCGCTTCCCACGCCGATTCGAGAAAAACGCGCTGTTGCGGGTCGGTCATCTCCGCCTCGCGCGGACTGATTGCGAAGAAGCCCGCATCAAACTCGTCGATCCCTTCAAGCACCGAACCAGCCTTGACGTAATCCGGACGACGCAGCAACTGCGGTGAGATTCCGGAAGCCAGAAGTTCTTCCTCCGAGAACTGGCTCATCGATTCCACGCCATCACGAAGATTCCGCAAGAACTCATTCACGTTTCGCGCACCCGGGAACCGGCACGACATTCCGATCACGGCAATGTCACTCGATGCCGCCAAGCGTCTCGCCGGCAAACCTTCAACAGCGGCCGCACGAATGCCCTCCTGCGGCACGCGTCGAGCTTGCTTTAGGTTCGCCGCGAGAGACTTGATTGTCGGGTACTTGAAAAACTGAATGATCGGTACCGGTTCGACGAGCATCGTTCGCAGCTGGTTATGAGCGCGGACAATGTGTAACGACGTCACGCCGAGGTCGAAAAAGTTCACCTGCGTATCGACGCTTTCGATCCCCAGCAGCTCGGCAAACACAGAAGCGAGGATCTTCTCGGTATCAGTCGATGCCAACGCAGGCGCAACTTCAGCCTTTGCACTCGAAGAAGCCTTTCGCGCGAACAACGCTTTGCGATCGACCTTGCCGTTAGCGGTAATCGGAATTTCGTCAACGACATTGAACTCGGCCGGGACCATGTGCGGAGCGAGGCGTGATCGAAGGAACTCTTTGATCTCATCCACCGTCGATCCGTTTTCGACGACGATGAAAACAACCAGTCTTTTTTCGAAACTCGTATCCCCCGCAACAGCCACGACGGCGGAACGAACGAGCTCATGTTGCAACAACGTCGCCTCGATCTCGCCCAACTCGATGCGAAATCCCTGCACCTTGACTTGCAAGTCTCTTCGTCCAAGAAACTCAATCTCTCCATTCGGGAGATAGCGGCCGATGTCACCTGTTCTGTAGAGACGTTCGCCGTTCGGATGGGTGATAAAACTCGCGCGTGTCTTTTCGTCGTCGTGCCAGTAACCTTGTGCCACGCCGGCGCCGCCGATGAAAAGTTCGCCCGCGGCCCACACGGGACAAGGCTGCAATGTTTCGTTCAGCACCTGCACACTCTGGTTCGTCATCGAGCGCCCGTAAGGAATACTTGGGAGCGACGAATCCTCGTCTTCAATGCGATGCAGGATGGACCAGATCGACGATTCGGTCGCGCCGCCGAGACTAAACAGTTCGGCGTCGTTTAAAAAATTCTTGATGCGCCGCGGCAGACTGACCGGGATCCAATCTCCACTGAGCATCACGAGGCGAAGTTTGCCGGTGAATGTTTCGCTGTGCTCCAGATATTCGACGAGCATCTCCATCAACGCCGGAACGGTGTCCCAGATCGTCACATCGAATCGTTGGATCAACTCAACCCACGATGACGGATCGCGCGTCTGATCGGGCGCCGGTAAGACGATCGCGCCGCCCGCCGCGAGCGTGCCAAAGATGTCATAGACTGAAAGATCGAAGCTGAGAGACGACAAACCGAGCACACGATCCGACGCGGTCACGTTGAAGCGACTGTTTATGTCGAGAATCGTGTTGACTGCGCCACGATGATCGATCATGACGCCTTTCGGGAAACCCGTTGACCCCGACGTATAGGTCACGTAAGCGAGATCGGTACAAGCCTGGTCCACCGTTTCCCACGCGCCGCTCAAATCATCTTGCCCGACAGCCAGCACTGAAAGGTGATCGGGCCAATTGAGTGACTTGACCAGCCACGGCTGCGTCAGAACCACTTCGACGTCCGCATCTTTCAACAACCCAAGACGGCGCGACTCCGGAAGCTGTGGATCGATCGGAACGTAAGCCAATCCCGCGCGGAGAATTCCCAACGCGGCGGCGATCTGCTCCCAACCTTTGTCCATCACGATTGCGACAACCTTGCTGTTCCCGCTATGGACACGACGCACCCGACCCGCAATCGCGTTCGAACGTTGATCGAGCTCCGCGTAGGTCAGCTCGCGTTCCGCGGTAAGGACTGCCGTGCGATGCGGATTCCGGCGTGCCTGCTCGAGGAAGAGTTCGTGAAGTAACGATTCACTGACGGGTGCCGTCGTCAGATCTTCATTCCGGGCCTCGGGAGCGATCGACAGATCGAGTTTGGACCATGTATCGTCGCGCTCGGCGAGTTGATTCAACAAGCGACAGTACGCGTCGAACATGTCGTCAAACATGCCGGGGGGAAACAGTCCATCAACCGCGTCCCAGTTAAAGTTCAATGCTCCGGCGTGTTCGCCCACCTGGTTATCCAACCAAACCTGCGGGGTTTGAAGCGTGCTGTAGACCACCTGCTCGGCCGCGCCGGTGATCCAGCCCGATAACTCCAGGTTCAGAGCACTGGTGAAAACTACCGGCATAACTGCTGACGATGTCCCCGAATACCGGCGGGACCACTCGCGCATCACGCGCGTACCGCTGTAATGCCGGTGACTAAGACCTTCCCAAAGTTGCTTCTGGACCACCTGAGCGCGCGCCGCAAAGCTCGCTCTCGTCGAGTTATCAACGGCCAACAAACTCAACGAGCTGAACTCGCCGACGATCTCTTTTATCTGCGGATGAAGCGGCAGCCGGTTCTGAATCGGTAGGTTGATCGTGAACTGCGCGCTTGTACTCCACGCGCTCACGATCTCGACGTAAGCAGTGAGCAACACAACTGTTGGTGTGACGTTATGCTGGCGGGCACGCGCCTGTAGTTTCTGCCAGGCGTCCGGATCGAGTCTTCCCGAGCGCCGCACAAAGCGTTGTTCGACAATCGCGCTGGGATGACATGCCAACGGCAGTTCGGGCGGAGGCGGCATGGCAGCCAAACGTTCCTGCCAATAGGCTTTGGCGGCCTTGAAGGCCGGCAGATCCTGAAGCGCTGCTTCGGCGAGTACGTAGTCTCGAAACGAGACGATCAGTTCCGGAAGCGGCGCCTCAGGATCTTTAAGCAAAACGGTCAACTCGCCGATCAGGATTTGCAAGCTGCCGAGATCGCCAATCAACAGATCGTAACTGACATGAAACAGCACGCGGCCGTCGCCGAAACGAGACGCACGGACTTCAAACCACGGCCACTCATGCGCGGGCATCACCTGATGCGACATCTCCTGCCGGACAACCTCAAGTTGCCGCTTCGCCTCGCTTGCGTCCAAATACTGCAAATCGAGCGTGCGCAGTTTGTATGGCGGCGGGCTCTCCAAAACCTGCTGCTGTCCGTCAGGCAGGATCACCGCGCGCAGCATCGGGTGACGCTGGACCAGTTTCTGAATGACTGTTTCGAGTCGTTCGACCGTAACGGTAGACGACTCGATTTCGAGATAGAGATGTGTTGCTACCTGCCCGAGTTCGAACGCTCCGCTGCGGCCGATCCAGTAAGCCTGCTGCATGTCGGCCAACGGAAACGGCTCGTTCCAGTTGAGTGGATCGGGCGTTAATTCCGGCAGCTCTTCGCCGGCGACGAGCGTGTTCTCTTCAGCGATCGCCTGGGCCAATTCAGCGATCGTGGGCGATTCAAAAAGGCGCCGCATACTCAATGACGAACTGGTGACTTCTCGCAGTCGCGTCAGCAAAGTCGCCGCAAGTAAAGAATGTCCACCAAGCTCGAAGAAGTTGTCATTGACTCCGAGCTCGTCCAGATCGAGAACGTCAGTCCACACTGCCGCGAGTTGCTTCTCCAACTCATTTCGGGGCGCAACAAATTTCGTGTCCAAAGTGCGAGTGAGTTGTGTTGGTAGCGGAAGGGCCTGGTGATCGAGCTTGCCGTTTGGCGAAACCGGCAGAACTTCGAGCGGAATAAAGGCAGATGGAACCATGTATTCCGGCAGCTTGCTTTCGAGATACCTGCGCAGCGCCGGACTCGAAACTGAAGCTCCTTCTTCCGTCACGAAGTAAGCGGCCAGCCGCTTCTCACCGTTGCCGTTGGCCCAGCCGACAACTAGTGCGTTTCGAATCGCTGGGTGGCGATTTATTTCCGCTTCGACCTCCTCCGGCTCCACGCGAAAACCGCGAATTTTCAGTTGGTGATCGATTCGTCCGGTAAACTCCAACACGCCACTCGACAGGTAACGCGCGCTGTCTCCCGTCCGGTACATCCTTGCGCCGGGCACGTTACTAAACGCATCGGGCAGAAATCGTTCGGCAGTCAGATCCGGCCGGTACAGATAACCGCGCGCGAGGCCATGGCCGCCGATGTAGATCTCGCCGTCGATGCCAGCCCCAACATCAGGCGAGATCAGATTCAAGTTTTCATCCAGCAGATAGATTTCGCTGTGAACGATCGATTGCCCGATCGGAGGACGCCTGGGCCATTCGGCAGGCGGACCTTCCAGCCTGAACTCCATCGCAGCATGACTTTCGGTTGGACCATACAAATTGTCCAACACCGTATCTTTGAGCAGCTTGAACAGCTCGACCACAGCCGGAGTGATGTAAAGTTGTTCTCCCGAACTCGCGATCTCTCGCAGGTGAGCAGGCCGAGCTTCTGTTTGGAGTGCAACCTGAGCCAGTTGTTGTAGCCCGACAAAAGGAACAAAGAGGATTTCGATCCGCTCTTCAATCAGACAATCCCAGAGGCTTGCCGGATCCTGTCGCATCACGTCAGAGAGCAGGACCACTGTGCCGCCACAGCACAACATCGAGAATATTTCGAGGAACGAAACATCGAAGCTCAATGAAGCAAACTGAGCGGTTCGCGTCCCGCTGCCGCACTGCAATCGCCGCACTTGCCATTCGATCACTTTAACCAGCGCGCGATGACTCATCGCAATGCCCTTTGGCCTGCCGGTTGAGCCTGAGGTGTAAAGCACGTTTGCGAGCTGGTCGCTCGAGATCGCGGCGATATGCTCCCGCTCAATTTCTCCACCGAGCGGATCGTCAAGCAGAACAATTTTCGCCCGGTGCGGCGGCAAGTTGGGCAAAAGACTTTTTTGCGTCAGTAACACCGGAGCAGAGGTGTCTTCGATCATCCAGGCGAGCCGCGAAACCGGGTACGTTGGATCGAGCGGAACATAGCAACCGCCGGCTTTAAGAATGCCGAGAACACCGACAACCATTTCCACTGACCGGTTGACGCAGATTGCTACCGGTGTCTCCGCTCCCACTCCCACGCGGCGAAGTTGAACTGCCAGTCGCTCGGCTCTCTTATCGAGCTCGCGATAGGTCAGTTGTTGCCCTTCGAAGACTACGGCAATCGCCTCAGGCGTCTTATGCGCCTGGACCTCAACCAGTTCGTGGATACACTTATTCGCCATTTCCATGTCGCGGACTTCTCTTTCCGACACCATTGAAGCAAGGGCGCCGTGAGGCACAGAGAAACACTGAGATTGGAGACAGACCCGGGTTAGTCAGGCGGGAGCTTCACACTACTTGCGACGCACAAAGTTATAGACGGCATTCTCGTTAAATGTCTTGCCTTTGTCGTTTGTCGTGCGCCACGTCCAGGTTTGAGTGAAGTGGTCGCGATCCTGAAAAGTGATCACAAGGTGGTTCATTAAATCCTTGTTTGAAACTGACAGATTGCTGGCATCGACATATGAAAATCGCAGTTCTTTGCCGGCTTCGAGAACCGGCTCGGCCCGCAGGCGAACCTGATTGTTGACGGCACAAAAGTGGGTCAGCATTAAACTGTCGCCATCGAGGTGGTACACCGTTATCATCTCGATCAGGTCGGCGCCGACCTGAGAATAGGTTTCCATGACGCCGGTTCCATTCGAGACGATTTTGTAAGAGACACGAATAGGTTTGCCGCCGTAAGAGACGCCATCGCGCGCTTCCCATTCTCCAACGAGCCCTTTAATTTTCTCGAAAGCTGCGAGGGCCGCGGTCGGAACGGTGCTCGGCCCCTCCGCAACCTTCGCCGGCACGATAACGTGGGAACGATGACGGTCGCCCAGGTCTGTATCTTGGGCTACCGCCACGCCGATTTGGGAAAACAGAAATGCAGTTATTACGCTCATAAGGATCCTCATACGTCACTTCCTCTGTTTGTATTTCTCTGTCTTGACAATCACTGGATGGCCGAATATGCCTCGTTAATCCGGGCTATTAGATCTTCCGGAACCGTGTAAAACACTTCTTCCCGGACGATCTTTGTTTGGTACAAAAATGCCCGCTGGTCGATCGTGGAAATTGTCAGGATCAGCAAGTAGGGATTCTCGGCTAACAAATGAGTAAATATGCCAAGCACTCGATCTGCGTTTGGGTGGCCCATAATGACGACATCAGCCCCGGTCTCGCTTAGCGTCACCACCATGTCTATTGGATCGAACGCTTCTCCCACCAGCTCCATGTTTTCCTGATCCTCAATTACATCTTCAAGCGAGTCGCGAAGGCTGTTGGGTACGTCAACCAGCAAAATGTTTAGTGTCGGGCTCATGGCCATAACTTTACCTGGTCTGCATCAACTTGCGGCCACCTCCGGTCATTGCCGACAGCGCAATTAGCGAAACGTACGCCAGACCCGCCATAAGCAAAATCTGGTTGGAACTGAAGATCCCTTGCAGTAATACGGCCAGCCCTATCGCCATCAGAATCGCAACGCTCTCGACATGTCGCGCCAAACTAAAAACGCGGCCCAGAAAACGTTCGTCCACCACCTCCTGCATGATCGAGTAATAGGGAACGAGGATCGCGACCACTACGACACCCCAAAAGAGGCAGATGACTATGGAAACTTCCGCGTTCGGAACTACCGAATACAGCGACATCGTCAGACCTTCCAGCAGCAGCCCCGCAAAGAGAACCTGTCCTTTTCCGATTTTCTCTACCAGACCGGGCACGAAGAGCGAGCCGAGCACTCCGCCCAGACCAAACATTCCGAATTGAAAGCCGAGTACGCGATCGGAGCCTTGCAGAAAGTCAGTAACGAAGAAAGGCGCCAGCGGCAGCCACAATCCCACACACAAAAGACTCACAAAGAAAACGACGATGACGTGTCGCACTAACTGTCGCCCCGCGATGTATCTCCAGCCCTCAACGATATTCGTAAGAGTCGAGCTGGCAGAAACTTCCGCGTGTCCTTCCGCACTACGTATTCGCAATTGGGAGATCAGGATCATACTTCCCAGAAAGGTGGCCATATCGATAATGAGTGCGACCTTCAATCCAAGCCTCGTAAACAGCTCTGCGCCGATGATTGGACCCAGGATGAGAACTACATTGTTGCTGCTTTGCTCAATTCCATTGGCCCGGGGAAGCTCGTTGCTGTTTACGATTAAGGGCAGTGCTGCCGACTTAGCGGGTTCATAGAAGACCGAGCCAATCGCATGTAGCGCCATCATCAGATAAATCATCCCGTAAGACGGTTGAATGATGATCGCCAGGAGGCAAAGCGCACGACCCGCATCCGCCAGGATCATCACCACATTTTTGCTGGTGCGGTCGACTGCAACGCCGGCAAAAGGGACAAGCAGTATTCCGGGCACAGTTTCCAGCGCGATCAGGAAAGCTACGTCCGCTATTCTGTTGGTGGTGTGGAATATATAAAGGACAAGTCCAATCCTGCTGATCCGCGAACCCGTCATCGAAAGCAGGTTGGCAAGCCACAGATAACGGAAGTGCGAATTTGAAACTAGAAGCGACATGCCGCTGAACCAGCCAACGCCTTCGGCGTTACGCGGCGTTAACCCGCCTTGAATCTTGCTCCAGCTTTTGCAGCGCCCGCTCCCAAAGTCGTGCAAAACGCCGCCGTTCGGCGAGCTGCTGAACTTCCGGGAAGTTCACCCACCCTTCGTGAGACATCACGGCGTAAACACCTCCTGGCAGATGCCGGACACTGATCTTTGCAGTGGTGACCAGTTCACCCCAGCCGTCATCGCGTACGATGAATTGCCTGGCGTTTGGTTGAACCGTTTCGAGCGTGACCTGAATACCGGGAAAATTAGTCTGCCACCATTTGTCGTCAAAATCGTCAACATCGATCGCGGTGGTGTTTCCGAGAAACGCTGACGCTCCGATAGTTTCACTCCAGCGGTAACGCGTGGATTGTCCGGTCTCTATTCGGCGAATGAGGCGCCCCAAAAAATCGTCCCAACCCTCATCCAGTCCCCCGGCCTCATCGGGTGTCAGAGCTCCGTGGTCGCGCACAGTCAAAAAGGTCGAGCCGCCGAGCGCCTGCAATGAGTAATCGATTCGAGAGGTCTGCCCCACTCCCATGAACTTCCAACTCAATCCCAACGAGGTGGGCTCATGCCACTCGATCACACGGCCGGAAAAGAAGTCGCCGTCACCGAAAGCGAATACAAAATCCGCGTCGGGCTGCAATCCTTCGGTATCGGCAAACCACTGGCTTAAAAGTGTTCCGTCAGTTAAGTATTTCCAAACCTCGTCGGGGCCTGCCGGCATGAACTTTTCCTTAATTACCGTGATCGACTCTGACTCCGTTGCCATATCTTTATTTGTATAAGGCTGAATATCCTGCTGAACCGGGTGGCGATTCAGCAGGATATTCCTGTGGAGGGACGTTTAATTTTGGAATGGCCTCGGGCAAACCATCATTCCCGGGATGTCAGGCTTACCATCGAGGTCTGAGTCAATTTCACCCTTGGCAGTTGCATGGCTCGGCAGGTAGTTGAGATCGAGCACACCGTCGTTGTCCCAATCAACCACTTTGCCCTTGAACCCGCCAAACAGGAACGTGTTGGTGAGTTGGCCCACTTCCGGATGGTGGAGCGTTGACAGGACCGAGTTGCCTGGGAACATGAAGTCGCCGCTGTCGCCGACGATGCGGTTGGTGTTCACGTAGGCCCAACCCTGGAACAAACCGCGGACATATTCGATCGCGTTCTTGCCGTCGATCTGGATGTTCGGGTTCAGGAACCATTGTCCTTCGCGCGCGAACGGAACGACGACGTTTTCGATGACGCCTTCGGACGTGTCGTCAGCTTTACCCGAAACGTAGAACGGTCGTGTTGTCTGCGTCTCGAAGTAGAAGTTGCCGGAGTTCGGCTGCGACCTTTCAGTGAAGCCCTTGAAGAGGAATGCTTCGTAGTGGTTGGTGCCGTCGGCGTGGAGGCCTTTGAGCGTCTTCGAGATGACGATCTCTTTCTCCCTGGTTCTCATGATTGGGCAAGCCAGGGCTTGGCCATACACTCGCGCCAGCATCTGCGGACTCATGATGACATGACCCCACAGGTCGTTGCTTTCCGCGAGTCTGATGAAGAGATCGCATTTGATATGCAGGAAAATCGTTTCATCAAACGTGCGTCCTTCGTAGAAACGCGCTTCTTTCGCGCGACGGAAGTCTTCCGGACTCCATCCCATCTCCCAGCAAAACACGCGGGCCCATTCCTGGACTCGTGGATCTGCGTCGGTCACCAACGGCAAAGCGATTGTTGCGCATCGTTCATCATCTAAACCTTCAAGTGCCCAGAGGACGTTGATGCGAAGTTGGGAATCCGTGTCTTCATGGAGCACTGCTTCGACAAGTGGCAACGACTTGACCCCTTGCCGAGCAATGATTTGAAAAATTGCGTGCTCCCGAAGCACCGGATCAGAGTTATTGCGAGCGTCGAATTGCAATTGTTCGTCCGTTCGCGTTTCAAGACTGATGGCAGCACTTCTGATACTGTTACAGAATCGAATGGTCGGATCTCCCCTTCTAATCTGCTGAAAGGGATTGACGTGAGCGTTTTTCGCAAGAAGAGCCAATCGTTCATCCAACATTTTGAACTTCTCCTTTGTAGTCTAAGCTTTCAAGTTTTGGTTACCAGCTCAAGAGGTCAGATCCAGCAACTCAGAACTGCGCATCCGCGGCTCAACGAAAATGACCTTTTCATTACCATTAGGAACTATGGATCTTGAGGCTGTAATTTAGCCAAGTGTGTGGGTGATGTCTTCTTCCAGATTGCTCGTCTGACGAGGCTTTTTTCAGGCGTTGGTTTCCCAAAGTTCGATGGGATTGCCTTCAGGGTCGCGGAGGTAAAGAAATCTTCCTTCGTGGGCTTCGAGTTCGCGCTCGATCTCGACGCCGTCGTTAATCAGTTGGACTTTCATCTTGTTCAAGTCGGCCACCTTGTAGTTGACCATTGTCGAAACGTCTGTGCCGAGATTGCCGGGATAGACGCCAAACCGGAACGACTCTTTTCCGTTCTCGATGCCGCCGTAGTAATTGCCGTCCGTATCATCCAACCTCGTGAGAATGCCAAGATGATTGGCATACCACTGCGCCAGTTTCTCAGGCTGGCGCGCGAAAATCATGACCGCCCCGATTCCGTGAACGCGATTCATATTCTCCTCCAGTATTGAAGCTCCTATCGTCGCGCGGTAATCCGCGAATACGAGAATTCTTCGTTGCGGAAACAATTCAGATAAAAATCGATGAGCTGCTTCCAGTTGCCGATCTCGGTTGCATCCATTGTTTCCAGAAGCTTTTCCTTTTGCGCTTGCATCGCGCCGGCCATCAGTTGGAAGCAGTCTTGAGCCAGGAAAGTCACGTCGGTTATTTCAATGTCGGAGAACCCGGCCGCGGTCAGCATTTTGTGGTACCCAAGCGGCGGAGGAATGGTGATCATTCCGTCAAGACGCCAGATGAAACTCAATAGTTCATCGGTGACGTTCGGACCGGCTGTCATTTCCGTCAAGACAACCACTCCGCCTGGTTTTAACGCCGAGTGGACCTTGAGCAGAATCTCGTCAACCGAGTTGACCAGCATCAACGAGTCGAGTGTGAATGCGACGTCGAATAGTTGATCGGCGTTCCACCGGCGAATGTCGCTTTCAATGAACTCGACTCTTTCCGCCAGCCACGGATCGCGCGCAATTCTCTGTAAGGCGTGGCCGATCTGATGCCGGTTCAACTCGATACCGGTCACGTGGCAATCGAACTTCTCAGCCAGGTAGCAACAGGTGTCTCCCAATCCCGAACACAATTCCAACACGCGCTTCCCTGCACTCGCTTCCGCAAACTCGCCGACGTAGTCGAGGATCGCGCGGCCACCCATGTTGGTGAACTCCCAGCCGTCGTGTACGGGTTTGTAGACAACGGTGCGCCACAACGAGCTGGCCGCTTCGTCGTAAATTCGGTTCTTCTCGAGCAGCTCCGCGTCGGAGACTTCCGGGTAATAAGTTGTTTCCACGATCAGGCTCCGCGAGCGGTGTTGAGTAACAACGGCAGGGCAATAAGGATTGGCGGATCTGTCAGGCGCTCACCACGCAGGACCAGGTCGACACGCCGCGGTGGACCATCGGCCGTAATCGTGAGCGGAGTGCGTCCCGAGCTCGCGCGCAAGATGTTTTCAGAAAACAAATACGACACCGCAGGTTCAGACCACGGCAACCCGGCCGCAAACAGGAAATACTCACCTTCTGCGACCGCCGGCAAACGAAAGTTGCCGCAGCCGTCCGCGATCGTGCACGAAACCGGCGTGCCCTGAGGCATCGCTTCTTTGAAGAGCCCGATGAAGACCGGGCCATCGAAAGGTTGCGACGAAGTGACAGTTCCAAAGATGCTGGCGGGCGCGTCGTTCGTTTGATTCAGTGACTTCTTGTCCACCAGTTCCCCGGCGTCTTTGCACTTCCTACCGAGTTTACGAAGCCTGTTTGGCGGCACGCCTACGAGTTGAGTGAATCTGGTCGTAAAACTGCCGAGGCTGTTGTAGCCCGCTTCAAAACAGACGTCGATGACGCTCAAGCTGGTGGTGAGCAATAACTTCTTCGCGGTTTGCAGACGCAGCGCACTCAGAAAGTGCGTTGGTGTTACACCC
>Ga0126376_10001415_pt1 | contig 12937 bp, 11 predicted proteins | sample PanSoiMetPlot_15_FD_92760 | JGI IMG/M metagenome (GOLD analysis project Ga0126376, IMG submission 92760) | Tropical forest soil microbial communities from Panama - MetaG Plot_15 | ecosystem: Environmental > Terrestrial > Soil > Tropical forest > Bulk soil | place: Panama | collected 2016-02-17
AAGTAGAGCGCGCTCTTCGCCTGATGGACCTGATGAATGGCCATGACGCGCTCGACGCTGCCGGGCAGATGGGCGGCGACCTCGAGCGCTTCGTCGTAGAGCGCCAGGGCGTCGCGCGGCGCGAACGCCTTCGCCGCCGCCTCCGCGGCGCGCACGAGGTGGACGAGTGCGCGCTCCCAGTCCTCGGCCGCCACGTAGTGTCCGGCCAGGACGCCGGCGATCTCCGCCACGCGCTCGCCGTGGAGCGCCTCGAGCGCGCGCGCGATTCGCTGGTGCAGCGCGCGGCGCTCCGGGGCGGGAATCGCGGCGTAGGCCACGTCGTGGGTGAGCGCGTGCTTGAAGGCGTAGGACACCTCGGGGAACACGCGCTGTTCGTGGATCAGCTCGACCGCCCGCAGCTCGCGGAGCAGATCGTCGAGCGCCGAGCCGCTCTCGACGACCCGGTCGAGGAGCCGGCGGGTGAACTCGCGCCCGATGACGGCGGCGACCCGGAGCGCGCGCCGTGGCGCTTCGGCGAGGCGGTCGATGCGAGCCGTGACGACGTCCTGGACCGTGTCGGGCACGAGCGCGGCGTCGAGCGGCTGCGACGCCACCAGGCGCGAGCCTTCGCGGCGCACCGCCCCCAGTTCCTCGACCGAGCGCACGAGCTCCTCGACGAAGAACGGATTGCCCTCGGCCTTGCCCACGATCAAGGCTTCGAGATCGGCCGGCACCTGGTCGGCCCCCAGCAGATCGCGCGTCATGCGCACGCTGTCGGTCGTCGACAAGGTCGTCAGCGCCAGGCGCGTGTGGAACGTGTGATCGCCGAAGGGCGGCGTGTAGCCGGGCCGGTAGGTGACGATGAACAACACCCGCTGGGCGCCGAGGCTCTCGGCCAGGCGCGCCACCCACTCCTCGCTCGCCTCGTCGAGCCAGTGGGCGTCCTCCAGCACCAGGACGTGCGGCGAGAGCTCGGCGGCGCGCGCCAGCATCTGGCGGGTGGCGTTGAAGATCTCCACCCGGCGCAGCTTGGGATCCATGGCGTCGACGGCCGGGTCGCCGGGGTCGAGCCCGAGCAACGCTCTCAGAAACGGCAGCACCGCCAGGAGCCGTTCGTCGAGCCGGCGCAGCTGCGCTTCGAGCTTGGCGCCCATGACGAGCGGCGTGTCGACGTCATCGATGTGGCAGCTCCGACGCAGCATCTCGACGACCGGATGAAACGGCGTCGCGCGGCCGAACGGCACCGCGCTCGCCTCGACCCACGCCGCGCCGTCGCCGAGCAGCCGGCGAAACTCGCGCAAGAGGCGTGACTTGCCGATGCCGGGCTCGCCTCCGACCATGAACACCTGCCCCTCGCCGGCCCGTGCTTGCTCGAAGCGCTGGGCCAGCAGCGAGAGCTCGCGCTCGCGGCCGACGAAGCGCGCGCCGCCGACCTCGCGCTCGGCGTGGCTGACGAGGCGATAGGCGACCTCCCCGTCGACCTCGGCGCTCAACGGCTCGAGCTCGAAGTGACGGCCGAGCGCGACGGCGGCGCTCGCGCTGACCACGACGTGACCCGAATCGGCGTGCGATGCGAGTGACTCGAGCACAGTGGTCGCGTGGCGCGCGCGCTCCGGCTCGAGCGTCACCTCGCCGTCCGTGCGCGCCACCGCCAGGGTGGCGGTGTGGATGGCGCTGCGCACCTCGGGTCGCGCGGGGTCGTCGCGCCGGGCCCGGGTGGCCAGCCGCCGCACCGCCGCGGCCGCGTGCACGGCCCGGCGCGGCGCGTTCTCTGCGGGCTCGACCCCGAAGGCGACGACGGCGCCGGCCGGGCTCACGCGCGCGATCCAGCCGCCGAAGCTCTGCGCCTTGTCGAGCACGCCCTCGAGCGCGCGCGTCATCTCGTGCGAGCTTGGCTCTGCGCCCGGCGAGCCGAGGGCCACGTAGAGCAGGGTGAGGCGGCGGGGCTCGCCGGCTGCGGCGTCCAGGCGCGGCGCGGCGTGTGTCCGCGCGCGGCGCGGCGGAGAGCCGCGCGGGCGACCGCCGCGCCGGCGCGGCGAGCCCGCCTCGAGCCCGAGGCCGTGCCGATCGAGCCGGTAGCGCAGCGTGTTGCGGGGTAGCCCGAGGAGGAGGGCGGCCTGCGTAATGTTCCAGTCGCACTTCTCGAGCGCGTTCAGCAGGTGCGCCCGCTCGACCTCGAACATCGCGTCGCCGAGCACCGCGCCCCCACCCTCGGGCACGCCGGGCACGTCGGCCGCTCCGGCGGCGGCAGGCGCGAGCCCGAGCGCCGAGGCGGAGACCGCCGTCGAGTCGGTGAGCAGCGCCACCCGCTCCATCGCGTTTGCCAGCTGCCGCACGTTCCCCGGCCATTCGTACGCGCGCAGGGCGGTATACGCCTCTTGTGTGAGCGTCTTGGCGGGGAGCGCGTAGTCCTCGCAGGCGCGCGCCAGAAAGTGCTCGGCGAGCAACACGACGTCATCGCCGCGCTCGCGGAGGGGAGGCAGGCGCAGCGTCAGAACCGCGAGCCGATGGTAGAGGTCCTCGCGAAACCGCCGGGCCCGCATCGCCTCGTCCAGGTTTTCGCTGGTCGCGGCGATGATCCAGACGTCGATGGCCTCGCTCCGGGTGCTGCCCAGCCGGCGGATCTGCTGATCCTCGATGACCTTCAGGAGCTTGGACTGCAGCGCCTGCGGCAGCAGGCCGACCTCGTCCAGGAAGATCGTGCCGGTGCTCGCGGCCTGGAACAAGCCGGGCTTGGGCTGCCGGGCGCCCGTGAACGCGCCGCGCTCCCAGCCGAACAGCTCGGCCTCGAGCAGGGTCTCGGGGATGGCCGCGCAATTCACGGCGATGAACGGCGCGCGGGCGCGGACGCCGGCACGGTGGATCGTCTCGGCGATCAGACCCTTGCCGGTTCCCGTCTCGCCGAGGAGGAGGATGGGCGGCGAGCGCCGGGCGGTCTCGGCCTGGCGTCCGAGCACGCGGGCGATCTGCTCGCGCAGGGCGACGATTCGTGGGCTCCGGCCGAGAAGCTCGGCGAGGGTCGTCGTCACGGCGCCATCTTACTGGGGTCGAGCCCCTTCGCGCGCGGGCAACATGCCCGAACCGACGAAACCGCCGAATCGTCGCCGGCGAACCGACGATCTATCGGTTCGTCGGTTTGCCGCAAGTGTGCGTCGTAGCGTACGTCGCGCGTGGCATCGACGCTGCAATTCAGAGTTCTCATGCAACGCAATTCATCCCCCAAAGGAGGAGCGACGATGAAGACTCACGGCTATTCGTATCAAACGGCACTGGAGGCCTCCGAGCGGATCGACTGGCGCGTGGAGGACCTGATCGGCGGCGACAAGAAGCTCGACTTCTCGAAGCCGTTCATGCCCGAGTCATTCGCGCGCGTGGAGCCGCTGACGTTCTTGAGCCCGCGCGAGCGCCTCGCGCTCAACCAGATCCGCGGCCTCGGCTACCTGTACATCTTCGGCCTCGTCGAGGAGTTTATCCTCCCGTTCGTCCTCGACCACGCGCGGCCCCAGCTGCACGGCGACGCCTACGCGACGCGCGCGCTCCTCACGTTCGCGGCCGAGGAGGCCAAGCACATCCATCTCTTCCGGCGCTTCCGCGAGGAGTTCGAGGCGGGCTTCGGCACGCCCTGCCAGGAGATCGGCCCGGCCGACGCGATCGCGAAGGCGGTGCTCGGCCACGCGCCGCTGGCGGTGGCGCTGACGACCCTGCAGATCGAGTGGATGACGCAGCGGCACTGGATCGAGGCCGTGCAGGACGACCGGGAGCTCGATCCGCAGTTCAAGAGCCTGCTGAAGCATCACTGGATGGAGGAGGCGCAGCATGCCAAGCTCGACACCTTGATCGTGGACTCGCTGAGCCACTCACTGGATTCGACCGCGATCGAGTCGGCGATCAACGAATACCTCGAGATCGGCGGCATGGTCGACGGTGGCCTCGCCCAGCAGGTCGAGTTCGACATCGAGAACCTCGCCCGGGCCACCGGCCGCCGGCTCTCGGCCGCCGAGCGTGACAACTTCGCCGCCGTGCAGCGGCAGGCGATGCGGTGGACGTACCTGGGCTCCGGGATGACTCATCCGAAGTTCGCCGGCGCGCTCGGCGAGCTCGCCCCGGCCGCCGCCGATCGGGTAGCCAACATCGCCCAGACGCTCAGCTGAAGCACACGACAAGGGAGAACAACGATGGCGATAGCGACGAAGACAAACAAGGTGAACGGGATCGACCTCGGCGCCCTTGCCGAGGTCGTTCGCGAGATCGAGCGGGATCCCCGCAAGGGGATGGTCGGCTTCCGGGTCCACACCGCGTGGCGCGGTCAGACCCGCAGCCGCTCCACCGTCGAGTCCTACACGATCGGCGGTCAGGACGTCGTGCGGCATTTCGAGATCGACGTGGACGAGCCGCACGAGCTCCTCGGGCAGAACTCGGCGCCCAATCCCCAGGAGCTGCTGATGACGGCGCTGAACGCCTGCATCACGGTCGGCTACGTCGCAGGGGCCGCGGTCAAGGGCGTCACGCTCGAGAAGGTGGAGATCGACACCGCGGGCGAGCTGGATCTGCGCGGCTTCCTGGGAATCGACGCGGGCGTCCCGGCCGGCTACGAGACGCTCCGCTATACCGTGCGGCTCAAGGGCGACGGGACACCAGAGCAGTATCGCGAGATCCATGAAGCCGTGATTCGGACGTCGCCCAACTACTTCAACATGTCGCGGCCCATTCGGATCGAGGCGAAGCTCGAAGTGGAATAGCCTCCGCCCGGCCGGCGCTCCTGCAGGCGAGCGCCGGCCGGGTCCTTACCTACGGAGCGATGTTCGCATTCACGCGGAACAGGTTCTTGGGATCGTAGGTGGCCTTCAGCGCGCGCAGACGGGCGTAGTTCTCGCCGTACGAGGCCCGCACCTTCTCGGGCCGGTCGTCAGCGGCCAGGTGATTCACGTACGCGCTGCCCTTCAGATGCAGCTCCAGCTGGCTCCAGAGCGCGCGCACCCACGCGATGTGCGTCGGCGACTCGGCGCCCTCGGCCCACTGCCCGATGGCGTCGAAGTCCCACTGAGCACGCCGCGGCGCGAAGGCGGTGGCCGTCGGCGAGACGCGCGTGGCGGCTCCGTGCATGTTGAAGAAGAGCAGCGCGCTCAGCGGCGAGCTGAAGTTCGACGCGCCCTCGACCATGACGTCGATCAGCCCGTCCGAGATCTGCTCGGTGAACGCCGAGCGCCAGTATCGCTGCAGGCCGTGGATGGCGTTGGGCTCGTCGAGCATGCGCTGGCGGGCGGCGTACGGCATCGGGCCCACGACGTCGGCGATGGGCTTGCCGAACCGACGCGCCGGGGCCAGGACCTTCTCGCCCTCCGCGATCGGCCCGTTGTAGCCGAGGATCATCGCCGCGACCGGCATCCCCTGCGGCGCCGTCAGGAGCGCAGCGTAGGCCTCCGCGTCGTCGGGCAAGGCGCTGCTGAAATCGCGGTAGAACCGCAGCACGTCGCGGGCCTGATCCAAGGGATAGATCACCATGCCGCCGAGCACCTGCGTGACCGGATGCAGCCGGTACTCGAGCGAGGTGACCACGCCGAAGTTGCCGCCGCCGCCCCGCAGGGCCCAGAAGAGATCCGGCTCGTCCTTCGCGCTCGCCTTGCGGAACTGCCCGTCCGCGGTCACCACGTCGGCCGAGACGAGATTGTCGATACTGAGGCCGTGCTTGCCCATCAGCCAGCCGAGCCCGCCGCCGAGGGTCAAGCCGACGATGCCCGTGTTGGAGACGGTGCCCCCGGTCGTCGCCAGCCCGAATGCCTGCGTCTCGTGATCCAGATCGCGCCACAGCGCACCGCCTTGCGCCTGCACGGTGCGCGCGTCCGGATCGACGCGGATGCCTCTCATCGCAGAGAGATCGATGACCAGGCCGCCCTCGTTGGTGCCGTATCCCGGCGCGCTGTGGCCGCCGCCGCGGACGGACACGAGGAGCCCGAACGACCGCGCGAAGTTGACGGCCTGCTGGACGTCGGCGACGCCCAGGCATCGCACGATGAGCGCAGGGCGGCGGTCGACGTTGCCGTTCCACACGCGCCGCGCCTCCTCGTATTTCGCCTCGCCGGCGACGACCAGATCGCCGCGCAGGCTCTGGCGCAGGCTCGCCAGGTCGGTGTCGTTCACATTGGTTCGGCTGCCCTCGAGCGTGGTGGCGGTGATCGTCATCTCGATGCTCCTCGGTTTAGCGGAGCCCGCGTCCGGAGCGGGCGCGTTCGGTCGCGTACGTCTAGCTGGGGATCAGCAGAAGTCGTGCCGCCGACGTGATTCTAGCAATCACGCGAGCTTAGCGTCGGAAACCCAGACGCCGGCAAGGTCACCCTTCCCTCGGCATCAGGAAATCTGCCCGAATCGGGCCGATGGTCGACTCAGACGCCGAAGAGGTAACGCGACCAGCCGGCGAGCAGGTAATAGATGAGCACGAGGAAGATCAGCAGGGCCACCAGCACGGCCACGAGGCCGAGGCCGACCCGAGCCAATCGGCGGTACGCACGGCTCGCCTGCTCTCCCTGCGCGACGGCGCGCTGCTGGAGCTCGAGCACGCGCTCGACCAGGCCCCGATACTCGGCGAGCTGGTCGCGCTGCGCGTCGCGGATGTCTCGCAGCAGATGCCCGACGTCGTCGTCCTTGTCCATGGCCGAAGCCCCAGCTTTCCGAGCTTCGCGACATCCTAGCACCGTCGACTCACGCGCGCGCGGTGCGACGTGGGTATTCACTTTCGCTTCACGAGAGGCTCGAGCACCGTGGCGACGTACTGACCATAGAACCTGATGCCGTCGAGATTGGGGTGCGCATTGTTGGGCTGCAGATCGATCGTCGGGGGCGGCGGCGGGTGATTCGGGAGCTCCGCGAGCGTGACGATGCGCGTGCCGAGGTCTCGTTCCAGGTGGGTCCAGATCGACTCTGTTGCCCGACCCCGAAACGGACGACCGAAGAGGATCTCCGCCTTGTTCGGCAGGTGCACGAGCACCACCGGGACCCCGGATTGCTTGAGCTTCTGGATCGCAGCGCGATAGCCGGGATCGGCCAGAAACTCCTCGGCCGTCACCCGCGGCATCAGGCTGAACGCGGTCTGTGAGTAAAACGGACGGCCGAAGAACGTGCTCCACACGGCTTCGATGAGATACGACTTCGTGAGCGAGAAGGGCTCGAACGCGATGCCCTTCGAGCGAAGATACACCCCGCGAAAAGACACGGAGTCCTTCACCACCGCGTCCGGCCGCGCGGCGTGGAGCTCTCGCCGGCACCACTCCTCGGTCGCGCGCCCGTCGACGACATCCTCGTCGTTCGTCGTCCGGGGATCGTTGAAGTCCGGGCGCGACGCCATCTGCGAACGCGTCCGCCCGTCGATCACGGCCTCGCGGGTCCACCATCGCCCACGCGTCAGATCGTCGGTGATGAACTGGACGACGATGAGCTGAGGCTTCAGGGCTGGATACATCTCGGCCGCCAGGGTAAGCATCTGGAGGATTCCGTACGCGCCCCGCGCGAAATTCAGGTTCACCACCTTGAGTCCGGTCCGCTCGCCGAGCAAGGTCTCGACGACGTCCGGTATGGTCAGCGCGGATTGCATCCAGTAGCTGAACGAGTCCCCGGTCGTGAAGATGACGTAGTCGGCGTTCCGCGCGTCCGCCAGGGTGCTGCGGCCGCCGAGGCCGTCGACATTGGCGCTCGCGATGACGCCGGGGCACCACGTGACTCGTCCATCGCTGACGAGCGAGAGCACCTTCTTCGAGCTCGGCGGAAATCGCTGGCCGAACTCTCGATCGTATTGCCCGAACACGCCGTTCACGATGTGGAACGACACCGGGCGACTTCCGACGTGCGCGCGCACGGCGATCTCCGCGATCGCTAGGCTCAGGCAGACGCCCGTCGCGACCAGCGCGACACGCGCGGCCCACGACGTTCGAGCCGGTCCGGTCATGCGCTCAACTAGAACAGCGTGTAAATGAAGAGCATGACCGCGGAGCTCTGCGCGAAGACGATGAAGAGCCTGATCGCCAGCGGAAAGCCTTCCACCGGGCCCAGAAGACCATGACCCGTCACCCAATATCACATTGCCGCGGTCGTTGCGTGGGCAGGTGCGTGGCCATCGTGCCCCGCGCTCGAACCACCCGTTTGACACACGGAGTTGTCGGGGCGTCTACTGATATCCATGAGGTTGGTGTTGAAACGAGCAGTCGCGCTAACCCTCGCGACGTTGACGCTACTCCTCGTGTCGGCGGGTCCGAGTGCCGCATTCGTCCGAGCAGGCGGCCACGGATTCCCCAGGCCCCCTGTTTTTCGCGGGCATCCGCCTCTACCGCGGCCCCCTCTACCAGGGCATCTCGCATTTCGAGGCCGGCCCGGGTTCCACCACGGCGCCGTCCGTGGGCACGGTGTCGTCGTGGTTGGTCCGACATTCTGGTGGGGTCCGGGTCCCTGGTGGTATTACCCGCCGCCACCGGCGCCGCAGGTTGTCGTCGAACCGGCGCCGGTCATCGCGGATCAGCCGGCGCCGTCGTACTGGTACTACTGTCCCAGTGCGAAGGCCTACTATCCGACCGCTCCGACATGCCCCGGGGCGTGGATCAAGGTTCCGCCGCGGGCAGAGTAGAGCGAGACCGCGTGCTCCCGAACATTCGCACGAGCATGCACCGGGCGGTCGCAGCGGTGTTCGTCCTCGCGCTCGCCGCCGGGTGCGCGACCACATCGTCCAAGCCCCCGCAGAGTGCGTTCGACGACATCCCGGTGCCGAACGGGCTCACGTACGTGCCCAGCAAGTCCACGGTCATCGAGTCGCCCACCGTGAAGGCCGCACGGCTCGTCTATCGGGGTCGGATCGAGGTCGACAGCCTCGCGGCCGCGATGCGAGCGACGCTCGAGGCGAGCGGTTGGCGGCAGGTCAGCAGCACCGCGACGGCGGACCACGGCATCACGCAGGTCTACGAGAAGTCTGGGAGCCCGCTCGAAGTTCGTTTGATCGACGGCTGGTGGTACACCTACGTCGAGATGACGGCCAGCCGCGTCCGGCAATAAGGCGACGTTTCGCCGGCCCGTGACGCCCTGGTGCTGGTACAGCTCACTCCGGTCCATGCGCCAAGAGACTGGCCACGAACGACTCGGTCTCGATGTTGGAATCCTTCAGCTCGCGATAGGCTGACGTGTAGCCGATCGGCCCCTCGGGCGGGCGGCCCCGCGCGCTTGGTCGCGGCCTCAGACCCGCAGCTTCGAGCTCAGTCGCTTCCGCCATGGCGTTCAACTGGTGGACTAGCGCCACGAGATCCGCGCCGTTACGTCGCGCGTATTCACCCACTGTCTCGTCCGGGTACCGAAGGTAGAACTTACCCGGCTCCGCCACCGAGAGCGGCCCGTGCTGGATGAACACCTCGCCCGTCAGTGGATGACGGCGCAACACGTCGTTCACCTTCGTGCTCGCATCGATCCTATGCGTCCTGACTTCCTGCGACACGCTGCTCCTCCTTGTCCTCCTTTCTCAGTGTGTCGCGGCTCGCCCCGATTCGCCACTGGTAGCGCGACCGGCTTCACGCTGCCGTTTCACGAAGAGTTCACTTGACAGCAGCCGCTCGCTCGCCAGATCCTCGCACGCATCGAGTGACCGGATCGCCGGCTGCGACTCACGGAATCATGTCCAGACGCCGATCGAAGGGATAAAGCGCGCATGTAGACCGACTCCAATCGTAAACCTCGGCTCCCAAGGGTATCGATATGGAAAGCCTGAGTGGCGCGATCGTCGAACGGAACGATATTCGTTCTTCTCTAGCTCCGTGCTGGGTGGCGCCCGAGTACAAGATCAAATATTCGGACGGCCTTCTTCGCGCGTTGAGAAGACTGTACGTCGAGTACAACGACGCCTTCTCCGCGCTGGTGGCTGTCAACCGCGAGTGGGAGAGCGACTACCGGTACGTGGCCGATCCGGACAGGCGTGCGGGAACTGCTGGCAACTGTGCACGGGATCCTCGACAAGCCATGAGCCGCGTCGCGCCAGTTGTCGCCCGGCGGTGCTCGGGCGCATGACTCCAGCTGACGTACCGTCAACGATACTGACGGAATTGCTCTCCTTCCTCGACGAATTGCTCTCGTACCTCGAATCTGCCCGCGACGTCCGTGGTGAGGATGGCCGACTTACAAAAAGATCACCAGGAATCGAACGGTTAACCAAGAAGACACGGGCTCTGCGCGACGCAGTGTCTGTGGAGCGCCAGAAACACTGAAGCGGCCGGCTGGCATCAAAAACCCATGCTCGGCGGGGCTGTACTGGTGCGCCTCATGACATTCGGCTAGACTCCCGCCAGCCTCCGAACCGAGGTGCCGATGCGAGAGACACTAGCGGACTTGGAAGCCAGATTTGCTCAAGCGTCAGCCGAACCTACGCATCACATTGACCAACATCTTGGAATCGTTGCGTGTGGGGAGGCGCTCGCTGCGGCGCGGGCAGGTAATTATGGCGTGGGCGCCGTGCTCGTCGACCCCAACGGGAGCATTCTTGCGCAAGGCCGAAACGCAGTGTTCTTTCCGTACTTCCGAAGCGATCATCATGCCGAAATGGTCGCCATCAATGCCTTTGAGGAGCGGCATCCAGATGTGGACAACATGCGAGGATACACGCTCGTCTCCTCTCTTGAACCATGCCCGATGTGCATGACGCGTCTCCTCATGGCGGGCGTTCAAACCGTGAAGTTTTTGGCACATGACGATCTGGCGGGGATGGTAAATCGAAAGGATCATTTCCCGACTGCTTGGAAGCGGCTATGGCACGGGCGAGAGTTCATCCAGGCGGACGTATCCGAAAGCCTGAAGCGATTCGCTCTCGATGTCTTTTCCCTCAACCTTGAGACATGCCGACAGAAGTTGTGGTCGCGGTGAGCATGGCATTTCACATACTTTCCCAATGAGAATGCTCGCGACTGGTGACTGGACCAGCGTCTAGTAGCCCATGCTCGACCACGCGGCCAGCTCCCACCGCGCCTCTGCTAACCTCTCCCGCCAGCCATCCCAAGCGAGGTGCTGATGCGGACCCCCGGGCCGTCGGGCCATCCCATCAGGAACCAGATGTCCTCTGAGCACGCGGATGTTATCTCAGTCGCCAGCGGCTGAGAGGAGTGGTCGTGTTGGGTTCCCTTGGAAAACTGACTGGATCGGCTCCGTGATCCCTTCGTCGTCCGGCTTGTACCGTATCAGCCGAGCTAGTGAACAGAGCCTCGACTATATCGGGCAAACGGGGTTGCCCCTTCGGTATCGGCTGGCGATGCTCGTCGGCTGAACAGAAGAACGGCCACGGCCGGGTTACCCAACCGACCGTGGCCGGCACCGGAGCGTCAAAGGACGCCGGTTGAAATCCTATGGTCCCTGCCCCGAGAATGTCCACGTATAGATGGTCTGAACAGCAGCCAGCCCGGCAGTGCCACCCGTGAAACCTACAAACGCCCGGCTGCCACCCACCACTGACGGGATGTCTATGCTTATGGTCTTTTGGAAGGACGCGCCTGTCGCCGTGTCTGTTATTGCGATCGTGAGGCTACCATTGTGATAAGTGATGACAGCGTGGAAGAGGTCGCCACTAGTTAGGTCAATGCCAGTTCCGGACAATGCGATCAAGACATCACCATTGCTCTTCGGAACTGAAGGAAATTCTCCGTCGGTAAAGACACCTGTCGAGTTGGTTCCCTCACCGTTGTTGTCGAAAACGTCGAATTTGATGGCGACACGCTGGTCGGGATTAACTCGTAACCAAGGCCGCCCCCACTTCCGCCGAGCGCCATGGGACCAGCACTCTGAATGCAAAACGTCATGCCGTCGGCGAGTGGAATGCCGGTCTCGAAGGGAAGGATGGTGAACTCGAAATCGCTGCTAAAGTTTGTTATTTGGACCGGGCTGACCGTGAAGATGCTGCCAGCTTCGCCGAAGTTATCGGTCAAAATCGCAGTTGTGCCGACGTAGTGGGCGGATCCATTCGCCATAAGGTCGTCGTGGTTGGCAAATCCGCTACTGTGATCGAGCGTCCTGGCCTCTGCCCGGACGCCGCACAAGACGCACATCAGGCCGATCAGGCCGACCAACACCCTTGGCGTGCTCTGTCCGAAGACGGTCCCAAGCACGTGCAGCAACAGAACTAGCTTCTTCATGCTGTTCCTTCTCTTTCTACCTGGAACAATTGCTGAACAAATGCAGCCCATTCAGTCACCCTCGGGCCATTCGGAACATCATCACCGCCTCAGCGTTGCGGACAAGAGCAACGAACAAGCAGCATCACGAACATGATTCGTCGCATATGTTGCGGCCTGCGCCTGCGAGGGGCGAGCAGTACAGAGAGGACGACAGCAGCTTACAACTGCGACGGTGCTGCCGGGATCCTGGTGACAGCGCATCCCTAACTCCATAACTAGCCGAGCCTGCTCTGCGACGCGATGGGTTAGCGGGCGCAACCTTAGGGCTGGACTTATCAGAGAGTCAACATAAGATCTGTTCACGTTTCCTTGGGGACGGCGGCGATGGGCGATGTGCGGACCGAGACACTACGTGCGTTCGGCGAGGACGAGTATCGAAGAATCATCTCTTCGATCGGCTAACAAGGAAGACGGCCCCCAAATCAACAGACAGTAAAATTAGCGCCGCATGCTCGATCAACCGGCCAGCTCCTCTGCCCACCGATAATCAGGTCTGCTAGACTCCCGCCAGCCTTCCTCCTGTGAGGTGTACATGCGGCTGATCGGACTCGCGGTCGTGCTCACTGTCAGTCTCAATCTTGCGCAGATCGCGGCCGAGGCACAACAAGCGGCGAGGATCCCCCGGATCGGGTTTCTTTCGGCCAGCTCGCCGTCCTCCGAAGATCACCCGAGTGGCGATCCTCTGGAATCCGACGAATAGCGCGAAGGTCCTCGATTTCAAGGAGACGCAAGCCGCTACCAAGGCTCTGGGGATCGCCTTACAATCGCTGGAGGTACGC
>Ga0126376_10001416_pt1 | contig 12931 bp, 8 predicted proteins | sample PanSoiMetPlot_15_FD_92760 | JGI IMG/M metagenome (GOLD analysis project Ga0126376, IMG submission 92760) | Tropical forest soil microbial communities from Panama - MetaG Plot_15 | ecosystem: Environmental > Terrestrial > Soil > Tropical forest > Bulk soil | place: Panama | collected 2016-02-17
CCTCGGTCAGCGGCCGCTTCCAATCCTTCTCGAGGAACCGAATCGACGCCTGCGTGGTGGCGCCATTCATCCCGGTCGCCTTGCGCCAGCTCTTGCCGCCATCGGGCGAGAACTCGACCTCGCCGTTTGTGTCGGTGCGCAGATCGGCGCCCCACGGCACCGTCGAAGCCGGCCAGCCCGGCGTCACGTGATGGTGCTTGGGACCGAGCACGTACTTGCCAGCCGGGGTCGGGATGGCCGAGTGGCCGCCCCGGTCGGCGAATCCGGCCGGCGGCCCGGCCGCAATCTCGTACGACTCGCCGTTGCCGCCCACCACGTAGATATGCCCGAGCGTCGTACCGCTGGCGTTGGTGGACTCGCCCGGGTACATGACCAGCTTGATCTTCTTCTGAACGTGGACGGTCGGACCGGGATGGTCGGGCCCCTGCAGATCGCTGGTCAGCGCAACCGCCATGCTAGGAATGGCAGGAGCACGAGCCGCCGCCTGCGGGCGGGGGCGTGCGCGCGGGTCCCTTGAGCCCCGCCAGCTGTGGGTACGGCACGTTCTGGAACACGAACGTGGAGGCTCCGCCTTCTTCGATCACCTCCAGGCTGTAGCTCTTGCTGCGATGCAAGCCCAGATAATGCAGGTCGACCGTCTCTTGATTGGGAATGTGGTTGGACAGCACAATCTTCTGGCGTCGATACGAGCCGTCCGACGCGGTCAGGATGTAGCGATCCGAGCACACCGACGCCGCCTGGGGGTCCAGATCGAGGCGGATCCAGAGATCGACCGGCTCGAGCGGGCCCAGCTCGGGCTTGGCGTCGCCGACCAGCACGTTCTGGACGCCGTCCACAACCTTGCAGCTGCAGGTCATCTTCTCGTCGACCCGGGTCACGGGCACACCGTAAACCAGCACGGTGGGGGCGCCCGAGGCGACCTTGCGGCCTTTCCCCTTGTGCATTTTGCAGCTATGCGGGGCGTTGACGTACGAGACCGGCCGGCCCCCTACGTGGACGGTCTGCTTGTCCGCGCTGGTGATCCCGTGATTGGTCTTGCTCCCGACGTGGGCCGCGGGCCGGCCTCCCCGGCTCATAACCCTTAAGGATACTTGGCCCCCAGAGGCTGTCAAAGGGGCGAATCCCCTGCCGTTGCGCCGCTTAGTGTGGCGAGTTGAAAGGTCGTTGACGGCAAACTGGGGCCTACGTCCTCGGAAAAGGACACTAGCGCGGCTTGCGGCCGCCGCGGCTGGCACGCGCCTTCGGCCCCACCACGACGCGGGTCGGGCCCGTGGCCCCCCCGGGCTGGCTCGCCGTCCCGGGCCTGCCGGCTCCTCGCGAGTCGTAGCATTCACCCATGATCTCGTCGTACGCGCGCGCGAGATGGGGACCAAAGATGCGCTCGAAGGTGGCCTTATCCTCCTGGCTGAGCTGGCGGTGGCGCGCCTGATAGGCCTGCCACAGCCTTTGGGCGCGGAATGGCCCCACGCGCTTTTTGCCCAGCTTCAGCTCCTCGGCCACCCGCTCGGGCGCCAGCTCGTCGAGCAGCGTGCGCACACCGTTCATCATCCCACTCAGCATCACGATCTGCTGCATGAGCACACTTTTGAAAGCGGCTTCGAGCCAGGGCGGCGCGCGACCCTCTCGATCGGCCTCGAAATCCAACAGGCGCGCACCCAGATCGCCGACGTCCCGCACGCGATGCAGTGGGTTGCTCTCGCGCTCGAACAGCGGCATCGCGAGGCTCGACTCGATCTGGCGCGAGCCCTTGAGCAGGCTGTGCGTAAAATGCAAAAACACGTCGGTGATGTCGCGGACGCGGGCCAAAAACGCGATCACCTCCGCGGGGCTTGCCAGCGCGTGCTTGCGTCCCATCAGATGCTCCGCCAGATCGCGCAATGCGGGCATCGCGGGATGCTCGGGGTCGAAAGACGGGGCGGGCGTTTTCTCGTCGGCGCGCAGCTCTGGAAAGGCACTGTCCCAACGATACGCGGGCAGCTCGGCCTGCAGCTCGCGCAGCAGCGCCACGCGCATCTGCGGCCCCACCTGATCGAGGTACTCGCGCAGCCGATCGCACAGGAAAGCCCAGTCGCCCTCGTAGGCCAGGTAGAGCGGCCGCAGCTGCGAGAGCAGGTCGGCCTTCCATGCCGTCACCAGCGAGGTCGAGGCCGAGTCGGACTCCGCATGCTCGGCTTCATAGGTGCGCGTGTGATCGACCCATTGCCGGCCCTGCGCGCGCAGCATCTGCGGCTTGGCGGCCGCGGGCTCATCGAGCGGATCGACCTCGAGCGTGAACGGGCGGATCTCGACGCGGCTCGATCCGAGCAGCGGAACCGCCTCGCCCACGGTCAGTGAACGGCCGTCGACATAGGTGCCGTTGCGGCTGCCTACATCTGCGACCCGGATCGCACCGTCGAGGTAGAGCACCACTGCATGCCATTGTGAGACATGTCGGTCATCGAGCTGCAGCTCGTTGAGCGGGTTACGTCCGATTCGGATCGGCAGGTGATCGTAGATGAACTCGTGGGTTTCGGGCTGCTTCGCTGCCCCCACCACGATGCGCACGGCCTGGCCTAAAGTTTCCGCGGACATCGGCAGGCCTATTGTAACCGACGCTGGACTCATCGGCTTGTTATTACGCGCCCGGGAGGCTCGGCTTGCTAAGGGTGCGGCAGATCACAGGTTGAGCCGACCCCCCGGCCACCCTCAGAGGACCGCCAGCTGGCGGCCCACCTGCACAAACGCCTCAATCGCCCGCTCGATGTGCTCGCGGCTGTGGGCGGCCGAGAGCTGGACCCGGATGCGCGCCTGTCCCGGCGGCACGATCGGGTAGGCAAAGCCGACCACGTTGATGCCCTGGTCGAACAGCGCGGCCGCCATCGCATTGGCCAGGTGCGCGTCGCCGAGCAGCACCGGCACCAGCGGGTGCTCCTGACCCAGAATGCGGAAGCCGGCCGACTGCAGGGCCTGGCGAAACCGGCGCGTGTGCGCCAGCAACCGCTCGCGAAGCTCGCTCGATGCCTCCAGCAGATCGAGCACGCGCAGCGATGCGCCCACGATGACCGGCGGCAGCGAGTTCGAAAAAATATACGGGCGTGCACGCTGCCTGAGCATGGCCACGAGCGGGCCGCGCCCGGCGGCGAATCCGCCGGCCGCCCCGCCCAGCGCCTTGCCCAGCGTCGAGGTCAAAAGATCGACCTCTCCGGTCACGCCGAAGTGCTCGGGCGTCCCGCGGCCGCGCGGGCCCACGATCCCGGTCGCGTGCGAGTCGTCGACCATGACGAGCGCGCGGTACTTTTGCGCCAGAGCGCAGATGCGGTCGAGCGGCGCCAGCGCACCATCCATCGAGAACACGCCGTCGGTTGCAATCAGGCGCAGTCTCCGGGATTGGGTCTCGACGAGCAGGCGCTCGAGCTCCGTGAGGTCGCAGTTGGCATAGCGGTAGCGCGCGGCCTTGCACAGCCGGATGCCGTCGATGATGGAAGCGTGATTGAGCGCGTCCGAAAGCACGGCATCGTCCGGGCCCAGAAGCGCCTCGAACAGGCCGCCGTTGGCGTCGAAGCAGCTCGAGAACAGGATTGCGTCTTCGCTGCCCACGAAGCCGGCCAGCCGCCGCTCCAGCTCGCGGTGTTGCGTTTGCGTGCCGCTCAGCAGGCGACCGGCCGCCAGGCCGAAGCCCCACCGATCGAGCGCGGCATGGGCCGCCGCCCGCACCTCTGGATGCGCCGCCAGGCCCAGGTAGTTGTTGTTGCAAAAGTTCAGGACCGTGCGCCCGCCAATCCGGATCTCCACTCCTTGCGCGGATTCGAGCTCACGCTCGATCTTCTCCAGGCCGGCGTCACGCAGCTCACAGAGTGTTTGCTCGTAGATCTGGCTCGCTTCACCCAGCATGGGCGCGATGATAGCCTGCCTCGGCCGCCGTCGGCACTGGACCCCTTGACCGTGGCCGAAAAACAGTGGTTGTCTTAGGGGTCGGTTGAGGGGTATGGCGAATCCGCCCGAAGAGAGGCTCGAGCGCACCGATCGAATTGCTCCGACGCGCTTGCTGGCGGGCAAGTACCGCCTGCATGAGCTACTGGGTGAGGGCGGCATGGGCGCCGTCTACGCGGCCGAGCACATCGGTCTGGGCACGCAGGTCGCGATCAAGATCCTGAGCTCTATGTGGGGCGCGAATCCCGAGGTGATCGCGCGCTTTCGTCGCGAGGCGCGCGCGGCCGCCGCCGTCCGCCACGAGAACATCGTGGCCGTGACCGACATCGATGCCGACGAGGACGGCCGGCCGTTCATGGTCATGGAGCTTTTGCGGGGCGAGAGCGTGCAGGCGCTGCTGGGACGACAGGGCCGGCTGCCCCCGACGCTGGCGGCCGCGATCGTGGCCGAGGTTCTGCACGGGCTCGCGGTCGCGCATGCCGCCAAGATCGTGCACCGCGACCTCAAGCCAGCCAACATGCTGATCGCGCAGATGCCGGGTGGAGCCCTGCGCGTCAAGATCCTGGACTTCGGCATCGCCAAGGTGCTCGAGGACGGCCTGCACGACATCACGGTCACGCTGGCGGGCGCAATGGTGGGCACTCTGCGCTACATGGCGCCCGAGCAGCTGGGCAACAATCCGTCGGTGGATCAACGCGTCGACCTGTACGCGGTCGGGGTCACGCTGTACACGCTCACCACCGGGCGGCTGCCGTTCGCCGGGGACACCGCCGACGACGTGTCGCGGCTGATCCGCGAGGGCATCTTCCAGAAGCCGCGCGAGCTGCGCCCGGAGCTGCCGGAGGCGCTCGAGCAGGTGATCCTGCGCGCGATGGCCACCCGCCGCGAGGATCGCTATCCCGACGCGACGGCTTTTCTGGCCGACCTCGGGCGCGCCGTCCCGGTCGTGGCCGGACACTACCGGCTCTCGGTCGCGGGCGCGGCGCCCGAGGCGGTAGCAGGCGACCCGTCCGAAGGGGTGACCGACATCCCGGTTCCCGTCGGAACCGCGACCCCGCATCCGGCCGAGAGAACGGTCGCGGCCAGCCCGCAGGCGCTGCAGGCCCGGCGCACCGCCGACCGCACAGCCCGCCGTGCGGCCAGTCGGCGCGCGCTTTTGGCAGGCGGACTGGTCTTGGCGGCGCTGGCGTCGGCAGGTTTCTGGTTTTGGCGCCACAGCCGGCAGCCGGCCAGCGCGGCGGCCGGGGCCGGGATCGGCGCGCTCACGCCAACGCGGGAGCTTCGATTCGGCGTCGCGCAATATCTACCGACCGACCAGATCCGGGACAGCTACGCGCCCCTGACGGAGTATCTGTCGCAGCGGCTGGGCCGGCCGGCTCGCCTCGTGATCCCGGAAGACTACCTCGATCTGGACACGCGGCTCGGCCGCGGCGAGCTGGACCTGGTTGCGCTCTCGCCGTACTCGTACGTTCGGGTCAAGCGCAAGCTGCCCAAGCTCGTGCTGCTGGCGACGCCGGTCACGAGCGGGGGCGCTTCCTACGAGGGGGTCATCCTGGCGCGCGCCGAAAGCGGCATCGCGCATCTGGACGACTTGAAAGGCAAGATCTTCTGCTACACCAATCCCAGCTCCACCTCGGGCTACCTGTATCCGCGCGCCCTGTTCAAACGGGTCGGCATCGATCCCGATCGCGCGTTTGCGGCCACCCGCTTTGCGGGCGACCACCTGACCGCGCTGCGGGCGCTCTCGACCGGTGCGTGCGACGGCGCGGCTGTCTATTCGTCCATCTTGTTCGACGCCAAGGCGCACGGCATCGCTCCCGACACGTTTCGCATCCTTGCCACCACCGAGCGCATCCCCTACGACGCCTACTGCACGCACCCGGGGGTGGCGCGGGACCTGGTCCGATCCATCCAGGACGCGCTCCTGTCGCTCACACCGGGCAGCGAGATCGCGCACCAGATCTTCGAGAGGCACGGCGGCATCATCGGATTCCAGAAGGGTCGCGACTCGGACTACGACGGCGTCCGGCGCATCGAGCACTATCTCGACGAGCCGCCGAAGAAGTAGACGCGGGCTCTGGGCAGCGCGGGGCCGGCCCCAGTATACTCGTCCCAGGTGATGGGCTCTGGGGAACACGGTGAGGGTCGCTCCAGCGAGAGCAGCGGCTCGACCGCGAGCAGTGAGGCTGGAACGGTCGTCGACCTGGCCCAGGTGCGCGCCGAGCCCTGGCCACAGCCCCCCGAGCTGCTCGCGCGCGGCGCCACCCTGGGCCGATACGTGGTGCTCGATCGAATCGGCCGGGGCGGCATGGGCGCCGTCTACGCGGCCTACGATCCGGAGCTCGATCGAAAGGTCGCGCTCAAGATGGTGCAGCCGCGACGGACCCGCGCCCAGCCCCAACCCGCCCAGCAGACGCGCCTTTTGCGCGAGGCGCAAGCGCTGGCGCAGGTCTCCCATCCGAACGTGGTCGCGATCCACGATGTCGGGAGCGTGGGCGGGCAGGTTTTTCTGGCCATGGAGCTGGTCGAGGGCGAGACCCTGCGCAAATGGCTGGAGACGCGCCCGCCTTCGAGCGAGGTCCTCAAGGTGTTCGTGGCGGCGGGGCGGGGCCTGGCTGCGGTTCACGCCGCCGGGCTGGTCCATCGCGACTTCAAGCCCGACAACGTGATCATTCGTCGCGACGGCCGCGTGTGCATCATGGATTTCGGCGTCGTGCGCGCCATCGAGCGCGCGGCCACCGACGAGCGCGATCTCGCCGCCGAGCCTGACCTTGCCCCGGCCTCGGAGGACGAGGACGCCTCGCCGATCCCCTATCGGGATGCTCTGGTGACGCCATTGACCCAGGCGGGGGCTGTGGTCGGCTCACCACCCTACATGTCGCCCGAGCAGTTTCGCGGCCATGCGGTCGACGCCCGCGCCGACCAGTTCAGCTTCTGCGTTGCGCTCTACGAGGCGCTCAACGGTCAACACCCATTCGAGCGCCATCCTGCGGGCGAGGCGGATCGATGGACCCTACACCCCCCGCGTGAGCGGCGCGCCCCGGCACGGGTGCAGCGCGCCCTCGTGCGCGGCTTGAGCGAGTCGCCAGAGGCGCGCCATCCGTCGATGGATGCGCTGCTGGCGGAGCTTTTGCAAGTTGGGCGTGCACGCTGGGGCAAGCTCGTGCTCGCGGTCGCCCTGCTGCTCATCGCAGGATTCGAGGCCGCGGCCGCGCTCCGCGGGCGGCGGGCGGAGCAACTTGGGATCTGCGGGGGTGCCAGCGCTGCCGACCAGCTCGCCAGCGTGTGGAACCCCAGCCGCAAGCTCGCGCTCGAGCGCGCTTTTTTGGCCACCGGAAGATCCTACGCGGCCGAAGCCTGGACGCGCACGGCCCGCGTGCTCGACGACTTCGCAAGCCGCTGGGCATCCGTCCGGGCCGAGGCCTGCGCAGCCGGCCTCGGAGTGGGCGGGCGCTCGAACAGCCCGCTCTCGCTGCGCATGGTGTGCCTCGAGCGGCGTCGCCAGGAGCTGGGCGCGCTCACCGATCTGCTTGCGCAGCCAGACGACCAGATTCTGGAGCAGTCCATCTCGGCCGCGCATGCGCTGACGCCGGTCGAGCAGTGCCTGGAGGTCGATGCCATGCACGCGCCAGCGCCGCTGCCGCTGGACCCGGTGGCGCGCAAACGCAGCGAGCAGTTCGGCTACGCCCTGGTGCGTTCCAAGTCGCTGCTCGATGCCGGCAAGTACGCGGACGGCCTCAAGCTGGTCGAGCCGGTGGCGCGCGAAGCCGGCCCGCTCGGGGACCGATCCCTGGAGGCGGAGGCGCTCGAGCTGAAAGGATCGCTCCAGAACAAGCTCGGCGACCTGCCGGCGGCCGAAAAAACTCTGATGCGCGCGGTCTGGGCGGGCGAGGCCAGCTCGCAGCAGGTCGTGGTCGCTCGCGCCTCGTCGACGCTCGTGAGCGTGCTGTACTCGCAGGCCAAGGGCGAGCTGGCGCGCCAGTGGAGCGAGCCCGCGGTGGCCGCGCTCGCGGGGCTCAAGCACGACCCGTCGACCGAGGCGACGGTTCACATGGCGATCGGCGGGCTGCTCATCTCGGAGGCCAAGCCGCTGGAGGCCATCGAGCCCCTGCGGCGCGCGCTGGCCCTGCGCGAGAAGTACCTGGGACTGGACCATCCCGACGTCGGCGCCACCGAGAGCATGCTCGCTTCCGCGTACCGCATTGCCGAGCAGTACGACATGGCGGTTCCCCATGCCCGACGCGCGCTGGCCATTCGAGAGCGCTCGCTGGGGGCCCGACATCCCGAGACCGCGCGGGCCCTGTTCAACATGGGCGTGCTGTTCGCCGAGCTGGGCCGGGTGTCGGAAGCGCTGGACTATCAGCGTCGCGCGCTGGCCGCGCGAGAAGCCGCGCTCGGTCCCCAGCATCCATCGACCGGCCGCAGCTGGGACGAGCTGGGCGTGCTCCAGATGGAGCTCGGGCGCTACCAGGAGGCGCTGGCCGCATTTGGCCGCGCCGATGCTGTGTTAAGCCACGGGCCGCGCTCGTCTGCAGTGTTGTCGGCGTGGGTGAACGGCCACACCGGCATGGCGCTTGTGCGCGTCGGCAAGCCCGTAGAGGGGCTCAAGCTCGAGCAGCGCGCGCTGGCCGTGATCGAGCAGGTCACGCCCCAGGATGACCACGGCGCCATCCTGCTCATCGAGGTCGCCCGCTCGCTGGAGGCGCTGGGCCGGCATGCGGAGGCACTGGGGTTCCTGCAACGGGCCCTTGCCTCTTCCCGCCGCGACCGCCGTGAGTCGCTGGCCATGCAGGCGGCTGCGCGCGAAGCGCTGGGCCGCTGGCACCTCGAGGGTGGTCATCCCGAGGCCGCGCTGGCCGAGCTCGGGCAGGCGCTCGCGCTGCGCGAGCATTACCTCGGTCGCGACAACCCGGGCCTGGCCGAGGCCCTGCTCGGCCTGGGGCAGGCGCAGCTGGCCCAACGAGCCCCGACCGCAGCTGTGGCCCCGCTCGAGCGGGCGCTCGCGCTGCTCGAGCATGCCGGCGCGTGCGCGCCCGAACGGCTCAGCGACACCCGGTTCGCGCTGGCGCGCGCGCTGTGGGAGAGCGGCGGCGATCAGAGGCGGGCCTTCGCGCTGGCCGGGCAGGCCCGCGACAGCTACCCGCAGTCATCGAATCAGCGCCATCTGCAGGAGATGGCCACTTGGTTGCGCAAACACCCGCTCGCGGAGCGCTAGACTAGGCTAGCGGTCTAGCGGTCTACGAGCCGCTCGAAGAAGCGAGCCATTTCGCGCCGGCACACCGCGCACATCTGGGCGTCGACACTCCGCATCAGGCAGCTCAGCTGCGGCCGATAGAAGCTCGAGCAGTAACCGGCTCCCGCGAAGGCACCCACGGTGGCCGCATAGGCGTCCTGGCTTGGCGTCGGCAGGGGCGTGCCCGGCGCAATCAGATCTTGCCACGGGATCCCGTCGCCCATGCCGACTGGCGACAAGTTGGCGGGCATCTGGCTCCAATGGCGCGACCCGTCACAATCGTCACCGGGATACTCGTATTCGTCGCCCAGCCCGAACAACCGGTGGCCCAGCTCGTGGCTCAGACCATTTGCGATCCCGGTTGCGCGCGTGACGACCGTGCACTGTCCGCCCGAGCCACCCCACTGGTCCGAGTTGGCGATCACGACCACCACGTCCGCGCCCGCGGAGCGGGCCAGCTCGTACAGCTGCGGGATGGCGGCGTCGCCCACCGTGGTCAAACGATGCAGGTCGCCGTGCCCGAAGGTGGCGTCGAAAGCGGTGTCGACGCTGACGCCCTGATCCGGGTCGTCGATGCCGGAATCGTGGGAGCGCACATCCAGGTAGGAGGCGTTGAAACGCTGTGCGTAGCGCTGGTAGCTCGGATGTGCGAGCAGACCGTTCATCATCTGCGTGGCGTCGCGGTGAAACGCGCTCAGCTCGGCCTCCTGATAGCCCTCGGGCAGGAAGAGCAGATTGAGATTGTTGCGCGCATCACCGTGATCCACGAATTTGACGGACGCGCCGAGCACGTCGCCGGGCGTGAGCAAGCTCGGCGAGCTGGTTCCCAGGCTGGGGTCGAAATGGGTCTGGCCGACCAGGCTGCCCAGCGAGCCATCGGCCTTCAGATCCTCGGCCATGGAAAGGTCGCCGGCGAGCGCGGGCAGGTCGAGTGCCACCATGCCCACGCCCGACTGGGCCTCGACGCGGCGCAAGCCATTCCGGGTCGGCAGCTCGGCGTGGACCGCGCGTGGATCGACCGTGCTTCCAGAAGCGATCAAAAGGCCCCTGTCGCCGCGCAGCTCGAAGAACAGCGGCCGTCCGACCAGGACGCCACGGCCCAGCCCGACCTCGCTCGGGCGCGCTGCGCCGGTCGTGCCGGCACGAGCCACCGCCACCACGCCGATGGCGGCTCGATCCACGCGCACCTCGACGGTCAGCCGATCTGCGGCCGGCAGGTCGGGCTGGGCCTGGCAGGCGACGCCGGCCCACAGGGTGGCGAGCAGCCGCAGGGCACGCAGGACTGAGGAGGAAGCCGTCGCCCGCGTGCGCTGGCGCGGCTGCGCAGCGGAGCACGTCCGCTTCGACATCCGTGCTTCGCTCGGCGCGTGGGCCATGGCGTCGTCACCTCGAGAGGGACGAACTGCAGCTGGTGTGCCAGCGCCCGACCTCGGCAGATCAGGGAGTTGTCCAGCAGGCGGCGCCAGCGGTCGGCGGCTTCTGTTGTTGCCACCCGGTGACGGCGGTCGCGGGAAGATGTCTCGTCGGGTTTACAGGTTCAGGCTGGTCAATCGCGGGTCGGCGGGTCGCTTATGGATTGTGCATGTCGACCATGAACTGGGCGGGCACCGGGTCGCCGGTCAGGGTCTTCAGGAACTCGATGAGCTGGCGGTGCTCCCCCCTGCCCAGGTGCAGCGGAACGATCTCCTTCGGTCCACCCAGGAACGTGCCCTCGGGATCGCCGCCGCGGTCGTAGAACTCGATCACGTCGTCGAGCGTCGCCGCCTGGCCATCCCGGAAATACGGTTCCGTCTCGGCAACCTGCCGCAGCCCCTTGGTGCGCCACATCCCGATTGGTATGGTCTGGCTGCAGAAATTGCCGTCGCGGCCCGTGTTTCGATCGTCGCTGAAGTGGCCGTTGACGTTGAAGTCGCCGTCCGCGACCGTGGGATCGCAGATCAGAGCCTGATTGAAGGCGCGGCCGATTTCAGTGGGATCGGCGTGCGGCGACAGGGTGGTATCGATGCGCAGGCCGATGACGTGGAACAGGTCGTCGGACAGCAGCGGTTGATTGTGGCACTGCACGCAGTGCGCCTTGCCGATGAACAGCTGCAGGCCCCGCTTGGCGTCGCAGCTGATGGCGTTGCGATCACCGGCCACGAAACGATCGAAGGGCGCGTTGCGGCTGATCAGCTTGCGCAGATAAGCCTCGATCGCCTTGCCATAGTTGACCAGGATCCGGTTCACGGTCTCTTTGTCGCTCGGGCTCAGGCTGTTCCAGTTCGCGGTGTCGGTGTAGGGCGAGCCGGTCGCCGGAAAGCGCTGCAGGTTGCCCAGAGCGGGGTTCAGTGGCCACTCCGGGAAGGCGGCCTCGTAGTCGCTGTGGTAGTGGTCGAAGATCACGTGCGCGAGCTGGAGGCGGCTGCCGTTCTGCACCGGAGGCCCTTCCGGCTCGCTCTGCGCATCGAACCACTCCGAGTCCGAGAAGCCGTCGTTCTCGCGCCAATGCGCGTTGCTGCGGCCGAAGCCGCCCGCGGTGTAGAAGACCGTGTTGACGACGCTCGACACATTGCGCGTCATCCACAGCGAGCCGAGCGCGGTCGCATTCGGAATCGGTCCGAGGTTGTTGGAGCGGATGTCGTACATCCAGCGCGACTCCGGCATGTGGCAGTTGCGGCATGCGATCTTGAACTTCTCGCCGATCGCGCCCAGCTGGCCGTTCGCGGGCGTGCCGGTCTGGATGGGACCCGACAGCCGCGGCTCGAAGAACAGCTTCTGGCCTAGAGTCGCTGCCGCCGCCGAGTCGATGTACTTGTTCGTGGTGTCGACCGGGAGATCCGGTAGCGGGGAGAGTGTATGCAGCAGCGCGAAGTCACTGTCGGAGAACATAGTCCCCGTGTCGCAGTCGTCGACAGCTTGCGAGGTTTGCGAGGTGCTCGGGTCGGGTGCGGTATTGCACCCTACCAGCAGCGCTCCCGGTAACAAAACACCGACCCACCGAGCCATTCTCTTCATGTTCTGCTCCCTCCTGATGTAGGTGGCGGATGAGCCTCCCCCATGGACGCCAACCTGCCAGGTATATGGAGGGCAGGAAGCGCGCCAACTCGAGCCCCTTGACGAATCGTCAGCCCGAACCCTGAACTATGCGCCCTGATCAAGAATTCAACAAACGATCAGGTGGCGCACGAGGTGCCATCCTGGCGCTTGGAGCGCAATCGGGGGCGCAAGCTGCGCCAGCCGGCGCGCGGGCGCGAGAAGCGCGCATGATCACGGATTCAAACGGCCAGTAGTGACGAGTGGTACGATGTCGCGGGTGCGCGCGTCGCCGCTGGCTGCGCTGGTTGCCGTCCTGGCGCCGGGAGGCTGCACCCACCTGGGCAGCTATGGCTGCACGCAGTCGGCGAGCTGCCTGTTTCATAGCACCGCCGGTTTTTGTGAAAGCAACGGGTGGTGCAGCTTTCCCGACGGCGCCGGACAGGGCCAGTTCTTCAGCGCGACCCGCTGACCGGGCTTCGGTGTAGGCTCGGGCAACCATGCGGGCTTTTCGCAGGGAGCTGACCTGGCTGGTGGCCGCTCTTGCCGTCGCGTGCGCGCACGCGGCGGCGCCGCCCCGGCGCATCGAGGCCGGCCGCTTCATCCTGCACAAGTTTCTGCAGCCCATCGGCGAGGAGCGTTACGAGATCACGAGCGCCGGCGACACGCTCACGCTGCGCACGCAATTCGAGTTCTCGGATCGGGGAACCCGCGTGCCGCTGTCGGCCACGCTGCGCGCGCGCTCCGACCTGACGCCGCTCGCGCTCGAGATCCGCG
>Ga0126376_10001417_pt1 | contig 12929 bp, 13 predicted proteins | sample PanSoiMetPlot_15_FD_92760 | JGI IMG/M metagenome (GOLD analysis project Ga0126376, IMG submission 92760) | Tropical forest soil microbial communities from Panama - MetaG Plot_15 | ecosystem: Environmental > Terrestrial > Soil > Tropical forest > Bulk soil | place: Panama | collected 2016-02-17
AGCCGCGAGGTGTGGCTGGCCCCGGCCGAGCCGCTCGACTTCTTCGACCTCAAGGGCGTCGCCGAGCGGCTGTTCGAACGGCTGGGCGTGCCTGCGCCCGCATGGACGCTGGCTCCCGGCCTCGCGCCGATGCATCCGGGCGTGGCGGCACGTGTCGGCAGCTTCGGGTGGGCCGGGGAGGTGCATCCCGACGTGCGCGCTCGCTTCGGGATCGAGGCGCCCTGCTTCTTTCTCGAGATCGATCTGGAGTCGCTGTCCCCGCCCGGGCCGGCGCAGCTGGTGCCGCTGCCACGCCATCCGCACATCCTGCGCGACCTGTCGTGCTTTCTCGACGTCGCGGTGCCCGCGGCCGAGGTGCCGGCCTGCGTCCGCGCGGTGGGCGAGCCGCTGCTCATCGATGTGCGCGTGCGCGAGGACTACCGGGACCCGGCGCGGGTGCCGGCAGGCAAGAAGAGCATGCTTTTTACGATGACCTATCGCGCGGCCGATCGGACGCTGACCGATGAGGAGGCCACGCAGGCGCACGAGCGCATCGTCAAGCATCTGGTGGCGCGGCTCGGCATCTCGCCTCGGTAACGCTTTCCAGAGCTTGCTGGCTGCGGGAGTAAGCCAGACAACGCTTGTGGCGCTGGTTTGCTGGCTACTTTTTGCGGAGTGGGGCGTTCTTTTGCATCGCTGCTAACCTGTTGGAACAGCGTTCCATTAGGTCCCTGTCGCAGGTTTACTTATGAAAAAAATATCATAACTTACATTACAGCACGATGTGCTCAATCCCATGTTTCTCATTGAAACGATTCAATTTTGCCGTGTATTTGTGAAATTGGCCACAACCAGCTTTTCCTATTGAAATAATTCAGGAATTCTCGGAAGGCAGCGCGCTCGTCCGGCACGATTTGTGCTCTTCCTGCACATGGACAGGAGGGCTTTGTCCGATGAGAACGCTTCTTCGATTGGTCTCATGCTGCGCCCTTTTGTGGGGCTGCGGCCAGGGTGACGTGAACTCGTCTCCTGACGTCCAAGAGGCGCAAAGCGAGCTGACCGCGCAGCAGCGGCATGGCCGCGACGTCTGGCTCAACAGCACGTTTGGTGGCGAGAAGTTCTTCTCGCTGATCCTGCCGGGCCCGCCCTTCAACCTCACACTCGGCCTCGTGCAGGCGTTGACCTCACCGCGCGACACGCGCTTCGACAACTGGGGTCTTTTGAACGACCCCGACTGCGTGGCCGGCAATGCGATGACCTTCGGCTTCGACATTTGCGCGGATCCGAGCTCGTCGGGCGTGGTGGGCGTGCGCAAGTTTGCCAATCCCGACTTCCAGCCCGGCAACGGTCAGCCGCCCATCCTGCTCGGCGTCGCGTGCGCGAGCTGCCATGCCGGCCTGAATCCGGAGAACCCACCGACGGATCCGAACCATCCCGGCTGGGACAACATCCACCTGACCGTGGGCAACCAGTTCATCCAGATCGGAAAGATTTTTGGCGCTAACCTGTCGCCCCACGATCCGCGCTTCCAGGTGTTTCGCACCTGGGCTCCCGGCACCGTCGATACCACGGCCATCGAGAACGACCACATCAACAACCCCGGCATCATCACCCAATTCTTCCGGTTCCCTGATCGGCCGTTCTTCAATCTCACGCAGAACGGAGCGCCCATCACCGTGCACCGGGCCGGTCAGGGCGGCGAGGACGACGCGGGCTGCGTCAAAGCGGCCACGCGCGTGTACTTCAACATCGGCATGTGCGCGGCCGAGTGCATGGTGGGCCATCTGGCCAACGGCCCCGGCGGCTCGCAGACCCCGATTGACGAGGCCCAGTGCGCGCGCGACTGCGCCGATTTCCGGCAGGAGCAGGTCGACGCGGTCGACCTGTGCGCGTTCATCCAGACCACGCGTCCGCCCCATCTGCGGCGGGCGCCCGGTGGCGACGACCTCATCGACGAGTCCGTGGTGGACCGGGGCCGGCGCGTGTTCGACGCCGCCTGCGCGGCCTGCCACTCCAACGGCGAAGACCCGGTGCACCAGGTGTACTCAGACGACCTGATCCATCCGGCCACCGGCTTCAATCCGTTCATCGGCGAGCCGGCCAACTCGGTCGGCACCAATGCCTGCCGCGCGCGCACCACCAACTGGATGGCCGGCCACATCTGGGCCGCCTTCTCGTCGGACCAGTACAAAGGGCGTCCGACCGGCGGGCCCGGCTTCTACCGTGACGTACCCCTGCTCGCCATCTGGGCGACCGCGCCCTTCATGCACAACAACCGGATGGGCACCTACACGGGCGACTTCACGGTGGCCGGTCGCGTGGCCGCGTTCGAAGACGCGTTCGACCAGCTGATGAACCCGTGGCGGCGTGACTTCCTGGGCTCGATCCAGCGCATCACCGACTTCACCGTGATCCCGACCCCGTTCGGCAACGTCACGCTGCCGCCGGGCGTCCCGGTGGTCGCGTTCTCCAACCTGGATCCGCAGAATCCGTTCAACAACCTGTGCCCCGAGTTCGTCGAGAACGGCGGACACTACTTCGGAGTGGCGCTCCCGGAGGCCGACAAGTACTGGCTGCGCGAGTACCTGAAGACCCTCTAGCCCGAGGCCTGGAGTCTCACGAAAAATTGTTTGACTACGGCAAGATGGCTCGTATATCGTGAGAGCGGCTAACGGAGAGGGCAAGATGACGAAGGCGGACATTATCGAGAACGTCTACGAGAAAGTGGGGGGCTTCTCCAAGAAGGAGGCCGCCGAGATCGTCGAGACGGTATTCGATACCATCAAGGAGACGCTGGAGCGGGGCGAAAAGATCAAGATCTCCGGGTTTGGCAACTTCGTGGTGCGCGACAAGAACGCGCGCGTAGGGCGCAACCCGCAGACGGGCGAAGAGATCACGATCAGCGCGCGCCGGGTCTTGACCTTCAAGCCCAGCCAGGTGCTCAAGAACGTCCTGAACGGCTAGCCGACGGAGGGCCAAGCCCGAGGGAGGCTATCCGGGAGACAATCCCAGTGGATGCCAGACTTCGATCCCTAAGCGGACAGGTTACATAGGACGTTAGGCGCGATGCCATTCGGCATCGAGATCCCCGACAAGGCGTACTTCAAGATCGGCGAGGTGGCGCGGCTGATCAAGGTCAAGCCGTACGTGCTGCGCTACTGGGAGACCGAGTTTGCCGTGCTGAAGCCGCAGAAAGGCAAGAGCGGCCAGCGCGCCTACAGCCGGGGCGACGTGGCGCTGCTGGCCGAGATCCGCCACCTCCTCTACGACCGCCGCTACACCATCGAGGGCGCCCGCAAGCGTCTCCGGCGCACACCCGAGCCCGAGGCCGCACAGACCGCGGATGGCGCGCGTGAGGTTCTGCGCCGCGTGCGCCGGGACCTGGAGGAGCTCGTGCAGCTCGTGGACAAGGCCTGAGGGTTGTGAGGCGATTCCTTGCGTCCTGGGAGCTTGACGGGCTCGGTCGCGGATGTTAACAAAACAGCCTGTTTTCGCAGACGGAGGCAGCCTGTCGGGGCGTGGCGCAGCCTGGTTAGCGCACTTGACTGGGGGTCAAGGGGTCGCTGGTTCAAATCCAGTCGCCCCGACAACGCGGCGCCGTGGCCGAAAAGGTCCGGCGCCGCACCATTTTGAAGGGAACGAAAGGTGTCGCGGCCGCTCATCCTGATCTCCAATGACGACGGCGTGGCCGCGGCCGGACTGCGCGCGCTCGCCGACGCACTGGCCGATCTGGGCGAGATCACGGTGGTGGCGCCATCGCGCGAGCAGTCGGCCATGAGCCACGCCATCAGCCTCGACCGGCCGCTGCGCAAGAAGGAGGTGGGGCCGGGCTGGTTCGCCATCGACGGGACGCCGGTCGACTGCGTGTACTTGGGCGTGCTGCACCTTCTGGCGCGGCCGCCCGCGCTCGTGGTGTCGGGCATCAACCACGGCTATAACCTGGGCGCGGATGTGTTCTACTCGGGCACGGTGGCAGCGGCGGTGGAAGGCGCCATCCGCGGCATCCCGGCGCTCGCGATCTCGCTGGCCCGTGAGGCCTCCGACCTCGGACCGGCGGCCCGGTTCGCGCATGCGCTGGCGCGCGCGGTCCTGCTCCGGGGGCTGCCACCGCAAACGCTGCTCAACGTCAACGTGCCGGCGGGGCGGCCGAGCGGCTATCGGTGGACGCGGCTCGGTCGGCGCATCTACCGCGACCAGGTCGAGGAACGGCAGGATCTGCGCGGCCGCACCTATTACTGGATCGGCGGGCCCGACGCGGGTTTTGGCGACATCGCGCAGTCGGATTGCCACGCGGTGCGCGACGGCGTGGCGTCGGTGACACCGCTCGATCTCGATCTGACGCACGCGCACCTGCTGGAGCAGCTACCGGGTTGGGAGTTGCATGGCTTCGAGGCGGTGCTAGAGCAAGAGGCGCCGCGGTGACGGTGGGCGAGGGGGTCGTGGCATACGAGCCCGAGCGCAAGCTGATGGTGGATCGGCAGATCCTCGGGCGCGGCGTGCGAGATCCGCGCGTGCTCGATGCGATGCGCCGGGTACCCCGCCACAAGTTCGTGCGGCCCGAGCTGGCCGGTCACGCCTACGAGGACAAGCCGGTACCGATCGGGTTCGGCCAGACCATCTCGCAGCCCTACATGGTCGCGCGCATGACCGAGCTGCTCGAGCTCGCCGGCGTCGAGAGAGTGCTCGAGATCGGGGCCGGCTCGGGCTACCAGACCGCGATCCTGTGCGAGCTGGCGCGCCTGGTGTTCGCGGTCGAGCTGCATCCACAGCTGGCGGCCTCGGCGCGCGAGCGGCTGTACCAGCTGGGCTATCGCAACTTCCAGCTGGAGGCATTCGACGGCACGCACGGCTGGCCCGAGCACGCGCCCTACGACGGCATCCTGGTGGCGGCGGGCGCACCCCGCGTGCCGGCTCTCCTGCCGGCCCAGCTGGCCGACGGGGGGCGGCTCGTGATCCCGGTTGGTGAACGGGAGGATCAGAAGCTTCTGCGCATCGTGCGACACGGCGAGCGCTTCGATACCGACGTCGACATCCCGTGTCGGTTCGTCGATCTGGTGGGGCGCTACGGCTGGGGCGGACAGCCCCCGGAGGCCTAGGCGAGTGATTCACGAGATTCTGGAACGAATCGGGCTCTTCATCATGTGGTTCGAGCAGGCAACCGGCTATCTGGGGCTGGTGCTGCTGATGGGTATCGAGTCGGCGTGCATCCCGCTGCCGAGCGAGGTCATCATGCCGTTTGCAGGCACGCTGGTGCTGGCCGGCAAGATGAACCTGTTTCTGGCCGCGCTGGCGGGCGCCATCGGCTGCAACGTGGGCTCGGTTGTGGCGTATGAGATTGGCGCCAAGTGGGGCCGCGCCGGGGTCGAACGCTACGGCCGGTACGTACTGCTTTCGCACCACGATCTCGAGCTGGCCGATCGCTGGTTCGCGCGGCGCGGCGAGATCACGGTGTTCGTGGCGCGCCTGTTGCCGGTCATCCGCACCTTCATTGCGCTGCCGGCCGGCATTGCGCGTATGCCGCGCGTGCGCTTTCACGTCTACACGTTCCTGGGCTCGTTCCCGTGGTGCCTGGGCCTGGCCTGGGCCGGTGTGAAGCTGGGAGAAAATTGGGACAAAACCCTGAAGCCGCTGTTTCACAAAGCCGACGCCGTGCTGGCCGTCTTGATCGTGATCGCTCTCGTGTGGTTCGTGCGGGGGCGCTTGCGGCGGCGCTCGTCTTCGGTTGCAGCACTGTGAAGCTGCCCCCGCTCGAGCTGCGCGGCCAATGGGTGACCGCACAGGCGGGCCAGACTGCGGACGCGATCGCGCGGCAGGCCGGCGTGCCGGTCGAGGACGTGCTCGAGCTCAACGACCTTTCCGACGCCGATGCGCCCCTTCCGGCCGGCACCCGGGTGTTCGTGCCCGAAGTGGCGGCGCGGGCGCCGGCGGCGCCGCCCGACGGGCAGCGCTTCGCCTGGCCCCTCGATTCAGGCACCGGGACGGTGTCGAGCGGCTTCGGCGTCCGCGAGGGTCGCCCGCACGAGGGCATCGACATCGCGGCGCCTGCGGGCGCGAGCATTCGGGCGGTCGAGGACGGCGAGGTGGCGTATGCAGGCAACGGCCTGCGCGGTTATGGCAACGTGGTGCTGGTGCGCCATGGCGAGGGGTTCTTGACCGTGTACGCACACAACGCCGAGAATCTGGTGCAAACCGGCCAGCGCGTCGCGCGGGGCCAGATCATCGGGCGGGTCGGGCAGAGCGGGCACGCCAGCGGCCCGCACCTGCACTTCGAGGTGCGCTACGGCGACGCGCCCCGCAATCCGTTGCGCTATTTGAGGGAGGAGAGCCACATCGATGCCGAGCGATCCGAGAGTCGCTGAAATCACACGCCTGGTGCGCGACATTCCCGATTTTCCGAAGCCGGGGATCCTGTTCAAGGACATCACGCCCGTGCTGGCCAATGGGGCCGCGTTTCGCCAGACCACGGCGCTCCTGGCCGAACGGGTGCGCGAGCGGCGGCCCGAGGTGCTGGTCGGGATCGAGTCGCGCGGGTTCCTGTTCGGTGCGGCGCTGGCCCACGAGCTCGAGCTGGGCCTGCTGCCCGTGCGCAAGCCGGGCAAGCTGCCCTGGCGCACGCGGCGGGTCGAGTATGCGCTCGAGTACGGCACCGACGCGCTCGAGATGCATGCGGATGCGGTCGCGCACGGAACCCGCGTCGTGATCGTGGATGATCTGCTCGCCACCGGCGGCACCGCGGCTGCGACCGCGCGCTTGGTGGAAGAGCAGGGCGGGCTGGTGGCCGGATTCGCGTTCGTGATCGAGCTCGACTTCCTGGGCGGGCGCCAGAAGCTGGGCGGGCGTCCGGTGGACACGCTGATTCACTACTGAAGGGAGTCGCAGAGTCGAACAGTTCCGCCGAACCACCAGCTCTATCGTGCGGCAGGGTCATCGCCGGCTTCGAATGGTTCGACGTACACACGGAGATCACGGAGCTCCAGCGGGGTTCCCTCTCGAAAGCGAAGCAGCGGAGCCAGGGTTTCGTGCAGGGCGGCACACGCAGGGGTCAGAAAGCCAGCAACAACGTCCGGAACGTATCCGCGCGTGCCACCGTTTCCGTAGTATTGCAGTGTCAGCTCCAGGCTTTCTGCGTGCTCCTGCAGCTGATCGGCGGCATCCTGATCCAGTTGCCTCGAGACCGCACGGAGCGCCGTGATCGCTCGGCGTGCGCGATCTTGTCCCAGGCGCTCGACTCCCGCTGCTTCGAGCGCCGTTCCAAGCGCAAGGTACTCGATCGCGGATCGAGACTGCTCCAGGGCCCGGATCAAATCGTCGGCGACCCCATGCGGCCAGCGATCGGGAACCTGTCTAAGGATCCCAATTGCATGGGCAGCAGAGTCAGTCGATCTCCGTTCGAGCATGATCGTCGCCAAGCGCTGGGCGGCTTGGCCGGCGACAACCTCGTCGGCGGCCGAGACGGCGAGGGCTGATGCTGCGGGCAGGGCCCACTCCAGTTCGGACCGAGACTGCGCCGCCACAAGGTGGCCGATCAGCAAAGGATCCTGCGTTACTGCGAAGGCTTGCATCACGTCATCCCGGTACAGCGTGTCCACAACGTCAAGTAGCGCTGGCCAGTGCTCCCAGCCCGCGCCATCTCGATACTCGTCGTCCAATGATCCAAAGCATTCCAAAATCTCCGGCTCCTTCATGCGGTCCAGGAGCATCGCTCGTTCGACCGGGGTGAGACCGTCGAGTTGGAACTCCGCTGCGATCTCTCGATCTGGAGTCTCCTCACCCCCACCGTCCATCATCCGGTAAGGGACACGAATCCGATACCTACCGGGGCTGTCGAGCAGGTGCCTACAGACTTCCAGCGGGAAGTCTTGGCCGGGAGCAATCAGGCGGGTCGTCACGGTGGGATCGAGCCCGGAGTCGAGGACCTGCCACTGACCCAGCGAGTTCACTCGCTCGCAGATCGCGTGCGGTCGGAAGTCCTGCCATGATTCGACTCTCGACACCAGGATTGCAATAGACCTATCGCTCCGATTCACCAGATTCCAGCAGTGGTACGGCCTTCGGGTGCAAGCCGTCTCGAGAGATACTGGCAGAGCCCCAGGGCCCTCCACGCAGCCGAAGGTAGCGCAAAGAGAGGCAATAGCTCCGGCTGCCCGCCACAAATGAAGCCTCATTTCAGTTTAGACCGCGATGCCAGCAGCAGGTTCCCGGTCGAAGCGCTGCGACCCGATCGACTTGCTACGCGCGGGCGTAGCTTGCGATCTCGAGCGTGGGCGAGTCGCGCAGGGCGGCGGTCTTTCTGAAACCCAGGTTGCGGAGCCGACGATCGATCGTGTCAGGCGACACTACCCACTTGTGAATCTCGAGCACGATGGTGTCGACGCGCTCGAGAAACGGGTTGTCCTCGGTCAGAAAGTCGGCTTCCGCGCCCTCGATGTCGACTTTCAGCAGATGACAGCGCTGGGCGCCGAACCGCGCGCGCCACAGCGCCTCCACATCGACCTCGCGCACCCGGGTCTTGGTCCAGGGACCCTTGTCGGGCTGGCCGGGCTCGTCGACCGCGTACAGCGAGGACTTGATCTTGCAGGGGTGCAGATAAAAATCGCGCTCACCGGCGGCGCCCGGGCGCGCCACCAGCCCGCACACCGGCACCACCTCGCTGAGCCCATTGGCCGCGATCACCCATTCGGTTTCCTTGACCATGTCCGGATCGGCATCGATGGCGAGCCCGCGCAGGTCGCGCCGGCCGGTTCGATCGGCGAGCAGCGCGATGTAGTGGCCCACGTTGCAGCCCAGATCCGCGAACGTCTCCAGCCCCGGCGAGATGGCCCCATCATAGACTTTCTGCCCGAACAGCTCCTCGGCCAGTGGGATCGAGTCCAGGTAGCGCCAGCGATAGCGGACTCCGCTCTGGGGCAACGTGCGCACGATGGGGAACCATCCCAAGGCCGCATTGATCACGCGCCGCATGTGGAGCTGATTGATCGCGAAATGGATTCCGGGAATGCGATCCAGAACGCGCAGCAGCGACATCGGCCTTCCTTCGCGGCTATCTTATCACGCGCGTCACGCGCGCCTACTTGGTGACCGCGACCAGGTAATGCAGCCCGCCCCCGACCCACGACAGGTGGAAGCGGACCGCGCTGGCGCCGCACGTGCGCAGCATGGTGGCGGTGTCGGGTCGATTGAACGGGGTCAGCATCGACGGCGAAGGCGGGAAGAACGAGAAGTCGGGCTTGAAATTCTGCACCATGGTCTGAACCTGCCCGAACACGAGGTGGGTCGGGCTCAGCGTGTGGGGCCAGAACAAGCACAGCTTGCCGCCCGGCTTGAGCACGCGCAGAAGCTCCTGGCAGGCTGCCGGCATGTCGGCGGGCGCAAAATGCTCCATCACGCCGACGTTCCAGATCCCGTCCAGGCTCCCGGTCGCGAGCGGAAGCCTAAGCAGATCGCCGAGCAGGAACTGATCGTAAAAGCCCACCGTGCGCGCGCGCAAGAGCGCGCCCGCCGCCAGGTCGAGCGCGATGAAGCGGCGCTGTCGGCGCGGGATGCGCACCGCCGACTCGCCCGAGCCGCAGCCCGCCTCCATGAACCAGCCCGCCTGGGCGAACTCGCGGTCGCAGTACTTGCGCACCTCGCGCTGGGCAAACAGGCGCCGGTAGATCGAGGACAGCTGCGCCCAAAGGCCTGCGCGATTCCAATAGCTGCCCCACGACAGGGGCGCAGAGGGTGGGGCCGGGTTTCTCATGGGTCGGTCATCGATTGTATCCGGATCGGTCGGCGGCGCAGAAGATGCCAATTTTCGCGCGACTCCACATCCAGCTCCGACAGATGGGGACCGAACAGCGCCTTGAGCGCCTCGGGCGGCCCATGCACGAAGAAGTAGTCGAACCGGGCGCCATGTTTCTCGTAGGAGAAGCCGCGCGGCGTGTACTCGTTGAAGTCTCGCACCAGGTCGTCCCAGGCCTGCCCGTCGCGATACTGCGCGATCGAAACGTAATGCTCGGCAAACGACAGCGAGATGCGTCCGCCCCGAAACACCTGGTAGAGCGCCGGGTAGTGCAAGAAGACCGGGGCCGTCCGCACCACGCGGCTCGAGCGCTGGAGCATGAGGCCGGCCAGATTTTTGCCGGGCTCGGTGTGCTCGATCAGCTCTTGCACGCCCGCGGCCTCTTCCTGGTAGCGCAGCGATTCGGTGGTGGTGACGAGGATCTGCGCAGCCATGAGGCCCCCGATGAGCACCTTGAGAAGGGGCGCTCGTTTGGGCGGCGGGCTCGGAAACGCAGCCGGGCACAGCATGAGCAGCAGCGGGGCCAGGCGCTGGAACAGGAAGCCGCCGCCGAGAACGTTCATGGGCAAGAGGCAATAGAGCAGCAGGATCCAGAGCGCCAGCGTGGCAAAGCGCGTCGTGTAGAGCAGCTCGTGAAGGGGCCGGCGCGGCTGCGCGGGCTCCCGAAAGGCCAGGGCCGCCACGAGCACGAGCAGCGCGAGCGCGAGCAGCTGGTACTCGGGACCGTCCTCGTGGGTGCCGAACATGCACATGGGCAGGAGGTTGAGACGGCGACCGAGCGCCATGAAGTTGGCTTCGAGCCCGTAGCGCGCCTGCTGGTAGTAGCCGAACTTCTCGGGCAGCGACAGGCTGCAGACGAGCGTGACCGCGAGCGCAGGCAGAGCGCTCGAAAGCTGGAGCAGGCCGTCGCGCAGCCGCGGCCGGCGCACCAGAGTGAGCCAGCCCAGTGCGCCCATGAAGATGAACTGAAACTGCAGGTGCGTGAAATAGAACGAGAGCGCGAGCAGGGCCAGGATCAGCCACGTGCGCACGCTGGGCGGGCGATCCAGCAGCAGATCGGCCCATGCGATGGCCGCGATCACCTGCGGATAGGCCAGAAGGTTTCCCACCAGGCCCCAGTAGAAGACGAAATTGTAGGTGGCCGCGATGGCCAGCAGGGCGTACCAGTCCGGGCGCCCGGCGCGCCGCGCCAGCGCCACCGCGGCCGGCCCGACGGCAGCGAGTGCCAGCGCGATCACCAGCTTGCCGGCCAGGTTGGGCGGGATCAGGGTGCACAGCGCGGCCACCAAAAGCGCGAACAGCGTGTTGGGGCGCGTGAGCGCGAGCGGATAAGTGTGCGCGAAGCCGCGCGCCGGATCATGGAGCCAGCGCACGATGGCAGCCATGGCGAGGTGCTGCGGGTAGTCGACCATGGGTGGAAAGGTCACCAGCCAAATGGGAAGCGTAGAGGCGGCCGCGACCAGCGAGATGCCGAGAAGCGATCGCCTCGAAACCCCGCGCCTTCGCTCGCCGCTCATGGCTGGGGCTGGGGGCGTGCGCGTGCGGAAGCGCGGCGCAGAAGGTGCCAGTCGCCGCGCGACTGCACCTCCAGGTCGCCCCGGGCGCCCGAAAAGATCCTGGGCAGAAGCGTCACCGGTCCGTGCACCAGGAAATAGTCAAAGCGCCCGCCGTGGCGCGCGTAGTCGAAGTGATCCGGCGACCATTCCGAGAACTCCACGATCAGATCGTCCCACTGCTGACCCGGCTGGTACTGCGCAATCGACACGTTGAACTCGGCAAACGAAAACGAGACGCGACCGCCCTTGTAAACCTGATACAGCGCCGGATACTGCAGGAACACGGGCGCGGTCTGAATGCCCGGGCTCGAGCGTTCGAAGATGAGGCCGGCCACATTCTTGCCCGGCTCGGTCCGCTCGATCAGATCGCGCACGCCGGCGGCTTGCCGCTCGTACTCGATGCTGGTCGCGCTGACGACGAAGAGCTGCAGCCCCAGCACGGCAAAGAGGAGCAGCTGAGCGGCCCGGGTGCGTCCCGGCAGGGGCGCGGGCAGCGCGGCCACCGAGGCCATGAGGGCAGCCGCCGCCATGCGCTGCCACACGAAGCCGCCGATGAGGTTCATGGGCAGAGCCAGGTAGAGCGCGAGCAGCCACAGCGCCAGGGTGCCGAAGCGGGTCCGCATGAGGCCCTCGCGCACCGACGGAAAGCGCGCGAGCGGGCGGTACGCGCACAGGACCAGGACCAGGATCAGGAGCAGCGCCAAAAGCACCGTCTCCGGGTTGTCCTCGCTGCCGCCGAACAGGCATATCGGCAGAAGCTCGAGCCGTCGACCGACCGGCGTAAAGGTCAGCCCGTGCGCCAGCATGGCCTGCTGGTAGAGGCTCAGGCGCGCGGGTGCGAAGATGATGTGGCTCAGCGCCAGCGCCAGCGCGGGCAGGGCCGCCGACGCGTGGATCAGAAGGTCGCGGGGGCGCGCGCGCGGCCAGCGCAAAAGCAGCAGCCAGCCCGCGCAGCCCAGGAAGACGAACAGGAACTGCAGGTGTGTCAGATAGAAGCTGGCGCTGAGGCCGGCCAGGGCGAGCCACGATCGCGCACGCGGAGGCCGCTCGAACAGGCGATCGGCGATTGCGATTGCGACCAGCAGCTGCGGGTACGCCAGGACGTTTCCGATGAGGCCCCAGTAAAAGACGAAGTTGTAGGTCGCCGGCAGAGCGAGCAGCGCGTACCAGTCCGGGCGCCCGGCGCGTCGCACGAGCGCCAGCGCAGCCGCGCCCACCGCCGCCACTGCCAGCGCGACCACGAGCTTTCCGGCCAGCTCGATGGGCATGAGCATGGACAGCCCGGCCGTGAGGAGCTCGAATAGCGCGTTGGGGCGCGACAGCGCGAGCTGATAGGTCTCGGTGAGGTGGCGGGCCGGATCGTGGTAGAAGCGCAGGATCGCGGCCATCGCGAGATGCTGCGGGTAGTCGGTCATGGGCGGATAGGTGGTCAGCCAGATCGGCAGCGTCCACAGGGCCGAGACCGCGAGCACGAGGCGGGTGTGCCGGCGCGGGGCGGCCGCTTGCGCAGGCGTGGGCGTGGGCGTGAGCGCGGAGGCGGGCGTAGAAACGGGCGTGGGCATGGAAGCAGGCGTGGGGGCGGGCGTGGGCGCGCGCTCCAGCATCGATCAGCG
>Ga0126376_10001418_pt1 | contig 12929 bp, 10 predicted proteins | sample PanSoiMetPlot_15_FD_92760 | JGI IMG/M metagenome (GOLD analysis project Ga0126376, IMG submission 92760) | Tropical forest soil microbial communities from Panama - MetaG Plot_15 | ecosystem: Environmental > Terrestrial > Soil > Tropical forest > Bulk soil | place: Panama | collected 2016-02-17
GCCGGCCACGACCTACGCGCACGTCTTGGTCACGTGCGAGGCGTTCGTGGGGATGATGAGCATCGCGCTCGGCACGGGCATCGTGTTCGCCAAGTTCTCGCGGCCGCGGGCGCGCCTGCGCTTTACCAGCTAGGTCGTGATCACTCCGGTCGACGGCGTGCCAACCCTCATCTTCCGCTGCGCCAACGACCGCGGTGATCACGTGGTCGAGGCGTCGGTCTCGATCGTGCTGATTCGCTACGCACCGTCGCCCGAGGGCGTCATGCTGTGGCGCTCGTACGATCTGAAGCCGGTGCGCAGCCGCTCGCCGACCTTTACGCGCACCTGGACCGTATTGCACGTGCTCGACGAGACCAGCCCGCTGTACGGCGCCACGCCCGAGTCCATCCAGCGCGACCAGGCCGAGATCGTGGTGACGCTGACCGGTCTCGACTCGACATCGTCGCAGACCATCCATGCCAACTGTTACTACGATACCGAGGACATTCGATTCGGCGTGCGGCACGCCGACATGATGTCGGAGCTGCCCGAGGGCCGGTACCGCCTGGATCTATCCAAGTTCGACCAGCTCGTGCCGGCGTAGGAGGAGGGAGCCTCTTAGGGCGCAGACGTGTCCATGGTGAGCTCCATGGGCACGGGCTGGCCGGTCAGGGTATTCAGGAATAACACCACGTCCGCAACCTCGTCCGCCCCCATATAGAGCGGCCGCATCGTCGTGTCCTTGGTCCCGGCGAATCCACTGTAGTCTCCGCCCCAGTTGTAGAACCAGACCACGTCGCTGAGGGTGCGGTACTGGCCGGTGTGCATGTAGGGTCCGGTGATGGCAATGTTGCGCAGCTGGGCGGTGCGGAAGCGCCCGCGATCCTGATCCGACTGCGCCAGCCCGGCCAGCCGGCCCGTGTTCTTGTCGTCGCTGTACATGCCGTCCGAGCTGAGGGACGAAGCGAGCAGCGGCGGAACCGCCGCGAAGCGGCCCACGTCGACCGCAGGCACATGGGTCCCCGACTGCGGTACACCGAGGTTGTGAAACTGATTGTCGCTGAAAACGGGGCCGTTATGACACTCGATGCAGTTCGCCTTGCCAATAAAGAGCTTGAGCCCGCGCTTGGCGCCCGGATCAATCGCCTTGCGGTCCCCGGCCACATAGCGGTCAAAGGGCGAATTGCCGCTCACGATACGGCGGGTATAGGCGTCAATCGCCTTCAGGAAATTGACCAGAATCAGATTGACGGTGGCCTGGTCGTCGGGCGCCATCATCTCCCAGGGTCCGTCCGGATCGGTCGGGTTGGCCTTGGGCTTGCCGGAGGGCGGGAAGCGGGCCGCGTCGGGCGCCGTTGGACTGAGGGCCGGATCGAGCGCCACCGGGAACAGTGCGTCGTAGTCGGCCCGATACTTGTTCCAGACCACGTGGGCCACCCGCAAGCGGTCGCTGGCCATCGAGGGCTTGGCCTCCACGTCGCCACGGGCCCATTGCGTGTCCCAGCGTCCATCCCAGTTGTACCACTTGTAGTAAGGCAGATTGAACAGCGAGGGCGTGTTGCGGATGTGATAGTTGGCTGCGAACGAGATGGAGTTGGGCACTGAGCGGTTGTCACAAAACGACCCGGTCGGATTGTGGCAGGCCGCGCATGAGAACTTGCCGGTCTCACCCAGATTGCCCAGGCCCCCGCTGGCAGCATCGGCGATCACCGTGATCGCCCCGGCATAACTCTTTTCGAAGAAGAACCGCTGCCCGAGCGTGGCCGCAGCCGGGTTGTCCGAATACATGTTGGTCGGATCGGGGGGCACCGGCGGCAGCGGAGAGAGAGTGCGGATCTTCCCCCATTCCTCGTGCGTGAATCCATCGAGCGCGCCAGGATCGTCGGCTCCGCAGGACGGTGCGAACCCGGTCAAAAGCACCACCCAGAGGAGTCCTTTTCTGCTACTCATACTCGACCTCCTTCTCGTCGCTCACTCTTCATAGGACCCATACGGGGCCCCGTTCTTTCGCATGTGCGGCTCCGCCCGCTTGGGCGCGAGCGTGAACTCGACGCTCGAGCTGGCGCCGCTGGTCACTTCAACCTCATGAACCACGGGGTCTGCATTGGGAGCCCACGCGGCCACCTTGTGCCGCCCCGTGGGCACACCGCTGATTCGGAACGATCCCGCCTGGTCGGTCTTTGCGTAGAGATGGTTGGGGACCACCAGGATGTAACCGATCATCTGTGAATGCATGTTGCAGTACACATTCACGGCGCCCGTGTTGGACATCAGGACGGCTTTGGGTGCATCGCCTTTCCGATAGTTGCCGAGATCGAAACTGTTCCCGGGCGTGAGCGAAAAGACGTTGTGGAAGATCGGGTCGAGATTCGGGAACGAGACCCTGCTGCCGCGCGTGACCACCAGCGTCCCGGGGACGAACCGCTTGCCGATCTGCTTCATCTCGGCGTGGGTTCCGGCCGCCCGGTCGTCGACGTCGGTGACGTAAACCACGGCGGATCCCGATTCGGCGCCGGCCAACGAAACCTTGCCGACCACGGTGCCCCGCGGCGGGGCGGGTGGAGCCTTGGGCGGCCCCACCGTCGGCACTCGTGTGGGCTCTAGAGCCCCGGGTGGGCGCGCGGGGGCGGTTTCGGAAACCGCGCCCGCCTTGCCTTCGGAGACCAGCCGCATGAGCGCCTCGACATGTTGTCGCTCGGTCTCCAGGATGCGCAGAAAGAGCTGTCGCTGTTCATTGAGCTGCGCTTGCAGCTGTGCCAGATCGGCCTGTGTGACCGGACGGTCCGCGGGCTGCTTCTGGTGTTGTGCGGTCGCGGACGGGCTGTCCAGCACCAGCGCGAACAGCAAGAGCGGGAACGAAATGGGTCCCCTCGATCCCATGCGCCACATGATCCCTCCTTCAATACACGAGCACCAAAGAGCTCGTGAACAGGTTGTTCGGAACGTCGGGCACGTTGCCACCGAAATATTCTCCGTTGTACAGGTACTCCGCTTTGAACAGGATATTGTCCGTGAACGCGAGCCGCAGACCGCCGGTCGCCCGCCAGGACTTGGTCAGGTACAGGCGTTCCATGACCAGCGCCACCCGTGCGTCGCGCCATTCTCCCCGCGCCAGAAGGCCGATGACCTCGGTCACCATGTAATCGATCTCGAGATATCCGCCGCTGTGAAGCTTGAGCGAATAGGCCCGCGACACCGGATCGCCGTCGGAGTTGCCGGTGAGGAACTGGCCTTTTATCTGCAGCGGTCCCTGCGCGACGATGAGGTCGACGCCGAAGAACCATTCGTCTCCGGTGCCGTCGGGGGCGCGATCCTGATTGCCGAACGAGCCCGACGCCCCCACTTCGGCGGTTTCCAAAAAAGGCAGCCGAACCGACAGACGCCCGCTCACGGTCTTGTTGTCGTTGGCATCAATCTCGTTGTAGAAGTGAAAGTTCTCGGTGGTAAACGAGCCGTTGGTCACCGCGGTGGCCAGGACAATGGCGCCATTGAATAGCTTGACCCGGCCCTTCACGCCCAGCGCGGTGCCGGTCGTGTAGCGCGCGATCAGCGAGGGCGTGATGCCAAAGCGTTTGGGGGCTTTGCGCTCCCGGTACTCGATTCCGAGCACGGAATCAAACTTGCCCACCCAGAAGGACAGGTTTCGGGTGGGCAGATATTCGAGCTGAACGATGTCGACGTCGAACGAATCGCCGAACGAGAAATCGGATCCCGTGCGCGGCGTGAAATTGATGCTCCCGGTCAACAGGGCCTTCTCGGTCAGCCCCACGTTGATGCCGAGGTTGAGCTCATTGGCAATGAAGCTGGCATGCCCCTGCGAGTGGACGCTGTCGTAGCGCACCACGCCGGGGGCGACGCCAAGGTCGGCCGGATCCCCGCGCGTGTTGACCGGAGTGGCCAGGATGTCGCCGTAAAAGACCCATCCGTAGCCGCTCTCGTTCGGAAAGTAGGTATGCCCCACGTCCCATCGGAAACCGGACCCGTCGCCCTCGGGAACGAAGAAGCCGAGGTCGGCATATCCGGTCACCGAGACCAGGGTCCGCGGCCGAATCTTGAGCTCCTGCAGCTCGGCCAGGCGCTGCTCCAGCTCGGCCACACGCTGCTCGAGCGACTGCAGCGTCTCTGGACCCGCCTCGCCGGGCGGCTGCTGGGAGGAACTTTCCCAGGCTCGGGCCGGGCTCGCGAGCAGGGACAGCGATAAGGAAAGGGATCCGACGAACACAACATGGCTGGAATGCTGACGCTGTGTGTGCACGTGTTAACCTCGCTGGCTCATCAACCGGAGAAACATCGCAGCAAACAGAACCGTGTATGCGAGTGGCACCCAAAACAGCAAAAGCGACAAAAAGCGCAGATCGTCGACGGACTGCGCGAGCGATTGCACCCAGATCATTTTGATTGGCGCCAACGTAGGAGTGGTCCCGATCTCAGACAGGGACGCCACAAAGGGTGTCCCTCCGGCGGTCAGGCTGCGGGCGCCAAAGCTGGAGCGCTCGGCCGCCAGAGCCTCGAACGCGAGATCGAAGGACCGATCCTGGGGCGCGGCAGCGACGATCTTGTCCCCCACCACGAGCGCGACCCCGCTACCGGTCAGACGATGCACTCCTTCCAGGACGGTCGGCGTCAGCGCCGCGCCCGCAAGAATGTAGCCCACGACCCGATCGCCCAGGTGCATTCCGACCGCGCTCATCTCGATGACCTGGTCGCCCACCACCCACACGCCCGAGGCACCTTCCGACAGCACTTCCGGCCCCCTCATCAAGGACGAGCTCGACAGATCTACGCCCCGCAGATAATCCGCGCCTACGACCGCCTTGACGCGACCGTTCGGCGTCAGCACGGCCAGAAGCTCCAGGCGCAGCTGCTGTTGCAGATCAGCCAGGATGTCCTTCAGCGTCAGCTCGTCGATCCCGGGCGTATCGATGGTGGCCTTGAGCCGCGGCCCGTCGGCGAGCGCACGACACAACCTGCGCAGCGATCGGTTGTTCTGGTCCCGCTGTGCCTCGAAAAAAGCGGTGGCATGAGAGATCTCGCGCCGACCAAAGCGCTGGATCGTCTGTTGGGTGCCCCCTCGGCCCACAAAGATCGAAATGATGAGAAACGCGGCCGCCAGCATCGTGATGGCCAGGACCAGGATCGGAGTGGCTCTGCGCGCAGGCAACGCAGGGCCGATGGGGGCCGCGTAAGGGGGTTCACTTTGGGTCATCTGATCACCGCTTCTCGGAGAACGAGGTTCCATCGAACAGGAGGATGTGTGATCCGCTCTTGACGTCGATCCGGCCGGTCTTGATCACGCCGGAGTGCAACGAGACCGCGACCTCGTGCCATCCCGGGGCCAGCTCGAGCTGCTCGTCGGGGCGGCAGCGGGTGCCGTCGACGATCAAGCTGGCGCGTTTCGGGATGCTGATGAAGCGCACCCGGGCGCGGACGGGTGAAAGGGTGATGCTGCGCGTAGCGGCCTCGCTCTGCGCCAGCTTGATGACCTCACGATGGGGCACGAAGCTCCGCTTCTCCACGCGCAGCTCGAAGCTTCGATCGGCGGGCAGGGCCTCGAGCGTGGCCGGAGTCGACTTGCCGGTGGGCTCGCCGTCGATAAAGATGGCGGCCGAAGGCGGCACGCTGACCACCTGCAGGGAGGCTTTGGGCTGCGCGGGCTGGGCGGCCGCCGGTGTCGCCAATCCCACCACCGTTCCGTCCATCACGCTCGACGCGAGCACCACCACGCCAGTGACGGCGGCCCCGATCAAGCCCAGGAGCAGAAGCAGCGTCCGCAGCCCCAGACGCGTCGGTGCGGCGATGCCCGTGGATCGCGAAGCGGGCACCGAAGCCCGCACATCCTCCACCTCCGTCATGACCTCGGATTCGTCCTGCCCGAAGATTCCGCCCATCCAGCGGCCCAGATCCTCCTGCGACTGCGAGCTCGCCCCTGGCCACGCCTCCTCGAGCGCATGCTGCATTTCCGCGGCAGTCTGGAAGCGCTCGTCGACGTCCCGCGACAGGCCCCTCACCACGATCGCGTCGATCTCGGGCGGAATGCCGGCTCTGCGCTCGCTGGGCGGCACAATGGGTGCGTGTCGGACCGCGTCGACGGTGGCGTCCGAGCTTTCGCGCAGGAACAGAGGCTGGCCCGTGAGCAGCTCCCAGAACAGGATGTTCAGCGAAAACGTATCCGCGCGCCGGTCCACCCACGAGTTCACGAGCTGCTCGGGCGCCAGATACGCCACCTTTTCGTTGATCGTTCCCAGCACGGTGGTCGCGATGCAGAAGTCCATCACCTTCACCGCACCGTCGTAGCGCATCATGATGTTGGTGCTGGTGAGGCCGCCATGGACGACTCGGAGCGGTCGCCCCTCGTCGTCGGCGAGCTCGTGCAGGCAGTGCAGCCCGCCGCAGGCGGTGTGGATGATGCTCGCCGCCACGTCGGGCGGCACGGCATCCTGCTGATCCGCGAAACGCTGCATCAGACCGGCCAGCGTTTCTCCGGGCACGTACTCCATGGCCAGGAAGTAGCGCCCCAAGAGCTCGCCGAAATCGTCGACGCGCACAACGTTGGGGTGCCGGAGCCGAAGCGCCAGCCCGGCTTCGCGCATGAACATCGAAACGCAGTCGCGGTTGTGCAACTGCGGGGCGATTCGCTTGAGCGCGAGTACCCCCGCCGATCGGTCGCGCCCCTGTGGCACGGCCAGGAAGACTTCAGCGGTTCGGCTGCGCGCGAGCTCCCGGATCAGGAGGTAGCGACCAAAGGGCTCGCCGCGGTGCGCTGGGGCCAGCTGTTTCATCTCGGGTCCTCCCGGAAATGCGAGCCCCCCCTCCTGGGCTGAATGCCATCTCCGGCATCCACTACGGTAGTGAACCACACACTACGATCCAGCGTAGAATAACTGAAAATCAGGCGGATGTGAAGAGGGTAGATTCGTCACGTTCCTGAACCTTCGATCGCGCAGCGCGGGTCTCGATGACTTGCGCGCTGCAACTCAGATCGCTGAGTCCTCGAAGTCGCTGAGCGCGCGTCGCAAACGCGGGTCCTTCGTCCTGCGCGGCTTCTCGAGCGCGCCCGAAAAAACGGAGTCGCTCTTCGATCTATTCATCTATCTATGGGCGACTTATGGCGAGCCGAGGAGCGTACTCTAACATACGGTCCTAAAAAAATAGTAAATTCCACTACGAATTCTAAGTCCCTGTACAGGCTCGTTTAAGCGTGTGACTAAACGAACATCTCCTGGATTAAATCGACATCTTAACCAAACGATGCTTGACTATTTTCTTGACCCGGTGATACTGTCAGTCAGGCCAAGACTGTAGGGGGTCTTACAATGTGTGTTCGGGTCTTACTTCGTGGTGTATCGAGTCGTGGGACCGACGGTGATGCGGCAGCGGAGGGTCGACGATACCGGCCCATTCTTACCGCCGTCGCTCTGGCCGTAGCCGCGCTGGGCAGCCCAGCCTGTCAGCAGGACACCGCCCGGACCGCGGCTGCGGTCTCGGACGATCGGCGTGGCGTTCTGCATGCCCGCCTGATCGCAACCGGGATCCCGGCCGCCGGTGCCATCACAGAAGTGGGCGCGTTCCATCGAGGCGGCCCCATACACGATCGGGCCGACTTCTCGGCGTTCACACAGCCGGGCCGGGTCCTCGATTCGAAGCGACTGCTGGTCGCCTCGAGCTCCAACTTCGGGGCACCCCTGGCGCGTCCAGCCGAGGCGCCGGGCGCCATCCTGTCGATTGACCCGAATGGCGACCCCGTCGACGTGCCATCCGACTTTGCCACGAGCGGCACCCAGGCCTCGACGCTGGGCGGGCGGGTTCAGCTTTACACTGCACAGAGCCCCGCGTTCCTCAACTCCAGGTTCGACCCGGGCGCGGTGACGGCCGCGTTGCCGGCCGCCAGCCTCCCCCTGGGGATCTCGCTCAACAACGGCTTCGGCCGCCCGTGGCTCGCCAACACGCCCAACGGGAGCGATGGCGACGGCACCATCACGGTCCTTGATCCGGTCGGCGCGCCGCTGGCCGGAGCGCCCGACCCGGTTGCGGGCGGCGTCTTCGCCGGCGACGAAACCAACCGAAACGCCGACACCACGCATGGTCTGGTGGCAGGCGCGCTTGCAACCAACCTCGTGACCAAGTCCCCCGATGGCAGTGGGCGCGCGGTCTTCTTCGCGGCCCTGGCCGATGGCAGCGTGGTCCAGGTTCACGTCCAGCGCGGCGTCGACGGGCTGGTGCCGCCGGGCACCTTCACCCCCATCGCCGGGGTCACACCGGATGCGGCGGAATCGGCAGACCCGGATGTGGTCACGCGCGTGGGTATTGCGTTCAACTGGGTGGGTCAGCGCAGGCTGTTCGTGAGCGATCCGCTGGCCAACCGGATCCTGGAGATCGACCTCGGCGACGACGGTACGATGTTCACGGTTACGGGCACGAGCTTTCTGGAGTCGGAGCTGTTCGAAGCTCCGGTCGACATCACGCCCAGTGCCCGTGAAGTGGCCAGCCCCAATTTCTCGAGCGGCACCACGCTGGGCGGCGGCGCCGACATGTTCGTGGTCAACCGCGGCAGCAACCGCATCGTGCGCGTCACCCAGGACGGCGAGGTGCTGGCGGCGCGGCGCGTGGAGGCCGACGTTCCCGGCTTCCGCCTCAACGGCATCGCGGTTTCTTCAGACGGCCAGACTCTGTGGCTGACCGCCACCGCTCCTGACCGTCAGGGCGTCTTGCTCTCGGTTCCGTCGTTTGGTGCGGGCCGGGTCGTTCCGACCATGGTGGCGGCGGCGCGGGCCGCGGGCGCAACCGACATCAACGGCTTTGGCGCCGATTTCTTCTCGCGCGATTTGCAGCCCGACCAGGGGCTGGGGCCGCTGTTCAACGGTCAATCGTGCAACAGCTGTCACAACGATCCATTCCCGGGCGGCATGGGCTCCGAGGCCGACGAGCGCGAGTTCCGAGTGGCCAAGATCCATCGAGACGGCCGCTTCGATCCGCTGCTCGGCCACGGGGGCCCGCTTGCGCGCAATCACTCGATCTCCGAGCTGGGCGCCCGTTGCGGGCTGCAACCCGGCATCCCGCCGCAGGCCAATGCCACCTCGCTGCGCATCGCCATGACCCTGCGCGGCAACGGGCTGATTGATGCCATTCAGGTGCGCGACGTCCTGGCCAACCAGGCCCTCGAGCCGGAGGCGGTTCGCGGCCGACCCAATACGCTCGAGGACGGGCGTATCGGCAGGTTCGGCTGGAAGGCTCAGATTGTGACGCTGGTCGAGTTCATGGGTGCCGCCAACCGCGACGAGCTGGGCGTCACCAACCCGATTCAGCCCCGAGACCTCGTCCACGGCTGCGGGCAGCCCGGCGTCGATCGCGAGATCGATGCCCTGCCGCTGCAGGCCGAGGCTCTCTTCCTCAACACGCTCGAGCCGCCGGTTCCCAGCGCGGCCTGCCTGGCCTCGTCGGGGGCGACCCTGTTCCACAGCCTGGGCTGCGCGGGCTGCCACACGCCGTCGCTGCCCGGTCCCGGCCGCCGCGCGAACCTGTTCTCGGATCTGCTCCTGCACGACATGGGACCGGACCTGGCCGACGGATTCCCGCAGGGATCGGCCACCGGCAGCGAGTTCCGAACCATGCCGCTCTGGCGCGCCTCCGAGCGCACGCACTTCCTGCACGACAGTCGCGCGACCACCTTTGCCGACGCGATTTCCGCCCATGGCGGGCAGGCTGCGGCGGCTCGCGATGCCTTCCAAGCGCTGGATGCTGCCAGCCGCCAGGCTCTGCTCGACTTCCTGGGCTGCATCTAGCTCCTGCGCGCCCATCCGGATGAGCTGCGAAGCGGGCGCTGGATTGGACCGACCAAAACGTTTGACTTGAGGGGAGGCCCGGCATGAAGGCACACCACGCAACATTCTTGATCCTGGCGCTCGCGGGATGCGGCGGACCCAGCTTCGGGCCCGACCACCCGGCCACGCCGCAGCAGCAGGCGGTCGCCCAGTCGGCCGAGCGATCGCTGTTCACGTTCACGTCCGACACGATGGATCCAGAGGCGCTCGGCGGCATGGTCGAGGCCACCTATCTGGTGGTCAACGCAAGCTACGTCCCGCCGCAGATGGTCATCGCGCCGCGCCTGTACGCCGAGTGCGCGGCCGTCGCCGCCAACCGCGTCGACTTCAACTGCACCATCAACAACACCACCCTCAAAGGCTCGGTTGCCCGCAGCATCGGCAGCGGAGCCGTGAGCTGGCAGGTGGACCTCACCGAAACCACTGCCCAGACCACCGGGACCACGTCCATCAACAGCTCGATGCACGTGGGCGGAAGCGTCAAGGTGAGCGGCGGGACGCAGGTCGACGGCGGGCTGTCGCTGAACGCCCGCATTCACATCGACAACAACGGCCACGCGACCGACGTGACCCTGAGCGGCGGGGTTTCGCCCAACCACGTCATGCTCGATTCGACGCAGCATTGCGCCACCAGCGGCAACATCGTGGTCCAGATGGATGCGTCGTCGGGGCAGGCCAACATCTCCCAGGCGGTGCGCTACACCTTCACCGGCTGCGAGATGATCACGGTCGCAGTCTCGCAGTAAGACCCGTTCTACTGCTTCGTCATCTCGATCAGCTTGAGCACGGTTTGCCAGTTGCGGCCGGTGCTGGTCGTGCCCAGCTTGGCGTCGAAGTAATCGTTGGTCAGCTTCGAGCGCCCGAACCCGTTCGGACAGCGCAGGTAGATCTCCCGGCCCCGCACGCAAAACTCGTCGGGAGGCGATCGGTGCGGGTCGAGCGCGCCCAGGCCGGCTGGACGCGGCCGCTCGGTCAGAAACAGGACCAGCAGCGTCCGGGGATCCACGCCCGCCTCGAGAAACGGATTGTGGCGCTCGACCGCGGCCAGCTCGGCGCTGCTCCTCAGCACGACCGGGACGCTGTATCCAAAGCGATCGCTCATGGCTCGTGCAAACGCTTGCGGCAGCCGCTCGATCACCCGACTGGTGGCCCGAAAGACCACGTTCCCGCTTTGGATGTAGGTCCTGACCTCCCCACACCTGGCCCGCTCGAAGATCGCGGTGAGGTCCTTCATCGGCACCGGATTCTTGCCGCCCACGTTGATCCCACGCAAAAGGGCAACGTAGGCGCCGAGCGCGCTCGCGCGACCCCGCGCTGGCTGCTTGCTCCCAGGCATGCTGCGAAATGGACCACGCCGGCACGGGTTCCCGCAAGCTGGTTCACGCGGCCCTGGACCTGTGCTAAGGCATCGGCATGAAGGTGAGAGCCGCAGTCGCGTGGCAGGCCGGGCGGCCGCTCGAGATCGAGCACATCGAGCTTCAGGGCCCACGGGCCGGCGAGGTACTCGTACGCATCGTCGCGACCGGCGTGTGCCACACCGATGCCTACACGCTGTCGGGCGCGGATCCGGAGGGGCTGTTCCCGGCCGTCCTGGGACACGAGGGCGCCGGCATCGTGGAGGAGGTCGGCGCCGGCGTGACGTCGGTGGCGCCGGGCGACCACGTGATCCCGCTCTACATTCCCGAATGCGGCCAGTGCAGGTTCTGCCAGTCGAACCGGACCAATCTATGCCAGGCCATCCGCGCGACCCAGGGCAAGGGGCTCATGCCCGACGGCTCGTCCCGCTTTTCCAAGGGCGGACGGCTCATCCACCATTATATGGGCACATCCACTTTTGCCGAGTACACGGTGCTGCCCGAGATCGCGCTGGCTCGCATCAGCCAGGGGGCGCCGCTCGACAAGGTATGCCTTTTGGCGTGCGGCATCACGACCGGGATCGGCGCGGTGTGGAACACGGCCAAGGTGCAGGCGGGCTCGACGGTGGCGGTGTTCGGCCTGGGCGGCGTCGGGCTGAGCGTGGTGCAGGGCGCCGCGCTGGCCAAGGCACAACGCATCTTCGCGATCGACGTCAACCCGGCCAAGTTCGACTTCGCGCGCAAGCTGGGCGCCACCGACTGTCTCAATTCCACGACCTACGACCGTCCGATCCAGGAGGTCATCATCGAGCTTTCGGGTGGCGGGGTCGACTACTCGTTCGAGTGCGTCGGCAAGGTAGCGCTGATGCGGGCCGCGCTCGAATGCTGTCACAAGGGATGGGGTGAATCGACCATCATCGGAGTGGCCGGAACCGGCCAGGAGATCGCCACGCGGCCGTTCCAACTGGTGACGGGGCGCGTCTGGCGTGGCAGCGCGTTCGGCGGCGTCAAGGGCCGCTCCCAGCTGCCCGGCTATGTCGAGCGCTACCTGGCCGGCGAGATCAAGGTCGACGAGCTGATCACCCACACCATGCCCCACGCCGAGATCAACCGCGCCTTCGATCTGATGCAGGAGGGCAAGAGCATCCGTTCGGTCGTCACTTACTGATCGATTGCTTCAATAGCCGACCGCGCAGCCGTCCTTGCGCGGCTCCGAGCCGCCCTGCAGCACGTCGCCCATCAGGATGCCCTGATAGCCGCCGCCGTTGACCGGCACCCGCACTACGTGATGGCCGCGCCGGCCCAGCTCCTCGACCACCGCGTCCGGGATGCCGGGCTCGGCCAGCACCCGGCCGCCGCCCGCCTCCTCGGGCAATCCGGTCGGCGTCGCCGAGCCCGTGTGCTCGATGCGCGCGGCCTCGCCGGCCTCCTGCACGTTCATTCCGAAATCGATCAGATTCACCAGGATCTGCACGTGACCCTGAGGCTGCATGTCGCCACCCATGACGCCGAAGCATAGCCAGGGCTTGCCGGCGCGGGTGACGAAGGCCGGAATGATGGTGTGGAAGGGCCGCCGGTGCGGCTCCAGGCGGTTCGCATGCTTCTCGTCGAGCGCGAAGAGCGTACCGCGGTTCTGCAACGCGAATCCCAGCTCGCCCGCGACCAGGCCCGAGCCGAAGCCGGCGTAGTTCGACTGGATCAGGGAAACCGCGTTGCGATCCTTGTCGACGACCGTCAGATAGACGGTGTCGCCGCCCAGCTCGCCCGAGCCGACGCC
>Ga0126376_10001419_pt1 | contig 12924 bp, 10 predicted proteins | sample PanSoiMetPlot_15_FD_92760 | JGI IMG/M metagenome (GOLD analysis project Ga0126376, IMG submission 92760) | Tropical forest soil microbial communities from Panama - MetaG Plot_15 | ecosystem: Environmental > Terrestrial > Soil > Tropical forest > Bulk soil | place: Panama | collected 2016-02-17
GCGGGGACATCGGAAAAACCGGGCCGCGCCGCAACTTTGGACGGAACAAATTTCTTTCCGCACCAGGATCCGATGATGATGTCGGGCTGCGCGGCAATAACGTCATCAGCCGTTACGATGCGATCCTTGGCGTTCTTGCATGCGGCAAGCTGCGGAAATACCTCAATGCCACCCGCGGCTTTGATCAGCTCCGACACCCAGGCGATGCCGGAGATCATCGGTTCGTCCCACTCTTCGAAATAAACGCGTGGCCGGTGCGTCAACTGAAGCGCACGTTCGTGCACGGCATCGACGTGCGCGGCCAGTGACCGCGCCAGCGTCGTGGCCTTTTCGGTCGCGCCAACCAACGCACCGAGCGTGCGGATCATGTCGAAGATTCCGGCAACGTCACGCTGGTTAAAAGCGTGAACGGCGACGTTCTTGCGGATCAGCTCAGCGACGATATCGGCCTGCAGATCCGAGAATGTGAGGACCAGATCAGGCTTGAGCGCGAGAATCTTCGGAATGTCTGCGGAGATAAAAGCTGAAACGCGCGGCTTTTCGTGCCGCACCTGCGGCGGCCGCACGGCATAGCCTGATACTCCGGCAATGCGGTCCTGCTCGCCGAGAAGATAAAGTGTCTCGACGGTTTCCTCGGTCAGGCAGACGATTCGTTCGGGCGGAAACATGCCCTAGGCAAGCATATCGACCTGCGCCGCGTCGAGCCGTTCGACGCCGCCCGTCGTCGCCACGCGCCCGCCATCAAGCCAGACAACGTGACTGGCAATGAGTTTCAGCTCGGTGGCGTTGTGGCTGACATAAATCATCGGCATGCGTGCTTCGTCCCGGAGGCGCTCGAGATAAGGCAGGATGTCGCGCTTGCGTGGCGCGTCGAGCGAAGCCAGCGGCTCATCGAGCAGGAGGAGACGCGGCTGCATGAGCAATGCGCGGCCCACAGCTATGCGTTGGCGTTCTCCGCCAGAAAGCTTGCCAGGTCGGCGGTCGAGCAAATGGCCGATGTCAAGAAGCTCGACCACGTGCTGGAATGCCGATGGATCGAACTTGTGACCGCCCATCCAACGTCCGTACTCGAGGTTGTGCCGAACCGTGAAGTGCGGAAACAGGCGGCCTTCCTGAAAAACGTAGCCGATGCGGCGGCGCCAAGGTGGCACGTCGATGCGGGCCGCGCTGTCGAACAGCACTTCGCCATCAATTTCCACACGACCGCGGTCGGGTCGCAGGAGGCCGGCAATCATGTTGATCAAGCTCGTTTTCCCCGCGCCCGACGGTCCGAACAAGGCGGTGGCCCGGCTTTCGCTCGCGAATGCGACATTTACTGAAAACTCACCGAGGGTCTTTTCCAAGTGCAAGGTCAGCATGGTCACGCCCCGTGCAGACGCGCAGTCGCGCGTTTGGCGAGCCACTCTGAGGCGAGAAGCGCCGCAACACAGATGACAATAGATATAACGACAAGCTTGAGCGCGTCCGCGTCGCCGCCGGGTACCTGGATCAGGCTGTAGATCGCAGCCGAAATCGTCTGCGTCTCGCCGGGAATGTTCGAGACGAAGGTGATGGTGGCGCCGAACTCGCCGAGCGCCCGTGCGAACGCAAGCATCATCCCGGCGATGATCCCGGGCAACGCCAGCGGCAATGTGACAGTCGTGAAGCTCCAGACGTGGTTTGCGCCCAATGTGGACGCCGCGTCTTCCAGCCGCCGGTCGATTGCTTCGATCGAAAGCCTGATTGCGCGCACCAACAACGGAAACGCCATGACGCCGCAGGCAACCGCCGCCCCGGTCCAGCGGAACGAAAATACGATGCCGAAATGATCAGCAAGAAAGGCGCCGAGGGGCGCCTTGCGTCCGAGACTGAGCAGCAGCAGGTAGCCAGTGACGACGGGCGGCAGAACGAGCGGCAGATGCACCACCGCATCGAGCAGGGATTTACCCCAGAACGATCCTCGCGCCAGCAACATGGCAATGATGATGCCGAACGGGAGCGCAACCACGGTCGACACAGCGGCGACGCGCAACGACAGCGCGATCGCGGTCCAGTCCTGGGGCGAAAGGTCGAACACGGCGACGTTGATACCGCCTATGACACCGGTTTGATCAGGTAGCTGAACCCGTAGCGCTCGAACGTAGCTTTGGCGGCAGCGCTGCGCAGAAAATTGAGGTATTGGCCGACAACTGGCTTTTTTGTGCTCGACGTTGCAGCCAACGGATACGTGACTGGCGGATATGAGCCATCGGGGAAGACGCCGATAATCTTCACCTTGGGTTCGATCTTTGCGTCGGTTTCATAGACGATGCCGACCGGCGTTTCGCCACGTGCAACGAAGGCAAGGGTCGCCCGCACGTTTTCGGCCTGCGCCAGCTTTGGCTCGGCGGCAGCCCATGCCCCCAGTTTTTCGAGCGCCGCCTTCGCGTAAAGGCCAGCGGGAACGGCTTTTACGTCAGCCACAGCGATGCGACCGTCACCGGCGAATTTCGCAAGGTCAAATCCATCGCCGATGGTCACGTTGGCGAGCTTTGAATCCGACGGAGCGATCAGGACCAGTTTGTTGCCAAGCAGGTTGGCACGGGTGTTCTGATCGATCAGCTTGTGCTCGGCCGCATAGTCCATCCAACGTAGGTCCGCCGAAATAAACACATCGGCCGGAGCACCCGCCTCGATCTGCTTCGCCAGCGCCGAGCTTGCCTCATAACTCGTGACGACTTTGATACCGGTCGCCTTGGCAAAAGCGGCATTCACGTCGTCGAGCGCGTTCCTGAGGGACGCCGCTGCAAAGACCGTGATCTGCTCCTGCGCGACCAACGGTTGCGGCGCGCCCGCAAGGGCGCAGACGAGGGCGATGTAGGCAAAAACGCGGGCAAGCATGGCGGTTCTCCTGCGGCGCCAGAAAAGGCGCCGACGTGACCTGGATTTCGGGCTCTAGATCGGAACCGCCGTTCCGGGTGCATGCGGTGCACGCACAGCGCGCCGCAACTTCTGTGAGCCTAGCAAGTCCCGCCGACCGCGGTAAAGTCCAGGTCCGAATCGAGGGAAGCAATGGCAGCACCCATTGAAGGCGAGTTCGACTACATCATTGTGGGCGCTGGCTCGGCGGGTTGTGTGCTGGCCAACCGCCTTTCGGCCGATCCCACCAAACATGTGTTGCTGTTGGAAGCGGGTGGGAAAGACAACTGGATCTGGTTTCACGTCCCGGTCGGATATCTCTTTGCCATCGGCAATCCGCGCGCCGATTGGCTGCTGAAGACCGAGCCAGAACCTGGGCTTAATGGTCGCAGCCTCGACTATCCGCGCGGGAAGGTCATCGGCGGATCTTCAGCGATTAACGGCATGATCTACATGCTGGGCCAGTCCGGCGACTACGATCATTGGCGTCAACTGGGGCTGCCTGGCTGGTCGTGGGATGACGTACGGCCTTACTTTCGTAAGCACGTCGATCATTTCCTCAAAAGCGAGCATCACGCGACAGGCGGCGAGTGGCGTGTCGAATACCCGCGATTGACCTGGGAGGTTCTCGACGCGTTTCGCGCGGCGGCGAACGAATATGGAATTCCGACCGTCGAGGACTTCAACACGGGTGACAACAACGGCATCTGTTATTTCCATGTCAATCAGAAGCGTGGTCGACGCTGGTCAGCGGCGCGTGGCTTCCTGAAGCCCGTTCTGCATCGAGCCAACCTTCGCCTCGAAACAGGCTGCCTCGTCGAAGGACTTGAACTGGATGGCAAGCGCGCGGTAGGCGCGCGCTGGCGGCAAGGAGGCGAACTGCGCAGTGCCCGCTGCCGCGGCGAGGTTGTTCTCGCTGCAGGTGCGATCGGCTCGCCGCACATCATGATGCTTTCAGGCATTGGCCCGTCTGCCGAACTGTCGCATTTCGGGATTCCGGTCACGCTCGACAAATCGGGTGTCGGTGCCAATCTGCACGATCACCTGCAACTGCGCATGATCTTCAAAGTGTCCGGCGTGAAGACCTTGAACGAAACCTACGCGTCGCTGTTCAACCGGCTCGGCATGGGCGTCAACTATGCGCTTCGTCGGCGAGGGCCGATGACCATGGCGCCGTCGCAGCTTGGCGCATTTACCAGATCGGACCCCACACAAAGTACCGCCAACATCCAGTACCACGTGCAGCCGCTGTCGCTCGACAAATTCGGCCAGCCTTTGCATCCGTTTCCGGCTTTCACCGCAAGCGTCACCAATGTGCGTCCGACCAGCCGCGGCTCGCTCACGCTTAAATCGAAAGACCCCGCACAGGCGCCGGCGATCAGCCCGAACTACCTGGCGACTCCCGAAGACCAGCGCGTCGCCGCTGATTCAATCCGAGTCACGCGCGAGATCGTTGCGCAGCCGGCCTTGCAGAAATATTCGCCGATCGAATATCTGCCGGGGGCGCAGGTGCGCAGCGACGACGAAGCGGGTCTGGTGAAAGCCGCCGGCGATATCGGTACGACCATATTTCATCCGGTCGGTACCGCGCGCATGGGTCGCGACGACGACGAGCGGGCAGTGGTGGATGCGCGTTTGCGCGTCATCGGCATCGATCGCCTGCGTGTCGTTGATGCGTCCGTTATGCCCTCGATCACATCCGGTAACACCAATTCACCGACAATGATGATTGCGGAAAAGGGCGCGGCGATGATTTTGGAGGACCAAAAGGGTTTATAGTCAAACCACGGATTAATGGAGGGGTGTCATGAATCTCGTGGAACGGGTCAAGGGGATCCTGCTTCAACCGAAATCGGAATGGAGTGCCATCGAGGGTGAGCCCGGGAGCGCCGGGTATCTAATTCCGAACTATGTCGCGATCGTCGCCGCGATCCCCGCGGTCTGCACATTTATCGGTACGTCGCTGATCGGAATGGGCGGGTATCGGATCGGCATCGGCCTCGGCCTGGCACGCGCTATAGCCGTGTACGTCCTGTCGCTGATCGGCGTGTTTGTCGTTGCCTACATCATCGATTTTCTTGGCGGCACCTTCGGCGCACGAAAAAGCCCCGATAATGCGATGAGGGTTTCGGCTTATTCACCGACCGCCGCCTGGGTTGCCGGCGTGTTCAACATCATTCCGGCACTGTCCTTCCTCGGCATCCTCGGTCTTTACAGCCTCTACCTGCTTCACACCGGCATTACCGGTCTGATGAGGCCCCCGGGGGACAAGGCGGTGGTCTACACGATCGCAGTCATCGTCTGCGCGGTCATCCTGTGGGTCCTCATTTTCGCCGTCGTCGCGTTGTTGTTCGGCTTGTGACGCCGGTCAGGGCAAAGCCTTGAGATGACGGATCGGGCGGCCGGGCGCGATCGCCTGTGCCGCTGCGACGATGGCGTTGGCATCTATGCCGTAGTGCCGATACAGCTCGGCGAGCGATCCGGTTTGCCCGAAATGCTCGACTCCCAGCGGGCGCGTCCTGTGGCCAGCGACGGCACCAAGCCAGGCCAGAGTGGCGGGGTGCCCGTCGAGCACGGTGACGATGCCGCAATGGGGCGGCAGATCGGCGAGCAGCCGCTCGATGTGCGACCGCGCGTGCACTAGACCACGCTCACGCGCGCGTTGGGCAGCGGTCCAGCCCGCATTCAGCCGGTCGGCCGAAGTGATCGCGAGCAATCCGACGTCGCGGCGGTCTTCGGCCATCAGGCCCACGGCCTCGATCGCTTCCGGCGCAACCGCGCCGGTATAAGCCACGGCTACCTGACAATTTGGACCCGGCCTGCGCTGCCAATAGGCGCCGTCGACGATCTGCTGCCGCAACTCCGGCGTCATCTCGCGTTTGATCTGGTCGATCGGTCGCGTCGAGAGGCGCAGATAAACCGAGCCTCCGGTCTCGTCGCGAAGCCATGTGCGTTCGGAGGGCGCCGTCTCTCCGTCCTTCTGCATATACGAGAACGCCCAGTGCATGATGGCGGCAAGCTCGTCGGCATAAGCGGGCTCGAAGCTGGCGAGCCCGTCCTGCGCCAGACCAATGAGCGGCTCGGCGATTGATTGATGCGCGCCGCCTTCGCCGGCGAGCGTGATGCCGGACGGCGTGGCCACAATCATGAACCGCGCATCCTGGTAACAGGCGTAGTTGAGCGCATCGAGGCCGCGCGCGATGAAAGGATCGTACAGCGTGCCGATCGGCAGAAGGCGTTCGCCATTGATGGTGTGCGACAGACCGAGCGCCGACAGCAGGATGAATAGGTTCATTTCGGCGATGCCGAGTTCGATGTGCTGTCCTTTGGGCGAGAATTCCCAATTGAAGGTCGATGGGATGCGTTCGCTCTTGAAGGTGTCGGCCATGGCTTGGCGCGCGAACAGCCCGCGCCGGTTCACCCAGGGTCCCAGATTGGTGGAGACAGTCACATCGGGCGAGGTGGTGACGATGTGTCGGGCGAAATCGCTTTCACCGCGGCCAATCTCGTTGAGAATCGCGCCGAAGCCGGTTTGCGTGGACATGACCGGCTGGATCGTGACGGAAAGACTTTCCGGAACGGCCAGCGGAGGCGCGTTGAGACGCCGCGGCTCTGCAGCTGCGAACGGGACTCGATCAAGGAACGACTGCAGTTGCTGCGCCGCCGGCGCAAGCCCTTCAAATTTATCCCACTCGTGCCCGGGTCGAACGTCCATCGCCTGACGGAAAGTCTCCATCTGCTGCGGGGTCATCAGACCGGCGTGGTTATCCTTGTGTCCGGCGAAGGGCAGTCCGAAGCCTTTCACCGTGTAGCAGATGAAGCAGGTCGGCTTTTCAAGATCCGCGTTGTGGAATGCGTTCAGCACGGACGGCAGATCGTGCCCGCCGAGATTGTTCATCAGGGTCGCGAGCTCGTCGTCGCTGCGCTTTTCAATCAGTTTGCTGACGTTGCCCTGGTCGCCGATTTCGTCGTTCAGCCGCTTGCGCCACGCTGCGCCACCAGCAAACACGAGCGCTGAGTAGAGCTGGTTCGGACAGTTGTCGATCCATTTCCTCAGCGTCTCGCCGCCGGGCTCCTTGAACGCCGCCTCCTGCAATGAACCGTATTTGAGGATGACGACATTCCATCCGAAATTATTGAAGAGCTGCTGATAGCGGGCCCACAGGCCTTCACGCACGACAGCGTCAAGACTTTGCCGGTTGTAATCGATGATCCACCAGCAATTGCGCAGGCCCTGCTTCCAGCCTTCGAGCAACGCTTCGAAGATATTGCCCTCGTCCAGCTCGGCATCGCCGACCAGCGCGACCATGCGACCCTCAGGTCGATCGAGACCCCAGCCATGAGCGCGTACATAGTCTTGCGTCAGCGAGGAGAACAGCGTCTGCGCAACGCCAAGGCCGACCGAGCCGGTGGAAAAATCCACATCGTCGGCGTCTTTTGTACGGGAGGGATAACTCTGAGCGCCCTTGTAACCGCGGAACGCTTCAAGCCGCTCGCGCGCCTGCCTGCCGAGCAGGTACTGGATGGCGTGAAAGATCGGGCTCGCATGCGGTTTGACGGCGACGCGATCCTGCGGGCGCAGCACATCGAAATAGAGAGCCGTCATGATGGTCGCGAGCGAAGCGCTTGAGGCCTGATGCCCGCCGACTTTCAGGCCGTCCGTGTTCTCGCGCAGATGATTGGCGTTGTGAATCATCCAGCTCGCAAGCCACAAGACCTTTCGTTCAAGCGCGGCAAGCATCTTGAGCGCATCGGGAGCTGTCGAACTGGATTTTGTCGGAGACATTGAGCGCCTTGCCCCGATCAGTGCTTGTCGTCCGCCAGATTTGTCTTATTGGCGGGCGCCTCGAGAACGGTTTTACAGGCCGGCGGAAGGGCCGAAAGCATCATCGGCTTCGCGGGTTTGCCTGGCACGCCAATCGATGGATGCAGCACCTTGTCCGTTAACCAGCGATCGAGCTCCTTGGAGCTGCAGCCATCGTCGCCGGTCACTGGTTGCTGCGCCCTGCAATTCGGCGAGTCGTTCGGGCATTTCAGGCGCACGTGAATGTGGTCGTGATGTTTGTACCAGGGACGTACTTTGGCGAGCCATGCGTGCGGTTTATTGGCTTCAACCCGGCACAGCTCTTTCTTGATGACCGCGTTCACCAGAACACGTTGGACTTCCGGTTGCTGCGCGGCGGTCTTGATGAATTCGACGTGTTGGGGGGTCCATGTTTTCGTATTGAGATGCTTCCAGTCGTCTGACACGAGACTGATGGCCTGGACGGTATCGCGTTCTTCTTTGGTCAAAACGCGGTCGGGCATCGGCATGAACCAGATGTCGACATCGAGTCCGGTCTGGTGACTGGCGTGGTCGGAGGGAGATGGACCACCGCGCGGCTGGGCCAGATCGCCGACCAGGATACCGTTCCAGCCGGTGGCCTTGGCGGCGCGCGGCGCGAATTTTTCTAGAAAATGAATCAGATTGGGGTGGCCCCAATTGCGGTTACGCGACAGCCGCATCACCTGCCATGTCGACCCGTTGACCGGAAATTCGACGGCGCCGGAAAGACATCCGCGCGGGTAGTAGCCGATCGATACGGCCTTGCCGATCGAGGGAAGTTGTACCGAACCGAACAGCTGCTTGGCCGACTGGGTTTTCTCTTTCTGGGTCAGATCTTTTTGCTCGGCGTGGGCAGGCTCTTTTGATTGTTCGGCGTCGGCCGGTTTTGCCGGCGGCAGAGGCGCCGTCACGGCGGCTGCCGACGTTTGGGCCAGGGCCGCGCCGCCATTCACGGCAAGAGTGCCTGCGACAGTTGCAACAGACAGAAAGAATGGGGTGACGATTCGCGCGAACATGAGGTCTCCCGTCTACCGATTCCGCAATCGTCTGTCAGGTTAATTATACGAGGGTACATTTGTAGCGGCACGGGTTCCATTGTACGACTAGTGGTGCAAATAAGTGAACTTGTGCCATCCGCGGCTGCGGTTCGTGTAACGGGGAGTAGCCCTTGTACCGCGTAATTGCTCCTCTCTTCCTCTTCGTCCTCATTCTGATTTTTTCCAGCGATCCGGCTCAGTGTGGAATTGTAGTCACGGTCGACAAATCAGCACAGCGTCTGACCGTCGTGGTGGACGGCGCCGGCCGCTACAGATGGCCCGTGTCGACGGGACGCTGGGGTTACAGCACGCCTAACGGCAGCTACCGGCCGCAGCGGCTCGAGCGCAAATGGTTCTCGCGAAAATACGACATGTCGCCGATGCCCTATTCGATTTTTTTCAACGAGGGCTATGCGATCCACGGCAGCTATGAGGTTTCACGTCTGGGCAGACCCGCTTCGCACGGCTGCATTCGACTGTCTCCCTCGAATGCCGCCGTCCTGTTTGCGCTTGTCAAGGATCGCACCGACGACACGCGCATCGTGGTCACCGGCGAAGCACCGGCACAGCGGGCGCGTGCACGCGAGGACGGTTGGCAAGAGTACCAAAGCCAGCCCTATGAAAGTGATTTCGGCAAGTCATGGGACGACAACCGCTCGCGCTCGTACTGGCAGTGGCGATAGCGGCCGAAGCGTTTAGACGTCCACTTTCAGCGCGGCGATGAACGCTTCCTGCGGAATGTCGACCTTGCCGAATTGCCGCATGCGTTTCTTGCCTTCCTTCTGCTTCTCAAGGAGCTTGCGTTTGCGCGTCGCGTCGCCGCCGTAGCATTTGGCGGTGACGTCCTTGCGGAAGGCGCGCACTGTCTCGCGCGCGATGATCTTGCCGCCGATCGCGGCCTGGATCGGCACCTGGAACATATGCGGCGGGATGAGCTCCTTGAGCTTTTCCGCCATAGCGCGGCCGCGGGATTCGGCGCGCGTGCGATGAACCAGCATCGCCAGCGCGTCGACCGGATCGCCGTTAACCAGCATCTGCAGTTTGACCAGGTCCGCCGGCCGATAGTCGGTGAGGTGATAGTCAAATGAGGCGTAGCCACGCGAGACCGATTTTAGCCGGTCATAGAAATCGAACACCACTTCGTTCAGCGGCAAATCATATTTCACCATTGCGCGGTTGCCGACGTAAGTGAGCTCTTTCTGCTCGCCGCGGCGGTCTTGGCAGAGCTTGAGCACCGAACCAAGATATTCGTCCGGCGTCAGGATTGTCGCTTCGATCCACGGCTCCTGCATTTCCTCGATGTGGTTCGGCTCCGGCATATCGACCGGATTGTGAATCTCCAGTTCCTTGCCGGTTGTCATCTTGATCTTGTAGATGACCGAAGGTGCGGTCGCGATCAGGTCGAGATTGAACTCACGCGACAATCTTTCCTGAATGATCTCGAGATGCAGCAGACCGAGGAAGCCACAGCGGAAGCCGAAGCCCAACGCCGCCGAGGTTTCCATCTCGTAGGTGAAGCTCGCGTCGTTGAGACGCAGCTTGCCCATCGCGGCACGAAGGTCTTCGAATTGCGCGGCATCAACCGGAAACAGGCCGCAGAACACGACCGGTACCGCGGGGCGGAAGCCGGGCAGGGGCTTGTCGACCGGGTTGCGATCGTCGGTGATGGTGTCGCCGACACGCGTGTCAGCCACTTCCTTGATCGAGGCCGTCAGCATCCCGATCTCGCCCGGGCCGAGCTCCTCCACTGGCTGAAGCTTCGGAGTGAATACGCCGGTGCGGTCCACCTCGTAGCTCGCATCCGTGCCCATCATGCGGATGCGCTGGCCTTTCTTGAGCACACCATCGACGATGCGCACGAGCACCACGACGCCGAGATAGACGTCGTACCAGCTGTCGACCAGCAGCGCCTTCAGCGTCGCGTCACGGTCGCCCTTTGGCGGCGGCAGCCGGGTCACGATCGCTTCGAGAACCTCCGGCACATTCACCCCTGTTTTCGCCGATATTTCGATGGCGTTGCTGGCATCGAGACCGATGACATCTTCGATCTGTTGCTTGACCTTTGCCGGCTCGGCGGCTGGCAGATCGACCTTGTTGAGCACCGGCACAATCTCGTGGCCGCTGTCGATCGCCTGGTAGACGTTGGCGAGTGTCTGGGCTTCGACCCCTTGGCTCGCGTCGACCACCAGCAGCGAGCCCTCGCAGGCCGCCAGCGAACGGTTCACCTCATAGGCAAAGTCGACGTGGCCGGGCGTGTCGATCAGATTGAGCACATAGGCCTTTCCATCGCGCGCCTTGTAGTTGAGGCGCACCGTCTGCGCCTTGATGGTAATTCCGCGCTCGCGCTCGATATCCATGGAATCGAGCACCTGTTCCTTCATCTCGCGTGCTTCCAGGCCCCCGGTGAGCTGGATCAGCCGGTCGGCAAGCGTCGACTTGCCATGGTCGATATGCGCGACAATGGAGAAATTGCGGATGTTCTGAATCGGCGACGTCGTCATGGCGCGCGAGATAACACTAGGGGTGCGGTCCTTCAAGCGCGCCAGAATCGTCTATCCCGGCGAACATCAGGTCAAAAAGCACGCATGCGATCACGCGCGGTGCATGAAAATCAGTAACGATAGTGGTCGCTCTTGAACGGGCCGGCTTGTGACACGCCGATGTAATCGGCCTGATCGGCACGCAGTTCCGTCAGCTTCACGCCGATCTTGGCAAGATGCAGTCGCGCCACTTTTTCGTCGAGCGTCTTGGGCAGCACATAGACCTTCTTTTCGTACTTGCCCTGGTTGGCGAACAGCTCGATCTGCGCAAGCGTCTGGTTGGTGAACGAAGCCGACATCACGAAGCTCGGATGGCCCATGGCATTGCCGAGGTTCACCAGGCGGCCTTCCGACAGTAAGATGATGCGGTGGCGATCCGGAAATTCGATCTCATCGACCTGTGGCTTGATGTTGGTCCACTTCAGGTTCTTCAGATGCGCGACCTGGATCTCGTTGTCGAAGTGGCCAATGTTGCAGACAATGGCACGGTCTTTCATCTTCCGCATGTGGTCGATGGTGATGATGTCCTTGTTGCCAGTCGCGGTGACGAAGATGTCGGCGATCGGGGCGGCATCTTCCATTGTTACAACTTGATAGCCTTCCATCGCCGCCTGCAGCGCGCAGATTGGATCGATCTCCGCCACCATAACGCGGCAGCCGGCCTGACGCAGCGATGCAGCCGAGCCCTTGCCGACGTCACCGAAGCCCGCGACCATCGCAACCTTGCCCGACATCATGACGTCCGTACCGCGGCGGATGCCGTCAACGAGCGATTCGCGGCAGCCGTAGAGATTGTCGAACTTTGACTTGGTGACACTGTCGTTGACGTTGATCGCCGGAAAAAGAAGTTTTCCCGCCTTCTCCATCAGATAGAGGCGATGCACGCCGGTGGTGGTCTCTTCGGAAACGCCCTTGATGTTTTTGGCAATCTCGGCGAACCAGCCCTTCGGTTTTTCCTTCAGGAGCCTTTTGATCAGCGCGTAAAATACTTCCTCTTCCTCGGATGTGGGTTTGTCGAGGAAGGCAGTATCGCCTTGCTCGGCCCGCAGTCCGCTATGCACCAGCATGGTCGCGTCGCCGCCATCGTCGAGAATCATGTTGGGTGTACCGCCGCCGTGCCATTCGAATAGCTTGGCGGTGTAGTCCCAGTAGTCCTTGAGGCTCTCGCCCTTGATCGCGAACACAGGAATTCCTGCGGCAGCGATCGCCGCGGCAGCATGGTCCTGGGTCGAATAGATGTTGCAGGAGACCCAGCGCACGTCGGCGCCAAGCGCCACCAAAGTCTCGATCAGCACCGCGGTCTGGATGGTCATGTGAAGGGAACCGGCAATGCGCGCTCCTTTGAGCGGTTTCTTGGGTCCGTATTCCTCACGGGTCGCCATCAGACCGGGCATTTCCGTTTCGGCGAGTGAGATTTCCTTGCGGCCGAATTCGGCGAGCGAGATGTCCTTGACGACGTAGTCGCCGGCTTGGGCTTTCGGCTTTGCAGAAGCAGTCATGACGGTTCCTGACTCACACGGTGACTTGGCTGGGCGTGCCTATAACAGCCCGGCGACCACCTCGCAACGCATATATAAAGATTTCTTTATGTAGAGAGAAAGCTTAGTCTTCCTCGCCGAATCCGTCGGCCACCAGGTTGGCCAGC
>Ga0126376_10001420_pt1 | contig 12923 bp, 6 predicted proteins | sample PanSoiMetPlot_15_FD_92760 | JGI IMG/M metagenome (GOLD analysis project Ga0126376, IMG submission 92760) | Tropical forest soil microbial communities from Panama - MetaG Plot_15 | ecosystem: Environmental > Terrestrial > Soil > Tropical forest > Bulk soil | place: Panama | collected 2016-02-17
GTTGCGCCAGGTTTTCACCTTCAACGAGACACATATCTTCGGTCCGAGGTTCGTTAATGAGCTTCGCTTCGGCTTTAATCGCTTCAGCTCAGCCACCACTCCAAACGCACAACAAAATCCAATCGACTTCGGTATCAACAACGGAATTACTGAACCCATCGGTTTGCCTCAGTTCAGCATTGCTGGAGGGTTAAACTTTGGCGGACCATCCATCAATCCGTCCGGACGTGGTGATACCACCTTTATAGCCGGCGACTCCTTTAGCTATCAGCGCGCGAGGCACTCGTTAAAGGCAGGCGGGGAGTTTCGTCAGTTTCTCAACAACAATTTCAGGCACGGCACGGGCAGTTTCAACTTTCCCACCGTCGCCGCTTTCATCGCCGGCACCGCGAACTCGTTCAGCGTGACGCTTGGTAGTCAGTCGAGCAGCATCGCCGAGGGTGCACTCGGCTTTTTTGTGCAGGACAACTACAAGTTGCGATCGAATCTAACGCTGGAATTCGGGCTGCGTTATGAGTGGAACATGACGCCCACCGAACGCTACGACCGCTTTATTGTTTTCGATCCTGCGACTGCCTCGCTTATTCACGTCGGTACCAATCTCGATCAGGTTTATCACCAGAACAATAAAAACGTGCAGCCGCGGGTTGGTTTTGCCTGGGATCCATTTGGTAATGGTAAGACTTCGGTGCGGGCAGCTTATGCGTTGCAGACCGATCAACCGATGACCAGCATAGTTATCGGAACGACGACCAATCCACCGCTAGCCATTCCCTTGACGTTTAGTGGCGCGATTCGACTCGACAACGCGATCCAACTGGCCGGACCTGCCGGTCTTGCGCCGCAATCAATCGCACACGACTTCGATAACGCTTATCTACAATCGTGGAACTTCAACGTGCAGCGCGAGGTGCTTCGTAGCCTTGCGTTATCGGTAGGTTACTTCGGATCGAAGGGCACCCACCTGATTTCCCGTCGCAATCTCAACCAACCTATTAACGGTGTACGTCCTTTTCCGAGGTTGTCCCAGTCAAGCGCGATACTTCCAGGTGCGAGTCTCGGCAATGTCACGCAGGTGGAGAGCGCCGGAAATTCGAGTTACAACGCACTATGGGTTACGGGGTCGCGGCGGCTAGCGCATGGTCTGCAATTTGACGTCTCATATACCTGGTCGAAATCCCTCGATTACAACTCGTTCAGCACCGGCGGAATCATCGGACAAGACAGCTACAACCTTCGGGGTGACCGCGCGCTTTCGGATTTTGACGCACGCCACCGGTTCGTTTGCAACGGAATATATGATTTGCCATTCAGCGGCAATTCGTTTCTTGAAGGTTGGCAGTTGGCTGCGATCGTTCAAATCCAAAGCGGCAGTCCAGTCAACATCATTACCAGTAACAGCACTGTGAACGGCGTCGCGAATACGCTCCGGCCAGACGTCACCGGACCGATCCCGATGATCGGCAGCGTTGACAAGTGGTTCGATACATCTGTGTTCAGGGCAGTGCCGCGCTTCGGCAATCTGGGTCGCAATGTGGTCATCGGACCTGGCTTTAGTAATACCGATTTTTCCGTAATCAAAAACACCAGCCTGGGCGAAGTACTTCACGTGCAGTTTCGGGCTGAGTTCTTCGATCTTTTCAATCATGCAAACTTTGGCCCGCCCGGGACCGTCGTCGGAACTCCGGCCTTTGGTCAAATCACAAGCACTCGATTTCCTACCGGTGAATCCGGATCGTCACGGCAGATTCAGTTTGCTGTGAAGATGAGTTTCTAATCGAGCAGGGTAATGGTTAATTTAGATTCATCTCTGTGCAACCTCTGTGTTCTCTGTGTCTCTGTGGTTTATTTTCAAAAAGATCACCACAGAGACACAGAGATTACACAGAGAATTAGATTGATACTGATTGCGGTATTGGTCGCCTGCACATGCGCTGTGGTTGTTTCTGCACAGGCAATCGAGCCGAAACGGATAGTCGTTCTTTATTGGGATAACAAAGACTTCCCCGGCAACATCAGATTCGAGGAGAGTTTCAAGACACGATTGCAACTGGGCCAGCGGCAAGACGTCGAGTACTTTCCGGAGTACTTCGAGCTCAGCCGGTTTCCAGAGGAAAAGCACATCTCAAGTTTTCGCGACTACTTGAAGGCCAAGTATACGGGTCGCACCGTTGACGTCGTCGTTGCCTCGGCTGATGCGCCACTAAATTTCCTCCTCAGCCATCGTTCTGACCTTTTCCCAAATTCTCCAATAGTTTTTGTGGCGAATAATCCGCCAAACCCCCATGTGCTGGCGCCCTGGCCTGGCGCCACTGGAATCCACTATCAAAATTCTTACCGGGAGACACTGGACCTGGCGCTGCGGCTTCACCCAAAGACAGAACACGTTTTTGTCGTCAGTGGTACGCCGCAGCGTGACCAAAGATTTCAGAAAGCCGCACAAGCGGAACTCTCCGACTCCGACTACGAGAACATTGAGGTTACCTATCTCACCGATCTGCCTTTGTCCCAACTGATCGCTATAACCAAAAGTTTGCCTCCCAATTCCGTAATCCTCTACGTATGGCAGCAAGCCCTGAGCGAACAGGGAAAACTGCTCGAGAGCTACGAAGTGCTGGCGCGAATTGCACCCGAAGCGTCGGCTCCGATTTACGGATTCGGCACGGTGATTCTCGGGTCCGGAATCGCCGGAGGTTATCTCCAGGGACCTGAGATGAATGGTGCAAAGATGGCCGAACTCGCCGAGCGGATATTGGAAGGCACTCAAGCGCGAGACATACCCGTTGAACGAGCCCAGCGGGTACCTATGTTCGACTGGCGTCAACTACAACGCTGGCGTATCCCGGAGAGCAGTCTCCCCCCTGACAGCGTCGTGCGCTTTAAAGAGTTCACGTTTTGGGAACTTTACAAGTGGCGGATAGTCGGAGCGATCACGTTCATGGTCCTGCAGGCTGCTTTTATCGTCGTACTACTGGTAGAACGACGAAGGCGTCGACGAGCACGGGAAGCACTCGACCGTCTCAATGCGGAGCTGGAAGAACGTATCGCTGCGCGCACCGCTGCCCTTAATGCCAAGACTCGCGAACTCGAGACATTTGCGTATTCCGTGGCCCACGATCTCAAGGCCCCGTTGCGTGGCATCGACGGTTACAGCCGTCTCCTGCTTGAAGATCATGCCACAGATCTGAATGACGAGGGCCGCACCTTCCTGCAAACCATTCAAGGGTCGACCGATGAGATGAGTCAGTTGATCGACGATCTGCTGGAGTATTCACGTCTCGAGCAGCGCGAGTTTAAGCCGGACCAGGTTGAGCTGGGACCTCTCGTTACATCCGTTGTGGAGCAAAAGAAACGCGAGGCGACTGACACTGCCATCGAGTTCATCGTGGATGTCAATGGCGGCAGCGTCGTTGCGGATCCAAACGGGCTCATACAGTCGCTGCGGAACTATCTCGACAATGCAGTGAAGTTCACGAGAAAGGTTTCTCATCCTCGCATCGAGGTTGGCTCAAAAGAGACGGCGCAGAACCATGTGATCTGGGTGCGCGATAACGGTGTCGGGTTCGACATGAAGTATCACGATCGAATCTTCAATATCTTTCAGCGCCTGAACACGGGCGAGGAATATCCGGGCACAGGCATAGGTTTGGCAATTGTACGTAAGGCAATGGAACGCATGGGTGGACGTGCCTGGGCCGACAGTGAATCAGGGCGCGGAGCAACCTTCTATTTAGAGATTCCAAAGTAATTAACCACAGAGGCACAGAGAAGAATAACCCACCAAGGTAAGGTTAATGAGAATTCTCTACGTTGAAGACAACGTACGTGACGCAGACCTCACCGTGCGGTCGCTGCGGAAGAGCGCCCCACATCTCGTGTTCGAGGTTGTATCCACGATCCAGCAAGCCCTCGCCCGTCTTAATCGCTTCCCATCGGAACCGCTCGATCTCGTGCTTACCGACGTGAACTTACACGACGGCGATGGCCTGACTCTGCTAAAGCACATCCGTGAAAACAGTCTCCCGCTGGCGGTCGTCGTGATCACCGGAATGGGAGACGAAGAGACCGCAGTCGAGGCGCTCAAAGCCCGTGCTGACGATTACGTCGTCAAACGCAAGGATTATCTGGATCGGTTGCCGATCACTCTTGAGAGCGCCCTTAATCATTATCGCGCGGAGGCAGTCCGCCGAACTCACCCTTTGAAGGTGCTGTATGCAGAAAGCGAGTTGCACGACATTGAAAACACCCGTCGGCACTTTGCCGTATACGCCGACCATCTTCACCTGGAGATCGCCTCCAGCGGTTCTGAAGTGCTCGCCGCTTTAAGACGACATGATGGGTATGACGTTCTCTTGTTGGATCTGCATGTGTCCGAGCCGGACGGTCTGGAAGTGCTCAGACAGTTACGACTTACGTTTAAGATGGATTTACCAATAGTATTGCTGTGTCGTAACGGAGAAGAAGACGTAGCGCGTCAGGCGCTCAGGCTGGGTGCTTCGAGCTACCTTGTTAAGAATCCGGGCTACCTTTATCAAGTGCCGTGGGAAATAGAAGAAGCGCACTCGCGTGCAGACCTGCTCCGTCGTGAGACAGCATTGGAGACGAGCGAAGCGCGAAACCGTGCGCTGCTGAATGCCATTCCGGATTTGATGTTCCTGCTCAGTCGCGATGGCACCTATTTGGATTACCACGCCAAAGCTCCGGAACTTTTACTGGTCCCGCCGGAGCAATTTCTCGGCAGGAAAGTCTCAGATGTTTTTCCGCCCGAGCTTGCGAGTAAGTTTTATAGATCTTTTGAGCAGGCCTCAGATAAACCATCGTTGGTTGAGTATCAACTTTCCCTGCCGGACGGCGATCACTTCTACGAGGCCTCCATCGTCACCTGCGAGGGCGACAAGATTCTCACCATTGTCCGCGACATCACTGAGCGGAAGCAGGCGGAAGTCGCACTGCGCGAAAGTGAAGAACGATTGCGTTTGGCCCAACAAGCGGCACGCGTCGGCACCTGGGAGTGGGATGTGCAAAGCGGCACAGCAGTTTGGTCGGACATGATCTGGGGTCTTCTCGGGCTCGAGCCGGGCGAGGTTACGCCGACAGTCGACAGATTTGTCGAATTTATTCACCTGGATGACCGCGACGCCGCATTCAGTAAAATAAATCAGGTGCTCGCCGAAGGTGATGACTACTACGACGAGTTCCGCATCATCCCGCGGAACGGGCCGATGCTCTGGGTATCGTCGAAAGGCCGCGTCATTCGATCGGCAAATGGTCGTCCGGAACGAATGCTCGGCGTCAACATCGACATTACCGAACGTAAGCTGGCGATGGAATGGCTTAAGAATGCGCTCACCGAAGTTCAGAAGTTGAAAGATCGTCTGCACGAAGAAAATATTTACTTACAGAAAGAGATACGAGTTGCCAGCGACTTCGGAGAGATCATCGGACGAAGCGAGGTGCTGCGGAAGGTTCTGCGGCAGGCGGAACAGGTCGCGCGCGTAGACACGACCGTATTGATCCTGGGCGAGACGGGCACCGGCAAAGAGCTATTGGCCCATGCGATACATAAGAATAGTCCACGTGCAAAGCATCCACTCGTGAAGCTCAACTGTGCAGCACTGCCTGCACCACTCATTGAGAGCGAGTTGTTCGGTCACGAGAAAGGTGCATTTACGGGTGCCGATACACAACGGTTGGGCCGTTTTGCGCTCGCCGATGGTGGCTCCATCTTTCTCGATGAGGTTGGTGAACTCCCTTTGGATTTACAAGCCAAGCTGTTGCGCGTGCTCGAGGAAGGAGAGTTTGAACTCGTGGGAAGTAGCCGCAGTGTGAAGGTGGACGTGCGCGTCATTGCAGCCACCAACCGTAATTTGTCTCAAGCGGTAGCCAAAGGCACTTTTCGTTCTGACTTGTATTACCGATTAAGCATCTTTCCGATCGTGATGCCGCCGCTACGTGAGCGCCGTGAAGATATGCGAATCCTCGTGACCCATCTGGTAAATCAGCTTAGCCTGAAACTCGGCAAGAAGATCGAATCAATTCCGCAGAGTGCAATCAGTGTATTGCAGAATTACGATTGGCCGGGGAATGTCCGCGAGCTGAAAAACGTGATCGAGCGCGCGGTGATTATCACGCAGGGTTCAAAGTTACAGATCACAGACGCTTTCGATCAGTTAATTTCAACGGATAAATCTCAACCACTCATCGGGCCTTCAACTGCGATGCACGAGCCGGATGTCGAGGGCGAGACTCTCGAGCAGAGTGAGTACCGGTTGATTCTCCGGACGTTGAAGAAGGTCCACTGGAGAGTGGAAGGTCCAGGTGGAGCGGCTGAGTTACTAAACGTCCACGCCAGCACCCTGCGTTCGCGAATGAGAAAACTGGGAATCGCGAGACCAAAAGTTAAGGCTTCTTCCGCCGCAGATGAACGCGAACATTTGTGACTTTTTGTGCCTTTTGTGGCTGAACTACTGCCAACCACCACCGAGCGCCTTGTAAACCTGCACGACACTGACGAGTTCATCACGGCGCGCCAGGGCCAAACTTCTTTCAGCCTCGAATAGCTCGCGATCCGCATCCAGCGCGTCGAGCAAAGTCGCAACGCCGCCGGTGTAACGCAGATATGAAAGACGCGAGCGATCGCGCAGCGTCTCCACCAGCAGAGTGCGTTGGGTCCTGACCTCCCTGATCTTCTGATATGCAATCAGCGAATCGGATACTTCACGAAAAGCATCCTGAACCGTTTTTTGATAATCGACCAGTAGAAACTCGCGCTCTGCCTGAGACAGACGCACGTTTGACTTTAAGCGTCCGCCAGTAAAAATCGGTTGACTCACCTGCGGAAAAACATTCCAAACGCTTCTGCTGCCGCTGAAAAGACTCGAGATCTGTCCACTCTCGTAACCCAGAAACGCACTGATCGAGATGCGAGGAAAGAACTCTTTTCTTGCCACTTCAATGCGCGCATTTGCGGCAATCAGACTATTCTCAGCCGCGCGGATATCGGGACGGCGTTCAAGTAGATCGGAAGGCAATCCTGCTGGAATGCCTGGCGGCATCGGTTGGTCGATCAGGCTGAGTCCACGCGCAATCGAGGATGGGATTCTGCCGGTCAGAAAGCTGAGCAGGTTCTCGGTTTGTTGTATCGATTGTTCAAGCGCGGGTATTACTTCCGTGGCGTTATAAACCAGCTCTTCCGCCTGGCGCACCTCGAGCATTGTCGCGACGCCGCGTTGTTGTCTCAACTTAATGATGCGCAACGATTCTTCACGCGAAGCCAGCGTGCGACGCGAGATTTCGAGCTCGAAGTCAAACTCTCGCAGGTTGAAATAAGCGGTCGCTACGTCACTCACGAGGGTTGTAACAACGGCGAGCCGGGCTTCATCGGTGGCCAGGAGATCGGCCTTCGCGGCCGCAGTGGCTTTCCTGAGTCGTCCCCAGATGTCGATCTCATAAGTGAGCAGGTTCAACAAGACACTTCCAAAGGACCGGTCGCGTTTGATTGGTTCCGGTAGATCAAACGCTGAGCTGCGCGATTGCCGCTGGTTGATTACGTCAGTGCTGGCCGCGATCGTGGGAAACTGATCCGATCGAGTGATACCGTAGCTGGCCCGGGCCGCATCAACGCGAGCCACGGCTTCACGCAGATCGTAATTATGAGCCAGCGCTTCGCGTATTAGTTCCTGGAGCTTCTCGTCCTGGAACACTTCGAACCATTTCAGATTTGCGATCGTCTGCGGGTCGGGCTGAGGTGCGGGATCTCCGCGAAAGGTAGACGGAGTTTGCACTGCCGGAACCCCGGATTTTTGACCAGCAGCGTAAGTAGGAAGTAAAGATAAAAACAATAAGACAACGATGAAGCGCTTCATCAATGATCACCTCCTGCCTGCGCAGTGGCCGGCACCGGGGGCGGTAGTGCTGCCTTTGCGCGGCGGCGACTGCCGAGCCCCATGATGAAGGTGAAGTTTCCGGGAATGATAAATACGCCGAGGGCCGTTGCTACGAGCATGCCGAAAAACACACCGACGCCCATCACGTTCTGCGCACCGGCGCCGGCGCCACTGGCTTTCATCAGCGGCACGACGCCGAGGATGAATGCGAAGGCCGTCATCAAGATAGGACGAAAACGCAGACGAGCGGAGGTAAGTGCAGCGTCTTCAAGTGAGGACCCCTCTTCATGCTTAGCCTTCGCAAACTCGACGATCAGAATTGCATTCTTGGCAGCCAGTCCGATGAGCATCACCAGACCGATCTGCACGTAGACATTGTTGTCGTAACCCATTAGCCAAACCCCGAACAGCGCGCCGAGTGCCACGAGTGGTGAACCCAGCAGCACTGCCCACGGCAACCGCCAGCTCTCATACATGGCTGCCAGCAGCAGAAAGACGCAGATGATTGCGAGAATAAACGTGGGCGCAGGTGGCGGCGCGATCTTCTCCTGATACGAAAGTGATGAGTAAGAGAAGCTCATCTCCTTGGGCATCGTTTGCGCAAAGACCTCTTCCAGCGCGGCAAGTGCCTGGCCCGACGTGTAGCCCCGTGCCGGAGCACCTTGTAGTTCCACCGAGCGCAACAGATTGAAACGGGTCGTGAGCTCGGTGCCGGCGATATCGTCGATGTTGACCAGGGTCGAAAGCGGAACCATCGAATTTGTTGTTTGCGAACGGGCGTAGATTCTGCCTATGTCTTCCGCTTTCAATCGGTCCGCCGACTCGGCCTGCACGTACACTCGATACAAGCGACCAAACCGGTTGAAGTCATTAACGAAAGCGCCGCCCATTGCCGCCGACATCGTCTGAAACACTTCGTTGACAGGAACTCCGAGCGTGCGGGCTTTTTCGCGATCGAGGTTCACCTTGACCTGTGGATAGTTGGGATCGAACGAAGTGAAAAGATTGCCGAGTTCCGGCCGTTGGCGTCCTGCGGCAATAAAGGTCCTCGCCTGTTCGCCCAATTGCTCGATTGTCATTGAGCCGGTGCGATCCTGAATCAGAAAATTGAAGCCGGATGCGGCACCAAAGCCGCTGAGAGTCGGAATATTGAAAGGGAAGATCACGGCTTCAGGAATCGCCGCAAACTGCTTTTGTAATCCGGCCATGATGCCTTTGACGTGCAATACTTCGCCGTGGCGTTCCTCCCACGGTTTCAAACGAGCGAACAGTGAACCGTAGTTTGACTGGTATGTGTTTGTCACAACTCCATAGCCGCCGATCGTTTGATACGATTCGATCCCGTCGGTTTTTGCGAGTATCTCCTCGACTTTCCTGAGCACTTCACTGGTGCGTGCGAGAGAAGCGCCGGGCGGCAATTGCACGTTGACGCCGAAAATGCCCTGGTCCTCATCGGGAATGAATCCGGAGGGGATCTTCTTGGCGAAGAAGCCGGCGCCGAGAACGACGATTCCGACAATCCCGATGGTCACGATCCCGCGACGAACAAGCAGCCGCGATACGTGAACATATCCGTTCGTCGTTACATCGAAGATCTTATTGAAGCCACGGAAGAAAGCGCCGAGAGGTCCGCGCATCGGTTTTGGCTCTTTCAACATGAGCGCGCACAACGCGGGCGTCAGCGAGAGTGCATTGAACGCTGAAAGCAAAACCGAAATTGCAATCGTTAAGGCAAATTGCCTGTACATGCTGCCAACCAATCCACCCAGCAAGGCTACGGGGACAAAAACGGCGGAAAGAATCAGCGCTATGCCGACGACCGGACCCGACACTTCACTCATGGCTTTGATGGTTGCCTCTTTTGGAGGCAGACCATGCTCGAGGTGATGTATCACTGCTTCAACCACCACAATCGCATCGTCGACGACGATGCCGATCGCCAGCACCAAACCAAACATCGAAAGGGTGTTTACAGAGAAACCAAGTACCGGAAAGAAGATGAACGTGCCCACGAGAGATATCGGGATCGTGAGCAGCGGAATAATTGTCGCGCGGATATTTTGCAAAAAGACAAAAACAACAATGGTGACGAGTATCAGGGCTTCGACAAACGTTTTCAGAATCTCATGAATCGAGGCCTCGACTGCGGGCGTGGTGTCGTAGACGATCTTGTAATCCATGTTGGGTGGAAACAGCGTTTTTGCATGTTCCATCGTCTCGTAGATCGTTTCTGACGCTTTAAGTTGATTAGCACCCGGCAGCAGATAAACGGCCATGGCGCCGCCTGGTTTGCCGTTCAGTCGACCGAAGGAGTTGTAATCCTGAGAACCAAGTTCAGCTCGTCCAATGTCTTTGATTCGAACCACTGCGCCGGTAGCAGACTGCCGAATGATCACGTTTTCAAACTCTTCGGGAGTAACAAGCCGGCCGGGAGCACTGAGGGTTTCAGTAAATTCCTGATCTGCGGGCGTCGGTGCTCCGCCGATCTTTCCTGCCGGCGCCTGGAGATTCTGTTCTTTAATGGCCGAGATTACGTCAGATGGAGTTAATCCCAACTTGGCAAGCCTGTCGGGTTTGATCCAGACGCGCATGCCATAGTCTGTGCCGCCAAATAGATCAACCTGCGCGATGCCGGGAATGCGGAGAATCTGATCGCGCAGGTTAATGCCACAGTAGTTAATCAAAAAATTCGCATCGTAAGCGTCCTTGGGTGAGTAAAGAGAGATCACCATCAAGATGCTCGGACTCTGCTTCTTTACGGTAACGCCTTGCTGGTTCACTTCCGCAGGTAGTCGAGCGGCGGCAGTTGAGACGCGGTTCTGCGTAAGAACATTGGCGGTGTCCTGATCGGTGCCGACTTCAAAATTGACGTCGAGCAGCATGCGGCCATCACTGGTATTCGACGATTTCATATAGATCATGCGGTCGACACCATTGACTTCCTGCTCGATGGGAGTTGCGACAGATTGTTCTACAGCTTCGGCAGACGCACCGGGATAGGTTGCAGTAGCGCGGATATTCGGTGGCGCCAGAAAAGGATACTGCTCGATCGAGAGTCCCTTGATCACGACCACGCCGACCAGTAGCATGAGGATTGAAATGACGATGGCGACAATGGGACGACTGATGAAGAAATTAGCCATATAAGTAATCAGCCTCCCTGGATCTTCGTCGCTTCGTTTGCTGCCGTTGAGGGATTGACCTGGCTTCCCGGTCTTACTTTTTGCATTCCTTCAACGATGACGCGATCACCGGGGTTGAGCCCATCGAGCACGACCACTTCTTTATCGGCTTTATCGCCCAGCTTGATGGTGCGTACTGATACTGTGTTCTGCGCATCGACCACCATGACCGTCTTGGCGCCTTGAAGTTCCTGGATAGCGCGCTGGGGAACGAGGATGGCGTTTTCCTTCTCGGCCACAGCCACCCGCAGGCGAGCAAATTGTCCCGGCCGCAGGTAACTACCGGGATTCGGAAACGTCGCCTCTACCTTCAGGGTGCCGGTTGTAGGATCGACCGTGCGATCCAGCACCCTGAACGTTCCCTGATACGGGTGCACGCTTTCATCCGAAAGGACCAGATCGAAACGCAGGTCTCCTGCTCGATGTCCGGCAGTTGCCGGATCGGTTAGCTTCAGGTATTCAATTTCGCTGACACTGAAATCAACCAGCAGCGGATCCGATGCCGAGACAGTTGCCAGCAGCGTGGCGTCTCCACGTCCCACCAAGTTTCCTTCGTCGACGTGCAGGAACCCGATAACTCCGGAAATGGGAGAGTAGATATCGCAGTAACTTAAATCGAGCTGCGCCTGGGTAACCCGCGCGTTACTCGCGGAAACTTCCGCCCGCGCACGCTCGATGGTGTATTTCACTGCGGCTTCAAGGTTCGTCAGGTTTGCCTGTCTGGCATCGACCGTCGCCTTGGCGGATTTTTGCGCGGCAATTGCGGCATCAAGATCCTGTTCGGTGACGGCCTTTTCTTTGGCGAGAGGAGTGAGACGCTCCACATCCTGATTGGCCCTTACTAATACCGCTTGCGCTTCTGCCAATTGTGCCTGTGCCTGGAGAACGTCAGTGCGTTGCTGCGCCTGGGCCAGGTCTGAAACAGCTTTAGCAGCCAGTGCTCTGGCGGATTGCAATGCGGCTTCAAACGGACGCTTGTCGATTGTGAATAAGAGTTGACCCTTTCTGACGGCGGTCCCTTCTTTGAAGTAGACTTTCTGAAGAATTCCTTCCACGCGAGCGCGCAACTCCACCGTATTGTCGGCCCTCGTCTGACCAACGTACTCGCTATAAATGGGTACGGTTTTTTGAGTGACTGAAGTGACAACCACGGTCGGGGGCGGGGGTTGAGCAGCGGCGCTATGTTCACCCTTTGTGCTACAGCCTGCGCCGATCACCAAAGCTGCGATCAGAATCAGCGCCGCTAATGAAACCCAAAGATGTCGCATCAGCAGAATCTTCATTACCACTCCTTTGTCGTCAAAGATGCTGGTTTATTGAATGTTAGTGGTGTGGTGGTGGGCCTGATACTGGCAGAATTGACAGTGCAGACATACAGATAGCGAATGATATGCCTCCAGCGTAAGCAATGTTGAATGAGATCCTGCTAGCTGGACTTATCGTATCTGTATGCCTGTTGCTTCACGTCGCGGGACTATTGATCATGGCCGAATGGCTGTTGCAGCGCCGTGACTATCTCGAGCGGAAGGGCGCCAGGATGCGGTATGCCATCATCATGATCCTGCTTTTTTCCGGGATCATGCTCTTGCACGTAACTGAGACGAGCATGTGGGCAGCTTTCTACTATACCAGGGCACTATTCAACGACTTCGAAACCTCACTCTATTTTTCTCTGACGAGCTATACCACGATCGGTTATGGGGACGTGTTGCTGCCGCAGAAGTGGCGGCTGCTGGGCGCTATCGAGGGCATCTCCGGTGTTTTGCTATGTGGAATCTCCACTGCGTTCATTTTTGCGGTGATAAGTGCGACGTTTCAAATCCGATTGCACCAGCAAACAACACTGTAAGAAGTA
>Ga0126376_10001421_pt1 | contig 12919 bp, 10 predicted proteins | sample PanSoiMetPlot_15_FD_92760 | JGI IMG/M metagenome (GOLD analysis project Ga0126376, IMG submission 92760) | Tropical forest soil microbial communities from Panama - MetaG Plot_15 | ecosystem: Environmental > Terrestrial > Soil > Tropical forest > Bulk soil | place: Panama | collected 2016-02-17
GACCTCGACGCGGTGTTCACCCACTTCGCGACGGCGGACGACCCGAGCTCGTCACTGTTCGACGAGCAGCGCCAGCGCTTCGATCGCGTGCTGGCCGATCTCAAAGAGCTCGGGGCGCGGCCGCGCTTCCGCCACGCCGCCAACAGCGCCGCGGTCGTGCGCGACCCGCGCGTCTGGTTCGATCGCGTGCGGCCGGGCCTCCTGCTCTACGGCATCGTGCCGCCCCCGCTCACGTCGACGATCCCGCTGGCGCCCGTGATGACGCTCGCCAGCAAGGTGACCGCCGTCAAGGGCATGCGCGCCGGCGAGGTCACCGGCTACGGCGCGCGCTTCACCGCGACGAAGCCGACCACGATCGCGATCGTGCCCGCGGGTTACGCCGACGGCCTCGATCTGCGGCTGGCCGGGCGCGGCTGCGTGCTGATCCGCGGGCGCCGCGCGCCGATCATCGGCTCGGTCTGCATGGACATGATCATGATCGACGTGACCGGGCTCGACGCCTCACCCGGCGACGAGGTGGTCTTCATCGGACGCCAGGGCGGCGACACGATCGACGCCCGCGAGATGGCCGCCACCATCGGCTCGATCCCGTGGGAGATCGTCTGCCGCGTCGGAACGAGGATCGAGCGCGTCTACGGCTGACGCTCGGTCGCGGGCGGCTCATCGCTCGCGGGAGGCTGCTCCGTCGCGGGCGCGCGTTCGGTTGCGGGCGGCCGTTCCGGCGCGGGCGCCGCGGGGCGCTCGAAGGTTCTCAGATACTCGACCAGATCGCTGAGCTCGCCCACCGTGAGGCGGTCGCGGTAATCCGGCATGGTCGACAGACCGCGCTCGTCGGTGTAGCCCGGCCCGTCGAGGATCTGCGCGTTCGGGTTCATGATCGACTCGACGATCTCGCCTGGATGGCGCGCGCCGATCCCCGCCAGATCCGGTCCGGGCCGCGTCGGCGCAGCAAATTTCGGATCCGGGATCGCGTGACAGGTCGCGCATTCGAGACGGGCAAAGACCGCGCGGCCTCGCTCGACGTCCCCGCGCGGCGGCGTCACGGTGCCCCCTCGCGGGCCGCCGGGACCGGAACGTGAGACCGGCGGCACGTGCGTTGTCATCTTGCGCTCGAACGTCACGTGGCGGCCCGGTGTGACTTCGCCGAGCACCGCCGTGCACGCGAACACCGCGAGCCCGACGAGCGCTTCCATCTTGACGTACGCGACGAGCCGGGACTCGGCCGGCGCTGACGGCGCCCCCTGGCGGCGGCGCAGGACCACGAGCCGCGCCATCCGGAACGCGCGGGCTCCGATCGCGCGCGCGGCATGCGACGGCGCCAGCCTCGGCAGCAGCGCATAACGGGCGACGGCGCCCAGGCCGACGAGCACCGCCACGAGCAGTAGCTTCGAGACCAGGACGCGCCCGTAGGTCGTGCTCCACAGGCGCGAGAAGCCACCGAGCTGGACCCACGTGTTGTAGCTGCCGGTGACGGCGACGGTGAGCAGGCTCAGCCCGGCCAGGCTCGAGAAGCGCGGGACGACGGCGGCCAGCGATTCGCGCGACCACGGCGCCCCGCGCTGCCCGGCCACCAGCGCGAGCGCGATGAGGCCGCCTGTCCAGGCCGACGCCGCGACGGCATGGAGCCAGTCGACCGCGACGCTGAACGTCACATCGCCCCAGTCGGCGGCGTGGCCCGTGAGGCTGAGCGTGAGCGCGGCCCCGAGCAGGACGAGCAGCACACCGGACTGAAACGCGCGGGAACGCTCGGACACGAGGAGCCAGGCGACCACCAGCGCCGCGGCTCGCGCCGCGAGCACCTGGCCGAGGTGGGTGCCCGTCACGACGCTCGGGACGGCGGCAACGCTCGCACCGAGCGACGCCCCGCTCATCGCCTGGATGCGCACGAGCAGCTCCGCCCAGGTGGCCGCCAGAAGGATCGCGAGACACGTCGTGATCCAGCGGCGAAGACGGGCGCGGGCCACGTCGAGATCGGGTGCGGCCGACGCGGGGAGCAGGAGCCCGAGGACGACGCCGCCGATCGCCGAGGCGAGGCTCAGCAGGACGAGGCCGCGGACGAGCGCGGCGATCACTTGACCAGGAAGGAGAAACTCCCCTCCCTCTTGTGCCCGTCCCGCGCGACCACGCTGTAGAACACGCGGTAGCGCCCGGGCGTGAGGCGGGGCAGCCCGACCTCCACCAGGGTCGCGTCGCCCGGGCTCAGGCGTGCGTCGTTCTTGTCCACCCGGCGCTTGTCCTCCGCCTCGACGCGAACGTCGAGGTACATCTTCTCTATCGGGCCGTCGAACCAGATGCGCACCTGCGACGGCGACTCGGCGAGGCTGGCCGACTGGCGCGGTTCGGTCCGGCTGACGAACGCGTGCGCTCCTGCCTCGACCGGCAGGAGCGCAAGCGCCGCCACGAGTGCGCCGGCCCTCACGGCGCGGCGCCGCAGATCAACATGCACGAGCCCTGCGAAGACGAAGAGGTCCGTAGCCCTCAGCCTACAACATCGTAGGGCCTCATCATGTCGTTGTCCTCGTGCTCCAGGATGTGGCAGTGGAACACGTACCGGAAGCGCTGGCCCCGCTTCGCGAAGGTGCCGCTCGGCAGGTCGAACCGCGCGATGAAGCGCGTGACCTCTCCCGGCAGGGCCTTGACGGTGTCCTTGAAGGCCGGCCGCTCGTTGGCCGGCGCCGGCACCCGGGGCCCGGTGAAGACGAGGCGGCCCGGGTACTGCTCGGTGTCGAACGGCTGGCGATCGAGGATCTGGAACTGGATCAGGTGGATGTGGATCGGATGGCCGTCGCCCGTGGTGTTGATGATCCGCCAGATCTCGACCGAGCCCGCCCGCGGCGTCTCGGTGACCGGATCGGCCCACGGCGCGTTGATCAGCGCGATGATCGGATTCTCGAACGGCGGCGCCGAGTCGAGCTCGCTGAGAACCAGGTCGCGCGTGGCGACCGATGTGCGGGAATCGAGCAGCGGCACCGACGCAAGCGTGCGCGGGATCGAGCTGTCGTCTCGCTGGCTCAGCTTCTGGTTCACCTTGAACAGCATCACCTTGTCGGGCACGATGTCGTCGCCGTCGGGGAACGGCGCCTTCGCGTCGTTGCTGAGCACGAACGATTTCCCGTCGGCCCCGCTGAAGTCGATGATGACGTCGAAGCGCTCGGCGATGCCGATCGTGAGATCGTTCAACCGCACCGGCGCCGGCAGGAAGCCTCCGTCAGTGCCGATCTGGATGAAGTCCGGTCCCGAGCGCCCGGTCAGTGAGCCGTCCGCCCGCGCCTCGTTCAAGGTGAGATGGTAGAAGCGCGCGTTCGACGCGTTCAGAATGCGGAAGCGATACTTGCGCGGCTGGACCTCGAGGAACGGCCACACCTTGCCGTTGACCAGCACCGTGTCGCCGAAGAACTCGGGGATCCACACGGGCGGCACGCGCGGATCCGGATCGCCGCCGTTGTCTTCGGTGGGATAGAGCAGCGAACCGTCGGGATTGAAGAACTTGTCCTGAATGACCAGCGGGATCTCGAATTCCTTGTCTGGAAGATTCAGGTTGTCTTCGAGGCGATCACGGAGCAAGTAGACGCCCTGCAGCCCGGCGTAGTTGTTGATGCGCGTCGCGCCGAGCGCGTGGTCGTGATACCAGAGCTGTGTCGCCTGCTGGTCGTTTGGATAGCGGTAGACCTTCTGCTCGAAGAACGGTCCGACCTGCGCGAAGCCGTTCGTGAACCACGCTTCGGGATAGCCGTCGCTCTCCGGCAGCACCTTGTGCCCGTGCAGATGAACGACCGTGCGCACCGCCGGCTCGCCCGCCACGCCGTGCAGCGTATCGTCGATCGGGAACATGTGGCGGCTCGGCAGATTGTTCTGCCACAGAACGGCGATCGGCTGACCGCGCCGTGCCTCGAACGTGGGGCCGGGGTACTGGCCGTTGTAGGCCCAGAGCGTCGACGCCGGGAGGTCGCGATGCAGCTTCTGCCGGATGACCTGCATCGTGACCTGGAAGAACGGGTCGCCGTCGAACCGACCGACCGGCGCGATCGTCCTGGGAATCGGCAGCGCATCGACGAACGGCTTGAGCGCCACCTGCGCTTCCGCGCGACGCGCACGCACGAACGTGCCGCCGGTTCCCAGCGCGACGGCGCCCCCCATCGCGCCGCCGGCGAGCTTGAGGAACTTCCGTCGATCGAACGTTCGAGGACTCTTCCGAGAAAACCGCATACACGACCTCCTCACTCCGTCCGCATCACTTCGCGGACTGTTCTGCGAGACGGAACCAGTCGATCACTCGATGCAGCGACCGGGAGAATCCTCGATGCGAGGAGAGGAAGTCAACGAGTGAATTACCTGAATGCAGATTCTTCACGGCGGTGAAACGAAGCATTCCTCGACGGAGAACGTATTTCTCACGCGTGCGAAACTTTCACGCGTGCGCCGAAAATTTTTTGCTCGAGAGGAGCGCTACGAGCGCGGAGGGACCACCCAGAGGAACACGTTCGATCGACGATCGCGCCACATGACCTGCACGGTTTGAGTCGGCAACAAGTCGGCGCCCATGTCGAAGTCGTGCGAGACGATGCGCGAGCCGGGACGCAGCTCGCGAAAGAGCTTCGGGCGCAGTCGCAGATTCATGTTGTACGAGAGATACAACGTCACCACGGTCGCGTCCGAGAGATCGACATCGAACAGATCGTCGGAGCGAAACGTCACGCGATCGGCGACGCCGGCCTTGCGCGCCTGCTCGTTGCTGAGGGCGACCAGCGACGGATCGATCTCGATGCCGACGCCGCGCGCGCCGAAATCGCGCGCGGCCGCGATCACGATGCGGCCGTCGCCCGAGCCGAGATCGTAGACGACGTCGTTCGGGCGCACGGCGGCGAGCTTCAACATCTCGGTGACGACGTCGGTGGGCGTCTGCACGTACGGAACGTCGGCACCGGGATAGAGACAACCGGCGGCGCCCGCCACCGTGACGCACACCAATAGAGCGAATCGGCTCGCACGGCGCCACGTCGATCGGCGCGTCATCGTCACCGCAGCGCGATCTCGTGCTCGGGTGGTGTCACACCGAACTCCTCGAACTGCCCGTGCTCGGCCGGAAGATAGTCACGTCGGAATCTTAGCTCAGGAAGGTCCGGCGCCGAAGATTCACCGACTGCCGGCCGAGTGCACGCGGTGAACGGCTTTCGCACGCCGACCAGATCAGCCGAGCTGACAGAGAATTCGTCCTTGAACCACGCGGGGCCGTCGGCCAACGACTGGGCGAACACGCTGGCAGTGCTGACAGAACACGACGCGGCCGGGATACACGCGTCGAAGCAATTGAGATTGCCGTTCCGCTCGATCGCTCCCACGCCGTAGCCCGCCACCATGCCGATCGGCACGAATCCGACCGAGGTATGCGCGGCGGTCAGCGACGCTCGCTGCCCGGACGGTGTCACGTCGCGTCCTTCACCGTTCCCATCGCCGAAGAACACCAGCCCCTGAACCAGACGACTGATGCTGACGACCTCTTCACATCCAAGCTCCAATGGACATGCGGTCACGGACTGAGCCAGGCCTCTGGCCTCGGTGAGCGACGAGACCATCCTCCACCACACGAGCGGCGTCCTGACCTTGATGCCCCCGATCGTCTCGACTACCAGGAACCGTGGCGCGTTCGGCACGAGACCGCCCGGGCCTCCGTAGAACGACGTCAGGTCCATCCGTATCTCCCATCGGCTCGGACTACCGATCAGAGACTCTCCCCGCGTCCACGCGATGCCGACGTCGACGTCGTCCAGGAACAAGCGCGCGGCGGGCACACCGACGGCCCGAGGATCGAATTCGAGTGTGACGCGCTCGAGGTGCTGGCTCGCATCGTTCGTTGCCCCAAAGACGAAAGTCCCCCGCGCCCGCTGGTGTCGCTCGTCTCTCGTTCTCCGCGTCACGACGACCAGGGTGGCGGCGTTGTCGATGTCCGTCACCGTCGTACTCTGCTCTTCGCCGGTGAATTCAGCGGATGCCTGGACGGCTGAACCGAGCGGGCCCATCGGCTTGACCTTTCCGGTGACGGCGCCCGGCTCGTCGCCAAGATTGCCCTGAAAGGCGACCACGTACGCGCGCACGCCACGGACGGGCGTGAAGGCGGTCCGATCGAAACCTCCCTTGCCGATCGACGTCGTGATGGAAGCGCCGGGGACAGGGCTGCGCAGACCATCCTTGTCCTCGGCATACAGGGTGAAGGTCCCCTCCATCGCTTCGGCAGCCGGGTCCGGCGGAATGCTGATCGTCAAGAATCTCTTGCTCGGATCGACCGTGCTCACGTCGATCGCAAAGTCGAACTTGCCGCGGAAGAAGTAGTTCAGAAGCCCCGCCGAGTAGCCTACCGCTCGCGGCAAGAGCTGAGCCGCGTAGTCCTCGTAGACTTTGTCGTCGAGGATGAACCCGCCGACGAGCTGTCCGCGAAACAGGAGCCGCTCGTAGAGCGCGCCCTCGGCAACGAAATGGTCGATCGTGTCCCCATCGCTCGTCTTCGGGAAATAACGTCGCGTCCCGGGTGCGCCAGCGGGTGGATCGAAGACCGCAGGCCCCAGACTTTCGCGCCGAGGGAGCGTGAATCCGAGGAAGATCGTGTCGTCGCTGACGTAGCCGCCGTTCGTATACTCCGCGATCCCTGTCTGCGCTCCGACCGAATACGATCGGAGGTTCCCCGTGTACGTCTCGTTGTCGATCAGTCGCGCGATCGGGGCGGGCGCCTGAGGATCGGACACCGAGGCGAAGATCGAAGGAGCAGGCAGCAAGGGCTGAGCCGTCAGGAGCGACTCGAATCGCGCCCGCAACGCGGTATCGTCGCTCGTCCGAAGCTCCTCGATGCGGGCTTCGTATCCATCATGGAACAGGTGCGGATCGTCGCGCGTGTGCGCCGGCGACGCCGCGTCCTGAGTCATGTGCATCGTCTGCCCCAGGGCTCGAGCAATATCGGCTAGTGCCTGCTGACGGGCGTTCGGAGTCGGAAGAGTCAGGAAGTCGTAGAAACGCCGGCGAGCCGCCGGCCACGACCACGTGCCTCCAAGGCCCTGATCAGCGCTCTGCTGCCAGCGTACCGACGACTGGCCGAATAGACCGCCAGCATCAGCCCAAAGCTTGAGTGGATTATGAAAGTGATTGAGTGATCGAATACCGGGGACGTCCTCACGCGCGGCACCGATCGTGACCCAGGTCCTGACGGTCTGTCCATTGATCACCAGTGCGGTTCCGGGCTCAATGGCGTAGCGCGCCTTCAGAATACTGTCCAGATCGGATCGATCGACCGCGACTCCGCCGATTTCGCCGTGAGTAGCGGGAGCGTATGATTGTGCGGGCTCTCCGAACAGCAGGCCAAGAAAACCGGTCGTGGCCACCGTCAACGCGAACCGTGCGGGCCGAGTCACAACGACGCCCCCCAATTCAGTTTTCCTACCTGGTTACCTTTCGCTCTTCCTCGATCCGGCTCTGCAGCAGCGGCCGCCTCTCAACGGGAACAGTCAGCACACGGACCTCTAGCCATTTCAGAAATTCCGCTCGTTCATCGAAGGTTCGTCGCGTCGGCATCTCCAGCACAATGTTCTCGAGTTGTAGCAGCTGCGCCGCCGTGCGAAGCGCGTCTCGCTTCTCCTTGGGCCATGTTTCGGATCCTTCGTAGCCCGGCCAAGTGAAGCGACCGTACCCGGGCTTGAACATTTCGAAAAACGGCCCGCGGAAAAACACGAGCGGGTTCAGGCTGAAGAACCAGCGCGACTCGATCGTGAAGCGGCCGTCTTTGTCGGTGAGGACCTCCTGGGAGTCGCGGTAGTCCTCGCTCGGGCCGCCGAAGCTGCGAACGTGCTGGGTCCACCAAGCCAGGACGACAACACCCGCGAGTGGCTGCTTCGTCTCGGCGCTGACGACCTGCGCCTGCCAGGGTCCCGCGGCCTCGACAGAAGCGAACGTCGTCAGGACCATCAACGTGACGAGCAAGCCCAGGGCGGCGCGCGCGAGGCCGCGCATCGTCAGGCACTCAGAACGAGCGAACGCGCCAGAAGCCGTCGGTGTCGACATGAAATCTGACCTCGAAGGACTTGAGAATACCGGCATCCGTGCGGCGCATCTCGAAGATCGCCTCCAGACCGCGGCTACGGACAAACCGGACGTCGGTCAGGATCGTGTCGACCGCCGGCAGGTCCGGGGCAAGCGCGGCGAACGCCTGCTGGTATCGGCCGCGCGAGCGCCCGGAGATCTGGGTCAGAGCTTGCGCGATGTCACCGCGGCGTAGTGCGTCGCGCATGGAACTCCACTTGGCCTGGAGCAGGGCGTCCAGGCCTGCGCGATCGAAGACCTGCACGATAGCCGGAACCGTCGTGCGCTGGCCCTGGGCATCGATCACAGTCACGATCGGCACGTAGAGACCGGGCTGCGTGTAGGTGAACGGCTGCTCGACCATTCGCGAGGCCACGACGTCGAGCGTGCCGTTGTCGTCGAAATCGGCCTGCACGCTCGCCGAGTCCGGCACACCGAGAAGCGTGAACGACACGGTCAGCGGGGCCACTCCACTGCCGGGACTGGTGACGAGCAGAAACGGCGATTCCGGTGTAGCGAGAACCGTCACGGGCACGTCCTGGCTCGCGACGACGCCGCCATCGGCGGTCGCCACGATCTGAAGCCGATTCGTCGCGGGACTCAGCGGGACGAGCGCGGCGAAGGTGTTGCCATGGACCGCGGCGGCGATCCCGTTGATGGTGACGGCAACCTCGCGGCCGCCGGCGGCGACCGAGCCGCGAACGAGGCGCAGCCCGGACGGAAGCGTGGCGCCCGGCGCCGGCTCGAGCACCGCGAGGCGCGAGCGACTCACGGTGAAGGTGCTCGTCGCCGGGGTCGGGTCGACGTTCCCCGCACGATCGCGCGCCACGACCTCGAACGTATGCGCGCCGTCCGCGAGATCCGCGAGCACCACGGTCCGTGCTTCGGAGAATTCGCCGAGCAACTGGCCGTCGAGGCGCCAGGCGAAGCGCAAATCGCCCGACGGGGTCACGTCGTCTGTTCCCGCGAAGGTGAACGTGACCGTCGTGCCGTCAACGAGGCCGACGGGTCCGCTGACCAGGACGGTCTCGGGCGGTGTGTCGTCGTGCCTGATCGAGATCTCGGCCGGCGCGCTGGTCAGCCCGTCGCCGCGGTGCGTGGTCGCGAAGATCTCGATCGTGTTCTCGGCGTTCAGAGCCAGCGGGACGGTGAGAGCAAACCTGCCTCCGTCCCCACTCTGGACCGTGAACAGGCCGGCCCCAGCGTCGAGTCGGCCGTCGACTCGCGACTCTCGAAGCGTGGCGCCCCGCACGGGGAGCAAGGGGGCGTTCGTGATCGTGGCGAGCGGGTCGAGCTCGGGCACGGGCGGCGCGAGAAATCGATAGATGCGCCCGGACGCGCCGTCGGCAAGGTACAGGTGCCCCGTCGCATCGAAAGCCACGCCTTGCGGACGCTCGAGCTCACGCGCGAACGCGCTCACTCTCCCGCCTGGATGGAGCTTCGCGAGTGCCCCTGCGATCCACTGGCCCGCTACGCGCAGCTCTTGAGCCGTGACGAACAAGGCTCCGAGCCGATCCTGCGCCAGGGCGATCGGTTTCGTGAAGCTGCCCGCGGGCCCGAGCGGGACCGGCGTGCCGGCACGAGCACCCGGCATGATCGGGATGCGGATCACGACGCCGTCCGTCCTCGCCTCGCCACGACGGCCGTCAGTTGCAGCAAAGAGCACGCCGTCACCCGCCGCGATTCCGCGTACGGCGCGGAAACCATCCGCGAAGCCCGTCAGTGCGCCGGTCGACGTGAGCGCCAGGATCACTTCGGGCTCGGCGGATTCGTCGTCGGGCTCGGGATCGGTGCCGCGCGTCAGCCGGCGGGCCGCGATGAACACGGTGCCGTCTTCCGCGACGTCGAGCCAGCGCGGCTGTTTGATCCCGGACACCAGGGTGACCCGCGAGCCATTCGCTTCTCGTCGCGTGAGCCGGCCGGCGCGTTCCTCGGCGATGAGCAGACGGCCCTCGAGATCGAGGGCGAGCCCGACCGGGCGCTCCAGTCCCCGCAGCACGACCGTCGTCGATTGGTCAGGCGCGATCCGTGTGACGGTCCCGGCCGCGCGATCGCTCACGTAGACTGCGTCGTCCGAATCGACGACGAGACCCCGCGGCTGGAGAAACCCCCGAGCCCAGACACTGACCGGCGCCAGAGCGACCGGCTGGCTTCCGACGGCGCCCGGCGCGAGGGCCGCGGCCGGCAAGAGCACGAGAAGACCCACGCCGACGACGCGCGCGGGCCGCGAGATCCGTGCCGGTCGACCGACTGAGGTGCTCGCGATGGGAGGCACGCACGAGCAAGTTGCAGCGACGATGCCACGGGGCGAGTCGACGCCGATGCGGCCTGGAGCGAGGTTCGCGTCGGCCGGCCCGGCTCACCTGCCCAGGATCCTGGGCACAGTGCCCGGAACGCGTTGTCTAGGCGAGCTCGCGCGCGACGAAATCCCGCGCCAGCACGACGAGATCCCGGAACGCGCGAGCCCCGAACAGGCCGACGTTCGCCTCGCGGATTCGCTCGGCCCCGCGGTGAAGGAAGCGGTAGACCTCGGTGAGCTCGTGGATCGTCGGCTGACGAGCCGCTCTGACCAGCGCATTGGTCAGCTCCACCAGCACCCGCTGCGGCTCGGCGTGGTGAATGTGGGGATCGACGCCGTTGAGATCGCTGAGCGAGCGCTGCAGCCGAAACCTGCGTGCCTCGAACACGAACCACTCATGCTTCGTTTGCCGGTGCTGCCGTAGTCCGATCGCCAGGCCGAGCTCGAAGGGCATGTTGAAGCGGGGCGTCCCACGCCCGGGCTCCACTTCGATCAGGCTCAGATCGTGGAACGAGTAGCGACAAGCCGCGATCAGCTCGAGGACGCGGTCGAGCCGCGGATTGGGGCCTGGCAGCTCGAGGGTGGCGCGCGGCCTGAGACCGAAGCCGCACAGCCCGGCGATGAACGCGAGGAACAACTCCTCGTAGCGAGGATCGTACGGAACGTTCAGGAAGGCGTTATAGCGGGAGTAGCGCTCGGCGATGTCGCGGCTGCCGCGCTAGCGCGAAGTCGCGCCCGCCGTTGCCGGGCTCTTCTTCACCGTAATGGAATGGCGGCGCGGCGGCTTCGGCTTCCGGATACTCGCCGCCCTGCGATCCTTCCTGCCGCGCGTACCGAGCAGCTCATCCAGGAGCGCGGCGAGCTGCCGCATGCGCTCCTTCGTGACCCCGAGTGCCTTGGCCGTCGCCTCGCGCGAGGGATACGGCGTCTCGATCCTGACCTTCTTCACGGATCCAACCTACGACGCCTCGCGAGACCTTGTCAATTTCACCGCGACCGCACGGCCATCTGCGCCGGATCCTCTTCGGTCGCTGCAGAGAAGCTCAGCGCAGGTTGCGGTCGAGGAACTCCGCGATCTCCTGCCGAAGCCTTTCTTGAAAGGCCGCTCGGTCGAAGCCCGGCGGGTCGATGGCAGCCTCGCCAACCTGCTGCTTGACCGCGTCGGGAAACGGTTCAACGAAGGAGTAATGGCCAGCGCCCCGTACCAGAGCGAACTCAGGCGTGGGCTTGATCGCCCGGCGCAGTGGCTCGACGTGATACCGCTCGGGGACGACCGCGTCGAGCTCCGCGGCATAGATGCGTACCGGCACTCCCACCTTGGCGAGTGAGAGCGGATCGAGCAGGATTCCCGGGGGAGCCATCGCGATGGCCGCCTTGATCCGCGGGTCGTGGCTGTCCGGGATCGGCTTCGATGGAGCGGTAACCCTCGTCTGGTCTGGCCGACGGACCTGGCAGAATCCGTCGTCGGGATGCTCGCGGCAGTGTGACCGGGCTCGATCCATGTCCGTGTGCCCGCCGACGAGCGCCAGCGCCGTGTAGCCGCCGGCCGAGTGGCCGATGACCGCGATGCGATCAGGATCAATAGCCACGCCCAGCGAACGGTCGACGAGGAGCGCATCGATGCCCTCGGAGATCTGGCGCGGCCGACCGTACCACACCTCGTAGGTCCCGACGCCTGACCCGTCGCGGGAATTGTCCTTCGCGTGCCTAGGCGCGGCGACCACGTAGCCTCGGCCCGCCAGGGCCATCGCGAGATGGGCATGGCTCAGCGGGTCTCCTCCCGTGCCATGAGAGATCATCACGAGCCGGTGCCGGCCACCGGAGGGCGGCGCGCCGCGGGCGACATCCAATGAGTAGGGCCCAAACTGCGTGGGACGGCTCGCCTGGCTGGTCGGATACCAGACGAGCAGCGGAACGCGCTGGCCCGTCACCGCGTCCGCGAATTCGATCTGACGGAAACCGACGTGGCTCGCGGGCTGCTGGGCGTGAACGACGTTGCACGCACACAGGATGGCAACGACCAGCGCGACAGCGCCCGGGCAATGCGAGCCGGGCGAACCAGTGGCCGGACACTTCGGCCAATGCACGGATCTCTACCGAATGAACGCTATCGCGGCCGCGCGGCCATCTGCGCTGGGTCCATCCCGTAGAAGAGCTGCGCCCCGCCCTCGCCGGGGCGAGGCCACGGGTGCTCCTTCAGCACGCGCTCGTCGATGTCGGCGCCCCAGCCCGGCGCGTCGGTCAGCCAGATGTGCCCGTCGCGGATCACCGGCGGACGCGTGACCAGCGGGCCCTTCCACGGCACGTCGTCGATGTCGATCTCCATGATGCGCACGTTCGGCAGCACCGCGCAGAGGTGCAACGAATGCAGATCGGCCAGATGGCTGTAGTAGTTGTGCGGGGCGATGTTGATCTCGCACGCCTCGGCCAGCCGTCCGATCTGCACGGATTGCGAGAAGCCGTTCCAGGGCACGTCGATGATCGCGACGTCGACTGCGTGCTTCTCCAGAAACGGCCGGTACTGCCTGAGACTCACCAAGCTCTCACACGAGGCCAGCC
>Ga0126376_10001422_pt1 | contig 12919 bp, 10 predicted proteins | sample PanSoiMetPlot_15_FD_92760 | JGI IMG/M metagenome (GOLD analysis project Ga0126376, IMG submission 92760) | Tropical forest soil microbial communities from Panama - MetaG Plot_15 | ecosystem: Environmental > Terrestrial > Soil > Tropical forest > Bulk soil | place: Panama | collected 2016-02-17
GGAAGGCGGCTTGGGGAATTCAGCCTCTCGTGGAAAATCGCCGTCGCGTTGCTCACATTTCTACTGGGCTCCTGCCAAATTCTACTCATCCCCGTCATCAAAGCCGGGAGCATTTTGTCGTTCCTGGCTCAACTGACCGGCGATAGCTCCGATACCTATCAGACGTTCTCGGAGAATTTTCTGAAGTTTGTCCGAGAACTCACTGCCTACCCTCTCTACCTGCTCTATCAGTTCCCCGGCTTGGCTGTCCTGCTGGGGGCAGCCGGTATTGTCGTCGGCTTGCGTCGATTGAATCGGCTCGTGGCCGCATCTGGGTTGATTGCTACGCCCTTTCTGCTGTTCGCCGCGCAGTATATGAAGCAGCGGCAGTTTCCCATGTTGCTGCCCACATTCAACATGTTCGCGTTATGGGTCGGATTCGGGACAGGCTATGCCATCGAGCGATTTCCTCCCCTCAGAACCGTGTTCGCCCATGCCGTGCTTCTGGTCAGTTTGGCCTTAGTCCCTCCAGCCGTATACTACAGTGCATCACGCATTGCAGAAGCCGTTCAGTACGATGTCTCTTTCATCAGATCTGCACCCTATCGCAATCCGTATTCGTATTACTTATTCCCGCCCAAACACCAGGAACATGGGCCCCAACGATATGTCGAAGACTCCTTCGCGCAAGCCAAACCAGGTGCGATTATTCTCGCAGACTTCGTACCGGGACTGGTCTTGGTGTATGAGCAACGAGTGTTGGGAAAGCGCAAAGATCTTGAGGTCGACGTCTTCATCGACGATTGGGTGCATTACTCACGGGAGCCTTCATCTGCGATCCTGGAATTTATCCGATCACACCTGGGAGCCAACGGCAAGGCCCTCTACCTCGCCGACGATTGGGAAGCCTACTACCACGCGTCCGATATCAGAAAGAAATTTCAACTTGCGCGGACGAGCGGCCCCTTGTGGGAAGTCACGCCGCGCCCATAGATCATAATCCGGGCGTTATGGCGAAATACGCCCGCCACAACCCTTCGGCTTCAGAGCAAGGCGAGCCAACAGTACTCACGAGCCTGTCAGCTTTGGCTTTTCCAGCCACAAGGTAATGGCATGGGTCACCGCATCATCGTGGCTGTATTTGTGTAGGTAGTGAAGTGTCGGGAGGGCGCTGTCGATCTCATTACTTACCCGCGACTCTTCTCCTCGTATGACGAAGCCAATCTGTTGGAACAACCGTTTCCATTCGGATTTTCTCAACCGGTTCATGTAGGAACTTCTGTTCCATTTCATCAGGTTCCATAGCCATTCGGGGTATCGGAGGCAGTCAAAGAGCTTTAACGGTTGAGGCGGCTGTTGCTGGTAATAGCTATGGTCTCCCAAGTCGATGAGGGCGATCATGCTGCCGCCGACGCGCAACACCCGGAAACATTCTGCGATGGTAACGGCGGGATATCGAAGGTGCTCAAAGGCTGTGTAGGACCATACGAGATCGAATTGCTGAGAGGCAAACGGCAATTGCATTCCATCATACAGCCGATAGGCGATTCTCCTTCGAGCGGCTTGGTCTGCTGAAAGATACCCAACCACATCGACGGCCGTACAGCTCTTAGCGCCAGATGCGAGTGCCTCCTCCAGCACCTCCAATGTATGTCCGGGTCCAATTTCAAGAATGTCCTTCCCCTCGGCAGACTGAAACCGACAGTACAGCTCAAAGACCTGCCGGGCCATCGTACGATCGGCGTTTAAGCCGGTGGAATGGTACCGGCCGGCCAGCCTCGCGAGGGGTCTTATTCCCATGAGGAGGTTCTGGAGAATTTCGAGCGGAAGAAGCATCGTACCTCTTTCAGTAATACGTGATGATCCGTTCGCCACTCACCACCATCTCGGCCGGCACAATCGAACCGTTTTTCTCCGACCATCGCTGAATGGTCTCCCTAGTCCAGTTTCCGCTATGATCGAACTCGTAGGTTACCACCGATTTACGAAGGTGTGAGTGTCGGTAATATTCGCTCGTTTGTCCGGTACGGTGTCCCGCCTGGTCGTAGCGATAATGGTCCTTTCGCATTGGCTGGCCATCGCTCCCGTAAAATCGACTTTCCTTGAGCCGGTCAAGAGGGTCGTAGTGGTGGCTGGCTTCCAGCACCAGCCGCCCCTGAAAGTACCGGGCGTGATACACGAGATTTCCTCGCACATCATAGAGACTTTTTTCGGCTACACCCTGCGCGGTAATCAAGAGTTCTTCGGTAAGCAGGCCTCTGTCATCGTAAAAGAAAAACTCCGCGTGTGCGAGAAGCCCTTTGTCCGTGACGGCAACCTGTGCCGTTTGCCGTCCCCGCTCATCGGTGCCGTATCGGAATAATTTGCGGTAGGCGATGCTGTGATCCGGTTCGAACGTTTGTTCTTCGATGAGCCGCCCACTCTCATCGTATTGATAGACATAGCGAGCCGAATTCGCATCATTGGCAGGAACCAGATCCAACGATGTCAGATGACCGTCGCGATCAAACTCATGCGTGGTTTTTAGTTGAAGTTGTTTGGTGATGACGGTGTGAACGGCGCCCAGCAATTCAAGGCGATCCAGGTCATTTTTTGCAGAGCTGACGGCTGGAATAGCAAACAGGACGCAGCAGCAGAGACTTGTGAGAAGGCGAGAGGTCTGACGGATACGACGGTCGCTCATGCAGCAGACTCATCGAACAAGCGCTATCTCTCTTTCATTCTTCCTCGCATTTCTAAAATCATTCCCTCCAGATCCGCCTCTGCCTTGGCGCGGTCACTGACCAACACGTCGAGATTATAAGGTCTGGCTGGAGGTAGTTCAGCACTTCTCTGCTTCGTCATCGAAGGAGGAGGCGACGCGACTTTGGGAGTCTGAACCGGCGTGGCCGGTGGCTGAACCGGGTCGGCGGGAGGCTGAACCGTCGGCTTTGCCGGCAGATCCGCTGCGGCATTCGTCTGGGTCGAAGGGACTGTAGGAGTTGCCACCAACTGGCGATTCAGGCCTTGCTCACGCAACCATTGCGTGGCCACATTCGACTTGAGCGAAAAACTGATGCTGGTGATGGGAAGCCCGTCGGGAGCAACTCGAGCGATGGCAGTATTGACCGCAATCATGCGCCCTTCACTATCAAGCAGCGGGCCGCCAGAATTTCCGCGGTTGAGACCGGTTTCCGTCTGGAACACATTCTTGCCTTTCACCCCATTGAAATTGTCGACTTCCGCGCTGATCACGCCGGTCGTCAAGGTCCACAGGCCTCCCTGCTCCGGATGGCCGATCGCGACCACACGATCGCCGATTCTGCCCTGGGTGGATTCGCCAATCGCCATGACCGGCAACGGGGCTGGTGCATGTTCGAGTCTGAGAAGCGCCAGATCTAACGGCGTGGAATAGGCGATCACTTTTGCCCGCAGCATTCGCGAAAGATCGACCGTGGATTCGCCTGTGACACGGGTCGGCTTCAGAAACACCGACAACCGCGGATAGGGTCTCCCGGTTCGCTCTTCGATCACGACATGGGCATTGGTCAGCACGAGTCCGTCGGCCTGGATGATGGAGCCGGTTCCTCCACTCCCGCTTTTGCCGCCGTCAGAATGTCCCATGACCATGACGACGGCCGGGGAAGCCTGTTCATAGATATCCCGCGGCGTGAGTTCTCGTGCGAAGACGGCGTGATCCCATACGAGACAGCATGCACAGAATATCATCCATGTCATCGTCCTCATGAAGACCTCCATCTCCCAGACATCAACGCGCTGATTTCAGACGCAGCAGTCCCTCGGACCAGTATACATACCCCCTGCAACGCGCAAAGGGCTCTTCCGTTGACGGAAAACGGACACCTGCAGGCTACGTCCGCCGATAGAAGTCTCCGATCACCTGAACGACGTAGGCCTGTTGATCTCCTGTCAGTTCAGCATAGATCGGAAGCGAGAGCACTTCCTCTGCAGCGCGTTCTGAAACCGGGAATGACCCCTTCTGATGCCCAAGGTCCCGATAGCAATTTTGGAGATGCATGGGCAGGGGATAATAGACCTCGGAGCCGACACCCTTTTCCTTCATGAAGCTTCTGAGCTCATCCCGTTGGCGGACCCTCACGGTGTACTGATTATACACGTGAAAATTCCCGCTGGTAGTCTCGGGCAAACCCACACGATCGAGCAGGTTGGCATCGGTGAAAAGCCGCTGGTAGCGCTCGGCATTCCGGCGACGGCCTTCCGTCCACTGATCGAGATACTTCAGCTTGACATGAAGAATCGCCGCCTGCAGGGCATCCAATCGGCTATTGATGCCCACAGCTTCGTGCAGGTACCGTACACGACTCCCATGCACTCGCAACATCGCAAGCGCATCGGCTAAGACAGCATCATCGGTTGTCATCAGGCCGCCGTCGCCGAACCCACCGAGATTCTTGGTCGGGAAAAAGCTGAAACAACCGACATCGGCTAACACACCGGCGCGCTTCCCTCCCTGTTCGGCTCCGATGGCTTGGCAGGCATCCTCGATGACGCGAATGTTCTTCCGTTTGGCTTGTTCATTGATCGCGCGCATATCGGCGCACTGTCCGAAGAGATGCACAGGGATAATGGCCTTTGTCCTGGGGGTCATGGCCCGTTCAATTTGGTTGGGATCGATATTGAAGCTCCGCGGTTCAATATCAACGAACACGGGCTTCGCGCCAAGCCGCGAGATCGCGCCGGCAGTGGCAAAGAAGGTGAACGGCACCGTAATGACTTCATCGCCGGCCTTCACCCCTAAGGCCATCAAGGCCAAAAGGAGCGCATCGCTTCCGGAAGCACAGCCGATCGCGTGGCGGCTGCCGATATACTGCGCCGTGGCTTTTTCGAAGTCAGCGACCCGGGGTCCGAGGACAAATCCCTGCTCATCACAGACCGCTTCCATGACTGACAGGACTTCGACCTTGAGACTGCGAAACTGGGCTTTGAGATCCAACAGCGGAACGTTCACCCCGGCCCCCAAAGGTTAGAGTTGTGTTGCAGGACTCGGTGAGAGTCTCTCGCCTTGCGACGACCGCAGCCTATCATATAGAGCTTGATATTGCTTGACCATTTCGTCGAGGTGAAACTCCTTTGGAAGTTCGCCCTGAAAGCCAGCCGCCGGCTGGGCTCCGGCTTCGGATTCACGTATCAGGCCTTGCAAACCTCCCGCGAGGCCCTCGATATCCCCGACATCATACAACCGGAGATTGCATCCATGCGTGAGCAGTTCTTCCACTCCACCTACCCTTGTCGAGACGATCGGCAACCTTGCCGACGCCGCTTCGAGAATGACTCTCGGAAATCCCTCCCAGTGCGACGTGAGTAGGAGAGCATCGAAGCTGTGCATGGCTCTGTCGACGTCACGCCGCCATCCGGCCAACTGCACGCGGTCTTGAAGCCCGTGTCGTCGGATGAGCGCTTCGATCTCAGGTCGGAGCTCCCCGTCGCCAATCAGTAGGAATCGTGCCCTCTTCACCTGCGCACACACCAGTTTTGCGACTGCGATCACGTCTTCCGGCGCTTTCTGGGGCTTGAAGCAGGCCACGGTGCCAATGAGATAATTCTCGGAACCCGCCCCGAATCCTCCACGAAGTCTTGCCCGGGCCGATGGCTCGAGCGGCCGCTGAAACGGGCGCGGGTCGATACCGGGTCTGATCACAGACACATTCGATTCGAACAACCCCCATTGTCTCCCTCTTTGGGCATCGACCTCTGCAACGCTGATCCAGTGGGTGGTAATCCAACCTGTCATCCGTTCGAGCCAAATAAGCAACTGCCGCAGCCATGGCGGCTGTGCCGGTGTAATACCGAATCCATGGACGGTGTGGACGATGATGGGGACGCGCGCGAACCACGCGGCCCATCGGCCCAGGATTCCGGCCTTCGAACTATGAGTATGTACGATGGCAGGACGGAGACGACGAAACAGCAGAACTAAGCGGACCAAGGCGAGGAGATCGCTGATGGCATGAATGTGACGGCCAAGAGATGAAACAATGATCGTCTCGACGCCGGGAAGCCGACGAGCCTCCTCAGTCAAAAGGCCGCCAGGGCCTGCGATGAGCACGGGACGAAATCTCCTCCGATCCAAATGAGACACTGCATACAAAGCAACTTCCTGAGCTCCGCCCAACTCGAGTTTGGTAATGATGTGGCAAATCGTTTCCACTGTGCTGTCCTAGGATGCTGAAAAAAACGTCCTTCTCACCCGCCCGCCCCGACACGCCGAGATGCATCATTCCCGTCAGGCAGGAACAGACTGGGCACCTTGCGATTGAAGACGTTCGGCCAGCTGCTTGCCCTGTCCGATTGCATCTTCCATCGAGGTATGCTCCCAACGCCCGTACCGGCCGATGGAGTAAATTCCGCGTCGTTCTAGCTCAGCCAGAATCGCCGGCAGGGCTCGTGCGCGGTGCCGGTCGAAATACACATAGGCATAGTGCAGATCCTTGACGTCCGCGACCACAATTTCGTCATCCGGCTGTAAGATTCCGATCTGTTCCAAGCCGCAACGGGCGCGAGCCACCAGTTCGTCGGAAGATTGATGCTCAGTCGGCCGGTGAGACATCTCCACATACATCGAACTGCAGCCGGCACGTCCGAGAGCAGGAGAGAAGTTCATTGGAAATCCTACCCGATAGAATGGATACTCCGGCTCGGGAAAATACAGCCAATGCTTATCGGAGACCTGTTCACGCGCTACACCCATGTTGAGGTTGTAGACGGAGACCCAGCGGAGACCCTCCGCCGCTTTCTTCAGGTGAGCCGGAATATCGAGGCAACGACGGATGAGTTCTGGAACAGGAATCGTGGAGACCAGCGACTCGTAATGCTCTGTGAGGGTTTCCCCGCTCTGTCGACTGTGGAACAGTGCGCGCCGACGCTTCGTATCGACTTCCACCAATTCCAGGCCGTTCTTCACACCGGAGATGCCGGGCAGGAAAGACTCGGGCAACACTTTGATGCCATCCGTCACAGGATACAGAAACGAAGGATTGTAGCCGAAGGCCTTTTCCTTGATTCCCAAGGCACCGTTGACCACATCTCTGAGCTCCGGTTTCGGTACCAACCAGGACACCCAATCCGACGTCAGTTCCTCCAACGACACCTGCCAGAGTTTCTCGTTGAAGGGCACCATGAAATGCTTGGCCATGCCCTCGCCCAGATTGTCCAGAATCCATTGCTTGAATGAACGGTCTGTGGACGCCACATTCGCGGGCGGTTTTGTCAGTGTTGTGATGAAACCCAGCAGACAGTCTCGAACCACTTCCGCTGGCAGGCCATAGGTATTTACTTGAAACGGGTACTCTGTGTAGGTCTTATGCGAGTAGATGAAAGATTTCCGGCTATGCTTTTGTAATTTCCCGGCCAGCAGCCGCTCTACCAACGCCTTAATCTCGGGTTGGCGAAAGTGCAAAAGATGCCCCGTATAATCGAAGGTAAAGCCGTCCTTTTGGTAGGAACGACAGAGGCCGCCGACCTGCTCTTCTCGTTCATAGAGACGGTAGGGGGTCCCAGAGAGATGATAGGCTGTGCTGAGGCCCGCCAGGCCTGCGCCGACGATGACGATCATGCTGTGCGTGGACCTTCTTCGACGTGGGATGCGAGGACCGAGGACGCAGACTTCCTCACATCGATTCGTTTTAGGATGAATGTCGATCCTAGAAGTACCGTCACTGTTCCAAGACAGAGCATCCACGCTACCTGCTCGCCGACAGTCATCAACATGAGCCCGATGCCACCGACCACCGCCGTCGAGAGATAGCTCACGAGAACAATGTGAGGAACCGGCATGCCCCAATGGCGCAGTCGAATGGCGATGTGATCGGGACTGCCCCAAAAGATCGGCAGCCTCCGCTGATAGCGAATCCACATCACGAAGAGGGTGTCAAAAATGGGAATCCCTAAAATGAACACGGGAGTCAGCAACGACAGCGGATGGTCACTCGGATATTTTCCGATCATGGCCATTGCACCAAGCAGCAACCCAATGAACATCGCGCCTGTATCGCCCATGTAGATGCGTGCCGGCTGCCAGTTGTATTTCAGGAATCCAGCCAGACTTCCAATTAATGCCGCCAGCATGAAGGCGATCGCCAGATCTCCCTGGATTAACGCCGCCACGAGCAATACTGTGGCACTGACTGCTCCCACGCCTGCCGAGAGACCATCCATGATGTCCAAGAGGTTGAACGCATTGATGAGTCCCACCATCCAAAAAATTGTCAAGAGAAGGTCCACCCACTCGGGCAAGGCGACAATCTGAATTCTGATGCCGCTCTTGATCAACACAAAGACAGCGAGCAGTTGTCCGATGAGTTTGGTGGCCGGGGTGAGCACGCCAAAATCATCGATGAGCCCCAACATCACGACAATTGTTCCGCCCAAAATGATGCCCAACACGTCGTGGCGAAATTCGAACGTAAAGGCCAAACTGATGAGAAACGCCAGATAAATGGCCAACCCTCCGAAATAGGGTACTGGTTCTTTCTGGTGCTTAAGCTGTCCATCCGGCACGTCCATGATTCCGTATTTGAGCGCTGCTTGGCGGGCCAGAGGTACGGCGTATAGAGCCAATCCGAAGGCCAGCATCATGGTGAGAAAGGGCAGGATCATAAGGGATTCGCTGAACATCATTTCTTGTTTTGACACTTATGCGGCGGTCAGGAGACGCTCGTACAATTCCTCATGCCGTCGCGCGGCAGACTCGATGGTGAAGGATCGTTTGACTCGTTCGTATCCTCGTCGGCCACATTCAGACCTTTGCTCTGGGCTTGCGGCGCATTGCGCGATGGCCTGCGCTAAAGCTGCCGGGTCGCCCGGTGGCACTAGCCATCCTGTCTGGCCATGCACGACCACTTCAGGGATTCCTCCCACGGCTGAAGCGATGACTGGTAGTCCCGCAGCCATGGCCTCGATGATGGCAATCCCGAATCCTTCATACCGCGACGGCAGCACAAAGATATCGAGATTGGAAAGAATCTGCGGCACATCTTGTCGTTCTCCAGCGAACACGACATGGTCCTCAATACCCAGCTGGGCACATTGGGCCGACAGGCTGTTCCTTGATGGACCGTCACCGACAATCAACAACTGCCAGGGGACGTGACGATGATGCTTCAGCAAGATCGCAAGAGCTTGAAGGAGCACTCCTAGTCCTTTCTTGGGCTCCTCAAGCCGACATATAGTTCCAATCGCCATGCTCAATGGATTGAGCCCGAAATACTCTCGAGGTATGCCCTCGGCCAAGCGAAATTGGCCTGCGGGAATGCCGTTGTGGATCGTCACACATTTATCTGGATCGGCAGAAAACCGCGATAGCACAAACTGCCGAACCGCTTCCGAACAACAGGTCACCATATGAGCCCATCGAACCAGCACGCGATCAAAGGCGACGTGATACCAGCGTTTCCAAACCTCGACATCACGATAAGAAACGAGCCGGACCGGCACACGAAGCACTCCTCCCACCAGACAGGCTGCTAGATTTGCCGGAGAAAGAAACGCATGGAGGATGTGCGGACGAAATTCCATCAAAAGTTTGGATAAACGCCAGGCCATCCGTATATCGAAGATGCCTTTCCCTTCGAGAGTGACGACTCGAAGGCCACGCGCGCGTATCTGTTCGGCCACAAGACCGTTACCTTTTAAGGCACACACCAAGATGTCGAACCTGCTCTTCTCGAAATGAGCTGCGAGTTCGAGGATCTGGCGTTCCGTCCCTCCGACACCCAGTCCAACCGTCAACAACATGACTCGTACACGAGTCTTGCCGCTGAAGTCGCGCGAAACACCAGAAGTGCATGGGGTCTCGGCTTCTTGGCGTAATGTGGCAACCAGCTTTTTGACCATCATCTCCGAAGCCATCGTGTCACCGGCTTGATCACGCAGCCTTGGCACGAGCCCTGTCTGCCAACGCGTAATATTGTTCTTCCATCCTGCGCATTTCACGCTCTTGATCGGCAACGTCCCTCGCGATCGACAAATTGGCCTCCACGACCCGCCGCCGCCACTCGTGATTCGTGAGGGCCGTAGCAAGACCGGTTGCAATAGAGCGAGGCGACTCCGACACATACTTTCCATTCACCTCATCTCGGACCAACTCCTGATACTGAGGAAGTTGTCTGAGTACCGGCACAGCTCCACAGGCCATCGATTCCAGCAAGGTGTTGGGCATTCCATCGGAGTCCGGCACCTGGACGACTGCAGTAGACAAATTGAACCAAGCCGGCATGTCCTCATATGGAATACTCCCAACAAAACGAAGGTGCTCCGATAGGCCCAGCCTAATTGCCATGCGTTTCAATTCATCCACGTAGGACGGGTCGCCGCGCTGCTCAACGATGGCCAACACCACGTTCGGAACGGTCTCTCGAAGATAGCCAAATGCCTCTATGATCAGATGATGATTGTAGAACCGTTGGGCCAGACGCGGGCTGAAGATCACCGGTATATCGTCGGCAATGCTCCACCTTCGGCGGAGCGGCTCGACGTCTAGCCCCGGACGAAAGCGGGCCAAGTCCACGCCCCATCCGATGCGAACTACAGAATCGGGCTTGGGACCAAGCAAGCGAACCTTCGATTCCAGAAAATCGGAGTGGACAGCGATCAGATCGGCCATGCGGACGACCGCACTGGTCAACCTCTTGCTGTACCACTCGCGAAAGGCTCCCTGCTCTTCCAGCACATCACTCCCCCAGGGAGTCACGACAGTCGGATGAAACGGCTTAAACCCCAAGCCCCAGGCCAGGCCCCGGAGGTAATGCACGTGAACCACATCAGGCTTCAACTTCCGAATCTCCTTGAGCAGACGCACGACAGAAATGACGCGACTGAGCTTGCGCAAGAGGGTTGGAAGACCAATGTCAATTTGGTGGAAACCGGCCGTCTCCCCAGCTTCCGCAGGTTCAACTGTCACAATGGTGGCGTCATGCCCCTTCTCGGCAAACCATCGCACCCAGCGACGCAAGGTGATGTTCTCGGCTGGGCCGACAAAGCATAGCCGGAGCTTCGCCTTCACCATGATTCGTTAAGTCCGATCAGGAAGCCTTGCCGACAAGAGACTGTACGTGCGCCTTCAGCGCCGCCGCCGATTGATTGACATCATGATGCGCGTACGCGTGTTCCTGGGCTCGCCGCCCGAACGTCTCACGCTTTTCTTGAGACGTCGAAAGGTCCTCCACAAGTCCGACGAGCCGGTCGAACGATTCACTTGCACAGAGGCCGATCGTTTCCTGAGACAACAGCCGGTCGGGATCCACCCGCCATGAGACAACCGGCACGCCGTGTAAAGCCGCCTGCACAAATGTATTTGGAAAGCCTTCGTAGGTAGAGGTGTTGACCAGGACGCGTGCACGGGAGAAATGCTGCTCCGTATCAGCCAGAGGCACATTCTCGTAGAGTGTAAGATTCGGCATGTTCTTGGCCCTGTCCCGGATCCGTTGCATGAGGCCTTCCTGGCCAATTTCGGCGCGCACAACCATCACACACGATTGCCGGGATAACCGTTCCGCCAGATCGACAAACATTTCCGGTTGTTTCAACGGAACGCCTCGGCCGACCCACAAGATCGAGTTTTTTGGCTCGTTGCTGAACGCGTGAAGAGGATGGCAAGTCCTCATCAACCATCCCTCGCGCCCGTATGTCTGTGCCAGCCGTTGCCGCTGTTCGTCGGATCGGCACACGACGGCATGTGCCAAACGAATCCCCAATGGGAACAACCACTTAAGCGGCCCCTCGACCTTTCCGTAAGGCTCCCACAAATCCGCCGATGAGGCTATAAAAAACAGAAATCGCTTCCGGAGCAGACGGCAAATCAAGGCATAGGCCCCTACCTCTACCCCCGCTCCGGCGTGAAAATAGACATCCGCGTCGATGCGCCGAAATTCTCGCCACATGTCCCTGAACGCCGAAACATATTCCCTCAATCTTTGGAGGTGATTGCGGACCCCACGCTCCGCTGTCGTAGTCAACCGGCCTTGCCCAAGGCGCTTGAACACCGTGAGGCCGCCGCGAGTCTCAACGCCCGGCTGGCGATCCACCGTGGTCAAGACAGCTACTTCGTAGGCAGGATCCCCTGAGATTACATTGGCAAGTAAGAAGAATTGGACTTCCGCCCCTCCGAACGCTCGACAGCTTTTGGGATTGTAAAGTCCGTACCCGAGTGGAGAAATGAAACAGACCCGGAGGGGTCGGCGATGGTCGTAAGAAACGGTGTCCACCGCCGTGCTATTCATCACGGTGTTCTGCTTCATCATGTCATGCAATGTCGAATGACGGTCTCAGAAGCAGCGTCTCGTGTTTCTTTTTTTCTGTCAACAAGATGACTGTTTTTGAGTTTGCAGGATTCGTTCTTCTCTGATCAGCACCCTGGCAGGCTGTCTGGAAGATTCAACGGATGAAGGTAGGTCAAGGCCCGACGTGCAGCGACTTCTGTGTCTGAGTGGAAAGGTGGTTCGCCCCGTTCGCGATCAGGGCCTTTCTCCCTCTCATGCTGATCGATCCCCCGCACTCCCCGAATCGGAATATGTCAAGCCTCTTGTGGTACTTGATGGGGGTCGTCAGTCGAACATCTGAGAACCCCTCATCTTGGAACCAGCCGCGAACCTCTGCCACCCTGTGAAGGTGATTGTACTGAGGGGAATACCAATCGTAGAGACCGAATTGTGCGGCTTCCGCGTCGAATCTCTCTGTCAGTTCCTGTACTGGAACACAGGCAACGAAGGCACGAAACAGATGGAAGAGCAGCCGGTTTTTGATGACCAAATGCCGACAGAACCGATAGCGCCATTCCGGGCTCAGTCGCCGAAGGATCACACGGAGCAGTTCAGTGCCGGCCACCTTGAGAGGACTCCTCGTCTCATAGACCATCACGTGCAGGATGCCTTGTGGACGAACAAGTGGCGCAATGGTCCGAAATGCTTTATGGGTATCGGCCGTA